>ERZ1292632.1058-Hain-H43-01um-R2-1058-length-28587-cov-4_pt1 | contig 28587 bp, 42 predicted proteins | sample MGYA00564407_ERZ1292632 | MGnify/ENA primary metagenome ERZ1292632 (study PRJEB36523, sample SAMEA6512637) | groundwater metagenome | collected 2019-01-08 | study: AquaDiva: Metagenomics assemblies of 32 groundwater samples | reverse complement strand
CTGTCATTTATTTCACAGCCTGATGTTAAGACTGAATTAAGCAGTACTGGAAGGCTTTACCTGGGAGATTTGCTCATAATTTCAGGTAAGATTGTCATCACTGATTACTCTGATTATTCAGCGAAAATAATCATCACATCGGATGACTGGATGGATGTCAGAAATAACGTTAAACTGTCAGCTCTTGACTTATCAGCATATGATCATTTACTGACTCACGCAGTTGTGGAAGACAGCTGGGCATCCGCTTATCCGTTTTACAGGTACCCGATGATTAATTTTGGAGCTCTGGCATCAGCTGAGACAGGGTCGTCAGCCAAATGGAATCCGAATGATTTCATTCCTATGTTCAGTATTTCTCAGATTATAACAAAAATACTCTCCCCTTATACAATTTCTTCTGCCTGGCTCGCATCTAATTTCATCAAAGATTTATTTATTATTGCAAAAGAAACTATCGCAACAGATGATTTTATAAACAATAAGGATTTGGATGTCAGTGTAGAGGCTCTGACAGATAATAATGGGACAGTCGTGCTTCCCCCACTGGCAAGCGGAAGTGCAACATGCGATAAGGTTCTTTTATTCCTCATTGAGACATTAGATCAGGCAAATGCATGGATAAATGACACATATACCATTCCGGTTACAGGCACTTACAGATTTACGGCTACATTGATTTTTAGAAATACAGCATTTGGGAATGGATTTCTTACTATCACTGATGAGCTTCTGGTGTTGAGGATTTTACAAACGAGGGGAGCAGTTGTCACGACTCTTTATACATTCACTTCAGCTGCTTATACCGGGACTGAATTAATAGACTCAATCACTTACACTTTAGAGACGAAGTATTGTCATTTCATAGCAGGGGATACAGTCACAGTCGATGTATTAGTATATTGCCAGGCCACTAACTCGACAGGATCAGGGGATGAGACGGTTCATGTAGGAACTAAAACGACTTCAAGATTAATAAATGTATGGAATAATGTCTGTAAATATCCGGGTCTGAATAAAAATATAAGTGCGGAAGAGATGTTACCGGACATGACACAACTGGAATTCCTGGCAGCCGTAAGGGATATTTTCAATTTACGTTTCTGGCTTGATAAAAATAAGCAAGTCGTCTATATTGAACCGGGGGATTCCTTTCTATCTTCATTTGTCGTTGATCTGACTAATTATGTTGACTTTGAGAGCATCTCAACTGAATTAATATCACAGAATTACTATAAGTATATCACTTTTAAATTTAAAGATGACTCTTCAGACAAAGCATATGAGGAGTTTTTAAAGACGGCAACAAGCCCGGGCAAAAAAGAAATAACATTAAACAGCATATTTACCAAGCCGGGATCGGAAATAAGAGAGAGCTATTTTTCATCTGTCATAACCGGATATAATCATACAATCGTATTATATACAGTGAACACACCGCGCATATGGGCTGAGATCATAGATGTCCCTCCGACAGTATTCAACCGCCTGGCTAATTTCAATGCAAGGATAGTCGAATGGAAAGGGTTGACAGCGGGATTCACGTGGTATTATGAAACGGAGACAAAAACGACTTACCCGAAAATTCAGGGATTGGATTACAATGATGCAACAAATCCTATCTATGCAAATTACCTGATGAAGACTTTTCATTATATTGACAAAGGTAAATTATTTACTATCAGGATGAAGATAAAGCCGGGATTCCTCACGGAATTTCTGACGGTTATAAAGACGGCAACGGAAGAAGCCTTCAGACCTACATATAAAATAACTATCTCAGGAGATGATCATTATTTCTTTTTGCAGAAAGTAACTTCTGACGGATATATAGCAGAATTGAAACTTGTTTTAAAAGTGTGATTATGGTAACGAAATATGTACAGGTTATTGAAAGCGGGAGAAAAAAATTAATTGTATTAACAGAGCCGGGAGAGTTGACTCAGGAGCAAATCAATACTATTGTCGCAATAGTAATACCGCAGATACCGCCGCCGGATTTATCAGGGAAGGTGGATAAGATAACTGATTATTCTCTTGTGCCAAATATTCAAATTGCAAAGATACATTTATCAGGATCAGATGACCAGGATTTATCTGATTTGGTAGTTAAAGTAACTGGCAGTTCTCTTGTTCCGGATACGGAAATTACAAAACTCGCAGGAGTTGAGGCAGGAGCAAATAATTACTATCACCCGGCAACTCACTCGCCGTCAATGATAACTCAGGATGCCAGTAACAGGTTTGTAACTGATGCAGAAAAAACAACATGGAATGCGGCAGGTGATCCGTTTATAGCTAAACTTATTTTAAGTGCAGATAAACCTACCGGAGCAAATGTAACGCCTGTAACATTAGGATTATCATTTAATTATGAAGCTAATAGCAAATATGTCATAGATATTTATGCGTTGGTATCTCCGGCAGTAGCAGGAACGGGATGCGGATTTATGATTGACGTATCAACGGCAGTAACTTATGCAGGTACATTTATAGTTCATCAGTTAGCGATTACAGGAACAATATCGGGAGGTTCGAGTATTGGCGATCTTGGAGTTACATCACAAGGCGTCTCGTCAGGCATGGTATTAGCAGCAGCTGCAGGCAGTAATTTTGTTTATGGAGGAGGGATTTTAATAACAGGAGCAAATACAGGAACAGCGACATTTTTTTTCAGGAGTGAGACAACGGCTGTAACCACTTGTAAAGCAGGAACAATAATTCGGGTAATGAAAATATAAAATTATGGGAAGCGAAAAAGTTTTAGGGTTTAAGATAGATATTGAAGGGGTGAGCAGTGAAGCTCAGGAGCTTGCAAAGCTGGAACTTCAATTAAAGAATATCAAAAAAGAACGTGCTGAGCTTATGAAACAGGCCACGTCGCCAAATCATTTAGCATCGAATGAAGAGAGACAGAAACTCGCTGCTTATAATAAAGAGATAGCAAGTCAGGAAGCTGCCTTAAAGACTCTCAAAAGAGTAGTTGACAGCGCATCGGATTCTCTTGCACGGAAGAAAGCATTGCTTATTGAGCTCACTGCGAAATCCGATAAGGCAACTCAGTCAATCCGGGATGGCATGGCTCCGGCAATCCTTAAATTAAATAATGAAATTAAAGCTGGAGAGAATGCCAGGGGTGTCTTTAGCAGAAATGTAGGCAATTATCCTCAGTTATTTCAGGCGATCCCCGGCCCGGTTGGAAATGCAGCAACATCAATCAACGGACTTGTAAGTAAATTAAAAATGCTTGGCCCTGCTGGTGCATTGATAGCCGGGGGATTAGCGGCTATATCTGCTCCACTGATTGCATTTTTCACATCATCCGAAAATGGTGTTGAAATGTTAGAGAGAAAAATAGCGGGATTCAGAGCTGCAATAAATGTTTTAAAGGGAGATTTGATTGAATTAGGAAGGTCTATGGTAGGGGAAAAAGGAGATGAGGCTATTCCCTGGGGGTCGAGATTGGTTAAAGGATTAAAATTAATTGCTACGACTGCAAATATTATTCCGGGAGTCAGTAAATATTTTGATGATCTTGAAAAAAGGGTGAAGGAAGCCGAAGCGGCAGGGGAAGCATATACGCTTATTAAACAGGAATTAGAAGATTCCGAGAGGGCAATGATTGTACCACGCGCTCAGGCTAATTTTCAGATTAAAGAAGCCAGATTAATTTATGCAGATGACAAGAAATCGATTAATGAAAGGATAGATGCTTTAAAGATAGCTCTTGACCTTGAAAATAAAACGGCCGATGAAGAAGTCAAACATCAGCAATTTTTTATTTTGAATTTAAGGGCGCGGCATGAGTTATTAAAGAAAAACGGACAATTCAGAGATGATGATGATAAGGCGATGCAGGAAGCTATCGCGAAAGAAATTGATTTAAGGACTGAAAGCATCGGACGGCAATTAAAAGCTACTGCCACTGAAAAAAAAGCCCGCAAGGATTTAACAGATGATGCTAAGAAAGCTTTGGATGAAGAGGAATCTGACATCAGGGAAAATCATGAAAACATAAAGAAATTATATAAAAAGAAATGGGAGGATTTAGTTGAACAGGAGAAGCTGGGCAATTCTTTGGCTGCCGATGTCCGTAAATTAATGGGGATAAAAGATAAGGACTTAGGCATTCAGGAAAATAAAGAATGGATCGAGTCGGTCAAGAGACAAAGCAAGGCCGCTTCTGATGATGACATGCGGGTATTAAAGGAGGATGAGGATAAGAAGAAAGCATTGAAACTGGCAGCTCTGCAAGGGGTGCAGATGGGTGCCGATGCTGCATTTGTAAATAAAAAGGCAAGGCTCCAGGCGGAGATGGAAGCGGAGCTCACGAATGTTAATCTGACAGAGGAGGAGACGAAAAAGATAAAACGGAAGTATGCCAAAGAGCAGCAGAAAATAGATATCAGCCAGGCAATTGTAAATGGGGCAATAGGCATTACAAAGACATTTGCGGAATATGGATTTTTACCGGCCGGGTGGATAGCAGCTGCATTGCTCGCAGTTCAGACAGGAATTCAGATCGCAGTCATAAAAGCTCAGAAATTTGCAACAGGAGGTAGGATCATCGGAGGTTTGCAGGTACATCCTGATACTTCAAAAGATAACACTTTGATTTATGCAAAGCAGGGAGAGACTGTCTTAACACAGAAGCATGTTCAGTCTCTTGGAGGATCTGCAATGATGCGTAGGATAAAAGTTCCCGGTTATGCAGAAGGTGGTTATATCGGTCAGTTATCACCGGAGATGCCTTCTCAGGGATTTGATATTGCAGCATTGGCAAAGATGATCGGTTCCATTGAAGTGAAACTGGACATCAACAAAGTTAACTCAGCTCAAAAGGAATTATCTGTGATCACGGAAACGAAAGGTATATGATCAATATACGTGTTTGCACGGCAAGAATTTTAAAAGACCGCTTTCAGATTGAAGAAGAAGTGACTGAAGTGCTTTTCACCGAAGGGATTTTGCAGGATCATGTTTGCCGTAATTTCCTTATTAAAGAAGAGTATTTTAATAAAGTCGATATCTCAGGCAGGCAGGTATTAAAGAATCATCTGGCAGACCGATTTTGTGTTTCCACATCTACTATTGAAAAGGTAATCTCAAATCATCCATAAATAAACATGAAAAAAGTAATATTCTTTTTTGCCATTGTTCTGATTTTCTCATGTGAGGAGACAAAAGATTCTGAGTTATGCTGGATATGTACTCAAACAATAGTAACAAGGACAAATGATACAAGTGGCGGGTTTTCAGAAAAGACAACAACTCAGATACTTTCCCCTTGCAGTGATGCAAAGTCTATTATCTTTAATGGCCAGAAAATTATCTATGGAAATAAAATATCTGATTTTGAAAGTTACTATACCGAGGTAACAACGGAAGTGATAAACGGAAGTCTGGTTAAGAAAACGAAAGTCTGTATTTGCAAACCTAAATAAAAATCACAGAAACATTCCCTGATTCATCCGTAATAAAATTATTAAAATCGTACAATATTGCAGTGTAACTTTACGGTGTAATATTTTATTCTATGCCAAAGCATAAATATTTCTCTTCTGACATTGTATTCAACCAATCATTTGAAGCCATCGAGCCAGATAAAGGAATTATCCGGGGCGTGAAAGTATGTTCAGAAGGTGAAATAAGAGGGCATGGTGTTTACGCAAATGCAAAATTCATTCGTGATGTTACAAGACATGGAAAAGAACATGCAGTTGGAGTTAAAGCCCGGTTCGGGCATCCTAATATGTGCGCTACCGCACTTGGGACGTATATCGGACGTTACAAGAATTACAGGACAAAAATTGAAGAGACAGAAAGCGGTGACCGTCACCACTCAATTGCTGATCTTCACCTGGATGAGACTTCAAAGAACCTTCCAAAGTTAGGCAATGCGTGGGAATATGTCATGAAACTGGCGCAGACTTCTCCTGATATGTTCGGCAATTCCATTGTTTTCACTCCTGGTGAATCTGATATAGTCAAGATAAAAAATGAAGATGGATCAGAAATTAAAAGGGAAGAAGTCACGATTGAAGCATTGCACGCAACGGATTTAGTTGATGAGCCGGCAGCTGTTGAAGGATTATTTTCCCGGTTCGCAGATGAGGACATGGCAATGCAGGTCACATTATTTTTAGACCAGCATCCAGAGGTTTACGATCTTGCAGTTAATCATCCCGATATAGTGGATACATTTCTGAAAAAGTATGAACAATATAAATTAAAAAAACAGCAGATGACAGACAAATCAAAAGAGACCCGCTCATTTTTCGATAAGATAAAAGATGCTTTTTCGGCAGCTTTTAAGGCAGAAGAAGGGCAGGAACCGGCAATCCCTCAGGAAGTAACAGACCGAATGAGTGAATTTGATGTGAAACTGAAAGAACTTGAAGATGAAAATGAGTCTTTAAGCAAACAACTTACAGATATTCAATCTGTAAAAGATTTGGAAATTCAGGGGCTTAATGATCAAATCGTTGAAAAGCAAAAAGAGATTGAATCAAAACAGGTTGATATTGAAGCAAAGGAGTCAAAAATCAATCAACTGCAAGCTGCCAGCACAAAGCCCGGAGGTAAAAAAGGAGCAGAAGGCTCAGATGATTTGGTACAACTTTCTGATTACGAAAAAGCTCTTGAAGAAGACTTGAAAAAATTAAAGAGTGAAATGTCAGTGATACGAACTGACAGCTTCACCGGAAATGATAATTAACAATCAAAATAGACAAAAATGAAAAGAATGTTTCAATCAATGCTTACTATTGTCGGGATGATATTATTCTCTCTGACAATGATTTTTCCTGACGCTTTGGGAATAGCTCCAGGAGTGATCGGATCTGCGATGTTTATTACCACTTCAGTCACATGGGGAGGTAAAGAGACGTATGATTATTTTCTCCGTCCCATGTTTGTCGGGAAATCTCCCTGGGAGACTCAGGGGATAAGGGTGATCCCGAATGTCCAAAGTACTCTTAAACTGAATTATTTTGGGACTGCAAATAAAATTCTGAAGGCTTATGCTAAAGGATTTTCAGCAGCAGCCGGGGCCACTTACACTCAGAGGACTCTGACGACTGTTCAGTTAAAAGCTGAAGCTGCTGACGATGCAAGCGCATTTTATCAGACAGTCTTTGAGAGTTTAAGAAATAAAACAGACTGGAATGATCTAACAGGAACTGAGCTGGATCAGATAATCATAGGCATTTATCGCAGGGCTCTTGAATCGGATATCTACCGTATATTCTGGCTCGGTGATCCTTATAAAGAGACAGTTACAACCACTTTCCAGACCGGAGTCGCTGATACGAATTACAACATGCTTACCGGTATGTGGAAGCTGATCTTTGATAACTGTGCTACTTCACCGAGTGATACGCAGATCAAGAGAATCGCTGTTTCTGATGGGGCAGCGGCTCAGGTACAGACCGTAACGCTGACTGGAACTTCAGGTACTTGTAATGTGGCAATTGACGGTATTAATTATCTTGCTACTTTCCCTGGTGGTGGCAGTATTACTACTACAAATGATGCTTTCAGGTTATCATGGGGCGCTGCACTTCTTCTCAGGGGATATGCCATGACAGGTACTGCAACCATCATTGTAACGGCAACGAAGGTAGGACAGCCCGCTGCAACTATTACTGTATCGGCAGCAGTAACAGGAGATTTAACAGGCTCGGTGGCAGCCACAACACCCAATACAGCACCAGTGGCATTAGCAGCCGGGGAATCAGAAGATACTTTGCTTTCACTATTTGAAGGATGCGATGTTGTGTTGAAAAATATCCCTACAAATGAAAAAGTCTTTTTAGTTGACCGCCTGGTTTATGAAAATTACCAGACATATCTTGAAACGCTTTCTACTGTGACTGCAAATAGCAAACTTGAAAACGGAGTAACAATGCTTACTTATCGCGGCATACCGGTGATCCCGATGGAATGGGGGCTTTATCTGAATGCAGATTTTCCACATCTCACAGGTTCGCTTCCTGCTTATCCGCACAGGATCATCTATACTCAGATCGGCAACCTGGCACTCGGATTTGATACTATGAATCAATATACTGAAACAGCAAGATGGTATAATAAAGACGAGGAAGAAAACCGATTCAGGGCTAAATTGGTTATGGGTGTTCAGTATGTTCATAACAAACTCATGGCAGTAGCTTACTAATGAATAAGTTAATTAAAATAACAGGATATATAGCCGGGATTGTCTTACTTTTAGTAATGATCTTTCCCGGATTATTCTTACCCGCAGGGCTGACTTGTGGATTTGCGCTTGCAATATTCACACAAACATGCGCTAAGAATGTAAGCGGTGCTTCAAAAGTATTCGTGGCTGAAAAATCAGTGGCAACGGCATTTACTATTGCATCAGGAGAAATCTCAGTCGTAACAGGTACAACGCCTTTCATGCGGATTGATGCACTTCAGGATTCAGTTTCCTGGAGTGAAGTCGGTGAGAGGATAGGACTGAATAACTGGAAGATCACCAATACGGTTGAATTTGATATCATGCCTCCAGCTACGGCTACAAGCACATTTCTCCAGGCACTCATTGACGGAAGCCCATGTGGATTTTTTGCTCTTATAGTTGACGGTAACGGTAAATGCTGGGTTGTTGGACATAATGCCACTGATGTAAGGGAACGTCCTCTGAGGTTGACAAAACAGGACAGTAAAACAGGTAAGGGACTTGGAGAGGCTGAAGGTAATACAATCCGCATCAGTCTGTCAAATGATTGTGGGGGTAAGGCATTGCCGCTTGACGCAACACTCCAGGCAGCCGTTTTAGCAGGCACATCAATAATTTGTAAATGGGCTTAATCATGGCAAAATTAATAGTGAGAAAAGAGATGCTCGAATCGGAGGTTCATTATGATCAAAATAATTCGAGCTATAAAGTGGTGCTGAAAGATGCTTCACAGGAGCAACTTGCAATACTTAAAGAAAAAGGCATTGATGTCTTTGAAAAACCTGAAAAGGAAAAGTAGATTTCATCTCAATGAATAATCAAAGGGGATCGGGCTGCACAAAAGGTTCTTTCCCCTTTTTTAAAATTACAACGTGAAAGCAACGTGAAAGCAGGTAATCCACATACAATAAAAGGGAAGGGATTTGATGTACATCCTGAAAATATTAACCGTGCCGGGAAAGGAAAGAAGGGTGAGATTTTGGGATTTGCCGCAGGAGATTATTCAAAGAAAGAGATCGTTCCTTATGTCAAAAGGGGAATTGACTATAATGAATATATTCCTTTCGGGCAGGATAACCTTTTCCCCCAGGCACTTGCATTATTTTCAAGGTTAAGCCCGAATCATCGGGGTGTGCTAACATCAAAAGAGAGGTATTTCCAGGGAGACGGAATGATCGGTCAGGATGAGTTTAGCCAGGCATGGATCGATGCAGTTAATGCAGAAGGTGAATCACTGAATAAGGTACAGAAGCGATTATGGACTGATAATCACCGGTTCGGTAATGAATGGATTGAATTAATCTCTGATAGCAAGGGTTCCTTTCTTTTCATCAATCATCTGGATTCGACAAAATGCCGTTTATCAAAAGAGCAGAAAGAAATCATCATACATCCTGACTGGGCAAAGTATGAAGGCAAAGGGGATAAATTGAAAAAGACATTTGCTCTTTATCCCGATTGGTCACCAGATAAAGAACTGCCAAATATTTTGAGATCAGTTTATCATAAATATTCCTATGAGCCGGAATTTACTTACTACGGAATACCAGGGCACATATCAGGAAAAGACTCTGTGCAGATTGATTTCAAAACAAATAAATGGAACCTGGCAAGGCTCATCAATTCCTTCCGGCCTTCAAATATGATCTTCGTTCCTGTAAAAGATAAAACAGAGGCTGATAAAGTGATGAAGGAAATTGATAAACACCTGGGAGAAGGGAACCAAGGAAAGACATTTATCGTCACTAAATCGAGAGCCGTTGAGGGGCAAAAGGCTGAAGATGTCAACCTGGTTGAGTTCAAAACAGAAGATACCGGCTCATGGATGGACCTACATAAACAATCACTATCAGATATCATCATGTCGCATGGTTGGTACCGGGCTCTTTGTTCAATACCTGATAATACCGGATTTGATACGCAAAGGATAATTAATGAATTTAATATCGCTCTACCTCAAATCATTGAGGCGCAAAAAGAATATATCGATCTTTATTCAAAACTTCATAAAGAAGTGACAGGCAAGGAAATTAAGATTGAATTCCAAAACAGCCCTCCTCTGAAATCCGATACTTATTATTTCATATGGGAGATGAGAGAGAAGAAAGGACTTCCTTTTGACCCAAAGGACCCTGCGCAGAATGTTATAATTATGGATAATCAGTCAAAATCTAAGTAATGGCAGATATAGCATCTAAAAGTGAAGTCATCGCAATGGCATTTCAGAGACCAATAGCGGAAAGCCGCATCGAAGACGGCTTGATAAATGCTATTCAGGTGAGATATATTTTACCGATTCTTGGAGAGGATTTTTATGATGCAGTCATATTGACTCCTGCCAGTTATACGGCATTACTGGTTTATCTTAAACCTATCGTTGCTCATTATGTCCGATATCATATACTGCCTGAGATATTTGTCGAAGTAAGTAATACGGGCCTTAATAAGATTCCGGGGAATAACAGGGTTGCGGGAGCTACTGAAGACTTAGGATCACTCCGACAAAGTGCTCTGGATATAGCATCTTTTTACGTGACAGCACTTACAAAATATCTTAATGATAATTACGCTTCTTATCCGTTATATTACGGAGGAACGAATCCTGAAAACCGCATTGATATTGCAGGAGGTATAATTATGAAAAAGGATTTTCTTACTGACGATTTTTATTCAACAAAAAATGATTAAAAAATAATAATATGGAAAATTACAACGGAATTTTATTAGCTAACTCAACAGGAACGAGGGAGACGGGAAATGTTTACACTGACAAGTGTATCATCCTTGAAATATCTGCTTCCAGAGGTGCCCTGCATCAGAGGGGAACGATCACGTTAAATAACAAATTATCTGTTATTGACGTGATTTATGATTATAAAGGGGATGACATAGGTATTTCATTCACTGCTTCGATAACTGCGACGAATAAATTTTCACTTGCGTTCACAGTTGATAATTCAAGTATTGATGATATTCAATATACGTTAAATATTAATACTATAAAGATATGAAAAAGTTACTTTCAGTGATAATTTTCTTTTTACCGCTTCTGCTTTTTGGTCAGACACAAACTTTCACGGGCAATGTAATTATCAAAAAGACGGCTCCGGCGTTATTGCTTCAGGGATCAGGAGCTTTGATTAATTTCAACAGTGGCGATCTCATCTTAACTCAAAGTACTAATAAACTCACGCTTTCAGGTGGTAATCTTATAGTACCAAATACATTAACCGGGTATATCACAACGGCAACAGCAGCAGATACAACCAGGTTAACCTCTGCAAGTGATTATTTACAATATTTCACAGGAGTTACAACTCACTTAATCATATTGCCGACATCATCCACATTAACACTGGGGCAGAAATTCCTTATAGTTAATAACAGCACAGGACTTGTTACACTAAAAACATCAGGTTATACGACTGTCCTTGTTCTTGGAGCAGGTACATCGGCAGAATTAACCTGTATCCTTGCTTCCGGAACTACTGCTGCATCATGGAACGCATCATATTTAGGTATTGGAATAACAAGCGGGAAGAAATTAAGCGCAAGCAATACGCTGATATTGGCAGGGACTGATGGAACCACGATGACATTTCCTACAACAAGTGCCACTATTGCCAGAACGGATGCTGCAAATACTTTTACAGGTCATCAGACTATTGAGGGAGTTACATCTACCGGGGCGACCGGTACTGGAAATTTTGTCTTTGATACAAGCCCGTCGATTACAACTGCAATAAATCCCGTGACAGATGGAGCTTCAAATATTGGTACGACAGCTTTAAAATGGGGTCACTTATATCTGGATTCTATTGCAACTATTAATTTTAATAATGGAGATGTCACATTGACTCATGCTATAAATACATTAACACTTGAAGGAGGTGATTTAGCATTAGGTTCAAATAATATTACAATGACCGGCAGCATAGCTTCAACAGGGAGCAGGGTAACAAAAGCATGGGCATCAGAAGTAGAGACAAATATTTTGGCAATTACCACAGGAGATACAACTGTGACAGCGGTAAAGGGACGAGTTGTATTTCAAACAGCTGACAGCTCATTTTATGGATGCAGGAGCATTTTGGCCGGGAAGAAATGGTATAAACTGGATAATTAATGGCTGTTAACCTGACAATATATAAAGGCAATCCTTATAATGCTGTTATCACCGTAACGGATTCAGCGGGGTCAGCTTATGACCTGACAGGGAAGACGGTATTTTTCACGGTCAAATATTTGACTGATGAAGAGAGTACAGATACCAATGCACTGATTACCAAGACGGTTACAGTTCACACCACTCCGCTCAGTGGAATAACAGCATTGGCATTATCGACTTCAGAAACAAATATCGCGAGGGGATTTTATAAATATGACATAAGGATTTACCAGGCAAGCCCGCTTATTCAATTAAATTCTGTTCAGGGAATCTGTGAAGTCAAAGATACAGTTACAAAAAGAATAGCATAATGGCAGATAATATCAACATAGTAATAACTGAAGATGCTGTTAATGTGACTGTCACAGGAGGTGCGACATGGGACAGTTTAACTGGTAAGCCGGCAGCGGTGGCAGAAAGCAGTTTCATGGTCAGCGGACCGACTCCTTTCGCCTGGTTAGTTAAAACATTAGCTCAGGTAAAGACAATATTAGGGCTTACTGATTATGTTGCTCACTCACTTGCTACGGCGGCAAATGATTTCATCGTCTCATCTGGGGCGGGAGTATTTGTTAAAAAAACATTTGCCGAAGTGAGATTAATGCTTGAGTCATATTTTTCTCTTATCGGACATACGCATGTTGAAACAAGTGTTGTACCTGCAGGGTTTTACACAATTGTCCATGCAAGCCCTATTTCAATTGACCTGGCATTAAGCAGAGATTTCAAAGTTGAATATATAACAGGGACAACGACTATCAATCTCACAGGGATTAATGATGGCCGTGCAGGAGTAATTGTTCTTGTTGTTGACGGGACCGGCGGATATACTATATCGCCTGGTACAGGATTTTCATTTGCTCTTAATGCCACTGCGCTCAGTGGAGTGGCTAATAAGAAGAATGTCATAAGTTATATTTGTTACGGCAACAGTGATGTTTTTTATTCTATAAATGTAGTATGAGAAGGCAGGTACCCATAGGATTTTTTACACCTTCCGTGAGTTATCCGGCAATTCTGGATGATGGAAATACCATTGCATGGTACCAGGGAGATAATTTAGCAACGATAACAAAGGATGGGAGTAATTTTGTTTCAAGATGGAATGATAAGCTGGCTTCCGGCCGGGATTTGATTCAGGCAACCGGGACAAACCAGCCTTTATGGGTAAGCCCAAATTATATTCAGTTTGATGGGATTGATAATTTTATGAAGTGCGGAGCGTTTACATTTGTTCAGCCGGAGTTTATCTATATGATTGTAAAACAGATAACATGGGTATCAAGTGATTATATCTTTGACGGAAATGCTCAGAATTCAATGGCATTGCAGCAATATAATGTAACTCCTAAGATATGTCCCTATGCCGGAGGCACGTATCCATATAACAGCGATCTCATAATTGATACCTGGGCTATTTTGAGGGTGTTATTTGATGCAGCAGGAGCAGGAGGTAAAATTATAGTTGATGCCAATGCACCGACTGCTGGGACAAGCGGTACCGCAAATGCAGGAGGATTCACATTAGGTGCAGCGGGAAATAATTCATGGTTCGGAAACATAGCAGTTAAAGAAGTTATATTAAGGAGAATAATTGATACTGCACCGAATGAAACTCTGATCTATAATTATTTGGTAACAAGAAATGTATAAGGATAATTAATTAATAATATATGACATGAATAAATTAATGGAAATAATGGGAGGGATCGGCTGTGACATAGTTACAGGCGTTGCTGCATTCCCGGCACGGATGGGGAAAATCTATGCGATAATCTCAAATGAAGATGATTCCCGGCTTATCACTCATACTATCCTTCCGAAAAAAGGCGATGCAGAGATAGTCGTTACAGGACGATCTTATCATAGTGTGAAACGAATTGATACGGTCACACTTACCGGAACTTCAGGAACGGCGGATATCATCTGCAACGGGGTCACTCAAACAATTACATGGGATGCGGGAGGACTGACAGCAACGGCAGCAGCATTTGTAGCAGGGGCGGCAGCAGCGGCTTTTCTTGCATCAGGAGTTGTGATGACCTCATCCGGTGCAGTCTTATATTTCACCGCAGTAGTGGCAGGGACAAACTTCACAGGGACTACATCGGGAGCTAATGCAACCGGTGATCTTGCAGGGACGGCAGCAACGGCAACGGCAAATGTGTTGTGCGCTTTAAATGATAATAAGATGATTATCCCGGATCATCCTGTAACGAGCATCACTCCGGGGAAAGGATCATTTTTAATTTACTACGCAAACGGATAAGCCATGCCTGGATTAGGAATAGGATTAGGAATCAATAAAATAAAAAGATCAGACGAAATGAAATACACGGCAACTATTGCATTAAGTGCCGGTGTTGATACACCTGTCACTACCACATTAACGAAAATCCCATATAGCGTCCAGCTTCTGGATTCTTCAGGGAATGATATCAGCCGTTGTTTGACGGCAATCACTTTATCCAGTGGAGTATATGTACTGACATTCTATTCAGTTGATGCACTTACCGGATGTACACTTTATTTACTATATTAATATGAAAAAGATACTATTATTATTTTTGCTGACCGGATTTTCAGCGAGTGTATTTTCTCAGACCGGGACTGGATGGGACCCGGTGCGGCGTAAAGAGAATTTCAAAGATTCTGTAAGTTTTGCAGCGGGAAAGAATGTCAGGTTCCGTGGATCGGTCACTATTGATGAGGCAATTGATGGCTCAACTCTTTATGTCAAATTACTACCTGATACAGTGCAAGTGACAGACCCTACCTATACTTTACCTGCTACGGCAAATGGTAAGAAATTTTCTTTTACTGATAGTTTCTGTCTTATCACAGTACCAACAAATGCTACGGCAGAGATACCTGTCGGAGCAACAATCAACTTTGTCAGTTACGCGGGTATTATGAAATTTACACCGGAAGCGGGGGCTGTATTACATTCGGAACTCGACTCGGTTGCTACTTCAAATTCCTATGGATGGGCTGCATTGAATAAAATAGCAACTAATAAGTGGCTTTTATATGGTAGTTTAAAAGACTAAGGCATGAGAAAATTACTTATTCTCTTTGGACTTCTTTTTACATTTGCTCTTTCACAGGCACAACAGCTTGGTATTATTGCTTCTCAGGACATTGCCGCTGCCGGGTATTGTGCTGAATACCAGGCGGTATATGATTTATTAGATGCTAAACCAGAAGCAGACACAGCTGCTGCACAGAATGATTTGGTTGAAGCAGGAATAGCTCATGGTTGGTGGGCAAAGGGTGATCTGATCTATGTCACTGCACAAAGAACACAGGCAGGCGCATTATTGAATTGGCCTAATCCCAGTGGAGATGACAACATTACAAATACAACAGATTGTGCTTTCACAAAATATCAAGGTTTTACGGGAGCATCGGTTACGAGTGAATATATGGTGGCAAATTGGAACCCATCAAGTGAGTCTGTGAATTTTACTTTAAATGAAGCGACTATATCAGCTTATACAAGAATTGATATAAATGCAGCTGAGGTTATTTTAGGTTGTTTTTCCACAAATTACATAACTTTAATTCCAAGAAATGCAGGTAGTCTTCAGGGAAGGCTTAATGATCTTGGTACAATAGATAAAGCTACTGCAAATTCATTAGGACTATCTACTGTTGTCAGAATTAATTCCACAACTTTACGTGCATTTAAAAATGGCACTCCATTTTTAGATGTTACTGTAAATAGTACGGCAATACCTAATACTGGATTAAATATATTAAAATCTCAAACAGGATCATTTAGTAATAACCAAGTATCTTTTATTTATATTGGTGGTTTGCTTTCTAATACTGAAGTATCAGATATGAATACTGATGTTGAGACATATTTAGATTTTGTAGGAGCGGGGGTAGAATGAAGAAACTGATTATTATATTCCTTTTTATCACTTCTGTTTTAAAAGCGACTGATAGTAATTACTACGTTGACAACACCGGAACAGGAGATACTTTGGCTACTATTGCGGAGGTCAATGCCTTGACTCTTGCAACCGATGACACTGTGTTTTTTAAAAAAGGTTGTAGTTGGAGGGAAACACTTACAATTCCAAATTCAGGGACTTCCGGACATTATATTGTTTTTACTTCTTATAGCACCGGGTTAAAACCAATAATACTCGGTTCAAATCAGGCATTGACATTTACTGATCAGGGGGGTAATGTATGGAGTTCTGCAACTACATTAAATGATCCTTATAATATTGGGACAATTGATATGGAATTATTCTTTGATGAATCAGGGATAATCACATGGGGCGTTCATAAGACAGATACATCATTATTAATTGCTGAATATGACTGGACATGGCTTGCAAATAAGATTTATGTTTATGCGGCAACTGATCCCGATAGTCGTTATACATCGGTGGAAGTGCCGCAGAGAGCGACTATTGTAAATCTCAACAGTAAACAATATCTTGAATTTAATGGATTAGATTTACATTATTCTGTATATGGGATTCAGGAAGTTTATCCTACTGCAAATCTTACAGGATTGAATGTAAAAAATTGTAGAATATCTCATTTAGGCACAAAAAATGGAGGTGGTTATGGTACTCATTTTGTTTACAGTAATTCTGTATTTGAAGGAGATACTATATACGATTGTGGAAGAAGAGGAATCTCCTTAAATCATTACGGAAATTCAACTATTACAAATATTACTATTCAAAATTGTATATTTTATAATGGTTATCATACTACAGGAGTAGATATAAGTAACGGTGCAATAAGTAGTACGGGTACTATTGATACAGTTATTATAAAAAATAGTTTATTTTATGAACCAGCAGCAGGAACGTCTCAGGGGAATCAGATATTTATACAGGATTACAGTCATGGTATAACGACACCTGTTAAGAATGTTTACATCTATTGCAATATATTCAAATATAATTCCAGTTCCTCTATTATGATGGAAGGTGCAACGAGTGTTTTTATTTATAATAATACATTTTACGAAAACAATACAGTCTCGGCAGTTACAAACGCAATTAATGTAAATCATAATAATCTTAGTGTAAAAATCAAGAATAATATTTTTTATACAACACTTGCGGTTGATGCAAATTATAGAGGGTGTAATTTATATTGTCTTTCAACACAGGATTATACAAAAGTTGAAGTAGATTATAATATTCATTATCGCACAACTAATGCTTTACGAACAGTTCGTGTTAATTCAGCAGATTATCACATGAATGATTTATCATTATTGCAAGCAGCTACGGGATGGGAGACTCACGGACAATTCATTGATCCCACATTCGTATCTTCAGTTGATTATCATTTGCAAGCCGGAAGTCCAGCCATAGCAGCAGGCATTGGAGTTGGCTTAAATCTTGATTACGAGGGTAATGCATGGGAAGCAACGCCCTCAATCGGTGCTTATGAATATAATGCCAGCCCTCCTGATCCTCCAGGATTGCCGGAAGTGGAGACAATGACAAATCAATTAATCACTTATGCAGTAAGAAGAACACTATCTTCAATTTGGACATCAAACGGAGGAGGTACTTTGACAGCAGTAGGTATATGCCTTTCAACATCGGTCAATCCTACGACTTCAGATATAGTTGTGTTAACGGATTTTGATAATGAAACGCCTTCAATATATCAATGCACATTTTATAATTTAAGTGGAGGGATAACTTACCATTACCGGGCCTTTGCAACTAATGAAAGCGGGACTGCTTACGGTGCGGATATGGAGTTTGAAACTCCTGAAAATTCAGTTAATATGTCAGGAGGAAATGTTGTAACAAATAGTTCAGGATTAGTAATTATAGCAAAATAGGAGGTTATTATGAAATCATGGTTGTTATTTTTGTTAGGTACTTTAGCTTATTTTCTGATCCGTTATTCAAACCGAACAGATAAAGTTAAGGATTTCAATGTTAAATTCTGGCTAAAGGATAACTGGCCGGAACTGGCCCTTACATTCATACTTGATCTTATTGCGATGATTCTACTTCTTGACCAGGATACTAATATTACAGAGTTCTTATCAAAATATCTTCCGATGGGGCTGGTAGTTTCAAGTAAACTGATCGGGGCTGCTGCCTGCGGGCTTGGAATCGGTTACGGAGGTTATGAGTTTGTTAAGCGTAAAATAAAGAAAGCAAAATGACTATAAATAATGAATACTTATGGTAAAGAATTAGTAATTGATTTGCATCAATGTAATGTAAATAAGTTTAATCGTAAGGATTTACGAAAGTATTTTAAAGAACTTTGTATTCTTATTGATATGCAACGATCTAAATTAGTTTTTTGGGATGATGTTGGAGTAAAAGAAGAAGAAAAGCAAGTTCAAATTCATACAAAAGGAACATCAGCAGTACAATTTATTCTTACCAGTAATATAACAATTCATACTTTGGATTTACTCGGAAATGTTTATATAAATATATTTTCTTGTAAGGATTTTGATTTTAAAAAAGCTCTTGATTTTTCTGGGAAGTTTTTTGAATCAAAATGGCTTGCTCAATGGAAAATAATAGAAAGGAAATGAACGTAGTCTTAATTATCCCGACAGGGATTGGCTGTGAAATAGGCGGGCATGCTGGAGATGCAAATCCGGTTGCAAAACTAATAGGTAAATGTTGTGATAAATTAATTACACATCCAAACGTGGTTAATGCCTCTGATATTAATGAAATGCCAGAAAATACTCTTTATGTTGAAGGGTCAATTCTTGATAGATATTTAAGAGGAGAAATTTATCTCAAAGAAGTATTTTACAATAAGATTCTTTTGGTTGTAAACAAACCTTTAGACAATGATACAGTTAATGCTGTAAATGCAGCAAGGGTTACAATCGGTGCTGATATTCAAATAGTAGAATTAGACACGCCGCTTGAAATGATGGGCTATTATAATAAGAAAGGTAAAGCAGATGGTAGAGTATCAGGGTATCTGGAATTAGTAGAACAAATCAAAGATTATAATTTTGATGCACTTGTTATTCAGTCAAATATTCAGGTTGAAAGGGAAACAAAATTGAATTATTTAAAAAACGGGGGTGTTAATCCGTGGGGAGGCATTGAGGCTATTGCATCTAAATTAATTGCCGACAAATTAGATAAGCCAGTTGCTCATTCTCCTTATGTTAATTGGCTTGCAGGTAAGGACGATCTACAAGATTTTAATGAGATAGTTGATCCTCGAATGAGTGCGGAAATGGTATCCATTTGTTATTTACATTGCATCTTAAAGGGATTACATAAGGCTCCAAAGGTTGATTATGAAAAGGGGTTATCTGTTGATGATGTTGATTTTTTAATAACTCCAATTAATTGTATAGGAGAACCTCATCGTGCTTGTATTGAAGCCGGAATACCTATTATTGTAGTCACAGAAAATAAGAATGTATTAAATGATAAGATGCCGGATAATTTTATAATCGTTAATAATTATATTGAAGCTGCCGGTTTGCTTATGGCATATCGGGCAGGAGTTACAAAGGAATCAGTAAGAAGGCCATTAAAATAACGTAAAAAGAAAATGAAATGACTATAAAACAATTTCAGGATAACTCGCCGAAATATCTTTTTTGGACGGCTATAATTTTAGTGATCCTTCAGGGAGCTAACCTGGTTGGGGTTGCTAATGCCACTATCGGATTGAAGCATGAAACAGAAAATCGTGTCAGTGCGGATTCTACTTTGAATTATAAAGTCACTCTTGTTGGGAAAGATTATCTGCCTCTTTGGTTTTATGAACGCATGCAGCAAAATGAAGATTTCAAGATTCAGGAATTAATCGCTACATTCACAAATGCAGATAAATCAAAGATCAAAGATATAAATGCTAAATACCAGGTTTTTCAGAAAGACGTGATGAACGATATTATCAGGATGCGGGGCGGTTATACTAATATTTCAAGAGGAGTTGATAAATGACAACAATAATTTGCCATTGCTCTGCAAGTTCATTTGGTAATGCTGCTGTGATTACTAAGTGGCATGTTGTTGAACGTAAGTTTGAAACTATTGCTTATCACTATGTTATATTGAACGGATTGCTCTCCCCTTACAAGTTTAACAGTTATTTTGACGGACATATTGAAACTGGGAGACCTTTGGATGATGATAAGGATATGGAGTTGGACGAAAAGGGCGCACATGCTTTCGGTTATAATAATGCAGTCGGGATCTGTTTGATAGGATTGTCTGGAAACTTTACGGATGCACAGATAAGAGCGTTAAATCATCTTGTTAACCGGCTGAGAGTGCAATTTGGGGGAATAAATATTATCCAACATTCAGACGTGGAGCCAAAAAAACCGCATTGTGCAGGATTAACAAAACTTCAAATGAATGTTTTAAATAAAATATGAAAGAGATATTTAATTTTTTGAAGGAAAACTGGGAGGTGATTTTCTTAATTGTTATTATAACAGTAATTATCTGGTTATCTTTTAATTTATGAATAAGATTAAGATAGGTCTAATTGTTGGAGCAATATTAATTATTGCCGGAACTTTTGTTACTGTCAATATTCAGGCAAAGAAGATCCGCTGGCTCAATTCTGAGAAAAACCGGTTGACTATTAACAACTATCAGTTAATGGCCGAGAAACGACAGGAAACGAACCTGTTTTTAAGGGAGAAGGAATTAACAGGGAAACTATCAACCGAAAGAGATAGTATTGCAAAAGCACTTCAAATTAAGCCCAAACAGATAACGCAGATAAAATACCAGGTTGAAATTGTCAGGGATACTATTGATAGACCAGTTCCGGTATTCATCCAGGGTCAGAATTTCTGGAAGATAAAAGATGTTGATAAGTGTTTCACATGGGAAGCAGATGCATTCCTGCAATCAGATTCATTAAATATCAAAAGGACATTATTTGATTATCATAATAAAATGACGGAGGTTTATTACCGTAAACGCCCTCATAAGTTTCTATTTATCCGGTATGGGAAGTTTCAGAATCTCAAAAAAATATCTCAGGATTGCGGTGAAATTGAGATAAAATCATTTAACTTTGTAAAATAACAGAGGTACTGGAATATTCAATGTTCTTTAAAAAGTGATTAAGAAGAAAAATGTATCCACAATCCTACCATGTAAGGGAAGACGCAGCCTGAACTATTCAAGATTGGAAACTTGAATATTAAGTAGGTGGCATTTGCGATTCATTCCGGACAAAGGAGTCGCTCTGAATGCCTTAAAATTGGACATGGATCACTTTTTATTATCGTGGAGTAGAGCAGTGGTAGCTCGTTGGGCCCATAACCCAAAGTCGGAGGTTCGAATCCTCCCTCCGCTACCAAAGATAGTTTGAGGTACTGGAATATCTGCATTTGGTTTCATGTTTTCATAGTTTTAGGGATTAGGTTAGGCTTGGGAGCCGGTCGTGGGAAGAGGCCGGCTCTCTTGTTTAGAACCAATTTAAATTAGCTATTTTGTAACATTTGTTACAATTTCAGATAAAAATAAATATATAATTCTATTGTATATATATAATAATATTTTATATTTGTAAAAATATTTATCATGAAAATAAACTTTCAGAAGGTTATCACAGATTCAGGAGAGCCATTGACTAAGGCGCAACTTGCGAGGGAAATGGTATCAAAAGGTATATTCAAAAATCAGGTATCAGCATATAATATGATGCAATTTCATGAGAGAGGAGAAGCGAAATCAATAGATTATGAACTTCTGCAATATTTGATGGAAAGATTTAAAATAAGTGCAAGTCAGATTATTAAATCATGAGACAAGTCTTTTATCTCAAAGATGAGATTCAATTCATTGAGTCATTTGATTCAGTAGATGATTTGATTACCTGGGTATTCCGGTGGAACGGCCAGACTGCTTATTCAAAGGCATTGGAAGAACTGATTGAAAAAAACTATAATCGAAACTAAAAACTAAAATTATGAAAATTCTAAAAACAAATGACAATCATTTAGCAATTATCTTTAATGATGAGGAACTGAATCAGATTAAAGGTTTATTTTTTCAGAATGAAATTATAAATCCAATTATAAAAAAGAATCCGTACAAATATCTAAGAGGTAACTCAATTGAATTTATTAAATCATTGTATGAAATATATGGCAATAATAAAATATTTCGTCATGATAAAATAATAAGAGAACTGGAAAGAAAATATTACGTTAGAGATATTTCACAACTATTACGGAATTTAAGTAACCACGGATATTGTGAAATAATGAAAGATGCAAATACAAAAATTCCAAGTGGAAGAATTGAATATTTCATTTTAAACTGGTAAGAACTATAATCTAAACTGATATGGAACCTTACGATGTTAATAAACTCGGAGACGTGTTTAAGTTTCTTGGCGAGCAACAGGCGAAACTGGAGAAACTTGCCGGTGAATTCTACCCGGAGCATGAACTTTGTGAACTCTGCGGACTTTCTGATAATGAATGCTCTTGTGAGGAGCAATTTATTTAACAATAACTAATCCTTATAATTATGACAAACGAAATCGTAAAAATTAATGCTTCCGATTATGGATTGGAAGAAAGCAAAGCTGCTGAAATAGAAGCAATGTTTTTGCCTATGCTGGCAAAGATGACTGAACTGGAGAACGAGTATAATGATATCCTGAAACTTCCGATTGAGACTGAAACCTGTCAAATGGCAAAAGATTTACGGTTAAGTTATGTAAAGATCAGAACTGGTACTGCTGAGATTCATAAGAAGGCAAAAGAATTCTACTTGAATGGAGGTCGGTTTGTTGATGGATGGAAAAACGCTAAGCTATTTGCATCCGGGGAGAAAGAAAAGACACTCAAAAATATTGAAGATCATTTTGAGAACCAGGAACGTGAACGGCTTGAAAATCTCAGGATTCAGAGACTCGCAGCAATTAAACCTTATACGGATATTGAACCGTTAGCACTTGCTCATATGGAGCAGGCAGTATTTGATAATCTCCTGAGTGGTTTTAACCTTTATTATTCACATTCTTACTGAATTTCAAGAAGGAAGAAGCGAGCATAGCCAATAACAAAAAGAATTTATTGAATCAAATTAGAGTGGTACTATCTACAGATCACGCAAATTCTATCGTTTTTGAGGAAAATATTATCGAGATTGATGAAGATTTTTATTCAAAATTGCAAAACAAATTTAATGAGCTTCTTTATTCCCAGACAAATAAATTCTTTGATTTCCATAATGCCATCCATTTAGGTAATCTCGCAATAAAATGGATAAGATATTTAAAAAATTTGCTTATATATGCTCCGATAATTACAATCATAGTTTTCTCGGCGGTTTTGATTCTCCAAAAAGGTGATTTCAATATTTTAGGCTGGGCTATTTATTTTGTGGCTGTTACAGTACTTATCTTAATTACATTGAAAATTAAAGAATACTTTGTTGATTCATTTAATGATTTATTAAATAAATATGAGATCGAAAGAAAAGAATAATAGTCAATTTGAATCGGAAAAGGAATTAGTGGCAGTATTGGTTCAATCATTTAAAGAGAATCGAATGACTGTAAGAACAGAAGTTCAATTGTTTGAAAGATTTATAGATATAATAGCTTATGATGATATTAATTTCATAGCTATTGAGGCTAAATTGAATTCCCCAGCAAGAGCTTTTAAACAAGCTGGTAGGTATAAAATTATTTCGGATTACACATATGTTGCCGTACCCAGGAATAATACCAATTTAAAAGCGTATAAATTAGCTGAGGAAACCGGTATTGGTCTTCTTCTGGTTTCAAAGTTAAATGGGAAATATACAATCGAAAAAGCAATTGAATCAAAAATATCGGATACAAAAAATGATCATATAACAAACTACATAATGGGTTTAATTAATTGATATGGACCAGAATAAGAAGTATTTTTTCATAAGAATTGGAAGTAATTCAGAAAAGAATTACATCTATAAGTCGGTTCCTTTTTTTAATGCTATTATAGCAAAAGCTAGCCTATTTGAGTCATCCTCAGGATTACTTAGTTCCTTATTCATAAAACTTAACATCCAAAAAAAAGAGTCTGCATTTATTATTGATCCCAACACCTATGTTTTTGCATTAGACCCCAATAATGACTGGTCAATTCGTAGCTGGGTAAAATGTAAAAGAAGGGAGGCCCTAAAAAAGCTGAAAGAAAATTTAAGATTACCTGATGGTGCTGATATTTCAGATTCAATAAGACCCGTTGAAAAACCAAAGGAGGCCGATAAAGAAAAGGTAGAAATTAAAACGGTTAAAAGTTCATATCGAAGATTAGCTGACAAATACTTTTTAAAGAATATTAGAGATTAAGGTTGCTTATGAAATCAGGATAGCAGCGGAAAAGAAAGCAGAAGTAGATCGCATAGCAAGGGAAAAGGCAGATGCAGAAGCGAGGGAATTGCAACGGTTGGAAAATATAAAGCTCAGAAAAGAGGCAGAAGAAAAAGAACGCTTGGCAGAGGTTGAGCGAAAAAATAATAAGAAGATAATCGCTGATCAGAAAGCAAAGGCAGACAAAGAACGTGCTGAATTACTCGCTAAAATTGAAGCGGAACGGATTCAAAGAGAAAATATCGAAGCTGAAATAGAGCGGAAAAACAGGCTGATGAAAAGGCAAAAAGAGAGGCTGAATTAAAATTACAGGCCGAGGCGAAGGCTAAATTGGCAGCGGAAAAGAAAGCAAAACTGGCCCCGGATAAGACGAAACTCCTGAATTTCATGCAGACGATTAATGATCTTCCCCGTCCTGATGTGAAGAGCATTGAGGCTGCAAGCATTGCTTCAAATGCAAATACACTACTTGTGAAAGTTGCGAATTACATAAAAGAAAATGCTGAAAAATTATGACAGAACTGGTAAAAACAAACAATCAAAAAATATCTGATCAGATCAAAATTTATTCTCCGGAAGAAATTGCGATCATCAAAGCAACTGTAGCAAAAGGATTTACAGATATTGAACTTGCATATTTTCTGAATGTTGCAAAAGTCTATGAGCTCAATCCATTTACAAAACAAATATGGGCTTATAAGGATAACAAGCAGAATATCATTGTATTTGCCGGTAGGGATGGATTCCTGGCAAAGGCGCAACGCGATCCACGCTGGTCAGGCATTGCTTCAGATGTGATTCGGGAAGGTGAAAAGTATAAAATCAATATCGCACTTGGACAAATAAGCCATGTAAAGAATATCACTTCAAAGGCGAATATAATCGGTGCATGGGCAAAATGTCAACCTAAAGGATGCACAATTGCAACCATTGAATGGGCAGATTTTGAAACTTACAACAAAAATTACAATGTCTGGAAAGCAGATCCGGTAGCAATGATTAAAAAAGTTGCTGAAAGTCATTGCCTTTCGAAGGCATACGGTATTTCCGGACTGGCAATAGAGGAAGATTTCCAAGTCAAAGATGACAAAGTTTATACTATTGATCATGAGAACAAACCAACAATATCAGCAATTGGATGGGCTGATGAGCTTCTGCGTAAATCCAATTACGATGAGGGGACAAAGCATATCATTGAAAATAAGCTCTGTGATCAATCATTGACAAATATGGAACTGAAAGAGATTATAAATGATCTGAAAGGAAATCAACCTAAAGAGTATTAACTTCACTAATTCAATTAAGACATGATTACATTTAAAATTAATCTGATGCAGTATAAAGCTGCAATCATGAAAATCAAAAACAATTCAGGCGTAATGGTGGATTGTGTTGTAATTCCTATTGATGTAAATCACCTGGTCAAAGGTGAAAAGGGAGTGTATGCCGACTTTGCCGCTTTTGAATTTAAAAACAAACAGGAGAACTCGAAAGATACTCATCTGATCAAACAGAGCCTCCCAAAAGAATGGTTCCAGGGGATGTCTGATGATGAGAAAAAGGCCATGCCGATTTTCGGTAATCTCCGGGTTTGGGAGGAAAGAACAGATCAGGAACCTCAGAGCTCAATGGATTCGCTTACTGAATCAGACGGTTTGCCGTTCTAAAATGAAGCGCAAATTAACAACTGAATTTGATCGTGAAATGATCATTAGTCAGATTAAGAGACTTGATATTTCAAAAGATTATACTATCGATATTATTCTCCGGCGAAAGATTAGGTCAATATCTCAGAATAGTCTTTATTGGCTATGGCTCACTTGCATTGAATTTGAGACAGGAAATAACAGAGATGAACTGCATGATTATTTCAAACATAAATTTCTGACTCCTGTTGAAGTTGAGGTTTTTGGCGAAAAGATTATGCGCTGGACGACAACTGAAAAAGATACTTTGCGATTTAAAGAGTACCTGGATAAGATTCAGATATTCGCATCAACGGAACTCTTCATTACATTACCTGACCCTGAAGATAAATACTGGCAGGAATTTTATTCATTTTATGTAGAAAAACTATGAAAGAATCTATACATTTATGGTCGCCTGATCCGCCGGATGGCGGGTATTATGATCAGGACAGATTCAATGAAGATATGGTACATAAGCCCTGCCCTGACTGTGGCTGTGGTGCATCTGTTGTCTGTAATGGAGATAATGACAGCATTGATTACGGCATTTGCCCTGAGTGTGGAGAGTATTGCGAGTTCACAAGCTGTGATACATGCGGAGGGAGTGGGGAAATTAATGAATAAAGAAGATGAGATGGATATAATTAGGTTAAGAACATTAACATTTAAAAGTTTATTAGGTTTTGGACAATATAAATTATATGAATAATGAGATCAAACAGAGAATACCAGATTTGCAAAGACATTGCAATTTATTTAAGACTACAATATCCTGATGTGATTTTCCATTTTGACCTGGCAGGACTTAATTTAAGCAGAGCTCAGTCAGGTATGATGAAATCTATTCAGGGAGGCAGGGGTTGGCCCGATCTATTTATTGCTGAATCAAGAGGTAAATATCATGGATTATTTATCGAAATAAAATCAGAAGGGACGAGATTATTAAAACTCAATGGCCATCCATCATCTAATCATATTGGAGAGCAAATGGATTGCTTAAATAAATTAAATGAACTTGGATATCAGTCAATGTTTGGGATCGGTTTTGATGATGCGAAAATAATTATTGACGATTATTTAAGATAATGGAATATAAAGAATTTTTATTAACTAAAAAACAAAAGGTTGATTCAGTTGGATTTGATATTGACATTAATATCATTAATCCAATATTATTTAATTTTCAAAAAGATATAGTCAAATGGTCAATTAAAAAAGGTCGATCCGCTGTTTTTGCCGATACCGGATTAGGAAAGACATTTATTCAACTTGAATGGGCAAGGATAATCGGAGGTAATACTTTAATATTTGCACCATTAAGCGTATCCCGACAAACTATCAGAGAAGGTAAAAAATTAAATATCATTGTTAATTATATCAGGGCTAAAGAAAAAATATCAGAAGGAATATTCATTACTAATTATGAGAATATTGATAATTTCATTGATTTAAAGAATATTAATAATATCATCCTGGATGAAAGTTCTATCCTGAAATCAATGGATGGAAAGAGAAGATTGAAATTGATTAAATATTATAAGGATATAAAATATAAACTTTGCTGTACAGCCACACCCGCACCAAATGATTACACTGAATTAGGCAATCATGCAGAATTTCTGAATATATGTTCAACTGCCGAAATGTTATCATCTTATTTTGTTAATGGAAATAAGACAAGTGAGATAATGGCAGGAGAAAATACTATCAGGATAAAGCACAGCAATAAACACGGATTTGTCCTTTGCAACTTGGCACAATAGAGAGATGTGTGAAATTATATTCAAATCCTGATGAGATTATCTTAACTCCATTTGGAGGTATTGGATCAGAAGGTTATGAAGCTGTCAGGCTTGGGAGGAAATCAATTCTAATAGAATTAAAAAAATCTTATTATAGAATCCTTTTACAGAATATGAAACAGATTGAATCAAAGGTTGTTCAACCTAATTTATTTACGTTAATCAATGAAAATGCAGAACAAAAAATATAGTTTTATTGAAGCGATAACTAACACATTTACTGGATTGATTGTCTCATTTCTGATTCAATTAGCTATTTATCCGGCGTTAAATATCCCTGTCAGATTATCTCAAAATGTGATTATAACGATAGTTTTTACGGTTGTAAGTATTTTGAGGGGATATATTGTCAGGAGATTTTTTAACAGTTTGCGAAAATAAATTTGCATG
>ERZ1292632.1057-Hain-H43-01um-R2-1057-length-28612-cov-6_pt1 | contig 28612 bp, 52 predicted proteins | sample MGYA00564407_ERZ1292632 | MGnify/ENA primary metagenome ERZ1292632 (study PRJEB36523, sample SAMEA6512637) | groundwater metagenome | collected 2019-01-08 | study: AquaDiva: Metagenomics assemblies of 32 groundwater samples | reverse complement strand
GTCGAACGCAAATATGGTGCTCGCAATAGCAGCGATAGTCGTCTTCGCCACAACATTCTGCTTCGGAATCTACTTGAAGAAAAAAGACATTCTTAGGGACGGCGCAATAGCTATTTGCGTAATATCAATTGTGACGGGCCTATTCATGTCTATGATGTTTTCTATCGAATCATTCAGAAACGCATCTAGGGCTAAGTCTCCTACATATAGCATGATTAAAGAACTAACGAGTCGAAGCCCATGCGGAGAGTAACTGTTGACGGAGACAGCCGAATCCCAAATGAAATTAAGGGGTTCTATCATTGCAAGAAATGTATAGAAGAAGCTACTAAAATAGCAGCTAGAGCCGGATCTGCTTCTCCAAGACATTATGCAAAGCTAGAGTTTGGAGTCACCAAGAGCGGATTCCAGCTATTCTGTGTTCGACATGAAATCAATGTTATGAAAATAGAGATCAGCCTTGAGGAGAGTCCAAATGAGTCCTAATTATGAAATGCTTGCAAAAGCTATCGAGAAAGAGCCATTCCTGATCGACGGACAGCTAAAATATGGAGATAACGTCTGCTCTGTTGGGGCCCTCAGTAAATATCTTGGATTTTGGGGCAAGTATGTCGAGTATGGCAAAATAAAGTTCCTTGAAAGCGACTCAAAATCAGCTAGATTGGCCAAAGAGAGACTCATAAGAAAAATCAACAAGAGCGGCTTTTATGCTGTTGAAAAAAGAGGCGACTTTACTTATCAGATTGTTGCCAGAGAACAGTCTCGATTAAATCAAATAGTGAATCAGAATGACGGCAAATTCGAGACAGGGGGAGCTAGAAAAGAAAGAATGCTCAAGTGGGCAAAATGTATGGCGAGGAACGGACAAGGAGAGACTCCATGAAGGTTAAGCTAGTGTTCCATGACTGGATTGACCCGGTCACTGGAAGCATCTATCAAACTCAAAAAGGGATAGAGCTTTCTATGGGCGACTTCCACTCTGGAACTACATTTGATGGAGAAATAATAGTGGACCCATTCCAAGAAGAAGAACTCAAGAGAGCTATTAAAGCTGGCAATAATCCAGTATTTTACTTGATACGAGGAGAGCCTAATGGACTTTAAGATTCTAGCAAAAGCTATAGAGAAAGAAACAGAACTCATCACAGGAAGCCTTGTAGATGAAGATGGAAATGTCTGCTCTCTGGGAGCCCTCAATAGATATTTCAATACAAATAACGCCCAAGTAAACTGTGGGGAATATATAAGACCTATCATTATATATAAAGATGATCCTAAAGATGTAATAGAAACCAAGGAAGCACAAGTAAAAGCTATTATGGATTCAGGGTTTTATAGAGCATACACAACAAGACGCTCGACTAATACGCAATATGATTTTGGGTTTCCTGATGAAGTGTTCTGCCTTGTCTCGCAAAAGAATGACATGAGTTGCAGAGACGGCACACTCAATGATAAAAAAAATCGGAGAAACAAAATGATAGAATGGGCGGAATGCATGAGCAGGAATGGAGGGTAGGGTGGATTTTAAACTGCTTGCGAAAGCAATAGATAGCGAAGAAGGCATTGAATCTGGATGGCTAGATAAGCCGGGAGGCGGAGTCTGTTCGCTAGGAGCCGTCAATAAATACTTCAATCGCAAGAACAAAAACTGCCTATCTGGTGATTCAATCTATCCAATCATTATCGGCAATAATGATTCTGAGGATGTCAAGAAAACTAAAATGGCACAGATAGACGCAATCAGTAGAGCCGGATTTCATAAAATCTCAGAAGTTAAAGGTGTGGGGTTTACGCAATACAGTTTCACTATCATTAATGAAGCATTCAATTTAGTTGCCAGAAAGAACGACAGTGCTCCAGGCACGCCAAAACAACGTAAAGCTGCAATGCTGAAATGGGCAAGATGCATGGATAGAAATCAAAGAAAGAAGAAATGATATACTTCACCGCTGATCTCCATCTTGGGCACAAAAATATCATCAAGTATTCTAACAGACCCTTCTCGACCGTTGAAGAAATGGACAAAACACTTATTGATAACTGGAACGCAAGGGTTGCCGACAATGATACAGTCTACGTTGTCGGAGATTTTGCTCTCGCTCCTCTGGCTAAAGTTATTGAGTATATTAAAAAGCTAAAAGGGTTCATAGTATTCGTAAATGGGTCACATGATAGATGGATAGCAGATTCGAAGAATGGTCCATTCCATCCAAGAGCTATAATACTAAAAGATAGGCTTCATGAAGTTAAAGGAATTCTTTCAGAAAAGAAAAGCATAATTCTATGCCATTACGCAATGAGGACTTGGCCCAAGAGTCACTATGGATCTTGGCATCTCTATGGACATTCTCATGGGAATCTTCCTGGGCATGGATATTCATTCGACATAGGGGTCGATTGCAATAGTTTCGTTCCGGTAAGTCTTGAGCAAGTCGAACAGCGGATGTCAAAAATAACTCCGCCGTACACTATCTTCGCTAAGAAGGCTGATCGAAGCGAAAAACAATCTTGATTTTTCCTCTTGTTTCTGATATACTGTCCGCAGCTTGGAGAAGTGCATTCAATTTATAGCTTCTTTAGGGAGGCTCAATGGGAAACAGCTTAGTCAAGAAGATAGCTGAGGCACTAGGAATTTCAGAAGCAGAACTAAAGAAACTACTCAACTTGCAACCCGCAGAAGAAAGACTGATCAATCGGATAGGAACTGGAAAACCTATACAAAACGATGAATGTAGACCTAGATCAGTCAATCTACAGATAGCACAAGTCGAGACAAGACGACGCAAGGTCGTCCCCAAAAAGAAGAAAAAGATAGCAACTAAAAAAGCCTCTAAAAAAATCCCAAATACAAAACTCAAATCTTCCAAGAAGAGGAAGAAAAAGACATGAAGGTCTTTAGCACTCATTCGACTTGGGCAGACGGAGCGCATGAGTTTGCGTACTGGATCGCTGCATTGCCTGGAGTCGCTTATGTCAATCAAGGAAATCTAAGAGACTCACACGTCAAGTCAGGTCAAAGAGATCCTACGTTCGTTCCTACAAAATCGAGCGTTCAGGTGACTTACTATAAAGGCGGACAAATACAGAAACTCTTCGTCTTTGGAAATAAAGGTTCGAGTATCGAGGGATTGGCAAAGAGGATACGGAAAGCATACAATGATTCAAAGATAAGGGGAGCGGCGTCACAGAGTTCGAACGATGCGGTCAAAATCCCTATCAACGTCCAGAAACAAATGGAAGAAGGGAAGGGGCGATTAGTGGAGAACACCGGAGTTAGCGATGTTGCTTTGCTCACAACGAGGATGGCAGCAGTCTATGAAGAAGTTCTATCACTAAAGCCTGATGGAGAGATAAATCAGTTCACAACAACCGGACTCTCCAAAGTCGTCGTCAAAGCGCTCGGCAACAAGAGCAGCGTCAGCGCAATCATTAAGGCACTAATCGACAGAGATCTTATTGTCAAGCGCGCTCCGATTGCAGGTCATGGAAGACTGCATGAGTGGCTCGTGCGTATTCGTAAGTACAAGGTCGTTGATCAGATCGAAGCGGCAGTCGCAACACGCGCTACATTTAAGGAAAGATCCATTAAAGAAACCATCAGCTCTGCTAAGACAGAAGCCCCAGAAGTCAGCAATATCATTCCAATCCATCCATCAGTCGTCCAGCCCAAAGCAACTCCTCCGGCTCAGGACTCGATTGGCGAAGAGATCAATGTCATGAGCAGTAGCTTTGTGAATCTCTCTAAAATGGGGTTCACAATCACTATCAGTGAAGGGCAACTGAATCTAACAAAGAAACTCAGCTAGAGTGCCCAAGTACAAGTATCTGTGCAAAATTTGTACTCATGATGGATTTACGGAGCAAACAGTTCCGGCAAAAGTCAAGTGCGATTTTTGCAAGATTGTCGGAAAGGTAGTCTTTAATCTCTGCTTTGCTTGCGATGAACCTATTGACTATTCAAAAACAAAAACAGTCAACAATAACGGAAAAATCTTTAGGGTTCCTACTTGTGGAGACTGCAAACGAAAACCGCGACGCTTCGGAAGTCAAAAGGTGTCAGGCAAGTCTACAGAAATATTACTGGACTAGAACTAAGGCACAAGCATATGAGAAATATAAAAATACGAAAAATCAATAAGATCGCAGCAATAGCGGTGATGCTTTCTTTTGGACTCTTAGTAAACACAATCGTCAAAACTCAAAGGGAGAATGGGCTTGGACGCGCTGCTCAAGATCGGAGTCGTTGAACACAAGGGAGTCGGAAGAAAGACCTTTGAAGAGAACGCAGAGGGCCTGTACAAGCACGCTGCGGACATGATCGTCAATGTAGGCGAATATCTTCCTTCTCTCTGTGTCGTCGGAGAAGAGAAGACCTACTACTTAACGATAGAAAAGATCGAAAAGGAGAACTGGCGATCCTTCTTCACGTTCATCAGAGATAAAGTCAAGACCGATAATGCAGGAGCGATTCGATTCGCCTATATCACAGCGGAGACATACTTTCACGATCAAAAGCTGACAAAAGATAGGCCGACATTCTCAAGCAAAGAAGAGTTCGTTGCAGAGTATGAAAAGCTAAAGGCAGAGAACTCCAGAAAAGAAGGCATCCTCGTTACTGGAAGCGACGGAGCGAAGAGAATCCTCATAATGGCAGAAGTATTCAGACGAATCGACAGAACTCCCTATAGGGTTCTTAGGAAGGTAGACGACAAGACAGGAAAGGACTATGCGTTTGCCGATGAGGATGTCGAAACTTCACAAGCAGTTGACCTGAAAGTCTTCTTCGAGTAACTGTCAATTTTCAATCCCAAGAAAGGGAGCGAAGTGCCCAAGCAAAGAATCGACGCTGAGGCATTAAGGAACGATGAAATTACAAGTAAGAGCAAAAACTCATTCCCCAAGAAGAGGGTCACGATGGACTCTAAGAACGACAGAACAGAAGGAAGGTTTCATAGAGTCAACACAAGATCAGTAGGATTGGACCGGATATTCGACTTGCTTGAGAGCGGTCGAATCTCCTTCAACAGTGAGGATACTTATGATTCGACATGATTTCAATAAGGCTAAAGTTCGATTTATTTTCGCATCTGCACTAGCAGTAGTATTCGTAACTGGGGTTAGTCTTTTGTGCTTGTTCGGAGTATTCAAAATCATTGAGCCTGCGATTGGACTATCGTTTATCAGGTTCATAATGTTGATCGTCTGTATTGTCATTTTGACATATTCGGTTCCAGTTATGAAAGATATGCCTTCATACATATCCTCAAAACTAGACGAATTTGATTGTGAAGATACTTCTGTGATCGGCTTTAGGAGCAAACGAATTGCAAACGACCGAACGACTCCTTGTGTTCGCTGTTAAGACTCGTCGGCGTCAAAGAAGAAATAAGAGATTCACAGAGACGGTCATGGAGTTTATTGGAGGGTTCCTAGGAAATTGGAATGGGAAATCCCTAGCGATGGACTCCATGAAGGCTTTAAGGCAGATCATGGATAAAAGTCTAAGAGAAGACACTAGAGCCCAACGTGTCAAGTATGCAGTCGCAAATTGCAGGCACTGCACTTTCGAGAACGGAGCCTGGAGAGTCGAGGGGCAAGTCGTCTACGGAAAGAACATGAAGAAAGAAATTCCAAAGAACCCTCTGGAGTTCGGACTCTTAAAAGAAGGACGCATTAGGCCAGAGGATTTCAGAATCGCAAATAGAAGGCTCCCAAACAGGAAGCGCTTGCCAAGAGGAGCTAGACGGATAGTGTGAAAAAAATAAAGAAGATCGAAGCAGAGGTGACTTACTGCTCTCGATGCGGAGAAGTAAAGCGATTCGAAGTCTGCCAAGTCTGCTTAGTGGACAAGTTCTTCATTAAGAAAAAGGTAGCACTTAGCGACAAGACGTGGAGATGTTTTGTGTGCGGCACTGAGACAAAGAACTCTTTGCCGAATAAATTTATAAATGTCGTTACATTTCATCATTGGTGCGGATGTCATAAAAAAAATGCTTGAAGCATTTTCCAAAATCCTCTACTCTTTTTCTGAAAGGGGGATAAGTGGCACTTGTCAAACGAGACACGACACAAGACGAGATAGAGAAAAGGCTTAAGCTATACTTAGATGATAAAGGCTACATAAATCTAAGCATAGTATTCAAACATAAGGATTGGGTGGGGCTTCCGTTCGTGATTGATCTAATCAATAACGGAAAAGAAAAAGAGAACCTCCCAAAAACGGCAGACACTCACTTTAGAGTTAAGGAGTTTCTGTCAAAATATGATTCAGAGGACCTCAGCGAACATCCCTATTCTCTTGAGATAAAGAAAGGAATGGAAAAGCCTTACTGTTGGATGCTGTGGACTCTTGCAAGAAGGCCCGGCAAGCCGCAGTACACAGTTCAGGCCCTTAAGAAAAACAAAGAAGGGAAAGGCTGCACTGAATATATCGTTCGGGATGAATTTATTAGAGCAGTAAAGAAATTAAAGATAAAAATAGTCAAGGGCAAAGCTTCTAAGAAATTTGATCTGCCGGAATCAGACAAGATCAAAGACTTAAAAGCGGCCAAGAAGAAAGCAAAATTTACAAAGGAGATTAGCGATGAATAGAGTAGAACTCGATCCGGCTGCTGAGCCCATTAAGTTTACTGAACTCGCTCACGCAGCACAGAACGACAGGTATGAAGTACACAAAATCTATCTGAAAGTCGATCTTGGAGACGGCAGCTATCTTCGATATGCGCTCATGAGCATGAAGCCTAGCGAGAAGAAGTATCTCGACATCAGGCGCATTGAAGTCAGGGAAGATGGATCAGAAGTGCCTACTCCGAAAGGGGTCGCAGTCAGAGACACACAAATAGGGGAAGTGATCGAAAAAGCTCTTATGGAGGCCCATAAAGATCTCTTGGGGAAGCGCTTCATAAAGAGGAGGCCGAAGAAAACAAGTGAAGTGTCAAATATGCAAGAACGAGAAGGACCCTCTTAAAACTATAGAAATAGTGAATTCAGAAGGAATGGAAATATTGGTTCCAAACATATGTACGGACTGTGAAGTGGCCGTCAATAGCTTGCGCGATAAGTATGTAAGAGAGGCTATTGAAAAACTCATAGGATAACCTTGGGGGGAGTTCAAAGAATGGCTCGCTTGGGGATCAAAAAGAAAGACACTGTAACGGTCACTGTTTCTAAAAAGACTGACGATGGAGTCAAGTCGAAGAGTCATACGGTCTACGGAAAGAACTTCGAGGAAGTGATGGCAGCAGTCGAGTCGTCTCTCGAACAGATGACCGGAGAAAAGATCGAGAAGAAGAAGAAGTAGGTCAAGTACTCGTAAGGCAAGCAAAGGAGCGAATTCCTAAAGCAATCCGGCAGTCACTCAATTCTTAATTCTGACAAAGGAGCTAAGCAAAAATGGCAGTAGATCGCAAAGTGGTCAAGGTCGTGGATGTCGTTCGTCAGGGCACGAAGCTCATTCTTCCAGAAGATGTCAAGTATACATACGATGATGCCATCGAAGAGTGTCAGCGTCGTAAGGCTGACGACGAAAAAGCTATCAATGTTATTGAAGAGTTCGATTGCTTCGTTTGGGACGGCGCGCTCGCGACAACGAAAGCGATCACAGAGATGTTCGGCTCCGCTGCGATGGTTGACATTCCAGGCTTTTGGGGAGACACACCTCCGACGTTCTTGAAAGTGACTGTCAGCCCCACAGAGACTGTCGAAGTCTTTTGGGGACGCTTGAAGCTTCCTGGGGTCGTCGGAGAGATCACGACTGGATACAAATTCACAAACGACGGCATCATCACTTATCAGATCTCCGGCGCGATCAAGAAGAAGTCGATGGGCATTCTCAAGACGCTGTTCGCACGAATCAGGGAGATCGTTCGTGCCGAGTCCATCTATAAGGGGAAGGCATTCGAAATCAAGTTTCTTGATTCGGACGGAGAAGCGATTCCGATGCCTGAGCCTAAGTTCCTGACTCTTCCAGAGTCGCGAGCTATCTTCACTAGGCAGCTCGAAGAAGAAATTCAGGACAACATCCTGACTCCGATTCGCCAAAGGGAGTTCGTCAGAGCTACTGGTGGAACTCTCAAGAAGGGGATTCTTCTTGCTGGAAGATATGGAACTGGCAAGACTCTTGTTGCTGGAGTTATCGCAAAGGAAGGGGTCAAGCACGGCTGGACGTTCATCTATGGGAATATTGATGAATTCCCAAGGCTGATCGCGTTCGCTCAGAAGATGCAGCCTGCAATCGTCTTTGTCGAAGATGGAGACAGGGGAGCAGGAAGCGAGCGCACCGATGAAGTCAATGATATCCTCAATTCGCTCGACGGCATCGGAAATAAGGATGCTGAAATCATCACAATCATGACAAGCAACCATCCTGAAAACATCAACGAAGCAATGCGTCGCCCTGGACGTATTGATCTGACTCTCCATATCACTCCGCCTGACAATGAAGCAGCAGAACGCATCGTTCGTCACTACGGAGGTTCTCTTGTTAAGGCTGAAGAGAATCTCACTGAAGTCGGCAAAGTCCTTAGCGGAGAGATTGCAGCAGCGATTCGCGAGGTTGTCGAGCGCTCGAAGCTGTCCGCTATTCGTCGCATCGTCGGCGACACAGATGTCGTTGTCAGCGACACAGCCGGAAAGTCTGTCTTTCCTGAGATCTTCCTGACCTCAGAAGACCTTCTGCGAGCAGCTAGGACGTACAAGACAGAAAAGAATCTCTTCTCCCCGAAGAAGCCCGTCCCAGCAGCAGAAGTGGTCGCAACAGCGATTGGAAGGGGATTCGCTGGTCCTGTTCGGGAAGTGATTCGCGATATCGCTCGTGGTGGAGCGAATGTCGAAACAGACACCGTTCAGGAATTCATTGATCTGTCTGGAAAGGACAGCAAGATCACTACTTAGGGTTAATAAAAACATATTGACTCCATAAGACAGTCTTGATACACTCATGAAATGAGAGAGAAGCATGCAGCACGATGATGAGATTCCGGCACATGACAAAGTAGAAGATATCCTCGACAAGCAATATGCTATACTGAAAAAGATAGCAGAAGGTCGCAAGCTGACTGCTATAGAAAAAGTAATAGCAGAAGTGGCAAGAGAAGAAATATATAATCATCCATTGTTTGTGGATGAAAGATGGAGTACGCCCCGAGAAATAGACGAATATATTAAACTAAAAACGGTGATTGCTGGAGCAAGAGCAGCTTGGACTTGGTGCTTGAGTCAGAATCCAGAATCACCGTTTTATTCTATATCCTATTTTGACAGAAGAATAAAGTATACAAGATCAGCCAAAAAGAGAGTCGTTGCATATAGACTTTCTAATGACAGAGCAACCGCTCTAATTCAATTCACAATACAATTAAAAAACATAGAATAAGCCACTAACTGTTTTGCTGCTTTGTTCTCAATCAATAGGAGTGCGGACTAAATGACTGCGACATTGACTTGTGGAACTTCTGTGAAGAAGGTCAGTGTGGATGATGGGGCTAGCATTGAGAGTCTTATCGCAAAGGAAGGACTCGTTGGGGATGGCGTCGTGACGCGGAACGGAAAGGTCGCTTCGCTGAATGACACTATCCGTGACCTTGACGAGATTGCTGTCGTCAAGCGTCATGCGACTTTGGGATAGCTCACTGGGTCGAGCTGGACCAAGATGACTCGTTGGGGGTCATTGCAGGACCGGGAGCAGCGAAAGCTGCTCCCGTTTTTCTTTTATGGACGACAATGAAAGGAATAAAAAAGTGAGAGAACCTCACGAAGTCGCAAAAGAAATTCTTACAGACATAGGAAATGGGTACAAAAATCTCAGCGACATGACGGATATAGTAAAAGATCGCGATGCCGAAAATAGAGAAGCTATTGCAAGTGAACTTGAGAATATAGTTGCAGGCCCAGTCTCCAGCACTGGTCTTGAAATCATTGTGAGACTTATTCGTAGTGACATACCTCCTAATGTAGTTACTGTTAAAGAATTAGCTTCGGCTGCGCAAGAGTATATCGACGCTCACGAAGGGATGCACACTTCTGGTGGACAAGACATACTTTGGAAGAAACGAACGTCTAAGGCCCTAAAAGATCTTCTCGGGCGCGTCAAGGAGCAGAAATGAGCATCTTTCAAGATAAAGAATCAGCATTAGCCTTTCTCAAAGCTGGACGAGCATTCTTCGATATAGACGAAGACGAACCCCAGGAACTAGAACTAAATCAGTGCCTAAACATGAACGACACGTTCGCTTGGGCGCTCGCTTACGGTCCTCGTGTTCCAGATGAATGTCTGATTGAAGTCGCTGATCTCTTTTTGAGATATGGCAATTGCGGACTCTGCTATTGGTGCACGATCCATCCAGATCCAGAAGAGCGCATTCTGGCCAGCGAATTTGAGGATGTTCAGAGAGGCATAGAGTTCGTCAGATACGAAGAAGAACTCCGCAGAAGTATGCCGGAATCTAATAAAAGAGCATATCATAAACTTGTCTATAAGTTAGGAGAAAGAACAGTTGAAAAAGAAACCAAAGATCTATAAGTTCGACGGATTCGAGGTTAGATTAGACGAATTCAATACGTTCGATGAATTAGTCGTTGATGGTGCTTTCGTACATATGGAAAGAATGGGAGACAAAGACTGGTGGATTGGAGTCACCAAAAATAAAGAAACAGTCCATATTCGATTCCAGTCAAAAGATATCATCGTGGAGGCTGACAATGGGAAGTGTGAAGTCAGAGCGAACTGGAAAGACCCAAAAGAAGCAACAAAGAGCCCCAAAACGCGCAAGATCGCCTCAGGGAGCAAAAAGAAAGCCAAGTAAGTCTCCAGACATAAAGATCGTCCTAATAGGCGCTGGAGGGATAGGATCTCATCTGGCCTTATTTATTTCTAGATATTTAAGATCAGAAAAATTCGCCTCTCATGAAATGAAAATATCAATCATAGATAAAGACAAAATAGAAAATAAAAATCTAGAAAGGCAATCATTCACACATCAAGAAGGCTTCAAATCAGTTTACTTAAAAGATCAGTGCATATTGGCTCACTGGGGAAGCGATAACATTTTAAAGGTTGTCTCAATAAATAAATACGTCACAGAAGAAAACATAGACTCATTCGACCTAGAAGATTCCTACATATTCTTGTGCGTAGATAATCATTGGGCTAGAAAGATAATAAATAGAAAAGTCCTTACACTCAAGAATGCGGTTCTGATCTCCGCAGGGAATGAACTAATAGATGGGAACGTAAGGACCTATATGAGAGTCAATGGGGAGACTGTGGGCTCTGATCTGGAGTATCTCGACCCCTCTATCACTGACTCTGTAACTCCAGAAGAAGAAAGAGCTAACTGCGGTGGAGTATTCGTAACTCAACCTCAAATCATCTGGACTAATCTGCAAGCAGCAGTCATGGCCGGACAAGTCTTTGCAAATCTTATGGATGGGCTGCTCCCCCCTGATGTAATCTACTTCGACGCTCAAAACTTCGCTCAAAGAACCGAGAAGAGAGTTTACAGTGATGCGAAGACCGAAAGAGCGCATAGAAAGAAAATAAAAGTGAAAAATGCAAAATAACCTGATCACTCAGAGTGCCAGATTCGAACATATATCTTTTGTCCTCTGGCGCAACAAAGTGGAGACACGAAAGGGAAGAAGTGAACGAGCTGGGTGACAAAGGCGCAGGGCGAGTTCACAACATTATGCAAAGTAATTATGCGAAGTTCTTATGCGAAGTAAGCAAGATTCATTCCTGCCTCCAAGTCCGGCAATGCCTGCCGCAAAGCGGCCTACAGATAGATCAAGTCACCGTCATATGTAAAAAAGAACACTTCATCCGCAAGACTCAAAATTATTCTAAAATACTATTGACAGGTCCCGGTTTACTTCCTATACTACGAGAGGGACCTATAGTAGCCACTAGATATTGAGTTTCATTTCATGCTGTTTCATGCTATAATCTAAGGGAGCGAAGAAATGGAAATAACAAAAGAGCATTTTCTTAACCTTATCCAAAAGATTAAATCATTAGATGAAAAGGCATTGATAGAGTTTCTAAAGATAGAAGAAATAGAGAAGATTATAGAGAAGGTCAGTTCGACTATAAGATTTAGGAATGTTGAACTGAGCGGAGACGACCTTAGATGCATAGCGAAGACCGAACTCTGGAAAATCGTATGTTCATCGAAGATTGATGGAGAAACGTATGATATGCCTTCGATATATGCGTTTCTCTCTCACTCTTTGCGAAATAAAATGATAGGTTACATAGTCAAAGAAAAGAACTTAGCTTATTCAGAAGGCAAGTATTCTGTTAAGATAGAGCAAGTAGAAATAAAAGAACATCACGCCCTTGAAAATCCATATGAAAAAGATGAAGATGAAACTGAGAAACTTATCTTTAAGGCAAATCTTCCAGTAGAGATAAAGAATTTCCTGATATATTATTTGATATTGGGCTGGAACTACAATAGGATTGCTGAATTTTGCGATTGCTCAAATAGTCATGCAAAGTCAATGACTACAAGGGCAATTGAAATCTTTAATAATAAAACAGGCACTGTATCTATCGAGAGACGAAAGGAGTTCGCAGTTGGCAAAAAGGAAGAATCCTGATCAGAACCCAATCGAAAGATTAGCAGCTGTTGAAGAAGTTACTCGGCAATTAGAAGAACTCGCTAAAACTACTGATGGATTGCAGCTAACGGAAGATCAAAAGAAAGGTCTTGCTGAAAACAAAAGATATCCGGCTACCCTGACAGAGATTGTAGGTCAAGAGCAGCTCATAAAGCGTATTCGCATCCATATCGTTGCTGCGAAACAGAAAGCTAAACCCTTAAAGCATGTCTTGCTATATGGTCCTCCTGGACTTGGGAAAACGACCATTGCTTCTCTGATAGCAGAAGATATGGAATCCAGAATCATCTTTCAGAGTGGGCGACTCTTGCGATCTATTAAGCAGATCGAAGATATGGTCGGAGAAGTCACTGAAGGCTGCACAATATTTATTGATGAAATCCACGGTCTTCAAAAGAAGATAACAGACATATTCCTAACAATGATGCAGGACAATAGGTTTGGGGACATCGTTCTCCCCCCATTCACTCTAATAGGCGCCTCCACAAGCATAGGGAAGCTACAGAAGCCTATGCGAGACAGATTTCATCATATTCTTGAAGTAAGATATTATGAGCCTCAACACATGGTCAAAATTATCAATGAGTACGCAAAAAGAGAACACTACACTGCTTTAGGCAAGCATGTTGATCGAGAGATCTCAATAAGATCCCACGGCATTCCAAGAATAGCTAAGAGATTACTTGATGTAGTTAAAGACTATTCCGATGCGAAGAAAGGCTATGAGTCTGGATTCATTTCGAAAGAAACCGCTCTCAGAGCGTTTAAGGAAGTCGATATAGATGATCTAGGGTTCGAAGATACTCACAGAAGGATAATCTCCTATCTGTTCAAACAAGGAAGGCCGATTGGGAAAGACACTCTCTCGCTGACGCTATCAATTAGCCCAGATGATATCGAAGAACTTTTTGAGGGAGCACTCCTTCGTGCCGGAATGATAATGAAAACTCCAAAGGGAAGGGAGCTGACTGAGGATGGGGTCGACTACGCGAGGAAAATCGCGAGCAAAAGTCGTTCCAATGGAACCAAAAAGAAATAAAGACTATCCATCCAAACACTTATTTGTTTTGAAGGGCAAGGCTGTTGTCCCTGCTGAATCTCTTGCTGAATGGGCTGAGCAATTCGACGGAAATAGAGAAGCATTTCGGAGAGTCGCCCTTACAAAGATTGGAAAGATTACAATCAGCACAGTCTTCATGGGCGTGGACTTTACTTATGGAATTCTTAAAAGAAAGCCTATCTTATTTGAAACGATGATCTTTGGGCTTCCTCATAATGCTCCAGATACGCAAAGATATGAAACATGGGAAGCGGCTGAAGAGGGTCATTGGAAGATCGTCGAGACGGTAAAGAGTATTCGTAAGGTAAAACCTAATGGAAGATAAAGAATTCACTCCAGAGCAAGCCGCGAGAGCGATGAAGTATATGGAAACATTCTTGAGTAATTTCTCAAGAAGAATTACCAATAAACAGCAAAATGAAATTATAGGCAAAACAAAAATCAGTGATGTTTTAGTTTCGACTGTCTTTACTTTAGACTGCGGGTACGAAACTGCTATCTGCGCCGACATGTATTGCTCTCCAGTAGAAAGATATAAGACTCGTGCCGAAGCAACTCTAAGACACGAAAGATGGGCAAATAAAATAACCGAGTCTTATAAAGACGGACAAATATCTATAATCGAATTAGGCCCTTGCGGACATACAGACCTTATTCCTGATAAAGAAGTCATAATTAAGCTAAGTGCGCAGAAAGGTTCTTAGGCATGCACGAGGAAGAAAAAACGGAGACATTAACAGAAGCAGTTAGGATTGCCGACAAGTTAAAAGAAATTCTTGTCGAAGAAAGATCGACTCACGCGATTGTGTTGGCACTGGAAAGTTTGCTGTGCTTTGTTTTATCGGCTAACTTATCAGAATCATCAGAAGCTGCGTGGGAAAGAACCTGTAAAGTAACCGGAGAACGAATGGGAAACTATCCCTGGAAAATCATTTATGACATGCATCAGCCCCTTCGACAAGCAGTTGAGAAGGAAATAAAAGAAAAAAGAAAGACCGTCCAAAATGAGACACTCCACTAGAAGGAGTATTTGATGCCTTGTTTTTATACTGGAAGCGAAGTCGGCGATATCAGACTGAACAATGAAGAGCAGAGGAGGGCCCTTTCAGAAGTAACTGAAATGCTGTGCGAGATCTGTAAAGAGCTTGAAGAAGCTGATCTGCTTGATCACTTACCAGAAAAAACACTTGATTGGTGGAAAAAACATAAAAAGATAGACAAGAAGAGAAAGGCAGAAGAAGTAGACTACGCTAAAAAGGCAGTCCTCGCGCAAAAACAAGAAATACAAAGAAAAGAAAAGGAACTGAAAGACCTCATATCTAAACTAAAGAAAAAGAAATGATTCTCAGCCCAGAATACATGGCAGCTAAACTATGGAGACCAATAGATACATTCTTCGTATTGTTTTCACTGGGATGGCTCTTCCTGATCTTCGTTAAGAAATCTGTCAAGAAACTCAAAAAAGGAGGCGCGTAATGGACATGCTGATGTGGTACTATCGTCATATCGTTGATCTTTTCGACTGGATGAAGTAAGTGAGATACGGCGTTATTCATGATAAAGATTTCGGAGAAAAGATTGGAGAAATAATACCTTTAACGTATAAAAGGGCCAGACTCCATATAGGGCCCAAAGATGGACTATTCTACGACGATGGATGGTGATACGACACTCCAGAAGCAGCGGTCGCTGCTCTCGATAAATGGAATGGAGTCGGAGAGCCTGAAGGATGGATGAGGCATCCTATTAGTGGACGCAGAAGACCTAATGGGGACGCAGGAAAGGAGTACGTCAATAAATGAACATCGCAACACAGGTTTTCATCTGGGCTTTTATCATGTTTTTTATGATAATTATCAGAGAAATGCTCCTGGCGCGAAAACAAATAAGTATTCTTAAAAAACTAACGGCGGAAAAAGATTTAGATAATTTTGAGTCAATTTGGCCTGATATCAGAAATGATTTAGTAGAACTTTCTGTAAAATTCAGTATTCAGGCAATATCTAATCTAAGAAAAAGCTGCTTGGAGATTATTGATCAAGGCGATAAGCTTGCATCTTTATGCAGGGGAAATAGGATTGCGCAAAACGAACTGAGCGAATTAGAGGCAAAAATAAGTGGAGTCAGCGATGGCGAGTGAGAAGGCGAAGGCGCTGCTAGACAGCGTGTTGGATTTGGTAGCCAGGAACGATAGCGGAGAGGCCAGCATTGCAGCCCTCGCCTCCATCGACGCCGCGCTGGATGAGGCGAGGGATGAGGGTTACTCGAAAGGGATGGCCGAGACGATTCAGGCATACGATCACGCAGAACAACAGCAAGTCGCTAACCGCAAAGCTCAAGAAGACCGAATAGCCGCACAAAATAGGCCAACTAATGAATGAAGTTCCATTTACTCAATACCTGACTCCTAACGGAGAGAAAAGAAAAACCTACAAAGAAGTTACAGACGAAATTTATGCAATCGCCTTAGAGCTTATTAATGTTGGAGCATATTTTGAGGCAGAGATATTGCAGACAGGCGAAGTGTCTTTAACATGTGATTTGCCTAACTATGGAATTTATGAAATACTAAATCTAAGTATGGCAATAAGTCCCAATGGACCCGAAATCAACGAAAACGTAGAAAAACTTATACTGGAGGCCAAAAGATCATATGAGCATTTCCTTCGAGAACTACCAGAGTGATAGCCTAAGAACTCTTAATCCACACTTACTTCCAATCGAAGCACTAAATATGGCAGCTCTTAAGTTAAACGGAGAAGCTGGTGAAGTTGCCGAGATTGTTGGGAAGCATATCTATCATGGGCACTCTCTCAATAGAGAGGACTTGGCAAAAGAAATTGGAGACTGTCTGTGGTACATTTCAATCATTGCTCATTTGCTTAAAGTGCCACTCGAAGAGATCGCTAGAATGAACATAGAAAAGCTAAAGAAAAGGTATCCTGAAAAGTTTTCGTCAGAACTAAGCATTAACCGAAAGGGATAGGCTTGAAGTCCAATAATTCCAAGAAGCCCAAGGACAAGAACGAAGAATATTTCTTAAGAGGAATCAGGAGAAGAAGGTATCTGTTTTGGGTCAAAGTATCAGGCTGTATGCGCGATAGCGAGTACGTCAATATTGTAACGGACGGAACAGAAAAAGATATAAAGCCTCATTTGAAGAAGTTTTTTAATGCTCTCGATGAAGAAATCAAAAACAGTAAAGATGTAGTTTTTGGGTACACTCCGATATACAGATCTCATGATCGACTAGACCTAGGAATCATAAGAAGTATGAATACCGGCAAAGACAAAATAGATGTTTTCGACAGGGGCGACTAAAATGTTTTCTAGGATAGAGGCAGTTCTTCAAGCAATAGATAGATTTGTGATATCTGTAGGCTCTAATGAAGATCTATCTGAAGCCAGAAATAGTCTTAGTTCTTCTATTGTAAGGCTTAGGCTTTCGTGCAAGAAATGCGCAGGAATCGGCAGAAGATCATATCCAAACACAGCGACATTTATGAGTGGTCCTGGAGTGATTGCTGGACAGGCAATTACTGAGGATGTCTGCGATGTTTGCTGGGGAACAGGCGACTCCAATAGACCAGGACAAGATCTGCGAGAGCTGGTGACTGTCGCGATAAAATATAGAAAATCACTCAAAGAGCAAGGAAAAGCCAAAGACGAAACAATAGATGGAGTAATTGATCTCCTTATAGAAGAAGGCGTCCTTCAAGGAAAAGAAATTATCCCAACAGAAAAGCCTTGTCATGGAAGATGCTGTACTTGTCAGGAGTGCGGCAAAGAACATGAATATTGTGTCTGTCAGCATAATGCTATTCTTGAAAGCCTAAACAAACTTAAACAGCCCAAAAAGAAGATAGAGTGTTTTTGCGGGAAAGAACATGAAGTACCTCCTGACGGGAAATATGTCATGCCGTGCGGAGCAAGATGGCAAGTCATTAATGGCGGAGTTGCTATGGAGAAGAATCCGAATCTAAGGGAAAGCTGATGGGCAATCAAGACATGGATCTCGATACCGCGATAAAGCTATTAGAACAAGCACGAAACGAAAACGACATATTGAGAGGGATTGCTGCTAAAATAATGCCGTGTCATTACTGCGGAGCAGAAGAGATTGGAAGATGCCCGTATGGATTTCCAGGATGCGCTCTTGCTGATGATTTGATGCAGGCAGATTCTACAAATATGTATACCGTCAGAGAAGCAAATATGGCAATGATCAGATATTTTAATGAGATCAAACCAGGAACTAGATTCAGTAGTAGTATAGCAAAATATCTAAGAAATGAAGGCTTCATAGATAACACAAACACCGAAACAGAGAGATTTCATAAGCTGATGAAAGTTATTAAGGAGCTAGATGAAAAAGCCTAAGAAAATATTTCTTCTCTCTGTTTCTTACAAAGGATACAATACAGATCTAGATAGGCTCATAGAAAAGACTGTCGGAAAAGAAGCAGGAGGAACGGGCTTTTGCTTTGCAAATGAGCTTAGAGACCTATCATTTGATTTCGACTCTAAAGAAAAGGCTGAAAAAATATCTAATCTATTGAAAAAGAAACTAGGGAAGCAGATTGACCGAACTGAGATTTACGAAACGGAGCAAAAATGAAATACACAATGACGAAGCCCTGCGATGCGTGTCCGTTTCTGAAAGCCATGAAGAGGGGATTCACGATTCGAAGGCTTCATCAGTTTTCAAAAGGCGAATTCCCCTGTCATAAAACTGCCGATACAGACGAAGAGACAAGTGATTTTATTGCTAGAGCAGATAGTCAGCACTGTGCAGGTGCATTAATCTTTCTTGAGAAGAGAGAAAAGCCTCATCAAATGATGCGGATTGCGGAGCGTCTTGGGTTATACGATATGAGAAAACTAGATGCTGATAGTTTCAAGGAAGTGAGGTAGACATGAAAGAGCGTCCGAAGTGGATGGACGATATTGAGCACTTTATTAACCTGATAGATGACCACCCAGCAATTATCGTAATCGTTATTATCGCAATCCTTATCGGCTGCTGAAGAAGAAAGTGAGGTGATTGTGCCAGAAGAAGAACGCATTGAATTTCTAGAAGGCCGTATTGCATTTCTAGAGCGCCTAATCAGGAGCCATGAGGAGGTCGCACAACAGTACGGAACAAAGCTCTTAAGGGCACTTGCTAGAATTGAAATTCTTGAGAAAGTTATTTCTGATCAGGCGGGACTTCTTGGAGAGTTTGATATGCAGCGAAGAGACGCTCTTGACCGTGTCGAGGAGCTGGAGAGATTGGGTCGAGAGATGCGATGGATTCAGGGACGCCCTATTGGCACCAAAAGCAAGTATCAGCAAGCACGATATGAAGAAAAGCGTCTCGCTGCTGAGGGGGCATTCGACGCCGCGCTGGAAGAAAAAGGCGAAGTTCCAGAAAACGACCAATAACCTAATGTCTGACTCGCTCCGATCTTTGAATTAAGGGGGGAACAATGAGTTTCTTGTTAAGGCTGACTCCAATATTCGCAGTCATAGCAATGCTTATACTTTGGTTCATAGTTTTCAAAAATAGTATCTGCGCTGGAATATTGATGATGGCACTTAACCTATTCATCCTGTTTGTATTCTATAAAATTGAGGAGAGTCGTCGTGAGCCTTCTAAAGAAAGAGATAACAGAACCTCTTGATGTCAGCTTAGTCAGGACAGGAAAGGATTCTAAAGGTAATGAATTCTATTACTACAATTACATTGATATTGCCAAGCATCTCAACAAGCATCTCGGCTTAGCGTGGAGCTATCGCGTAACTCCTGTAGTGAACGATGCTTCTGAGCCTCTAGTTCATGCAAGTCTGACAATTACAGATGAGCATGGGCAAGAATGCACAAGAGAGCAGTACGGGTCTTCTCTGTTTTCATCAGCAACAGATTCTTACGCAGAGAAGCTTAAGGCGTCCGCATCAGTCGGACTAACGAAGTGCGCATCATTGTTTGGGATAGGCATTGAGCTATACGATAAGGCTTACTTAAAGGGCATTAAGTCTATGCTGCAAGAAAAGGAAGACAAAATTGCAGCCCTGAAGTCCAGCATCAAGAACGCGGCGAAGGAAAAGAAACTGTCGAACGCCGAACTCAAGACGATCACTTGTGAAGTGCTGGGCATTGATCAGGAAAATTACAGCAGTGACCTCCTCTCTCTAGAAGATTACCAAAAGATCAAAGAGTTCTTCGACAACAATTAGGTTACGAATACTCATTCTTACCTATCAAGAGGCATAAAAATTGAGTAGAGATCTGGCTGTTATAACAGAAAATGAGCACGTTCTTCTGTCGGCACTTATAGACAATTACGATGGAGTTCTGTCCTGCATGTCGTTAGTTCGGGCAGACGACTTTCAGAAGGAGTCTCATAAGAGGATCTATTCTGCCATTGTTTCATTGTTTAATGATGACCAGTCTATTGATATAGATTCAATAAAATCAAAGCTCAAGAAGCCTGAAGACAGAGTAACTCTTTCTGTAATCTCTAGGAAGAACGCCACAGTCAACAAAAGCAGCATTAAGCTATTTATCGAGTCTGTAAGGAAAGAGGCACAGCTAGCTAGAATCATTAGGGCAGGAAAGAAGATGATCGACGTAGCGAGTGCCGAAGATGCTTCAGCGGACTATGCTTTAAGCTGTGCGGAGAACGAGATCGTAGCGGTTGTAGAAGACTACGCTAACGCTGAAGTAGTAACAGCGGAAACCGCATCTGACGAATTTTATGATTATGTAGAGAAATATAAAAGCGGGAAAGAGATTGTAGTTATTGATACAGGCATAGGAAAACTTGATAATTTAATCCAGGGATTTCAGCCTGGAGAATTGATAGTAATTATGGGCAAGACAAGCAATGGAAAGAGTCTTTTGTCTTTCCAGATTGCCCTGTATAACGCGATTAAAAACAATGTCGGTTGCCTTTTGTTCAGCATGGAAATGAACAGAGTTGTTCTCATGTCTAGGGCATTTGCATTCATGTCAAATATGAATTCAAATATTGTGAGAACGAGGGACCCCTTCGATGACGATACGCGAGCAAAGTTCAAGGAGTCGGTTGGAGATCTAAAGAAATTACCTCTCTATATATGCGATAACCCCATGATATCAATACACGAAATACAGTCTCTAGCAAAGAAGGTAAAGATAAAGAATAAGAATCTAGGGTTAATCATTGTTGACTACATTGGATTAGTTCGTGGAGACTTTGGGGGGAACCGAGAGCAGGAAGTTGCGTCTGTTTCGAGGGGGCTTAAGTGTTTGGCGATGAGCCTGAAAATACCAGTTATCGGACTTTCTCAAGTCAACAGAAATTTCTCTAGACGATCAGACGGCTCTGTTGAAATTGGGGATGCGAGAGAGTCTGGATCGGTAGAGCAGGATGCAGATACAGTGTTAGCGACAACCATTCAAGACTCAGAACTTGGAGAGAGCGTGGGAGTCAAGGAGGCAGTAATTGACGTACTGAAGCAGAGGAATGGGCCTCTGGGGACTGTTAAGGTTACACACATAGGCAGGAAGCAAATGTTCATAGATAAAACTTTGTCGGAATATATGGAGGAATCCTAATGTCGTCGGTTTCAAACAAGATCGTTGTCACTGAGGTAGATTTTCGAGTTCACGAGAAAGATAAGCTAATTGGTTTCGCTAACGTCACTCTGAACGACGCTTTAGTTATCAGGGGAGTGCGCCTCATCAATGGGTCTAAGGGAAAGTTCGTCTCATTCCCATCAAGAGAGGCCAAGAAAGATGAATACATCGAGATCTGCTTTGTAAAGACTCCCGAACTCCGCCAGCATATTCTTGATTCTGTAATTGCCAGTTATCAGCAAATGAAATCAGGAAAAGGTTCAACGTCTCAGGGAAATAAAAGTAATTACAGTAAGCCAGCGAAATCAGATTCAGATGACGCCCCATTCTAGGAGGTAAGCATGAAGAACAGCACCAGGAGTCAGCTCGTAACAGCACTGCCGAATCGTCCGTGGACTTCAAGTAGTCTCGCAAGTCATATTGGAGTCGAGCCCAAGACAGTGCGCAATCGCATCTATGAACTTAAATCTCAGATGCCGAATGGAATGAAGGGATGGCGAGTCGTGACAGTTTCAGTAAAAGACCGTCGCTATTACTCGCTCGTCCATATGAATGATGTTGCAGTGTTTCTCAACGCCTACTTTAAGGATGTTGATGCTACAAGTCGTTCCATGATTTTCTCAGCCAGTGGAATGAGGCGTCGCACGAAGTAATAAGATCTGGGCAGAATAGTTTAACGGGGAAAACATACTTTACTCATAAACTAAAAACTCCAAAATCCAAAGTATATTTAGGTTCAAAGCCTAATTCTGCCCTTCTAGTGAGGAACAATGGGAAAAGCAACTCAGCCTCTTTATTCACAATTAAAAGAAGTAGAAGATAAATATCCAGACCGACTCCTCCTGAAAGAGATCTTTCACAGCATTCAGGGAGAAGGTTCTTTGATTGGAGTCTACACAACATTCATAAGATTCGCAGGATGCCAACTACAGTGTAATTTTTGCGACACTGACTTTTCTTTTGAAAAGGCATTGACTGTCGAAGAAGTTGTGAATATCATAGAGGCGGAGAATCCAAGATACTGCAATTGGACTGGGGGCGAGCCCTTAATAAATAAGAAACGTATAAAGCAAATAACTAGAGTTATAGATGAGTTAGATGAAAATATAATACATACCGTAGAGACGAATGGGCTCGTACCCCTTACTAAAATAGAACAGAAGAGATTTGACTTGATAACGATCAGCCCAAAATTTGATTACTATGGAGGAGCTGATAAGCCAGAATCATGTGCTCAGTTTATCAAGAACGACTATTCGAAGGTTCAAATAAAGTTTGTAATCGACACAGCGAAAGATTTGGTCTTAGCAAATGAATTTCTGAATGCTGTTGAGCTGCTTTTGGATAAAAACGAAGCAGAGGAAATGAGGCATATATCTTTAGTATTCCAGCCATGCTGGAAGGATGATGCAGTAGCAAAGGTAAGTTCCAGCCGAGGGAAGCCAATTACTAGACATTTGGGATGGGATGAAAAAGTACAAGAAACCTTTGACAGAATGCTTCTAGTAAAGGAATTTGTTGATGAAGCCAAACTGAATAGAAAGTTCCCTCTTCTCAGGATTCTACCGCAACTACATAAATACCTTGAGCTTAGATAGTGTATGGACCTTTAGGATGTATTCTGTGTGCAATTAGAGTATTTATACTCGACGTAATTCTTAGGAGAAAATATGATACCATCGAAAATTCTAATGACAAAGATCTTCACGTTCGAGGCAGCACACCAACTTCCAAATCATAATGGGAAGTGTAAGTTTTTGCACGGACATTCATATAGGCTAGAAACAGTATTTGAGAGCAATATAAAATTTGAGTCGGTTCATGGCGATTCGTTCTATACTCAGCAAGGGTTTTTAGTTGATTTTTCCGAAATAAAAGACTTAGTTAAATCTAAAATAATTGACAAGTTTGACCATAAGTGTCTTAATGATTATTTTGAAATTCCGTCAGCGGAAGAAGTGGCATTCCATTGCTTTACTGTCATCTGCGGATCTATAAAGGCCAATCCTCTGTTCAGGAATGTTAAGCTATGCAAGATAACTCTCTGGGAAACCGAAACTTCATATGTAACTATGGAGGCTTAATTGAGCGACTCTTATATAGACCCACTAAAAACAGAGTCTTTGGAAAAGCTCTCTGAGGCACTCATATCAAGAGTTCTTCCAAAGAACTTTGATATTAAGAATAGCCACTTCCAAAAAACTCCAGAGAGATGGCTGAAAGCCATTAATGGATATGCGATTACAAATGCGGATGCTTTCGAGGAGGCATATAAAATACTAAAGGGATTTGGATTTGTCGGACCCTCTAACATGATTCTCGTTAGGGATATTTATACTTCTTGTCTCTGTCCCCACCATTTATTCCCAGTTTCGCTAAAGATCGACTTTGCCTATATTCCTGCACTTCCAAAAGAAGGAGAATTTAATTCAGTAGGTCTTTCTAAGATACCTAGATTCATAAGGACTACGGCGAGAAGAATTGTTACTCAGGAAGAGCTGAATAACGATATTGTGTTGGCCTTTAAGAAAGCGATGAATCCACAGGGCTGCATCTGTACAATCGTAGGGAAACATACTTGTATGATTGCGCGTGGAGTGGAAAGCCGAGAGTCTGACGTAATCACTTCTGCTATTGGGGGTCAAGCGTTTGAAGATTCTGCTACTAGGGCAGAGTTCTTTTCTTTGCTGAAATAATTATGCACTTAGATGCGAATTATTTGCGACTAATAATAGACAGAAAAGATCTAGACGCAGCCTTTTACAGCGATGGCAACGGCGTCGTTGGCAGAGATTATTGGGGATTTGACATATACAAAATTAAAAACCTATTGAACGGGACGACAGATATGCCATTAATGGTTTCAGGATTTACATATCAAGGAGGTGATTTTATGGGAATTCCAGCAGTAGCTTCAAAGGGAGTATTTTTGATTGCGGCAGTCTACCGCAGCAAGGACAAGGGAACTTCAGATTCAATCTCAATCGACCTTAAGCTAATTCTTGCTAAGGACGCGCAGAATGCAAGGGATCAGGTCGTCGCTATGCTCTGTAAGCTTGTAGGTTCTAGCAACAAAGAAGATCTTGAGAATTACGATATCCTAGTACGTCCTTTTTAGGTGGGCCTGAAAATCCTTATTTAATAATTGGTGGAGGGTATATTACTTCTACATGGAGTGGAGTATTTGGAAATGTACCTAATTATTCGTGGAGCTATAATTATCCGGCAGCGATCACAATAGCAAATAACACAAGTGCAATCGTCTGCTCTGGATAGAGGGAATCAGGCCTAATGACGATAAAGACCTTCACTGGAATAGATAAGTTTCCGTATCAGTCAACTCTTCTTGACTTGGCGGATCAATCAGATCATTCTATACGAGTGTCTGCTATTCTAGTGCAAGGCGGGAAGATGATAAGTCGAGCGTGCAATTCTAGAAAGACCCATACAGTTATTGAAAAATACAGAAAATACAGGAAAGACAAGAATGGGAATGCCTTGAAGTACGTTGGATCTCATGCAGAATTTAGGTGTATTCATGGAATTGACAGGGAGACTCTCAAGAAAAGCGTACTCTACGTCGTTAGGATTCGCCGAGATAAGTCTATCGCTCCGTCGCTTCCTTGTATGATGTGCCACAGGATACTCTCGTTCTACGGTCTTAGGGAGGTGCGCTGTGTAGTGATTTAATGTATTGACATATCATGAAAAAATCTGATATAATATCAGACTAAATCGCTGCTAACAGCAAAGGAGCTTCAGCGAAATGCCTAATATTCTATACGCAAAGATCGGCCCAATCCATCATGGGATTATCCATAGGTTTCCAGAAGATAAGGGGGGCACTAAAGAATCGTTCCCCTATTTAGCCAATAACCACGTTCATATGTTGGAATTCAATTTCTGGATTGAGCAGCATCACAACGAAAGAGATATAGAATATTTAGAAGCCGACAGGATCATAAGAAAAGACATTGTATTCCTCTTCGGAGGGGCCGACTATTACAATCAAGAAAATACAAGAACTTGGTCATGCGAAACTATAGCCACTAATCTATATAAAAAACTCATACAGAACGAAGTGTTTAAAGGCAGGAGCATAAGGATTAGCGTCTTAGAAGATGGAAGAAACGGAGCTTACGCCGAGTTCTATGAGAACAGAAAGGCATCATGAGCATTGATCTGAACGCCGTAATAACTTGGTTCAAGGACAGCATTATGCAAAACCAGTTTGCGCAGGGAGGTTTTGCTTTGATGCTGATTGGATTTATTGTTGCTTATCTTAGATGGATTCCTGGCTGGATTGCTTCTAGACTTTCTAGGCATTTCAGCACTTACGTTGAAGTCGAAGAAAAGGATGAAGTCTATGAAATCATCCAAGTCTGGCTCAATTCTAACTACAAAGACTATAGGCGAGTCGCCCTCAAGAGTTCCTACAGAAAGATTGACGACCCTAATGTCAGAAAAGTAAACGACGATCATGGAAGCAAGATGAATATCTATGTGGTTCCCAGTTATGGGACTCACTTTATGTTCTGGAAAAAGAAGCTCGTGGTCTTTTCCAAAGAAAAGAGGGACGCTGCTGGAGGACCAAATTCTGCTGTTTCTTCTTTTCTTAAGGCAGAGTTTACTTCTTTCAGAATCTTTACTAGAGACAAAAAGGTCATTGGGCAGTTTCTTGATGAAGCTGTTAAATTGACTCTTAGGGATACCGACAAGATCGCAATTAAGTTCCCCTCTAGTCACGATGATGTCTGGAGAAAGGGAGAGCCTATTGTGAGGCGCCCCATCGCATCTATTATCCTCGCTGATGGAATCATGGATAGCCTCATTGGAGATATCGAAGAATTCACTAAATCCAGGAAATGGCATGAGGATAGAGGAATTCCTTATCGAAGGGGATATCTTCTCTACGGTCCCCCTGGAAACGGAAAGACGACTATTGTTCAGGGGATCGCCAATCATTTCAATATGTCGATTCACGTCTTGCACTTGGCAGCAAAATCTATCAGTGACACTCGGCTTAATCAGCTCTTCTCTTCGGTACAGGAAAACTCTATCGTTTTGATTGAAGATATCGACTGCATTTTCAAGAAAAGAGATACTGAAGCCGAAGACAATACTCAAAAATCTTCTTTGGAAGCTCTTACTATGAGCGGGCTTTTGAATGCTATTGATGGAGTCGCTGCTTCTGAGAGCAGAATCGTATTCATGACGACCAATTTTCCTGAATTGCTCGATGCTGCTCTGACTCGTCCTGGCAGAGTGGACATGAAAATACTTATCGGAAATGCAACGAAATCTCAGGCCATGAGAATCTTTAAGAGATTCTATCCTGAAACTTCCGATGATGATGCGGAGAGGTTTGGGAATCTTGTCGGAAATGAAAAATACTCGATGGCGAAGATTCAGGGACTGCTGATTGCTTACAAGACTAATCCTGAGGGCGCTATCAGTAATGCTATTGAGTTCATGGATACTGAAACCTTCGTTGCGTCGAACGAGATTCTTGAAATAACAAAGCACAGCGGCAGCTATCCAGAGGAAGATGATGAACTTTGAGATTGGAACGGTAATTGCTCCTCATTGTGACGATGAAGCATTAGGCTGTATGAAGATGTTCGAAGAGGGTCTGGTAGGGAGAGTAGTAGTCGTAACCGACTCAGCAAAGCAAGTTATCGACCCCTATATTGACACAGCCGAATATATCAAGATTCGTCGTGCAGAAACTATGGGTTTCTGCGAGCACTTCAAGGTTCGCGATGTCATATTTATGAATTATCCAGACGGCTCCCTTAATCAGATCTCTCCAGAAAATCTGGATGAATTCTATGAAACGATGCTAACCATTACAAAGACCTCAAAAGCTGTCTACTTTCCATCAATCAAAGACTCCCATCCAGACCATAGATTTGTAGCTGGAATTATGTATAGACTTTTAGCGGATCGCCACAATCTAAAGATAAAGTACGGTTCTCAGATGCATTTGAAGCAAGCAGTAGAGTACCACATCACTTCCTCGCCAGTCTATCACAATCCTATAACGAGAGCTAAGCATGGAGATAGGTTGAGATTGTTTCGTGAGTTTTTTCCTTCCCAGAGCCTTCGGCTCCGCAAGACAGGCTTCGACTTCGAAGTTTGTCTACAAGATAAACTTAACGTCATAGTAGGTTAACTTCATCGAAAGGACATATAAATGCCTACGCAAAAAGCACTTGTGGCAAAAGAAACTTGCAGGATTCTAATTCAGCGCAGGGATAGGTCTACTGGAAAATCAGTAGAAATGATTATTGAAATTCCAAAAAACTGGAAGGTTACCTTTGGAAAGCTTCATGCTTCTGGAGGAGACGCAGGTCGCTATCCAGATACACAAAGCCCTCTCTGTCTTAGGATTTATGAAAATGAGAAACAGCAGAGAGCTATATTTACCGATGTAACTCATTTCAGGGATTTGTCCATTCCGGTCAAGATTAAGATGATCGAAATCGACAAGAAAACTGGACAGACCATAAAGAAGGGCGAGTTCAAATCATTTGAAGAAGTAAACACTAATGAAGAATGGCAGGACGAAGAGTATTAAAGATGAAAATAATTCATTTGATGCTGGAGCCATTAGAAGAAAGATACACAAGCCAATCTAATGCCTGGATAAATAAGGCAATAACAGATGCTGGAATAGAGCTAGTAGAGGTCACCGGAGAAGCGTTATCTGATAAAGTCGAAACAGGGAAAGTTCTTGATGCCAATAGCACTATCCACTGGAAAATGACTCAAATGGCTAAAGTAGCTCGAATGTTTTCTCAGTATCAGATCAACAGCGGTGACGTGTTCTTCACTTCTGATCTCTGGCATCATGGACTAGAAGCAATACCGTACATGTCAATGCTTAATGGAATCAAGACGTTTATTTTTGGCTGGCTCCATGCCGGAAGTTATACAACTGGAGATTTTATGGAGCCCGCAGTTGAATGGGGCGCCGATATGTTTGAGGTCGGGTTCCATAAGCTTTGTGATGGAATATTTGTGGGGTCTGAGTATCATAAACAAAAATTCATAAACTCAAGATTTCCAGCAGTTCTAAGAGAAGAGGCAGCGAAGAAAGTATTCGTAACCGGAAATCCATTTAATGTGCTTGTCCGCGACACTGATCTGTTAGCGAAAAAGAAACAAGTGATATGGCCTCATAGATTTGATGTGGAGAAAGGGCCGGATTCCATGATAAGGATCATGAATTCGGTCATGAAAGAAATTAAGTGCAATCTTGTAATTTGCAGTTCAAGGAAAGAATTAGAGCCTCCAAGCATCTGCCTAGAAAACTCTCTTGATTCGCT
>ERZ1292632.1053-Hain-H43-01um-R2-1053-length-28659-cov-7_pt1 | contig 28659 bp, 24 predicted proteins | sample MGYA00564407_ERZ1292632 | MGnify/ENA primary metagenome ERZ1292632 (study PRJEB36523, sample SAMEA6512637) | groundwater metagenome | collected 2019-01-08 | study: AquaDiva: Metagenomics assemblies of 32 groundwater samples | reverse complement strand
CGCAACCACAGGTCGCTCGCTCACGATACCCCGCAGCCCACGTCAGCAGTCGAACGACTGACCCCGATCATTCCTTGGATGGGCGGGCTGCCTGCCGTCGCCAACATACCCGTCGCCCCGGCCGCTATTCCGCGTCCGGCTGATTTTCCGGCGCCGCGTCGCGGAAAGCGGGCAAGGCAAGGCAGGCGCTTTCCGCCTCCAGGATGCGCGGCCAGGCCAGTTCCACCCCGAAGCGCCGCGCGTTGTAGAGCTGCGGCACAAGATAGATGTCCGCCAACGTGGGCCGATCGCCGAAACAATAGGGACCAGGCTGCGACGCGATCAGCGCCTCGAATGCATCAAGTCCCTCGCGGATCACCCCTGCCGCCCAGCCCGTCACCTGATCCTGCGGCAGGCCGTGCTGCTTGAGCCGCTTAAGCACCTTGAGATTCTGGACCGGATGCACGTCACAGGCGATCAGCTGCGCTGCCGCGCGAACCCGGGCGCGGGCGAGCGGATCGGCCGGCAGCAGCGGCGGCTCGGGAAAACGCTCGTCCAGGTAGTCGCAGATCGCCAGGCTCTGCGTCAGCGCCGCGCCATCGATCTCCAGCGCCGGCACTAATCCTTGCGGGTTCAGCGCCAGATAGTCGGGTGCGCTTTGCTCGCCCCGGCGAAGGTGATGAAAAATGTTGCGGTAGGCCAATCCCTTGAGATTGAGCGCGATCCGCACCCGGTAGGAAGCGCTCGAACGATAATAGCCATGCAGGATGATGTCGGTCATGCTTCCCTCTATCGCAGTCCAGCGTCCTGCCGTCGACGCCCGAACGCCATTCTCCCGTTCCAACCGGCTGAAACGGGCCAGGGCAGCGAATTTGCAAATTATTTCGTGTCCTTCAATCGGCGTGGAACTTTCTACGCGGTGGGCGTTTCCATCGGCTGATGCCCGTTCGGGCAAGGGGGGTCGTTTTTCACCGCTCCGTCGTGAGTGGCGCAAGGCGCCGATACGGAGATGACAGGTGACAAGGGCGAATGGCGCGCAGGCGGCGCAAATCCTGAGACAGCGTGATGCGAGCCAGCGGCCGATCGGCCTGCGCCCCACGCGGCCCTCTGTCAGTGACGCGATCCGCCTGACAAGCGATGAAGGAAGAGTCCAGCCTTGAATGCCCAATCCTTGAGCGTCCGCCTTTGGTCGATTGCGGGCCTGGCGCTCGGCCTCCTCTTCTTTCTGCTGAGCGGCGTCACGGCCTATCGCAACATTGCGGCGCTGGGCGCCAGCAACGAGGCGATCCGCCACACCCATATGGTGCTGATCGCGCTCGATGATCTTCTGTCGGCCACCCAGGACGCCGAAGCGGGTCAGCGCGGCTATCTGCTGACTGGAGCGGACAATTATCTCGAACCCTATCGCAGCGCCACGGCGGCGGTCGGCGAGAAGTTCGATACGGTGCTGAACCTCACCCGCGACAATGCGGCCCAGCAGGCCAATCTGGTGCTATTGCGCCGCCATATCGACGCCAAGCTGGCGGAGCTGCGCCAGACGATCGACTTGCGCCGTGCCGAGGGTTTCAACGCTGCGCTCGCCATCGTGGCGACGGATCGCGGCAAGATGGAAATGGACGCCATCCGCGCCCAGATCGCCACCATGGCGCAGGAGGAAGGACGGCTGCGGCAGCTGCGGATCGAGGAGATGAACGCCGCCTCGCGCAACGCGGTGATGAGCGCGATCGTCTCGGCGCTGCTCGGCGCCATTCTTACCGTCGCCATCTTCATCCTGCTGCGCCGCGCCCATCGCGCGCGGGCGCGGCAGGTCTGGTTGCAGGCGGGACAGGTGGGCCTTGCCGACGCCATGCGCGGCGACAAGTCAGTGGAGGACGTGTCGCAGGCGATCCTCGGCTTTTTCGCCTCCTACCTCGGCGCGCGCGCCGGCGCTGTGTTCAAGGGCGAGCAGGGCCATTTCCACCGCACCGCGACGCTCGGCGTCCCCGACGATGCCGATGTTCCCGCGTCCTTCGCGCTGGGCCAGGGGCTGCTGGGGCAGGTCGCTGCCGAGGGGCGCTCCACCCTGCTGCACGACATACCCGACGGCTACCTCAGCATCGGGTCGGCGCTGGGCCGGGACAAGCCCCGCCACTTGCTGATCCTGCCGGCCAAGGCGGACGAGGTGGTGAACGCCGTGCTGGAACTCGGCTTCTTCGATCCTGTCAGCCCGCTGCACCTGGACCTGCTCGACCAGTCGGCCGCTGCGATCGGCATCGCTCTCCGCTCGGCGCGCTTTCGGATGCGGCTTCAGGACGCGCTGGAGGAAACCCGGCGGCAGGCTGGCGAACTCCAGGCGCAGAGCGAAGAGCTGCGGGTTTCCAACGAGGAGTTGGAGGAGCAGGGCCGCGCGCTCAAGGAATCGCAGGTTCGGCTGGAGCAGCAGCAGGTCGAGCTGGAACAGACCAACAGCCAGCTCGAAGAGCAGGCGCAGACGCTCGAAGCGCAGCGGGACAATCTCGAACAGGCGAGCGCGGCGCTGGAGCAGAAGGCGCGCGAGCTGGAACAGGCGAGCCAGTATAAGTCAGATTTCCTCGCCAACATGTCGCATGAATTGCGCACCCCGCTCAATTCGCTGCTGATCCTGTCCAAGCTGCTGGGCGACAATCCCGAAGGCACGCTGACCGCCGATCAGGTCAAATATGCGCGCACGATCGAATCCTCGGGCAACGACCTTCTCACCCTCATCAACGACATCCTCGACCTGTCGAAGATCGAGGCCGGGCATGTCACCATCCAGCCGGAACCTGTGTCGGTGCAGCGGCTCGCCGGCGACCTCCGCCAGCTGTTCCAGCCGGTCGCCGACGAACGCGGCCTCACGTTCGAAATCAATGTCGCCGGGGACGTCCCCGCCAAGTTCGAATCCGACCGTCTGCGGCTGGAGCAGATCCTCAAGAATCTTCTGTCCAACGCCTTCAAATTCACCGAGCGCGGCCGGGTGCGCCTTGCCCTGTCGCGGCAGGGCGCGGATCACCTGGCGCTCGACGTGTCGGACACCGGCATCGGCATTTCGCCCGAGCAGCAGGAAAGCATCTTCGCCGCCTTCCATCAGGCGGATGGCACGATCAGCCGACGCTATGGCGGCACCGGCCTTGGCCTCTCCATCTCGCGCGAGTTGGCGCGCCTGCTCGGCGGGCGGATCACCCTTGCCAGCGAACCGGGCAAGGGCAGCCGATTCACGCTGGTCGTGCCGATCGCCTATGACGCCGCCGCCGTCCCGCCAGCGCAAGCGCCGCAGCCTTCGTCGCTCCCCTCATCCACGCCGGCCGCACCTTCGCAGAGCATATCCGCAGACTGGCCTGCCGACGATGACCGCGATTCGCTCGCCGAGGGCCGCCGCCTGCTGCTGGTGATCGAGGATGACCAGGTCTTCGCCTCGATCGTGCGCGACCTGTCGCGCGACCTGGGGTTCCAGTGCATCATCGCCGGCACGGCCGAGGAAGCGATCCAGCTCGCCCGCAGCTTCAAACCCAGCGCCGTCGTGCTCGACCTCGGGCTGCCCGACCAGTCGGGCCTCACCGTGCTCGATCGCCTCAAGCATGACGATGACACGCGCCATATCCCCATTCATGTCGTATCCGCCGCTGACCATAGCCAGACCGCGCTGGCGCTTGGGGCGATCGGCTATCTGACCAAGCCCGTGCGGCGCGAACAGCTCGCCGATGTGCTGGAAAGCCTCCAGGCGAAGCTCGAAACCCGGATGCGCCGCGTGCTCATCGTAGAGGATGATGCCGTTCAGCGCGACGCCATCGGCCGGCTGCTCCAGTCCGCCGATGTCGAAACGGTGGGCGTCGGGACGGCGGCCGAATGCCTGGAGCAGCTGCGCCAGCACAGCTATGACTGTATGGTGCTCGACCTGTCGCTGCCCGACGCCTCGGGCTACAGCTTGCTCGAAACGCTGAGCGAAGAGGGCGATCACGGTTTCCCGCCGGTCATCGTCTACACGGGCCGCGACCTGTCGAGCGCCGACGAGCAGCGCCTGCGCCGCTATTCCAGCTCGATCATCATAAAGGGCGCGAAGTCGCCCGAGCGGCTGCTCGACGAAGTATCGCTCTTCCTGCACCGGGTCGTGTCCGAACTGCCGACCGAGCAGCGCAAGCTGATCGAGAAGGCGCGGCACCGCGACGCCGCTCTCGAGGGCCGGCGCATCCTGATTGTCGAGGATGATGTGCGGAACGTCTACTCGCTGACCAGCGTGCTCGAACCGCGCGGCGCGATTGTCCAGATCGCGCGCAACGGGCAGGAGGCGATCGAGGCGCTGGATGCGTCCGCCGCCGATCCCGCCAAGCGGATCGACCTCGTCCTCATGGACGTGATGATGCCGGTGATGGACGGGCTGACCGCCACCCGCGCGATCCGCGACGATCCGCGCTGGCAGTCGCTCTCCATCGTGATGCTAACCGCCAAGGCGATGCCCGACGACCAGCAACGCTGCCTGGAGGCGGGCGCGAACGACTATATGGCCAAGCCCATCGACGTCGACAAATTGCTGTCGCTCGTCCGCGTGTGGATGCCGCGCTGAGCCATGGATCAGCTGACTGCGCCCGTCGAGGATATCGAGATCGAATTGCTGCTGGAGGCGATCTACCGGCGCTACCACTACGACTTCCGCCATTACGCGCGCGCCTCGATCAAGCGGCGCCTGCTTCAGGCGCGCGGGCAACTGGGTTTCGAGAGCATCTCCGCGATGCAGGAGAGACTGCTCCACGATCCGGCGATGCTGCCCCGGCTGCTCAACTATCTCACGGTGCAGGTGAGCGAGATGTTCCGCGACCCTTTCTATTTCCGCGCCTTGCGGGAAAAGGTGATCCCGCATCTCAAAACCTATCCCTCGCTCAAGGTCTGGGTGGCGGGGTGCAGCCATGGCGAGGAGCTATATTCGCTCGCCATCCTGTTTCGCGAAGAGGGGCTGGACAGCCGCACCATCTTCTACGCAACCGACATCAACCCTGAGGCGCTGAAAGCCGCGGAGGCGGGTGTCTATCCGCTCGCCGACATTCGCAAATTCACCGAGAATCACCAGAAGTCGGGCGCACGCAGTTCGCTGTCCGACTATTACACCGCCGATTATGGCCGCGCCCTGTTCGACAAGAGCTTGCGCGCGCAGGTGGTCTTTTCCGACCATAGTTTCGTGACCGACGCGGTCTTCGCCGAGGTTCACCTCATATCCTGCCGCAACGTGCTCATCTATTTCGACCGGGCGTTGCAGGACCGGGCGCTCGGCCTGTTCCGGGACTCGCTGACGCGCAAGGGCTTTCTGGGGCTCGGCTCGAAGGAAAGCCTGCGCTTTTCGAGCCATGGCGACGCCTTCGCCGATTTCGTGCGCGAAGAGAAAATCTACCAGAGGCGCGAGCCATGACCGCGGGCGGGATAGAGGCGGTGGCGATCGGCGCGTCGGCGGGCGCGGTGCAGGCGTTGCTGCATGTCCTGCCGCCCTTGCCCCGGGATTTCGCGCTCCCCATCCTGATCGTCGTCCATGTCCCGCCCGATCGCGGCAATGCGCTCGTCACCCTGTTCCAGGATCGCTGCCGGCTGCCCGTCAAGGAAGCCGACGACAAGGAGCCGGTCGCCGGCGGCACCATTTATTTCGCCCCGTCCGACTATCATCTGCTGGTCGAGGCCGGGCGTACCGTGGCCCTTTCCTGGGACGAGCCGGTGAACCATAGCCGTCCCGCAATCGATGTCCTGTTCGAATCCGCCGCAGACGCCTATGGCCCCGCTCTCGCCGCGATCGTCCTGACCGGCGCCAATCAGGATGGGGCGGCGGGATTGCGCGCCGTCGCCGAGGCGGGCGGCATCGCCATCGTGCAGGATCCCGCTACGGCCGAAATGCCTGCAATGCCAGCGGCAGCGCTCGCCACCTGTCCGGCTGCGCGAACGATGACGCTCGACGCCATTTCCTCCTACCTCCTGGAACTACCGGCCCGATGACGCGCGACGCCCCTCCCATCGAGTTCCTCCTGGTCGACGATCTCGACGAAAATCTGCTCGCGCTCGAAGCGCTGCTGCGGCGCGACGGGCTGCATTGCCTGAAAGCGCGCTCGGGTGAGGAGGCGCTCGAACTTCTGCTGGTCCATGACGTCGCGCTGGCGCTGCTCGACGTGCAGATGCCCGGCATGGACGGGTTCGGACTGGCCGAATTCATGCGCGGCCATGCGCGTGCGCGGCATATCCCGATCATCTTCCTCACCGCCGGCAGCGCCGACCGCCAGCGGCGCTTCCGCGGCTATGAAGCCGGCGCCGTCGATTTCATCCAGAAGCCGATCGACGCCGACATACTGCGCTCCAAGACCAACGTCTTCTTTGACCTTTACGAACAGCGCCGCGAGATCGTCGCGCAGCGCGACGAGCTGGCGAGCCTGGCACAGGAATTGGCAGGCGCGCACCAGCGCAAGAACGAGTTCCTCGCCATATTGGGGCATGAACTGCGCAACCCGATCATGGCGCTGGGCGCTGGCCTGCACCTGCTCGAACGCCGCGAGGGGACCGAGGCGGCGCGCGACGTCCGGCAGCGGATGGACCGCCATGTCCACCATCTCTCGCGCCTCGTGGAGGATCTGCTCGACATCGCCCGCATCGACCAGGGCAAGATTTCGCTGCGGCGGGAAAAGATCGTGCTTCAGGATGCTCTCACCTTCGCTGTGGAGGCGAGCCAGCCGACGATCGACGCCGGCGGCCACGCACTGACGATCGACATGCCGCAGGAGCCGGTCTGGATCGAGGCGGACCATAGCCGTATCGCTCAGGTGGTCAGCAACCTCCTCAACAACGCCGCCAAATATACGCCGCATGGCGGCGCCGTGCACCTGTCGCTGCGCGTGGCAGGGGACTGTGCTGAGATCGAGGTTGCCGATAGCGGCATCGGCATCCCGCCCGACATGCAGGAGCGGATTTTCGATCTGTTCGCGCAGGTGCGCCCCGGCGCCGGCCCCTCTCAGGACGGTCTCGGCATCGGCCTCGCTCTGGTGAAGCAGCTGGTGGCGCTGCACGGCGGCGACATCCGCCTCAAATCCAGCGATCCCGCCGAAGGCAGCGTTTTCGCTGTCACCTTGCCGCTGCCTGTCGAAGGCGGACCACCCGCGTGACAGGCCCGCCGATCCGTCCCGGTTGCGGCCTCACGACGAGCAAGGTGCGCCCGCCGCGCAGCAATTGCCGGTAGGGCACCAACTGTTCCGGGAAGCGCGCCGCTTCGTTCCGGTATCGATCATAATGGGTAATGATGGCGATGTCGGCGCGGCACCCCGCCAGCCGTTCCGGCGCGACATTGCCCACATCCACGATCGCCTTACCCGACCGCTCCTTGCCGATCTGCTGATATTTCGGCTTCGACCCCAATATTTGCCGGACATTGACGCAGCCGGCATAGCCGAGCGGGAAGAGCACCGCCCCCGGCCGGTCGAGCAGGTCGAACGACGCATCCTCGATCAACAGCGACGCTTGCGGCGGCACATGCTGGCGCACCCAATGGCTGGCGATCTGGCGTGTGTCATGCGCTCGCATCGTCGTCCGCAGCGCCGTCGCGTGCAGCATGGGAAACAGCAGCAGTGCGAGCGCGGCGACCAGCGTTACCGTTCGCCACGCCGGCCGCAGCCACCCGATCGCCGCATCCAGCCCGACCGCGACCGCCAGTGCGATCCAAGGGAGCACGGGCACGGTCCAGCGCTCCCAGATCAGCGCCTGCGCGGCAATGCCGAGCAGGAACAGCAGAGCGCCCGGCAGCCCGGCGAACGCAAGCATGCGAGCGCGCAGCGGCATGAGGAGCAGGCCGATCGCGGCCAGTGTCGTTCCCGCGATGCCAAAGCCGGAGAGCAGCACATGGCGCCCGTACCAGAGCATATTCTGCGCGAAGCCGCCACCTGTCGATCCCGGATGGACCGGCCGCGCCTCGCCACTGAGATCGCGCATTACGGTGGCATGATCGAGCAGCAGATAGGGAGAGGCGACCAGCAATGCGATCAGTGCGACTACAGGCACGATCGGCAGCAGCAACAAACTCCGCCGCCATCCTGCCTCCCGCCATCGCAGCAGCACCGCGCCCCCGCCATTGATCGCGAACAGCATCGCAGGCCATTTGGTCGCGCCACCCAGCCCGACGACCAAGCCCGCCAGCACGAGGTCGCGCGCCGCGCCGGTGCGCGCGGCACGTATCGCATGGAGGCTGCTCCACAGCATGAACAGGCTGGCAAGCATGTCGGTGCGGATGACCTGCGACAACTCGACGTGGAGTCCATTACAGCCGAGCAGCGCCGCCGCGATCAGGCCCACTCTCGGCCCCGCAGCCTCGCGCCCGATCCGCCACGTCAGCCAAATGCAGCCGACCCCCGACAGGAGGATGAACAGCCGCATCGGCAGGATAACGATTGACGGATCGGCATAGACGGCCGACGCGAAGCCCGCCGCGCCGGGCCATTGGTCAAGCAGCGTGCCGACCCACCCGACCGCTGCTATGATAAGCGCCAGCGCATAGAAGAGAATGGTGGCGGGATGACCGAACCATTCGGGATTCAACCGGCGCTCGCGCAGCATGTCGAGCGCGTTCATCACGAACAGCGGCTCGTCGGGATCGTTGAGCGCCGGCAGGCCGAAGTCGATGTGCCACAATCGCAGTCCAACCGACAGAATTAGGATAGCGAGCAGCACCGGCTTTTCGTATTCCCCCGTGCGCGCGGGCTTTCCTGGACGGAATAAGCGGGCTAGCTCCGTCTGCATGCAAGACACCTGTTCCGGGAGGATTAATGCGTACTGTGATTTTGGCCGGCGGCCTTGGCAGCCGGCTCGGTGAGGAAACGGCGGTCCGACCCAAGCCTATGGTCGAGATCGGCGGAATGCCGATCCTGTGGCATATCATGAAAATCTATTCGGCTGCCGGCCTCAACGACTTTGTGATCTGTCTCGGCTACAAGGGCTATCTCATCAAGGAATATTTCGCCAACTATTTCCTCCACACCGCTGACGTGACCATCGACCTGCGCAGCGGCAACGGCATGGAAATCCACCACACACGCAGCGAACCTTGGCGCATCACTCTGGTGGAGACGGGCGCATCGACCATGACCGGTGGCCGCCTCGCCGCAATCCGCCCCTATCTCGACCCGGCCGAACCCTTCTGCTTCACCTATGGCGACGGGGTCGCGGACATTGACGTGGCTGATCTGGTGCGCTTCCATCGATCCCATGGACGACGCGCGACAATAACCTCCGTCACGCCGCCCGGCCGTTTCGGCTCGCTGGAGTTTGACGGCGACCAGGTCGTGGCCTTCAAGGAAAAGCCGGCCGGCGATGGCGGGCAGATCAATGGCGGCTTCTTCGTCGCCGATGCAAGCGTGCTCGATCTCGTCGAGGGGCCGGAGACCGTGTGGGAAGCCGGCCCGCTGGAGGCGCTGGCCGCCAGTGGCGACCTCATGGGCTATCGCCATGACGGCTTCTGGCATCCGATGGACACGCTGCGCGACAAGATGCACCTCGATCAGCTCTGGCAGTCGGGAGCCGCGCCGTGGAAGCGCTGGTGAGCCCCGCCTGGGCGGGTCGCCGGGTCTTGGTCACGGGCGACAGCGGCTTCAAGGGAAGCTGGCTGGCATTGTGGCTCCACGCCATGGGCGCGAAAGTGACCGGCTTTTCGCTCCCACCGCCGAGCAACCCCAGCCTGTTTGACACAGCGCGCCTCGGCGAACTGATCGACCATGTCGAGGGCGACGTGCGCGATCCCGCCGCCGTGCGCGCGGTGGTCGAGCGCGCGCAGCCCGAGGCGATCTTCCATCTCGCCGCGCAGCCGCTCGTCCGCCTGTCCTATGAACAACCGATCGAAACCTACGCTGCCAATGTGATGGGCACCGTCCATCTGCTCGAAGCCGCGCGGCAGGTCGGCGGAGTCGCCGGCATCGTCTGCGTGACCAGCGACAAATGCTATGAAAACCGCGAATGGGACTGGCCCTATCGGGAAAATGACCCAATGGGCGGGCATGATCCCTACAGCAGCAGCAAGGGCTGCGCCGAACTGGTCGTGTCGGCCTGGCGGCGTTCCTATTTCCAGGATAGCGGCCCGGCGCTCGCCTCAGTGCGCGCCGGCAATGTCATCGGCGGCGGCGACTGGGCCGCCGATCGCCTCGTCCCCGATCTGGTCCGTGCGTTCGAGGCGAGCATTCCGCCGCTCATCCGCTCGCCCGGATCGGTCCGTCCCTGGCAGCATGTGCTGGAGGCGCTGGGCGGCTATCTGATGATCGCCGAGCGGCTGCTCGCGGGCGAGCGCCGCTTCGCCGACGCCTGGAATTTCGGTCCGGCGGATGAGGATGCCCGTCCGGTCAGCTGGATCGTCGATCGAATGCGCGCCGCCTGGAGCGACGACGCCGCGCCGCCGACCCTTGACGAAGGGCCGCGCCCGCACGAAGCGGGGCTGCTGCGGCTCGATTGTTCGCGCGCCCGCTCGGCGCTCGGCTGGCAGCCGGCGCTGCGGCTCGCGCAGACGATCGACTGGATCGTCGACTGGCACAAGCGCGTCGGCGCGGGCGAGGATGCGCGCGCCGTGACGCTGGAGCAGATCGCGGCCTATAGCGCGCTCGCGAGACGCGCCTCGGTTCAGCTTCCCGCCTGAGCCAGCGTCAATATATTGCCGAGGCGCAGCCCGATCGCGCGCCTCGGCAAAGGCACCCATTCGGGCAGCGATACGCCCGCCGCCTGCGCAGCCTGCCGTGCGAGAAAGGCGATCGGGAAATGGTTGGTGCTCGGGGTGACATCGACCTTGCCGAAGCCGGCGTGGACCAGCAACTGCTCGATCGTCTTGGGATTGTAGAGCAAAGGATGCTGAAGGCAGAAAGGCGGCCAGCGACGGCCGAGCGCGCGGCGCAGCAGCGATGCCTCATTATGGGTGACAATCAGTAGCCGCCCGTCGGGTTTCAGCTTCGCTGCGACCGTCTTGAGCATCGCCAGCGGATCGAGCAGATGGTCTAGTACATGGATCATCACCGCCAATGACACGCTCCGGTCAGGCACAGGCGACAGATCGGTCATGTCGGTCAGGATCGTCGAGGGCCGGTCGCCGGCCGCCGCGCGCAGGGACTCATGCACCGCCCGGTTAGGCTCGAACAACCAGAAATGCTCGAACCCGCCATGCTCGACCGCCTGTCCCACCAAATGGCCGACGTCCGGCCCGATCTCCAGATAGTCGCCCGTCGGGAGATTCTGGTTAGCGGCCGCCGCGAAGTAGCCGCGCTGGGTGTCCGATATCGCGGTTTCGGTAACCAGCTCCATATTGGGCGGCATATTGCTGTACAGATCAGCGAGCTGGCTGTCATCGAAGAAGACAGGATTATAGAGCAGCGCGCATTGCGCGCAGCGCTTGTAGGGAAAAAAATGCTTTTCCTTTTGCAGGCCGTACCAATAGGGGCGCAGCTGCTCGATCGTCTTGGCTTCCACATTGTCGGCGCAGGCGACTTCGGTCGTTCCGGCCCGCGACCCGCAGGACGGGCAAGCACGATCACGCAGCGCCGGTAACGTCATGGTCTAAATCCCCTGCTTGAACGTGATGCGGCTATGCCAGAACCAGCTGCCGATCATCAATAATAGTGAAAAGCCGAACTGGGCAAGAGTGGGAGAAAGCCCGCCCGCTTCGACCAGTAATGGCAAGGCGCCCCAATTGACCGCATAGTTGAACAGATAATAGGTCGAGAAGGCGGCGAATTCGCGCGCCAGATTGCCCCGGGAGCGAAACACGCCGATTTTGTAGGTCATGAAGGCAAAGCACAGGCAGATCGCCTGCGCGATCAGCAAGCCCACCATGTAGTGCGTCTGAAACAAAGGAAAGACGAACAGCAGCAACGGATAAAGGCCAAGCCCAAACGCGGTGTTGAGGGCGCCCGCGATGAGGAAGCGCAATGGGCGGCCCTCGGACTTCAAGGCTGCTGTCTTCACGATTCGTCCATCAGCGGGATCGCCATATTTTCGCGCAACACCTCGCGCGGAAGGAAGGGCGACAGATCTTCTAGCGCGGGGGACGTGATCCGACCGTCGGGATGCACTTTTGCCCCCAGCTTCGGCGCGAAGGACACATTCTCGTCAACGATAATCTCGCAAAGCGCTGGGCCGGGGGCGGCGAGCGTGTCGGCGATCGCCTGGCTGAGGTCGTTATGCCCCTCGGCGCGGTGATAGGCAAAGCCGAACGCGGCCGACACCTTCGCGAAATCGGGGAAGGTCACATTGCTCTTCGGCCCTCCGCCCACTTCGACCCCGTTGAAGAAATTGCGGTGGGTCTGGAAGATGGAGACATAGCCGGCATTGTTGATGAGGAACACTTTGATAGGCAGCCCATAGCCGGCAATGGTCTGCATCTCCTGAATGTTCATCATGATGCTGCCGTCGCCGGCGATGCAGATGACTCGGCGGTCGGGGCCGATCGCCGCACTTACGCCGATCGCGGCGGGCAGGTCATAGCCCATCGTCGCGCAGCCCGAATTGGTCCAGAGCCGCTGCCCTTGCTTGAGGTGCGCCGACTGGAAACTGACGACGCAGGCGCTGCCATTCCCAGTAACGACGATGTCGTCGGCATCGAGTGCCTTGAACAGCGCGTCCATCGCGACATAGGGATGATTGGCAGGGCCATGCTCATGATATTCGGGCAGCACTGTAGGGAAGCGGGCGACGCGCTCGCGCGCCCATTCCAGCCAGCCGCGATGCTGCTCGGTCGGCCCCGCATAGTCCTGCTCCAGCAGCGCGGGGATGAGGTCGGCGAGATCGGCAACCACCGGCAAGTCGGGCTTGACCGTGGGCTTCTGCAATTCCAGCGGGTCGATATCGACCCAGATTTTGAACGCCTCGCGCGCAAAGCTCTGCCAGTTATAGCTCACCTGCCGGATGTTGAGCCGGCTGCCGAGCACCAGCAGCAGGTCGGCGCTCTGCGTCACCATATTGCCGCCACGATCACCCACCGTGCCGGGGCGGCCGGCATAGAGCGGATGGTCGTTCCACAGCACGTCATGCGCGTTCCACCCGGTGACGACGGGCACGCCCAGCCGCTCGACCAGCGTGATGAACTCGCGGTGCATCCCCGACAGGCGCACCCCGCCTCCGGCAAACATCACCGGCCGCTTGGCCTTTTGCAGCCGATCCAGAATGTCGCGGGCCAGCGGGCCAAGGTCGGCGTCGAGCCATGGCCGTTCCAGTTCGGCGGGATCGAAACCGGGCAGCGCATCAGGATCGATCTTGGCCGCTTGCACGTCCAGCGGAATGTCGATCCACACCGGGCCGGGCCGGCCCTTGGTCGCGAGATACAGCCCCTTTTCCAGATGATAGCGGATCGACTGGGTGTCATTCACCATCACCGCATATTTGGTGACGGGGCGGACCAGCTCCTCGATGTCGAGTTCCTGGTCGCCCAGCTGGCGCAGCGGCAGGCCGCTCGACCGGACTGTCGTCTCGCGCTTTACCTGGCCCGAAATCACCAGCATCGGGATGGAATCGACATAGGCGCCATAGACGCCGGTGATCGCATTGGTCCCACCGGGACCGGAGGTCACGTTGACCACCGCCGGCTTGTTGGTAAGCCGCGCATAGGCTTCCGCCGCCATCGAGAGCGCCTGTTCATGATGGGTGAACAGCGTCTTGAGCTTGGGATGGGTGCCGATGCTGTGGTTGAGGTGCATCGCGCCGCCGCCGGTCAGCATGAATATCTGCTCGATGCCATGGTCCGCCAACCAGGTGGCGAGCCAGTCGGAAAGTTTCACGTGGGTCATGGTTTCCATCCGTTGGAAGCTGCGGTGCGGCGGATCGCTTCGTCAAGATCGACGGTGGCGACAACGCCCAGTTGTTCGCGGATCAACGCGGTCGAGGGAACGTAGCGGCCGGGGTTCCAGCCCGGATCGGGCCGTCCCAGGATGCGGACATCGGGTGCGCCCAGCAGGCGCGCGGTGCGGCGGGCGAGATCGGCGATCGACACTGCTTCCTCCGACCCGACATTATAGGCGCCGCCCTTTTCGCCCAGCGCAAGCAAGGTCCACATCCAGACCGCAAGATCGGCCGCGTAGAGATAGGATCGCACCGCCTGCCCCGATCCCTGCACCTCGATCGCGCGGCCGGCGATCGCGTCGCGGATGAAATTGCCAGCCGCAAAATGGGTATCGAGCGACAATAAAGGCCCGAGTAGCGCGAAGATCCGCGCCGTCACCACGCCGACGCCGAACTGGTGCGCATAGATGGTGCAGAGCGTCTCGGCCGCTCTTTTCCCCTCGGCATAGGCCGATTTGGGATCGCGCACCGAAGGTCCGCCGATCCAGTCCTCCGCGACATGGGTCACATCCCAGGGCTGGACGCCATAGACCGCGCCCGAACTCATGAACAGCATCCGCGCCTGCCGCTCATGCGCGAGGTCCAGCATCGCGCGGGTGCCGTCCAGGATGGTGTCGAACATGCGGCGGGGGTCGGTCGCGGTCAGGTGGGCGCTGGCGTCGGTCGCGCCATGGATGATGTGGGTGAAGTCCCCCGCCGGCGACGGGCAGCTTTGAATGTCGCCGCGCAGAAAGGCAAAGCGCCCGGCCAGATGCGGCGCGCGCGCGGCGAACCCGGCCGGATCGCGGCTTAGCAGCGTCACCTCGACATCCACCGGCGCACGGGCGAGCGCCTCCAGCATCCAGCGGCCGATGAAGCCAGTGCCGCCGGTAAAGAAAATGCGCGCGCCATCGAGCCGCGCCCAGATGGGCGCCAGAGCGGCATCCATGGCGAGAAGATCGACGGGGGGGATCATGCGGGCATCAGTCCCAGGCTGGGGCGATGGCTATGATGGGCGCGGATGACGCGGGTCAGGGCATCGATGGAGAGACACCAGACGATCAACAGGACGAGGGCAGGCCGCGCAAGTTGTCCAACCGAAATCCCGAAGCTGATCGTCACCGGGCGCTCAGCGAGCCAGCTGTAGGATGGGACGCCCGTCAACTTGCTCAAAGTCCAGTCCGCGGTGATCGATACGAGGTAGCAGGCGATGACCGCAATGATCTTGGCGGGCCTCTGAGATCCGTCCATCAGGATCAGGAAAAAGAGGAAGGTCAAGGCATAACCACCAGGAGATTGGGATACCAGATGGAAGCCTACAAGCAATGCTGCAACCCGCGCCGTTGAAAGCGCGCTGGGTTGAAGCCAAGCGGCGACCAGGCCGAGCAACGCCATGGCCTGGGTCAACCGAACCGCGATGGGAAACCAGAAAAGCATAGTTTCGAGCATGCGAGAGGACATGACAGTGAGTATCGGAATGGGCACGCGCTCGATTTCCAGAAAGGGTACGAAGGTGGTGGCGAAATAAATCTGTTCCCAGACCTGCCCGCTTGTGGCGCGCACCCAAATGCCCATATTCTCGAGTACTTCCCACGGCGTACCGCTGCCGAACATCGCAAGGCTTAGCAGGTAGACGCCGATTGTCGCCAAAGCGCCCTGCTCCAAAGTGCGCCAGTCGCGCTTTATGCCGAAGGCAAGGGACGGCAATACCAGATAGGGCTTGAAATTGATGGTTATCCCTATGCACAGCGCGCGCATCCAGGGCGTCTTCACCAGTCCCCCATAGACCAGCATGAAGAACGGCAAGCATATCAAGATGAGGTTGCCGCGCTCGAGCAGAAAAAGCATCGGATAGCCCAGCCCGAATGCGCATGTGCGCAACAGGGCGCGTTCGGGAACGGAGCGCCTGAATACGGCATAGGCAAGAGAGATGTTGAGAAAGAACAATGTCACAATCTCGATCCGGCTCAACCAATCGCAATCGCGCGCGAACAGCGGATCGGTGTAACAATGCGGGATCGTCACCCACTCAAGAAACACGAACGACAGTGGCGGGTAAACGGCATGCCATCGGTCGAACGCGCCGCCCTGATGCGCGAAGGCAGCGACGTTGAACCAGTCCATGAATGTGTCGAACGTGTTGAATATGAAGGGCTGAGGGAGATAGTCGTAGGTCAGGAAGAAACATACGACCCAGATGTCGCTCGCTATAATCGCCAGCAAAAGCGCAATTTCTGGCGATTGCCGCACCAGCAACATACGGAGCGTTCGCATCATTTAAGACTTCGGGTGAACCAAGGTCCGGGACGCGGGCGCCGCCCGACTTTCCGGGAAGTTGAGACGCTCCCGCTCTATCACCAGAGGCACATTGCGTAGCCGATCCGATACCAGAGCGATTTGCGTGCCGATGATGCCAAGGAAGAACAGCAATATGCTGAACATTCCTGACACCGCTCCCGTCAACCCGATCGCCAGCGTGGGTCCGCCGACAACGGCGCTTGTTGCTGCGGCAAGGATAAGGATCGCTGTCAGCAGCGCCATCCACAAAGACAGCAGCACCGGCATACGCAGCAATGAGCGCGTGGAGGCGGCAAGGCCGGACAGGGCGAAGGAGTAAAGCGCAGTTAGGTCATTCTTGCTTTCCCCGGCAGCGCGCGGGGGCCGATCGACTGGCACGACCGCAAGCCGATACCCACTCTCGATCACCATGCTTCGGAAGAAAGGCTCCGGCTCGTTCCAGCTTGCTAGCATATCGACCACCTTGCGGTCGAACAGGCCGAAGCCCGTGGCGCCCGACACCAAGGGAACATCGCCATATCGCGCCATCAAACGATAGCCGCAATGACGGGCAAGCCTCAGCAGAGGAGAAGCGCGTTCCGAGCGGCGCTGCGCTAGAACCACCTCGGCGCCTCCACGCCAAAGCCGCATGAATTCGCCGATCATTTCAGGTGGATCCTGAAAGTCGGCGCACATTCCGATCACCGCTGCACCTTCAGCCTGATAGATGCCGTAGGTCGGGGATCGCATTTGCCCGTAATTACGGTTGTTGAGTATGGCTCTAATCCTCGGATCCCTTGCGCAAATATCACGCATGATCGCAGGCGTCGCATCCGTCGAGTGATTGTCGATCAGGATTATCTCATGACTCGTTGAATGCTGCTCTGCTTGCGCGGTCACGGCATCGCATATTGCGCGAACATTCTCCTCTTCGTTGAAGCAGGGAATGACGATCGACAGCTCAATCACCGTCATGGCTCCCGGTCCACAGGCGAAATGAGCGGCAGTCTTATTGCGGTTGCCGGGGCATAGGCCTCAGTAAAGAAAGCTAGCAGCAGGATCAAAGCCAGTAGCACGGCCGCAGGGACGTTGAACTTCCGGTCTACATCCAGATTGGGCGCTTCGATCACCTGCGCGTCCGCCGCCGTCTCGGCCGCCAGCGCCTCGACCGTCACTTCCTCGGTCGAGCGGGAATAGACCTCATACATGGTTTGCGCGAACCTGTAGTTCCGGTACAGATCGAAGTAGCGCAGCAAGACGTCGGAAAGGCCCGCAACATTCGGGCCGGCCGCATTGGTGGCCGGTGCGGCGGTACGCGCAATCTGGGCCTGGAGAGAGGCAATCTGCGTTTGCAGCGCGCGCAACCCTGGATTTTCATCGCCCTGAAATTGGCGCATTGTTTGAAATTCGACCTGCTTTGCTTGTAACTGCGCCTGCAAACTCGCGCGCAAGGTCAATTCCGAACCTAGCTGGACTTCGGGAGCTGCCAGATTGTTGTTGCGGCGAAAGACGTTAAGCGCTGCCTCTGCTTTCGAGACTTCAAGGCTCGCATCTTTGAAACGCTTTTCTATGACGGCGCGCTTACGACGGATGCGCTCGCGCTCGAGCGTGTTCAATCGCGCGGTAATCGCGTCAACATAAGCGCGCGTCAGCCGCTCCGATTCCGCCGCATCATGCGTGCGCGCCTCTACCTCGATGATTCCGCCCGTCAAGGAATGGATATCGACCTTTCGCTCCAATGCGCGTTGCGCCGCGCGCCGGCTGCCATATTCCGAAGCGTCGTCCAGCTTCAGGTTCTGGACGACGGCGACACTCACCTCTGGCGAGCGTGCGACCGAAAGGAAGATGTCGATCGGTTGCTTAGCCCCGCCAAGGAGCGCGGCAAAGGTGCCGAACTGCCCCCCCAGCGCGCTCATCATCGAGTTGATGCCGAGGCTGCCGCTGTCCTGCGGCACGATCTTGGCGCGCGCGACGTAGGGCTGAGGCACGACGCAGAGCAGCGCCGCGACGGCCGCCGCCGCAGCATAGCCGCGCCGGCGGATGCGCGCATCCGCTACCCACCCCTTTGAGCGATCGACCAGGCTCATTGCACCACCGCCGCGACCGACGCCGCGCCGATCACGCCACCGAAGAGGCTGGAGCTGATGTCCCGCAATCGCGCCCAGAATTCGCCGCGATCGGCGTTGACGGGGATGAAGACAAGGTCGCCCGGCAGAGCGCTGGCCTTCAGCGTGGACCGCCCATTCGCAATGACCGTGCCATTGGCGCGGACGACGAAGATCTCGCTCTTGTCGCCCAGCTTCTGGACGCCGCCCGCGCTCTTCACGAAGTCGCCGATCGTGCGGCCGCTGTCATAGGCGAAGGAGGCGGGCGTCGGCACCGCCCCGAACACCCCTACCGTCACCGGCCGGGTCGGCACATAGACGCTGTCGTTATTCTCGACGATCAGATCGCCGGGCAGCTGGGCTGCGCTGACTGGCAGGTCGAAGACAAGGCGGCCGGTCGGCTCGCGCGTCTGCATCTGCGCCACGACCGACTGGATCAGCTGCCGGTTGCCCTCGGTGGCGAGCTGCGCCCGGTTCACCGACACCAGCGGCTGGGTGCTGAGCAGCAGCTCCATATCCTTGACCGCGCGGTCGAAGCTCTCCTTCTGCTGCGCCTTCACGCTCTGCCGCGTGATGACGCTGGCATAGGGGAAGGCATCGCGCGTGAGCCCACCTGCCTGGGTGACCACATCCGACAGCCGCGTGCCTGGCGCGACATAATAGCGGCCCGGCTTGGCGACTTCGCCGCTTAGCGTGATGAGCACCGGCTGGGTGCCGATTGGTCGGGCGATGCCGATGTCGGAGAGGACGCGGATCACGTCGCCACGCTGGGCAATGCGGGTGCGTGCGTCGGCGGGCGCCAGTTCCTGCCAGCCCAGCTCGCGCCGGCCAAGCGAGTCGAAGAGAAGCAGCCGGGTAGCGTCCGCCACCGACGACGTGCCGCCTGCATAGCGCAGCGCAGTCTCCACTGTCTCGTCCGGCCCAACTTCGTAGATCGCCTCGCGATTGACGCTGCCGATCACCGCGACTAGCGCGCCGGTCGGCGCAATAAAGATGACATCGCCACTCTGGAGCGCCGCGTCGCCGCTCTTGTCGCCGCGCAGCAGCAGGTCATACAGGTCGAAGTCCGACACCAGGGCGCCGTTGCGGCGCAACTGGATTGAGCGGAAGCTGCCCCCCGCGCTCGGCCCGCCGGCCGCCAGCACGGCGTTGACCAGCGTCGACAGGCTGTTGACCGTATAAGCGCCGGGCCGCTCGGCAAAGCCAGTGACATAGACGGTCAGCCCTTTGAGCCGCGCAATCGACACCTGAAGATCGAAATTGCGAAACTGACGGGAGATCTGCCGCGCGACCGCCTCACGCACATCGCCATAGCGCACGCCGGCCACGCTCACCGGCCCAACTTTGGGCACGAAGATGCGGCCCTCGCTGTCGATCGTCAGCACGACGCCATTCGCCTGGACGCTCCCCGACAGGTCGACACGCAGACGGTCGCCGGGGTTGAGCCGATAGTCGTCCGGCACCGCGGTCGTGGAAGGCGCAGTGAAGTCCCGGGATTCAGGCACGAGCATGTCCGATCCGAACCGCCGCAACGGCTTGCCGACGATGTCTGAAACATAGGATTCGAATTCGTTGGGCGGTGCGACGCGAACGGGCTTGGGAGGCTCGGGTCGCTCTGCCGCTTGCATCTCGGGCCACAGCATCGGCGCCGACAGGGTGGTCGGTTGCGGCGTGCTTATGATAGCCGGTTCATATCCTGAAGCGGGCACCGTCATGTCGGACCGGGCGCGCCCTGAGCCTGCGCTATTGTCGCTCTGGGTCGATCCGTTGACCGGCGGCAAGAGCTGGGCCTGGCCGGGCATGGCCGCGCAAACAAGCGAGAGGGCCGCACCGGACCCTAGGAGGCGGCGAAGAGAAATCATGAATCAGTCCTGATGCGAAACGGTGGGCAATAGCGAGAGCGGTAGCGCATTCCGTAGTCGGTCGTAAGCCTTACCCGAATTGGCAAGCAATATGCCGGTGGACGGGGAACCGACCCGATAGGGCGCGCCGTCCCAATGCGTCGCGACGCCGCCCGCCTCGGTCAGGAACAGAGCGCCGGGCGCGTGATCCCACGGAAGGATGCGCTGGAACAGGGCAACATCGTTGCGCCCCAGCACCAGCCGGGGATAGCTTTCCGCCGCGCAGCGGGGAATGGCTTCCAGCACGAAGGCGGTTTCTACTGCGGCATGGACTGCGGTGCGACGTTCGACATCCATGAACTGGGTGCCGAGCGACGCCACGGGCAATGGCCGATCCTGCGGCTGTACGCGCACTGGCGCGTTGTCGATCGTGGCGCCTTCGCCGCGCACGGCCGCGCATAATCTCCCGCTAACCGGGTCTAGCATCCAGCCGGCGATCGGCACGCCATCCTCGACCAGCGCGATCATCATGCCGAACGGCTCGCGCCCGGCGGCGAAATTGGCCGTGCCGTCGAGCGGATCGATCAGCCAGACGCGGCCTGACCCGATGTCGTCCAGCAAGCCGGGCTCAGCCTCGCACGCTTCCTCGCCCACGATCCGGGTTCCGGGATCGAATCGGGCAAGTCCGTCGCGCAAGGCCGCTTCGGAATCATGGTCAGCGGAAGTGACGATTTCCCCCGCACCCTTGTCGGCAATTTCGTGGGTGGCAAGCGTGCGGAAACGGGGGACTATGATGTCGGTCGCCACGCTGCGCATCAGCGTGGCGACCTGCCGATACAGGGACATTGTTATCCTATCAGGCAGCGACCGACTTGATGGCGCCGCTATTGGCCAACGCAATTCGGTCGCGCATCATCTTGATGCGGGCCTGGTCCTCGGCGCTGATCGCGCTGTAATAGGCCTGCTTGTTTTCCAGCCATGCCAGCTCGAAGGCCATGGCGTTGGCGATGCCGTCCTCGAAATCGATCGACTCCGCCGCCGCGCCGTCGAAGATCACCTTGCGGGTCTCGAACCGGTCGAGCCGGACCTTGCGGAATGCGCGCAGCGCGGGCGCGGCCTCGACCGCCACCGACCCGCCGACGACCAGCTCCAGGTCGTTGCTGGCGCAGGCTTCGGCCACCTGGAGCACCGCCTGGGTGATCTCCGGCGCGTTGATCGCGCTGCGCGCCAGCCCGCGCGACAGGGTGAAGTCGACCCGGCCAAAGACAATGCCGTCCAGCCGCTGCTTGGCGGTGGGCAGCATGTCGTTCAGGAAGCCCAGCGTCGTCTGGGTCTCCAGGTTGAACAGGAAGCGCGTGTCGGTCGGCGCGTCGCCATAGACCTTGTCGCGCGCATCGGCGAACTTGGACAGCGCATAGGGGGTTTCGACCATCGGGGCGATGATATAGTCGATGCCGTAGAGCTTGGACGCGAACAGGTCAGATATCGCTTCGCACCCACCGATCTTGAGTGCGACTTTAAGGTCGGCGCGTCGTGCCAGATCCAAAAGGCGCAGCAGTTCGTCGGGTCGGGTGCCTTCGGCTTCGAATTCCGCCTTTACGGCCACCACTCCATAATGATCGCGCCCTTTCTTGAGCATCTCCAGCATACGCTTTTCTGTCAGATTCATGTCAGTCCCCTAGTCGTCTTCCGCTATACTATTCATTGTTGCCGGAGCATGTCATATGAGAGCAAGACGATGCCCGCCAGTGCAATCCGTCGACCCGCACCATAATTTTTATTGGTTTATAAACATGTTACGCGGCTGCATCGACATTAACGATATGAATGTAAAAGATTTTTCTATGGCTTTGCCTGCAGATGTGCATGCTCGGCGTATTTAAGAGGCTTCGGCCCGAGTCGGCCCGTCACTCGCCCATGCGCGCCTGCTTCGCGCTTTTGGTCCTTCCCGCCCTCGCAATACAGGCTGATTTGTCGCATGCGCGGACGTTGCTTGCGCCGGTGAACTCCGGCTTTGGCGTCAGGCATGACCCGTTTGACGGCCGCGCGCGGCGGCACAGCGGGGTAGATTTCTCCGCGCGCTTCGGAGCGCCCGTTTTCGCCGCCGCGTCCGGCCGGGTGATCTTTGCCGGCCATCGGGGGGGCTATGGCCTCGCCATAGACATCGCCCATCCCGACGGGACGAGCGCCCGCTATGCGCATCTTTCGGCGCTGGCGGTGCGCGCGGGCGACCTCGTCTCGGCTGCAACGCTGATCGGCCGCGTCGGATCGAGCGGCCGGTCGACCGGGCCGCACCTGCATTTCGAATATCGCATCGCGGGCGCTGCGGTCGATCCTCTGCCCTATTTCACCCACTCTGCGGCAACGGCGTCGGCCGCGCGTCCGGTCACAGCGTCCTCCGCGCAGCCGGCACGGGGGGTGCATCGCTCCGCCTTTTCAATCCAGCAATGCCAGGCGGCGCGCGCCGATCCTGCCGGGTCGGGCGCGGCTGCCGACCGGCTCAGATGGTGCGCCGACTGACCGCCTGCGCGGCTGGCGCATAGTGGCTTGCGCTGCTGGCCATTAGGCGGATGATGGCCGAACGGTCATGGCGCGGAGATGCGGGTGCGGGCGAGCGACGCGGAAGAAGAGATGTTCGATCTTCTGGTCGTGGGCGCCGGCATCAACGGCGCCGGCGTCGCGCGCGATGCGGCGGGGCGGGGCGCTCGCGTGCTGGTGCTGGAAGCAGGCGACATCGCTGGCGGCACATCCTCGGCGTCGACCAAGCTCATCCATGGCGGGCTGCGCTATCTGGAGCACCGCGAATTCGCGCTGGTGCGGGAATCGCTCGCCGAGCGCGAGCGGCTCTGGGGAATTGCGCCGCATCTGGTGCGGCCGATGCGCTTCGTCCTGCCACATCGGGCAGGGCTGCGGCCGCGCTGGCTGCTGCGACTGGGCCTCTTCCTCTACGACCATATCGGCGGCCGCAAGCGGCTGCCGGCGACCCGGTCCCTTAACCTCCGCGCGCATCCCGCCGGCAAGCCGCTCAAGCCCGGCTTCACCGCCGGTTTCGCTTATTCCGACTGCTGGGTGGACGATGCGCGGCTGGTCGTGCTCAACCTGCGCGACGCCGCCGATCGCGGCGCGCAGGTAATGCCCCGCACCCCGGTCGAGGCGCTCGCCCGCGAAGCCGATCATTGGCGCGCCACCGTGAAGGGCGGCCGCCTGTTCCGGGCGCGGGCGGTGGTCAACGCCGCCGGCCCGGCCGTGCTCGATCTCATCACCCGCGCCGGCATAGCCTCGGCGGCGCAGATGCGGCTGGTGCGCGGATCGCATATCGTCGTGCCCGCCCTGTTCGATCATGGCCTCGCCTATTTCTTTCAGCTTCCCGATGGCCGCATCTTCTTCGCCATCCCCTATGAGCATGACTTCACCCTGATCGGCACCACTGACGTCGATCATGTGGGATCATTGCATGACGTTCAGCCCGATCCGGCCGAAATCGCCTATCTGTGCGAGGCCGCGAACGGCTATTTCCAGCGGCAGATCGGCCCGCAGGACGTGGTCTGGCGCTTCGCCGGCGTCCGCCCGCTGATTGACGACGGATCGGGCCGCCCCGAAGCCGCCACGCGCGGCTACCGGCTCGACCTGTCCGACGAGGCAGAGGGGGCGCCGCTGCTCAGCATTTTCGGCGGCAAGCTTACCACCTATCGCCATCTCGCCGCATCGGCGATGGAGATGCTCGGCCAGCGCCAGCCACTATTCGCCGGCCCCGACTGGACCGCCAACACGCCGCTGCCCGGCGGCGATTTCCCGATCGACGGCGCGGCGGACCTTACTGCCCGGCTGCAAGCCGACTATCCCTTCCTCGCGCCCCGCTGGTCGGAACGCATGATCGCCGCCTATGGCACGATCGCCTGGGCGATCCTCGCCGATGCGCACACGCTCGGCGACTGCGGCCGCCATTTCGGCCATGGCCTGACCGAGCGGGAGGTCGCTCATCTCGCCGACCGCGAATGGGCGCGCACCGCCGACGATATCCTCTGGCGTCGCACCAAGCTCGACCTCTATTTCAGCGAAGCCGAGCGCGCAGCGCTCGACCAATATCTGGACGGGAGAGACAGATGAAGGCGATCCTGGCGATCGATCAGGGCACCACCTCCACCCGCGCGCTGATCGTGGACGAAGCGACGCAGGTCCGCGCGACCGCCCAGGTCGAACTGCCGCAATATTATCCGCAATCGGGCTGGGTCGAGCATGACGCCGAAATCATCTGGCGCGACACGCTCGCCACGGCGCGCGCGGCGATGGCGGAGGCGCAGGCGCTCGGCCTCGATCTTGCCGCGATCGGCATCACCAACCAGCGCGAGACGTTCCTGCTCTGGGACCGCGAGACCGGGCAGCCGCTCCACAACGCGATCGTCTGGCAGGACCGGCGCGGCGCGGAGCTGTGCCGCGCCATGGCGGCGGAGGGGCTGGAGCCGGAGATCACCGGTCGCACCGGCCTGCTGCTCGATTCCTATTTCTCGGCGACGAAACTCGCCTGGCTCCTCGACGCCCGGCCGGACGCGCGGGCGCTGGCGGAGCAGGGGCGGATCGCCTTCGGCACGATCGACAGCTTCCTGCTCTGGCGGCTGACCGGCGGCGCGGTCCATGCTACCGATCCCACCAATGCGTCGCGCACCTTGCTGTTCGACATCCGCACGATGCAATGGTGCCCCGATCTCTGCCGCATGTTCAACATCCCGATGCCGATCCTGCCCGAGGTCCGCTCCAACGACGCTTTCCTCGGCACGAGCGATCCGTCTCTGTTCGGCCGCGCGCTGCCGATCACCGGCATGGCGGGCGACCAGCAGGCCGCGCTCATCGGCCAGCGCTGCCTGCGCGCGGGCGACGCCAAGATCACCTATGGCACCGGCGGCTTCGCGCTCATGAACACGGGCGACACGATCTGCCGGTCGGCGCATCGCCTGCTCACGACCGTCGGCTTTCAGGCGGAGGGCCGCACCTGCTACGCGCTCGAAGGCGCGATCTTCGTCGCCGGCGCGGCGGTCCAGTGGCTCCGCGACAGTCTCGGCATCATCGCCCATGCCGGCGAAAGCGAAGCGCTGGCCCGCGCGCTGCCCGACAATGGCGGCGTCTATCTCGTGCCCGCTTTCGTCGGGCTCGGTTCGCCACACTGGGACGCCGACGCGCGCGGCCTCATCACCGGCCTCAGCTTCGGCGCGACGTCCGCGCATCTGGTCCGCGCCGCGCTGGAGGCAGTCGCCTATCAGAGCCGCGAACTGGTCGATACGATGGCGCGCGACAGTGGGCTCGCCGCGCCCATGATGCGCGTCGATGGCGGCATGACCGCCAATGGCTGGCTCTGCCAGTTCCTCGCCGACATGCTGGGCCTTCCAGTGCGCCGCCCCGCGGGCATCGAGACGACGGCGCTGGGCGCAGCCTTCCTTGCCGGGGTAGGGGCAGGGCTGTGGTCCGGGCTCGCCGCCTTGCCCGGCGAGAGCCAAACGGACGCCCGTTTCGCCCCCATGATGACCGAAGAAGAACGCGCACGCCTGTTCGGCCAATGGACCGACGCGGTCGATCGTGCCCGATCGACGGCCCGCCCGGCAAAATGATCGATCGCCCCGTGTCGCCCACCGATCGCCTGCGCCAGCGGCTCGTCCGCCAGGTGCAGGACATGTTCAACGACCGTGCGCGGGGCGAACGCCCGGTGGTGCGCTCCGACCATGCGCTCTACCCGCGCGATTCGGTCATCTGGCGCGTCCATGGCGATGTCACCACGATGATGATCGGCGGCGTCACCGCCTTGCTGCTCCAGATGCTCCACCCGGCCGCGCTCGCGGGCGTGTGGGATCATAGCGAATTTCGCGACGATATGCTCGGCCGCTTGCGCCGCACCGCGCGCTTCATCGCGGTCACGACCTTCGGCGACCGGGCGGACGCACAGGCTGCCATTCATCGTGTGCGGGAGGTTCATACCCATGTGCGCGGCGCGCTGCCCGATGGCGCGCCTTATGCCGCGAGCGACCCGCGCCTGCTCGCCTGGGTCCATGTGTGCGAGGCGATCGGCTTTCTCGACGCCTGGATCGCTTTCGCCGAACCGGGCATGACCCGCGCCGATCAGGACGCCTATGTCGAACAGGCAGGGCTTGTCGCCCGTGCGCTCGGGGCCGATCCGGTGCCCGCGACCCGTGCCGAGGCCGATGCGCTCATCGCCGCCTTCCTGCCCGATCTTACCGCCAACGCACGCACCCGCGACGTCGCCCGCCGCATCCTGTCGCAACCCTCTCCCACGATCGCCATGAAGCCGGCACTGGCGATCGTGATGCAGGCGGCGGTCGATATATTGCCGCTCTGGGCGAAGCGGATGCACGGCTTTCCCGCGCGCCCGATCGCCGCGCCGCTGACTCGCGCCGGCGGCTTTGCCATGGCAGGGCTGCTGCGCTGGGCGTTCCGGGCTTAGCCCAGCGCCGCCTCGACCGCGCGCAGCAGCGGCGCGTCCGCTGTCGCCGCGCCACCATCCCGCCCGAACAGAAAGCCGATCGAGCGGCGGAGGGTGAAGCCCGCCAGCCGGGGCCGCGCTACCCCGTCATGGGCATAGCTCTGCGGCATGACCGTCAGCCCCAGCCCGGCCGCGACCATCTGCAACACCCGCTCGTCATTGGTGCCGCGCAGCGCGAACGGCGGCCGCACGCCCCGATCGGTGAAATGCCGGCTGGTCGCGGCCAGCGCCTCGCAATGGCGGCGCACGATCATTGTCTCGCCGGCAATCTCCTCCGCCGCGATCTCGTCGCGCTCGGCCAGCGGATGCCCGGCGGTGATGGCGATGGCATAGCCTTCGGTCAGGATCGTGCGCTCAGGGAATCGCGCCCCACCGCGTCCGGTCAGCGACAGCGCGACATCGATCCGACCCCGGTCGAGCCGGCTCAGCAGGTCGCGCTCGGACCCATAGACGATCTCTATGCCTTGGCGCGCCTCGGCCGGCAACGCGGCGACGGCGCTGGCGATCGTCGCGCCCGCAATGCTGTGCAGCACGCCCAGGCGACACCCCGCACCCTGGCCGCCCGGTTCCTGCGCGACGGCGCGCTGCGCCGCGTTGAACTCCGCCTCGATCCGCCGCGCATGGCCGAGCAGCCGCGTCCCCGCTTCGGTCAGCTGCATCCGCTGATGCGCGCGGACGAAAAGCCGCGCGCCCAGCAGGCTTTCGAGCTTGCCGATCCCGACCGACAGCGTCGGCTGCGATACATTGCATGCCGCCGCGGCGCGGGAAAAGCTGCCCTGGTCCACCACGGCCAGAAAATAGCGGAGAAGATAGCGCTCCATTATAGATGGCATCTATAGCGGGGCACAGAAAAGTTTCAATTTGGGAAAGAGCGGCGCGGGGGTAGAAGGCAGTCGAGGAGAGACGCATGAGTGATTTCGACTTCGCCCTCGGCGAAACCGCCGACATGATCCGCGAGAGCACGGCGCGCTTCGCCGCCGACCGGATCGCGCCCCTCGCCGCCGAGATCGACGCGAAGGACTGGTTCCCGCGCGACGAGCTATGGCCCGCCATGGGTGAGCTTGGCCTGCACGGCATCACCGTCGAGGAGCAATGGGGCGGTCTCGGCCTCGGCTATCTTGAGCATGTCGTGGCCCAAGAGGAGGTCGCCCGCGCCTCCGCTTCGATCGGCCTCAGCTACGGCGCGCACTCCAACCTCTGCGTCAACCAGATCCGTCGCTGGGGCAATGATGCGCAGAAGGCGAAATATCTGCCCAAGCTGATTTCCGGCGAGCATGTCGGCTCGCTCGCCATGTCGGAAGCAGGGGCGGGATCGGACGTGATCTCGATGAAGCTGCGCGCGGAAAAGCGCGGCGACCGCTATGTCCTCAATGGCACGAAATATTGGATCACCAACGCGCCCTATGCCGACACGCTGGTCGTCTACGCGAAGACGGGTGAGGGGTCGAAGGGCGTTACCACCTTCCTCATGGAAAAGGACATGAAGGGCTTCTCCATCGGGCAGAAGATCGACAAGATGGGAATGCGCGGCTCCCCGACCGCCGAGCTGGTGTTCGACGATTGCGAGGTGCCGGAGGAGAATATCATGGGGCCGCTCAATGGCGGCGCGGGCGTGCTGATGAGCGGCCTCGACTATGAGCGCACTGTGCTGGCCGGCATCCAGCTCGGGCTCATGCAGGCCTGCCTCGACGTGGTGCTGCCCTATGTCCGCGAGCGCCGCCAGTTCGGCAAGCCGATCGGCGCGTTCCAGCTGATGCAGGCCAAGGTCGCCGACATGTATGTCGCGCTAAGCAGCGCGCGCACCTATGTCTACGCCGTGGCGAAGGCATGCGACGCCGGAAAGACCACCCGCTTCGACGCAGCCGGGGCGATCCTGCTGGCGAGCGAGAACGCCATGAAGGTCGCGCTGGAAGCGGTGCAGGCGCTGGGCGGCGCGGGCTACACGAAGGACTGGCCGGTCGAACGCTATATGCGCGACGCCAAGCTGCTCGACATCGGCGCGGGAACGAACGAAATCCGCCGGATGCTGATCGGGCGGGAATTGATCGGAGGAGGGGCGTGAGTGTGCTCATGATCCTCCCCTGCAAGGGGAGGGGGACCGTTTGCGAAGCAAATGGTGGAGGGGTGTCCCCCTATCGAGAGCGTGACACACCTCCGTCTGGCCTGAGGCCAGCCACCTCCC
>ERZ1292632.220-Hain-H43-01um-R2-220-length-59728-cov-13_pt1 | contig 28716 bp, 60 predicted proteins | sample MGYA00564407_ERZ1292632 | MGnify/ENA primary metagenome ERZ1292632 (study PRJEB36523, sample SAMEA6512637) | groundwater metagenome | collected 2019-01-08 | study: AquaDiva: Metagenomics assemblies of 32 groundwater samples | reverse complement strand
TGATCCTGATCGACGCTACGGACGACGGCACCGTTTGGCAACATGGCGACAACCCACCATGACCACGGCCGTACAGGCCCCACCCACCACGCTTCGCGTGCAAGTCTTGCAGGAAAACCTGCACCGTGCGCTCGCCGCGCTCAACCCCGCCATCGCGAAGCGCCCGAAGCTCCTCATCCTGGCGAACGTCCGTATCGCCACCGTTCGCGGACGACTGGTCCTCACCGCAACGGACTTGCACCAGGTGATCAGCGTCACCGTTGGGGCAAAGGTCGAGTGCGAGGGCGCCGTCACCGTCCCGTATGCGGCTCTGGCCGCGCACGTCAAGGCGCTGCCCCCGGTCACAATCGCGTTGACCGAAACCGAGTCCGCCAGCGTCACTCGCGGCAACCGCACGATCCCCGGCCGCCTGGAGATCCTCGGTGGCCGCAACGAAACGTCGTTCCCCACGTGGGCGGCCGAGGACTATCCTCGCATCGCGCCAGCCGACGGCCCGCCAATCCTTTTCGCCCAGCGGTTTGCCGAGGCGCTCGCCTACGTGCTCCCGTGCGTGTCCCGTGATGACGGGCACCCGGTACTCGCTGGCGTGTCGCTGCAATGGGACGGTGCAGCGATCACACTGGCGGCGGCCGACGGGTACCGCCTGGCTGTTCGCACCGTACCGGCCTATGACGTGCCGCGCCCGGCCGTCGAACCGTACAGCATGATCATTCCGCTCGCTGGCGCCGCCGCCATGGCCCGTGGTGCGCGGGGGCAAGGGTGCGAACTTCGCCGCAGCGACGAAGGGCTGCACTACAGCGCCGTGCCGAGAAGCGACTTTGGCACGGGCGACCGCCACGCGGACCTCCGGTACGGCGGCGTGCTCATTCAGGGCACTTTCCCGGACTTCGGGAAGATCATCCCAACGGACCCTGCCTGCACGGTCACCGTGAACCGCGCAGAACTGACGCGCTCCGTAAAGGGCGCCGTGCCCGTGGTCAAAGACGGTAGCGGTTGGGTGCGCCTCACTTGGACGGCCGACGCGCTCACGGTCAGCGCCAGGGCCGACGAAGCGGGCAACTACTCAGCCTACTCAGCCGAAATCGACGCCAGCGTGGCCTACACCCGCGAATCGTCCAGCAAGATTGCGTTCAACTACCGTTACCTACTCGACGCGCTGGCCGCACTGCCGGGCGAAACGGTCAGCATTGGTACGGACAGCCCGACCGCCGCTGCACTATTCACGTCTCCGGGCCACGACGGTTGCTACGTCATCATGCCGGGGCAAATCCAATGGTGACGTGCTCACAGTGCCATCGCGGTTGGGTCACGGGGGGCGACCGCTGCGGCCTATGCCGCAGCCGTATCCTGCGGGTGTTCGCTGACCCGAACCCACGCCGCTTCTTCAATAACTTCGGCTGGGTGCCACCGCGCCTGGCTGACTGCCTGCGCATGAGCGAGCGTGCGTGCATTGTGCGCAACGCATAGTGGCCTGGCCGGCGCCTCAGTCCGGCCGGAGGAAACTACGATGAGTAGTCCGAAGCCACGGGTTACGGTTCACCCATACGCCGACCACTACGCCCCCGCTGGCGAGAGAATTATCGAGTACAGCTTCCCTGACGGGAAGGGCGGCCTGATCAGTTTCCGCATGTGCGAAGGCGTGCCGACAGTGGACCTCTACTGCAAAGCCCCGGCCATCCGGGTGTTGGTTCCATGAACCATCACGGCCAGCCGGTCCGCATCTCTCGCGACTTCCAGGCCATCGTCCCGACGTGGCGCGTGTTCGTGCGCGAGGAGGCGGCCGGGGAGTATGGCGACATACCCATCTATAACGAGCGGTACGCAGGCAAGGTGCTTCGTCAGGGGGCCACGTTCTATGCTGACCTTCAGCCCGTGCGGCTCTGCAAGTCCCGCGCGGAAGCCACGCATCATCTACTCAACGCAATGGAGGTGGGGTCATGACGACGCTGTACAAGCTGACAGATGCGGACGGCCGCACCTACGGCGAGACGCAATGGGGTGAGGGGGTGACCCACACCACGGACGGCGAGGGGGAGTTGTGCGGGCCGGGATGGCTGCACGCCTATACGGACCCGCTTCTGGCCGTTGGCGGCGTGCAAAGCCCTCGCGGCGGTTCTGCCCGGCCACCCCGACCCCTGCGTTTGTCCCCTACACGCCGCCATCGCCAAAGCGGAGGCGTCATGAACTGCCCACGCTGCGTCAAGCGCCGGGCGCTCCGCACCTACGATGGCCATTGGTGCGTTTGCGGCTGGAGTTGGGAACCAGACTTCCCCGCAGATCGCGTCTGGCTCACCGGCCTCGGTCGCGAACCCACCGAACGCTACAACCCTCGGGGGAAATTCGTCTGAGATCCTGCCAGGTTCTTGTTGCCCGTCAGCTCCACACCACGTAGAGTTGACGTAGCACCAGGGGGAGGCAAGGAATGGCAAGTTACCCGCATGACGCACAGATCAATATGCGCCTGCCCCGTCCGCTTGTATCCGCAGTGGACCGCATCCGCCGCGATCAGCACGACTACAAGCTCGACAACTGCTCGCGCAGCGACGTGGTTGAGTATCTCTGTTGGCACGCGCTCGCGAGGCTTCGACCATGACCGACATTGACCCCCGTATCACCGCCGCTGAGGCGCGGCGTGCTGCCGCCGAGCAGGAGAGCACGTCGGCCAAGAGCGCTTTGGCCGAGGCCATCAACGTCGTTGGGGCCGAGCATTTGGCTGCGGCCGGGATTCTGGTCGGCCAGCAGTTCGGCGCTGGCGTCATAGCCCACTGGCGCAGTTGCTCCTGGGAAGTGGGCAACACGTTCCACCTAGAGCCTTGGGGGAAAGTGGACGGGCGACTGAAAGTCGTTTGCTGGGCATTGAAGAAGGACGGTTCCCGTCACGCCGCCATCGCGCCTTGGCGCGTCTCAATCGTGGCGCTGGGCAGGGCGTTGAAATTACAGGAGCAGCCATGAGCCTCAACCGCTGTCAAATAATTGGGAACCTGGGCAAAGACGCCGAACTGAGGTACACCGCCTCCGCCCTCGCCAAGTGCGAGTTCGGCGTCGCTGTCACCACAAGGGTCAAGAACGGCGACAGGTGGGAGGACGGCGCGACCGAGTGGTTCAACGTCGTGGTCTGGCGCGACCTCGCCGAACGCACCGCAGCGTGGGCCACCAAGGGCACCAAAGTGTTTGTGGAAGGCCATATCAGCACCCGGTCATGGGACGGTAACGACGGGGTAAAGCACTACCGCACCGAGTTGATGGCCGAGAAGATCGAGCGGATCGCCAGGGCCGAGGGGGCAGCGCCGCCGGGTCGCAAGGCTCAGCCCGACGATGACCTGCCCTGGGAATGACTTGCTACCGTAGGGGGTAACTGATGCCCATCGTTCACACCACCTGTCTCGGAAGCAACGCCGACCCGGCACCGGATGGTACGTGTCCCGTCTGCCACAGCAGGCAGCGCATCTACAAGGACAGGGACGGCGCGGTCACCATATGGCCGCATCAGCAGCCCGCCCCCTGAGATGGGCAGGCTTGCTGATGGGGGTGACAACTATCTTGTACGAGGCGCGGGAGGTGCGGCCGTGAAAGCCATGGCCACTTGTTCCACCAGTCAATGCCTTGAGCCGGCGGTATATCGGGCGGCGACCTATGCTGAGCTTTACCGTTGCGCGATGCACGCGCGGGAGGCGTACCGCTTCCGGCAGACATACGCCAACCACCCCAACTTCTGGTCCATCGTTGGTCATAACTGGCCCCTCGGGGCCCGACTGACTGACGCCGGGCATTGCACGCCAAGTGGAGTCGGTGTACAACCGTTCCAACGGGTCGTTACTTAACCCGTCGTAAACATCGGAGGGCAAACGTGTCGCTGGAGCATTACGAACATGAGGTCGTCGTCGCCCCGTCGCTCAGTCAGGGGCAACTCCGGCGCATACTGGAGGCGCAACAGCCGGGCGACGGGTCCGATGGTGCCGCGCCGCTCACGTCGTACCCCTACCTGTGGCCGGGGCGGGGTGTTTCTCCTCACATGCGGCCACGTTCGCCAGGCACGCGCCGCCAACTTCGAGGCGTTTACCTATTGGGCGCGGGTTCCCATGCCGTGCTCGACCTGCACGTCGCAGGTGCTGGCGTGAAGCACTTCCCTTCCGGCGCGTCCGTTGATTCCACACAAGGGAAGATTGCCACCCCGCCAGATAGCATCTCGCCCGGCAGCCCGCTCTGGAGCGTCCGCGAAGAGGTGAGGGCGTGGCGGGGCCATATCGAGGGCGGGTACGTCAACTGCGACAAGAAGACGGTCTACGACATGCTGCGCGACCTTGAGCGATTCATCACCGCGCAGGCCGCGCGATGACCGCAACTGCGGGTGCCTACGACATGTGGAAGTTGGCGACGCCGCCGTGGTACGACGAGGAGAGCGATGCGCCCCGCTGCGATTACTGCCTCGCGGCTGCGTGCGTTTGTGACGACCTGTACGAGCGGGCGCGCGACAAAGAGGACGAACGAGAGCACTGGGCGCTGATCGTCAGCGAAGCCGGAGACGTGGAGTATGGGCCATGACCCGTATCACTGAGGAACCGTCGGGTGAAGTGGCGCGCTTGCTCGCAGAGCGTGACGAGTTGCACTGCTTCCTTGAGGGCAGCCGCCTGGCCCTTTACGGATGGAACACACTGCGCGACTTCACAGCCATTGATGAATACGGGGGCCTTACCCACTTCACCACGCCCCTTATCGAGTGGATTAGGCGACTCAAGGGGATGGAGGCAAAGGCATGATCGGACACGAGGGGGCGACAGTGACCACAACAAGGCGAACGGATGAAGCCTACCAGGCGTGGATAGACGCGGCGAGAACCACCCCGATCGCAGAACGGTTGGTGGAGCAAGCGACGGCCGACCTCCCATACGCCCATGGCCTGCTTGAGGAGTTGATTGACGCAACCTCGGTTGCGATGCAGCGCTGGGCAGAACGCGGTGCCAGCTGGGAAGGCCGCTGGGGCCTGCTGGGAGCGTGGGGCGCAGCCCTGGGGGTCAACCCGTCCGCACCAAAAGAGCAGGAGGTGGGGTCATGACGACGCTGTACAAGCTGACAGATGCGGACGGCCGCACCTACGGCGAGACGCAATGGGGTGAGGGGGTGACCCACACCACGGACGGCGAGGGGGAGTTGTGCGGGCCGGGATGGCTGCACGCCTATACGGACCCGCTTCTGGCCGTGCTGCTCAACCCGATCCATGCCAACGTTACCAGCCCGCGACTGTGGGAGTGCGAGGGGGAGGTTGGTCAGAGCGACCATGGGCTCAAGGTGGGCTGTACCAGCCTGACAACCACTCGCGAGATACCACTGCCAGTTGTGACGACTGAGCAGCGGGTACGGTTTGCCATCCTCTGCGCCTGGGAGGTGTGCGAGGACTCTGCCTGGCGCGTGTGGGCAACCGGCTGGTTGGACGGCTCCGATCGTTCGAAGGCGGCGGCGGAGGCGGCGGCGGAGTGTACGGCGATGGCGGCGGCAGCGTGGGCGGCGGAGTGTGCGGCGATGGCGGCGGCAGCGTGGGCGGCGGCGTGGGCGGAGGCGCGGGCGATGGCGGCGGCAGCGATGGCGGCGGCGATGGCGGCGGCAGCGTGGGCGGCGGAGTGGGCAGAGGCGAGGGCGGGGATGGCGGCAGCGATGGCGGCGGCGATGGCGGCGGCGGGGGCACCGAGGGAACTCAACCTGGCCTCCATCGCTCAGCGCGCCATGGAGGTGGAGGCAGCATTATGAACGCAGGAACAATCGTGATGGACGCCATGTGGGTGCTCACGGCGCTGGTCATCGGGGTGTTCGTCATCGTGGACGGTATCAAGCACGGGGACTGGCGCAGCGATGATGAATGAGGACAAGAAATACCTGTGGTTCATTGGAGTGTCGGCAATCGGCACTGGTGTAGCGGTGTTCCTGGCGCTGGGCGACAATTGGTGGGCACCATACACTGCTGTCGCTGCTATGTTCTTGGCGCCGACTTCGATCTTGGTGTACTTCGATGAGTGACCCACCGGCATACGGAGTATGGGCCGATCTCAGTGACGACGACCTCGCTGCATTCTTGGCCGACGCGCAGCGCGAACAACGGACGTGGGCCGGGCGTGCTTACGGTGCACGCTTGGAGTACCTGCAACGCCTTGTCGATCGTGGGGCCACCGAGATGATAACGGCGAACTGGAAGGTCGAGCGCATTGCGCCAGCCAGCAGTTACGAATGGTCGCTCGCGGCGCTCGAACCCCTGCGTCTACTGCTTGCCCCTGGGGAGTGGGACGAACTGACATGGGCCGAGTATCCCCCGCCCGTCAGCAAGTTCAACACCCCGAAACTAAAGGCCCTCGCGCGCAAACGTGGTGGCGAAGTTGCTGGCATCATCGAACGCGCAGCGACGGTACTGCCGAAGGGTGCGCCGGGAGTACGCCTAACCCACCTCGACACAGGAGAGATTGTCTGATGAATATGAACCCAAGGATTGAGATGTCGAAAGCGGCGGTCTCTGTGTGCTGCGTTACTGAGGGAGCGATGGCGGTCCGCGTCGAGGGCGATCGGGTCATACTATACGGTACATTAGGCCTACTCACGGCATTGGGCCATCTCACGGCGCGGCAACTCGCAGAGGCCATCATAGCAGCATTGGACTGCTACGAAGCCGAGGCCAAGTGCTGGCAGCACACACCGGAGGTACCCGCATGAACGTGACCGTGGTCCTGCACGCCGAGTTCGACCTCGATAACGTAAACCCGCCCGAAACCGAGGACGGCCTTCTCGTCTTCTGGCACAAGGACGACGGATCTGTTGCCGCCGCATTGCCGAAGGCCGCAGTCGATTACTGGATCGCACGCGCACCTGCGCCGCCTCCACCGGAGGAAGTGAATGCCTGAGTACAAGAACGTCCACGAGGCCATCGTTGGGGTCATGGGCGAGATTGGCTACGTGCAGAAGAGTCGCGCACCAGGTCTCGGCTACAACTATGCGGGCGAAGCGGCGCTGATTTCCGCCTTGCGCCCGCACATGGTCGAAGCTGGTCTGTACTGCTATGTGAGCAAAGTCCGTGACGTGCAGGGCACGGAGTTCACAACCGCCAAGGGGACGGTCATGCAGCTTGCGCGGCTTACTGCTGTCGTGTGCTTCACTCACGCGCCAAGCGAAACGTCCATCTACGTAGAGGCCGCGGGCGAGGGCTCCGACACCATGGACAAGTCGTTCAACAAGGCGATGACCGGGGCCTACAAGTACGCCCTGCGCGAAACCTTCTGCATCGAAACCGGCGACGACCCAGACGCGACGCCATCGGAGGAGCGGCAACCGGGCAACCGGCAAGGCTCGCGCTCGCCTGCCAGCGGGAGTGCCCCTGAGCCAAAGCCCGACCCGTGGGCCGGTGCCGAAGAGTGGATGTTGGCGGTGCGCGACCAGCTCGCAACGTGGGGCATGAAAGTGTCTGACATCCCCGAGGTACGTGCCCTGAAGGCGGCGACTGTTGTAGCGACGCTAAACGCCTGGCGAACAGCGGTAGTGCCAGCAGGGGGGGACCCGTTTGCCATGCTCACCACCATCGCACGACAGCAGTTCATGAAGCAGGAGCCGAAGCCATGACCAAGCACGCACACAACTGGCGTATCGACGGGGAAGAAGCCATTGCGTCGTGCCTTGAGCGTCGCTGTGACACCTGACCGCAACCGAGCCACCATCCTGGCGGAACTCATTCATAACGTGGACTGCCTCGGGGCGGAGTTGAGCGCTGCGGTCATCGCCAGCAGGTACGGCGTTCGCCTGCGCACTGCCCAGCGGTTGCTCGTGGCGCTCGACCAAATCACACCCCTCGTGGTTACGACGAACCACGAGGGGTGGAAGTACAGGAAGTTTCGGGCATGATGCTGGTTGCAGGGTATGTGCTAACGGGGCGTGGCTGACATGACAACGTGCCAACACCGCTGGCGCATCGAGGAGTGCGCGGGAGAGCGAGCGCGGGGCGAGTGCCTGTATTGTGGTGCCGTCCGCACGTTCAAGAACGTCATCGACTACGACTACGGCAACATGCCTGTTGGTCGCGGGCGGCACCGGCCACGGAGAAGCACGCGATGAACCGCCGAACTCCATTCTGGACATTGTGGCTGCGCTGGGCGTCGATTCGCCTTTGCTTTGCCACGCCGGGCACCGTAAGGGAGGCGAAGCCATGACTAAGCACGTCCACTACTGGTGCGTCCTCGATGCGGTCATTGCCAAAGCGGAGGGGCGGCCGTGATTCCTCGATACGTCTCCCAGGATTACTTCACAGTAGGTGGAGCGCGCTTTGCGCGTGGCTATGCGCTCAATAAGCGTTGGCACTACTACACTTATTCCAATTGGGAGCTACTGCCATTCTGCTGGGAGGAAGCGGCATGAAGCGCCTGATCTGCCTGATTCGCGGGCACCAGCCGAAGATGGTGGTCATTTATGACGCGGTTTTGCCGGGGCCGCTGAATGAATACTTCCGCTGCGAGCTGTGCGGGAGGGAATGGTGACCGCCGGAACAGTGACCATCACCAAGGAGTACACGCTGCGCCCGGCCAAGGACGGTGAGAGATGTTCGGCAATGACAGAGTGGACAGTTGATAGCTGGGGCCAGGACGAGCAGGCGCCTTGTTCCAAGCAGGCAACACTGACGATGGGGTTCCGCACGAAGCGCCCAAACAGGCCAGTGCGGCTTGATCGCCGTAGTTACTGCTCGCCTGAGCACATGTCGAGCCAGTACCGCAGATGGTTTGGGCTCTACCCATGACCGCCGGAGCCAGGGAGGCGAGTGGTGCAGAAGGACGCTGATATCTTCGCGTGCGATCAGTGCAACAAGGAAGCCAAAGTGCCAACAGGCTTCTTCTATCTCTGGAAGGCGTGGGATGGCACCTATGATCTCTGCTCCCTCACCTGCCTGCTCGCATGGACGCAGGCCCGGATGGCTGGGCAGGAGCGGGAGGCGGGGCAGTGAGGGCCATACCGGGCGAACGGATCTGTCTGTGGCTTCCGCTTCCGCCGCGACAGCTTTCCTCGAACGGCTCCTACGGCTCTCACTGGTCCCATAGTAGCGCCGTTCGCGACTACCGGCACGAGTGTGCTGTTGTTGCCCTCTGTCACGCTGCCGCCACTCCTGCGAACTGGCCGACCCCCAACCGGGTGCGCGTGAGCCTGCTGTTTGGCACACAGCGCCAACCCCACGACGGGCGCTACCGACCGCGCGATCCCACCAACGCCGTGAGCGCGGCGAAAGCTTTAATCGACGGCCTCCGCGATGCCGGAGTCATCCGCGAGGACAGCGCCAAGCACTTCGAGCTCGGGTCGGTAACCATCGACAGCAAGGTTGAGCCCGGAGTCTATGTCACTGTGGAGGTAATCGAGTGAATGCGCGCGCAGAGTTATACCATGCAAGTTGTGGGGGGAAGAGCCGCTTCTCGACCGCTAGGGCGGCGTTGGCATCCATCCACCGCTGGCACCTTGGGGGCGAGTGCCATCCCTATCGCTGCGAGTTCTGCGAACGGTGGCACATCGGCCACCCGTTCGGTGCACGGGGGCGCTGACGTGCCCTACGCCGACCTGGCCGCTATCCTGATTCGCGTCATGCGCCGGCACTACCAGGCGCTCGTAGAAGAGGCGAAGCCGTGATGACTGAACGGACGACGGCAGCGGAACGGGGGACATATCGCGCTCACCATATCAAGGTCACGCGCGGCTCGTGGTGCCGCGCGTGCAAAGCTCCTTGGCCGTGCCTGTCGCTACGCCTGCTCGACGAACTGGAGGCAGCGCGGGACGTGGTGGAGGCGGTGGAGGCGCAGCCACCGCACGCACCCATTGTAAAGGACGGACCGGGCTACAGGACGGGCGGCATAGCACGCCGAGAGGCGTAAGGGGTTGCTGTGAGAGTCGCTATTGTCGCGCTCGCGAAAGCCAGGGACTCCTGATGGGCTATTGCACATGACCGAAGCCTCGTGGCGCAAGCGAGGCAAACTTTGGGAACACCACTGTGCGGTGGGCGGCAAGCACCTCATTCTGAAACGGAGCCAGATGGGCATCTACAAAAACCCCCTGACATGGAACCGGCGCCACATCCCGCCGCAGAGTTGGTGGGAGATCGACCGCGACCACCAGGGCTGTGGCTGGTGCGGTGGGTTTCCGCCCGAGCTTGCCCCGCTCGTTAGCCACTTGCGCGCCAATTTGGCTGAGAGCAAACTCCACATCAGCGAAACTTAGGAGGACACGAAATGGCAGATTGTGCAGTCGCCATCGCTCAGCGCGCCATGGAGGTGGAGGCATGAGCAAGCACGTCCACGAGTGGTGCAACGGTTATGAAAACGGCATCGCATGTTGCCGCACCTGCGACGAGCGCCTGACCTGGCTTGAAGTCGAGCGCCGCCTGAACGTCCATGACGACCTGCTGCGGGAGCGGGACGAAGCGCGTAGTCAGCGTGACGACCTGCTGGCGGCGGCCTCCGTCCTAGAAAGGCCAGTCTGCTATGGACGATCTGCCATGGATCGTTGCGGAGGGTGTGACTGGTGCGTCCTCGATGCGGTCATCGCCAAAGCGGAGGGGCAGGGATGATTCGGCACTGTCCTGTGCATGAGCGGACGACTGATCTTTCGACAGGATGCGAGTGTCCTGAACTCCATGAGCATAAGACATGGGATGACGCAGAGCGCTGTCTATTGCCGGAGGTCGTGAAGGCCCCACCGCCGGTCGCCGAAGCCGTGAAAGTCTTTCCGGTTGAACTCAACGGGCTCCTGTGCCCGTACACGAACGACAGCTTTCACGCATTCACCATAAGTGGTGACGCCGACGGGTACACCTGCTCTCGCTGCCTTGTGATTGTGGATGTCAGAGGCAGGATACTTTTCAATCCTGCTGACGGCACTGGCATATGGGTGGACAAAGGGCAGATCAAACACGAAGCGGAGGGACAACCGTGAACATTCTCCAGCGGCTCTACGACAGCGAGATCAACTGGCGCATCTCGACCTTTTGGGACGGTGGATTCCAGTGGGAGTTGGGAGCGGGCCCGGCTGGTGGAGGTGCCGCGATGACGTGCTCAGAGGCCCGGATGGCCGCGTTCGACGGGGAGATGGGATGCTGACGATCGTAGCTGACCCGCCTTGGCGTTTTGGCGACAACCTCCCCGGCCCGACGCGTGGTGCCGCGCGGAACTATCCCACCATGACGCCCCAAGAAATCATCGAGTACATGATACCCTACTGCCAGGGTCCCAATGTCCGCCTCTTCCTCTGGCGCGTCGCTTCGATGGTGGAGGAGGCATACCAAATAGTGCGTGCGCTGGGGTTGGTACCAAAGACGGAGATCGTTTGGCTTAAGCGCACCCCCGCTGGCAAGGAGTGGTTCGGGATGGGGCGGACGGTTCGCGCATCGCACGAGGTCTGCATCATCGCCCAGCGCGGCCAGCCAGGCGTCCTGTCCCATTCCATCCGCTCAACCTTCGCGGCGCCCGTGGTGCGGCACAGCCAGAAGCCGGAGGCGTTCTTTGATCTCGTGGAACAGCTCTCTCCGGGTCCGTACGTCGAATTGTTCCCGCGGGATCACGCACGGCCGGGGTGGGCGAGGATCGAATGGGCGAACATGGACGGGGGGGGGGCGTGATGCCGCGACGAATTCAGCGGAAGCGGACGAAGGGCTGGCGCATGCCCGAAGGCGCAATCTACGTCGGCCGCCCGACGCGGTGGGGGAACCCATTTAGCGTCGGCTGCTGGGCTGGCATCCTGTGCCGGCCGGTTCAGGATGCCGAGGAGGCAGCAATACTTTTCCAGCTTCATTGTGACTGGCGAACGGGCACACATGTTGGAGCCCCATCTGTCTACACAGAGTTGCGCGGGAAGGATCTGGCCTGCTGGTGCCCGTTGGAAGATAAATACGGCAATCCCGTACCATGCCACGCGGACGTGCTGCTGGAATGGGCAAACGCGGTTGGCTAACCGCCCGCTCCCCGTTGACGCGGAGGCGGAGGATGCCGTGCTCGCAGCGCTCTTGGTGGATGAGACGGCCGCATACGAACTTGCGTCCGCTCTCGAACCGGCCATGTTCCTGCATGAGACGAACCAGTGGATCTTCGCGGCCGAGCAAGCGCTAGCAGAACGCGGTGATGCCGTCAACGCCATCACGGTGGCTCACGAACTCAGTCGCCACGGGCACCTCGATGAAGTGGGGGGGCACGCAGCGCTCAGTGCCATCATCCGCCGCTCGGCTACGGGGGGCATCGGAGCCGACTACTACGCGCGCATCGTGCGTCGGCAGTACAACCTGCGCCGGCTCATCCAAACGACCGCCGTCATCAACAGCGCAGCGTACGCGGCCGACGCCGACGTAGAGGCGCTGTTGGACCAGCTCGACATGAACCTCATGGATATCCGCGCGGGCAACGGTTCGCGTCAGACAACGCGCTGGGCGAAGGACATCATGCGGGAAGTGCTGGACGAACTCGACGTTCACATGGACGACCCCAAGAAGATCCAGGGCATGTCCACCGGCTGGCGTTCGCTCGACTTCATCACCGATGGCCTCCGGCGCCAGTGCTTGCACACGATGGCTGCTGAGACCTCTGGCGGAAAGTCCCTGTGGGTTCACAACCTCATGAGCAATCTCGCCCGAGACGGCCGCCGCGTGCTTGTGTGTTCTACTGAGATGGGTGACAAGTCCATCTACAAGAGAATCGGCTACCTCCGCGGCGGGGTGGACAAGGTGGTTGCTCGGCACAAGGGGTACACCACCGGCAACCGGAACGATGTGCGCCAGGCCATTATCGAACTCAGCGAGCAGCCAGTGGGCTTCTGCGAACTGACGAAGCTCCCGCAGATTCTGGGCGAAGCCCGCCGTCAGTGCCGCCACGGTGGGCTGGACGTGTTTATCCTCGACCACGTGGACGACGTGACAGCGCCCGGCAGCGCCAACCCCGTGCAGGGCATCGACGACATCATGCGCGGGCTAAAGGAACTCGCGATGGAGGAGAACATCGCGGTGATCGCCGTCAGTCAACTCTCCCGCGTGACCGAGTTCAACAAGGGGTCGCGACTTGGCAGGCTGCGGGGTGGCGGGGGTAAGGAACAAAAGAGCGATGTGGCCATGTTTATCGAAGCGGTGCAAGAGAGCGGGCTTGCCTTCCGTGACACCAAAGACGCCAGCGCCCGCGACCAGGCCAAGGCCCATGTCCGCCAACACGGCTGGGTCACCATGCGGTGCAGCGTCGAGAAGAACCGTGACGGCATCACCGACGACGTGCTATTCCGGCTCGTCTGGTCCATGGGCGGACGGTTTGTTCAGCAGGACAGCGATACCAGCTGGTAGGGGGGCAGCAAACGAGAGGATTTCTGTTGCCAGCAGAACGCCACCCGTGCCGTCCTTTATCAGCCAGATCAGATTCTCGGCATCCCATTCCACTGCGAGGGCGCTGTGGATACGGCGATCCTTAGTCTTCCAACTCATGGCGTGGTCCTCGGCTGCGTACGCAGTTTCTTCTTGAAACGCTTATCAGACGCCCAATCCCTCGCCGCCCGATAAGCACAGTCGAGGCACTTCATTCCGTCCATCGCGACCAACACCCCTTTGCATTCGGCGCAAAAGCTAGTCATGCTGTGGCCATTCGTACTGTGATGCCGTAGACCCTCATCGCTCTGCCACCTTCCACAAATGGGACCTCGAAGCGCCTCAAGCACCAATTGAGCAGGTCGTCCCACTCGGACTCGCGTAGACAAATGTCGTGGGGCCGCACGCCCGTGTGCAGCGCCCCGAAGCCTTCTTCCAGGATGGCGTCGAGCGCAGGTGGAGCATCTGGCGCTAGGCGCGGTCTCATGCCGTGGCCTTCTCGGCGTCGTCCGTAGGTCGCCAGTTTGAGCCGCCATACCGCTGCCGGTAGCGTTTCACATCTGCCACGTTTTTCGCAATCGCCGCTTCTAGGCTGACGCCGCCGAACCCGTAGATGGCATCATCGCCGCAATCCCACGAGTTCTCACCCTTGCCAGGAAAGGGCAATCCTGGTGGGTCCATGTCCACCACGAAGTCATCGACGCGCTTGGTGGAGAATCGCCGCTTCCACTCACAATGTTCGCGCCGAGCCTTGCCTGTGTAAGGACCGTCGCCGTCCCATTGGTCGATCGTGATCGACACGGGAATGTTCTCTTCGAGAACTTGGCATGTGTAACGTGGTCGGCCTAGGAACCAGTTGCCCACATGGAACTCGTGCCTAAAGCGGTCTCGACTGCTACCCATCGTTGGACAAAGGAACCGCCACCAGAGAATTTCATCATGCCACGTTAGAGCAATCTCGCGCGCGATCTCGTGGTACTGTCCGGTCTTAGGTACGTGGCGCAGCCACGAAAACGGTGGGGACCATGACCAAAACATACCAACACCAGCGAGAACATGGCCAGCGATCAGGGTCTCTTGCCCGCCCCACTGGATAGCCCCTCCGTACGAACCACAATGACGGCAGATTTGCAAGTGAAACGAGTGCTTCCCCATGTTCAGCCAGCCACGGAAACCATCCCGTGCTGAGCGACTGCCGTGCCAGTAGATGCCGCGCTTCTCAAGCCATGCTTTCATCGTGTTCCCCCCTCTTTGTCGTTCATGCCGTGGCCTTCCATGCGTCCCCAAGCGTCCCGCCCGGCCACCAGTTGAACTCGCCCTTTGGTTCGTAAGCGTCCTGCACGTCGATACGCCAGCGGTGCGTGACACCGTGCGTCCCGTGCAGCCCAAAGAGCGTCTGGCCGGCAGGCGCGGGCTTGAATCCGGCGCTTAACGTGTATTCGTCCGCGCCTTTCAAACAGGGCCCGGCTATGACCTCACCCCCTACGCGGTCGAATATCGCCTCGGTGTGGAAGTGCCCCATGACCACATGGTCGATGGGCATCCCCTCGTTGCTCAGCACCTCCGTTAGGTTGCCGACTGTGCGGTTGATGCCGTACCAGGGGATGCTCGCCCAGCCCTTGACCTGGTGGCCGTGCAGCCCAAGGATGCGCTGCCCTCGTATCTCGTCCACGAAGAAGAACGAGTCGGGGATGCGGAACGTCACCCGATCGGAGCCCGAGAATTTGGTGCTCGCAATCTGCGGGACAATCATGTCCCAGTTCATCGAGGCACCCTTCGCCCACGGCTTGCGGGTCATGCGGCCGTGGTTCCCGGGCGCGGCCAGCACCGTGATGCGCTCGAAGTATTGCAGCAGCCGCGCGATGAACTGCACGAGCACCAGCGCGGTGCCGTAGACCGTCTCCATAAGATCAGAGGCTTGCGTCACGATCAGTTCGTCGTGCATCGCCCCGAACATGCCGTTTACGAGGTCGCCGAGACAGTAGATGCGCAGCTCTTCGAACTTGTATCCCTTGAGCGCCCCGAAGCAGATAGAGACGATGCGGTCGTACAATCGTTCCATGCGCGCCAGGAACACGCCAACGTCGTAGCGGTTGATGCCGTGCATGGCGTCGCCATCGACCGTTTCGCCGACGTGCAGATCCGTGAGCAGCAGGCAGATGGTCTCGTCGATCTCCGCCTTGCGCGTGTTCTCACGGTTGTCGAGTCGCACCTTTGGCGTGGGCATCATCTCGCGGTAATCGCGAATGAGTCCCGTCACCACATCCTCAAGGGAGGCAGCTCGCACGGCCTCTTCGTACTTGCGCTTCAGGATGCGGTTCTCGCGCTTCAGCCCTTCGACGGTACGTTCGTGTGCGACCTCGGCCGCCACCGTCGCGTCGTCTGGGTCTGGAGTCACGGCGGGGCCATTGTACACAGCGTCGAGCCGCCGGATACCGCGCGACGCCATGTGCTCGTGGATGGCGTGCCGCGACACCGTGTAATCGTGGCGCCCAATCGTTGCCAGGGCCGCTGCGGTTCCCCCCGTCGGGTATATGGCCTCTGCTTCCAACCAGACGGCCTCGGGGATGGGGCTCTTCACGAGTTGCCCACCAGGGTGCGCGCGTCGTAGGCATCGAGGTCTGCCTTCAGCACCCCAAAGCAGTGGCCCACTGTGAACGCGCCATGCGAGTCCTTTTCAAACCAGATACGACTCGCTGCACTCATCAAAGCGCCGTAGCCCATCCGATCGCCCAGCCTCCGCACGTCGGCATCTTCCGGGGCGGCGGGCATACGCCCGCGACTGACAGACTGCTCATAAGCCAAGCGCGCATCTGCCACAACGGCCAGCGCTGCCCCTAGCTGAGCTTTGAGGGCGAGAATCTTGTCAGGGATGTCCGCCCAGCCCCACATTGTCAGTAGCGGCTCACGGCCGCTCAGTGCGACGGCTGCCGCATGCAACAGTTTGCCTTGCCGGGTGATGATTAGTTCTTCTGCCGTTGGTTCACTCATCGCCGGTCTCCACGGGTTCATATGGGCAGTCGTTCATACCGCAGGGCTCAGTGGGTAACACAACATTCGCCGGCGGCTTCTTCCAATCTTGCAACCACTCGCACGCGGCATAGACCAGCATGTCCGCCACCTCTTCACCCTTCTCACGTTGCCAGTCGCGCCCATCGTGGGGATTCAGTTGGCCGTACAGCCGTTGGCCCATGCGCAACCGCTCAGCTACGAAGAGCAGAACGTGCAGCTCGGACGCGCACAGGTCGTCTGCTACCTCGGCCAGCCGTACCCGCAGACTGGTTGTGTCGCCATCTTCCCAGTAGGCCCGCATCCATTCAGGACTCATGCCGACACCTCAAACTGGCGGGCCAAGAGGACTTCTTTGTACCACTCAGCAATGCCGGCCACAGTTCCCCGCGCCACATGTCCCCACGCCCACGCGAAGAGTTGGTCGCGGATCTCCCCCTCACACTCTTTGCGGATGTCTTCTTGCGCCGCCTTCAGAAGCAGGCCGATATCACGAGGGGAATCCTGCAACAGCCCCTCTTCACGAAGATGCTGCACCGCCTTTTGCCACCGCGCCGGAGTGCGGTACTTCAGAACGAGCATCGCGAGGATGTCGCGCCCCGCGGGGTTGCTCTCTTTCCACGCCGCCGCATGGACTTCCTTGAAAGCTTCACTGACGAACTTCCCCATGAGCACTTTCTTGTCCGGCCCAAAGCGGGCGTAGTTCTTGATGACCACGCCCTCTATGAGTTGGCCACCAAGAAACGATTGTCGGGCTAGCCACTCACGCACCTGCCCAATGTCTTCCAGGGGGCCGACATGCACAGCGGGCACGCACTCCAGTCCAATGTGCTCTGCCTCTTTCGCCTTCTCCCCCGGCGAGAGATACGCTTCCTGCCCCGTGTTCACGTCGAAGATGACCAGGTTGTCTTTGGGCGTGCGGTCATAGGCAAGCGAGTTGTGCTTTGGCTTCGCAAGGTATTCAGCCCGGTACGTCCAGCCGGGATGGAGCAAGTCCACCCTCTCCCTTGCTGTCCCTACGGCCCGGACAAACAGGGCCTCGGGCGCGTCAACGTGAAGCTGGGCGCCCTTGGAGCGGCAGCGCAACTCCCCATACCCGCAGTTCTGCATCTCCGGGCGATCTGTGAACACCCCGAACGAGAACTGGCTGCCGTCCACCTTTTCCTCGACCACCACCGGGTCAAGCAGCAGGTCGCATAGGGCGCCGTGCCCGAGTGCATAGATACTGGCGTACGAATGCCAACTGGAGCCCGTTTCCATGTAAGCCGCCTTTATCGCTGGAGCACCGGGTTAAAGCAGAACGAGTCCGGCCTTAGTCACACCCGGTGCAAGGTGCTGTCAGGTCGCGCTGTATCAACTTGAAATGAATCGGGGTGGGAACTTCGGCTCGTGTGGTCTCCCATCGCTCTGTCGCGCAGGAGCCACAGACAACGCGCTCATACTCGCCGACGCGCTGGCGCACACGGCGCTCCTCAACGGGATGGGAGCAGGCCATGGTCATGATGCCTTGAAAGGTGGCCCAGCTGAGGGCGCTGGCGGTGCCGTCTTCGGTGTGGCCGGAGGGTTATAGTTCGCGCTGCGATCCGCTAGGGTTTGAGCGGTCAGGTGCGTTCCTGTCGCCGCAGTACCAGACCCGCCCGCGATCCCCAGAATCGTCTCGATAGGTGCGCCCCAGATGGCCCACGCAACGATGGCAACCACAGTCAACACCAGCAGGAACGCAAGCAGGAGCACGAGTCCGGCCAGCTTTTTCGACAACAACTCTGGGGGGATGTGGCTGATCATCAGTTCGACTGATCAACTCTGTTGGAATCGCTTGGAGCATTGCTGCCGTCCTTCCTGGTAGTCCACATGGGCAACCCTAGCGCTGCCGCAACTGCCGCACCGACGGTCACCGTTGCGCCACCGAAGCTGGACAGCGTGTGCGCCAGCATGTCCAGCCAGTAGTTCAGGCTGGTCAGGTTGTCGCGCGTGATGTCTTGCAGGTTCATGAGCGGCCCGTAGAGAGTCCCCATGACGATGGCAGCGGCGACCACTCCGGGCGTAAGCCTTGCGGTGACGTTCATGCCTGTCCCCCCGAGAGCAGATTGGCGAGTTTGGAGAACTCGGCAGCCAGGGCGACGGGGTCAATACCGTTGCCGGTGGGCAGTTGGGCTATTCGCCACGCCAGGTCACCGAGCGTCCCTGCGAGCGGCGCCCCGTTCACCTGAGAGGCGTTGTTCGCCCGCCACTTCGCGTTGACCAGCCGTTGCTCTGGCGTTAGCCCCTGTTCCCCCGTCGCACCCCACGTCGAAAGTGTGAGAATGTCCAGTTCTGCCTGGCTCATGTCGTTATCCTCCGGTTTCCAAAACCCTTGTTCCGTGCCATACGCTTCGTTCGTGTCCGCCCCGCCGTTGAAGTCCGTGCCGCCGTCCTGATAGATGTGGCACCACTGAGACCGTCTGCTGTAGCTCCAGGCCACCGTCTGCCAGTACCAGGCAGCGGTCGCAACGTCGTGACAGTGCTCAATCAGGTCGTACTCGCCGTAGACCCCGACGCGCATCGCGCCGAGCACGCTGGCTGCGCCGCGCAGATAGTCGTCGAGCACCGGGTACTGGTCGGGTCGAATGTCCGTGTCGCAGGCGAAGTAGCAGGGCACATTGCCGGGCACGCCAAGCTGACTAAACGCCTGTGCGACCATGCCAGCGTCGTACGCCCCGGCCGCGCCACCCTCCAGCATCCGCCCGGCCGTGCTCTCGAAGACAAACCCAACCGCGAGTCCGTTCTGGCGCAGGTCAGCCAGTTCGTTGGCGTCGATACCCTTGCCCGCTGCGCCGGGATAGTCCACATAGCGCACGGCGAACTCGTACCCTGCGGCCTTGATCGCCGCACCGCCGGGGCGCGACCAGGAATAGTCCACGCCCCTCATGGCTTACGCCCCAAGTGGAGATTTATATGTTGATAGGTTGCGCTTAGCTGTTCGGTAGAGTAAGACAGCACGTGCCAGCGTTCGGCGCAGAGGCGATGCAACAGACTGAGCGCGTCGAGAAACAGCGGCGGTATGTCGTTGCTATCGTTGTCGGCTGGTGTAGTTGTGGCCTGTGCGGCTTCGTCAGTCAACGGAACGGCTCCGACTCTCGGCCCGGCAGCGGATGCACATCCGGGCCGTCTGAAGCTTGCGCAAGGTCTCTCTGCCGATGAACACCAGCCGATCGCAGAGCGTTGTCAGACCGTCTTGCGACAGATGGGCGAGCCAGCCTGTCTCGGTATGGCAGCGGTCCACGGTCAGTACCTCCGTACGCGCCGGTAGTGGTGGGCGACAGCACCGAGATGCAGGAGCGTCACGACGCCGAGAATCGCTGCGTGCAGATGCACGAGCAGGAACGTTCCGTGGAAGAGGCGCCATCTCAGCGAGGACATGTCAGGTCTCGTTTTGGCCACGTATCCCACCCGCGATGGTCATCCAGCGGCCACCCACAACGATTGCACCGGCCATTTGGCGGCCTCTGAGATACAGGCATCGTGAAGATAGTACCACTTCACGTGGAGTCAAGCACTAGCGTCAGAAGAGTTTTATTCCGACGCCCGCCGCCACCATGGCCACGGCCCACTTGGCGAAGTCGCTGTGCCAGATGGCTGTTGCGAACCGCACGAGATCCGTGCGCCCCTCGACCACGCCCTGCTTGTGGATGGCCGCATGGTCAAAATCACTCTGGCGCTCCTCTACTGCATCAAGCCGCAGCGTCAGGTTGTCCACCTTCGCTTCGAGCCGCCCGAGCGCCCGCAGGATGACAGCAACGTCCTCCTCACTCATGTAACCACCGGGGCTGTGGCGGGCGGGATGGCCTTCTGGGCTTGCTCACGCCGCCAGTTGATGGTTCGCACCGTCAGGTCGGCCAGTATCAGCGTCCTGCCCTTCTGGGCGGGCGTGAGCGCGTCGTAAGCCGTGTCGTCGCCCGCAAAGAATAGGGCCACGGCGTCCTTGCGCCACGTCGCCTCCATGGCCGCAAGCACGTCCGGTACGTCCGCGTTTGCGATGGTTATCGTCACGCTGGCCATCAGGACACTCCTTGGGATGGATAGAACATCCGTGGATGTGGGCTCGCCACTGCCCCCGTAACCGTCATGGCGTAGCCGCCGCGAATGTCGATCTCGGGGTTGTAGCGGCCGATGAGGGGCGGGTAGAACACAAGGCTTTCTGGGTGAACGAGGAACGGAGACACCCCCAGTGCCAGCAACGCCACGTCCGCGTCCGCGAGGGCTACGTTCCAGATGGCGGCGGCGGCGATGTCCCCGGAGAAGTAACCGTCCGGTGTGGAGTCGCCGTTGCGCCCAATGGCAACGTTGTCGATGCCCGAGGGCGTGCGTGAGGTCGCGTTCGTGCCCTTGCTGCCGCCGTTGATGAACACCCTCCGGTCGGTCGCGCTGGCCTCAACGCCACAGACATGCGCCCAGGTGTTGGCGGTGAACCCGGTGGTTGTGACGGCTGAGGCGGCAGTGCCGCCAGCCTTGCACGAGAAGTTGATCGGGTCACCCACCGAATCGCCCCGGAAGCGCAGCATCCACTGATTGTTCGCCGTGTCCACGTCGTTAATGGAGAAACAAGTTTGATCGATCGTGTCGTCGTTGGTGCGCGCCCAACACGCCATCGTGAACGGCGCCGCCGTGACGGGCGTCGTGGCTACCGCGAGGTACTGAGAAGCGGCGTCGTCGAACAACCTACTCACATGGCCCCCCGGCGACCGTCGTCGAACAGTCTAGCCATTACGGCAGTACCCGGACTGGTTCTCGGTCAGGAAGTGGTCTGCAAGGATGTCCTTGTACGCGGCCGGCACGTTTGTCATGGCAGCCGTAAGTGTGGCCCGGTTCGTGGGCATGAGGGCGTTCAGGCTCGTCAGTTGGGTTCGGAGCGTAGCTTTGAGACAACTGAACGTGGGACGCGGGCCGGTCGCGCGCTCGTAGGCTTCCGCGTAATTCCCCACCTCTTCCATGAATCGGCGGTTGAACACGTCAAGGTCGCCCTCGGTCCAACTCGCCGCCGCCGCATCAAAGATGGCCTGGTTGAAGATGGTGGAGTCGAAGATGAGCGTCATGCCGTCCTCTTCCACATGTAGATAGCGAGGAACGGCGGCATATGGTTTATGGCCCCGTGGGCCGTGTGGGCATTTGGCTGGGTTACCCCGTGTGCGTCTACGGCCGTCCCCGAGTGTGTGAGCTGGGCGACCGCTCCGGCAGGTGCCTGGTTGGTCGCGGTCGCCGCCTGGTTGGTCGCGGTCGCGTTGCCCGTATTCTGGGCGGTGGAGGTTGTGTCAGCGGTTCCCAGGCGGTTGGATGTTGAGCCGGTAGAAGTGGTGGTGGATGCCTGGGTATGGGCATGGGCATCCTGGGTGTGGTTGTGAGCGTCCTGGACATGGTTGTGCGTGATCACGCCGGTGTGGTCGGCCGGCTGGGTGACAATGTGGTTCCCCACCGCCGCACCGGCGTGCGAGAGGTTGTCGGAGTGCCCGTGGGTCTTGGCCCCACCCGTCTCTTCGGCAGTGTCGAAGTCCGGGTCTCCCGCGTCCACGCCAATGAGCACCCGTCCGGCACCTATCGCGGCCCACGTCCCACCGCCCAGCAGTGTTGCCGGGCTTGTGCTGACAACTGCGATGAACACTGAGCCGATGGGCCAGGCGAGCAGCGTCACGTCAGTCGTCAGCACCGCATGATTGGCGTTCCAATCTGCCGCCCCAACAAGCGGATCACCGTCAGCCACGAGAGAATGTGTAATAGCCATTACGTCTCCACCACTTGCCCAATCAGGAACTCTGCATCCCCGGTCGCGTCATCGGTGCCGGTCGTGCCATTCGCGTCCCGTCGTACTTTCACCCGGAACTGCTCACCTGCCGCAAGGCTATCCATCTGTGCCCCGGAAGTGAAAGCGATAGCCACCTTGACGAATTGTCCACTGGTACCAGGTGCCGCTGCGGCACCGCTCTGGGAGGCCGCAAACGAGTCGGCGTCAATGTCAAGAGAGCTTACGTCCATCCGCTCGATCATGACCTCGATGCGAGCGCTGCCAGCTACCGCCGAAGTAAACCCCCACCACGTATTAACTGTCAGTCCACCACCGGCGTAGCTCGCCGGGAGCACTGCTGTCCAAATGGCTTCTTCGTCAGCGTCGGCGTCGAAGTCGAGCACCGGATGGCCATTGCGAAGATCAATCGTGGCGTAGCTGGCGGAGGGCGGTTCGTTCCCGTACGGACGTAGAATGATCGGCGGCATCCCCCCGGCGCTATCTGCGGGCATCCCGTGCTTGTGATCACCTCGCGCGTAGGTGTCAGCCGTCCCTTCTGCTGCGGCGTCAGAGTACGCCTGTGTGCTGGGCGTTTGGGAAGCCACCCACTTAAGCCCCGTAGCCTGGCCCGAGTCCGCCATCAGGATCGTATCGTTGGCGCCCACAGTGAGCGCAGCGGCCGTGTTCGCGGCGGTCCCGGCGGCCAGGTCGCCCTTCGCGTCCCAGATCGCGTCCGTAGCCACCGTGACTGACGTGCTCAGCTTCACGAGGCCGTCGGCTGTGTAGTGCGTCCAGCCCACGCCGTCAACGTAGAGCAGGTGCTCTCCCGCGAGGAGCGTCACGGCGGGCGTCAGGTGGTACTCGGTCGCGGACACGTCCTTGATCACCGTTACCGTCTGGCTGGACGAAGCGTGCCGGTTGCGGACGGAGATGAGCTTCACCTGGCGTTGCGTGGAAGCGGCGGGGGCAGTCAGCACGGCCGTCGTCGTGGCGCTGGCGATGTTGCCTTCGGTGCTTCCCGGCGTGAACGTGGTGCTTGTGTGGTCGGCGTAGGCGATGTGGTAGTCGATCGACACGGCGGCCGTGGTGGTGATTTCGAGGCTTTCCGTGGTCGCGTCCAGAAGTATCATGTCATGCCCTCAGCGCGACCCGGGACATTACCTGCGGGTGGGAGATGGTGTTCGCCGTCACCCACGACTCAATCGCCATGTTCTCCGTGACTCCGTTGACCTGCGCGCGAAACTTGTCGGTGTCCGAGCGGTACCAGAGTTCGCCATCCCGAAGCACAGCGAAGTCGCTCGTGACTCCAGACAACAACAGCGGCCCGCGGATACGGACGTAGTATTCTGTGCTGGACCCCAACGCGTAGGCGTACACGTCGGCGATGCGGGTTCCGTCCGTGGCGAGCAGATTGGCTGAGACTTCGTTGGTGGAGTTGATAGCGCAATGCAGGTCGCTCGCTGGCCCTCCCGCCTTCAATGCCGTAACGAACACATCCGCGCGTTGATTGGCGCCCTCGTCAACGGTATAGCCACTGACGCGGGCTTGCGTGGTGGCAGGCGTCGGCCAGGCCCATACGGTTCCAACGAATTGCAGGCCGATGGAACTGCTGCCATTCGTTAGGATGTCTATCCCAGATCGATCAAGCCGATAATTGCCCCCGCCATATTCAGCCGTATCGACGCTCTGGTTTGGATGCGCGTAGTTTGCCCCAGCCCCGCCGTAATCCAAGCCAACATGGGCCGCCTGTGTTGACTCTAGTTCTTCAATGCGAGCTTCCAATCGCGCAATACGGAGCGCGGTCTCGTCATCCATTATGTCGCACTCGCGTATGCGCCAGCATGGTCAACACGTATCAACCGCACGTTAACCAGTGCGGTCTCGTCTGTGTCCAGTCCGCCGTACTGTCCCGGTCGCGCGTCCTGGCTGACTTCCTGCACATCCCCCACCACGAATCGCGTGGTGTGAAGCCGGTCGTATCCTTCGAGGTCCACAGTTAGCTCGATTCCCCGATTCTTCCAGTCCCGCCACAGCCGCCCGCACTCGACACGCCCAATGCCGGTTCGCAGGCCGTTCACCATAGCGGTGTTCTCTGCAATGATAACCAACTCCACCACGTCTGTAGTCGCGGGATGTGAATAACCAAACGCCCACGCCTCACGGATCACCGGCCTTGTCGTTCCCGCGGCGCTGGTGAGTGTCCCCGTAAACTGCACTTCAAGGAATTGGCCCGCCACATTGGCGGCTGCATACCGTGTTACTTTCTGGTAGTTCGTGGTAGTGGCGATTGGTGCCGTGCCGCCGCCCTCTGCCGTAGTCAGCAGGCTCGTGAAGGAGTCGCTGTCTTTCAGGCGATCCATCGCGTAGGCCACGGTCAGGGACTCCCCCGCCCGAGAGTAGTCGAGCACCGTGTCCACACCCGTCAGCGTGCTCAGAACCGCCATGTCTGGGCCGGGCAGCATGACTCCGGTCTCCAGTGACATGGCCAGGCCAAAGTTGTAGTTGGGGTCGTCGATGTCCCGCCCGCCGCCGCGCCCAAGCGCAATCCACCGCATGTTATTGCCGTACGGTGCGAACAGTTCCGGGTTCGTGCCGACGGTCGTGACTGCGATGCAACGCCCCGTGGCCGTGGTGCCGTCGAGTTGCGCCCACTCATAGAATCGGTAATCCCGGCCGCTGTATCCCTCGTAGTCGCGCGCCATCTTGTAGATGGCCGTGTACCCCACGGCTGCGTCGTCGGTCACGAGCAGGTAGATGAAGTCGCCGTACTCGACGCCGCCGCGGACATGGAAGCGGTACCCTGGCCGGTTGGTCGTCTCAGGGCCGCGCTTTTTGCTTTGGCCCGGAATCACCCGGAAAAGGCCGGACGGAGACGGTACCCAAAGGGCCCCCTGTGCTACGAAGGCCCCAACGCAGTTGGACGAGTCAGGCGCGTTCCGCAGTTGAGGGGTCTGGTTCTTGAAGCGGCTTTGGGGGTCGGGTGCGAACATCCCGATACCCGTGCCCACCCACGGGATGCCGCCGAAGTCCACGATGGTCACCACGGGCCAGGTCGCGTCTCCAGCGTAATACTGGTTCGGTGAGGCAGGTGTCCAGTTCGCCAGTGTCAGTGGCGTGCCAGAACAGTTGCTCAACCTGTTGGTCGTCTCAGCGCGCCACAGGCGGTAATCCACCACCCCGAGGGCGATGGCGTAGGTCGCGTCCGTAGCCTGTGTCCAGAACCCGGTTGCGCTCCACGCGTTGCCGTTACCAGGGTTGCTACCACCGCTCCACGAAGCCCCGGTGAACACGGTGGCCGTGTTGCTGGTAACAGTCATGGTCTTGCCGTTGCAAGTGACCACTCCGCCAATCCACGCATTCACTTGCAGGGCAAGGCGCGTGTCGGTCAGGGTCGTGTTGCCGGTGGTGACAGCCGCATCCGCTGTTCCCGAGGTGGCGTTGCTGGCCGTGGATTGCCGCTTCCATATCTTTGTTGTTTCGCCCATCGCCACGATGAGTTCGCTGTTGAACGGGGCAAAGTCCACGGCCGCGTTGCCCGCCCCGAAGTCCATATCCAACGCCGCGGTGTTATTGGTGGGGTCGATGCTGTACATGTACCGCCCGCCAAGCACGAAGAGCTTGCTGGCGAACTGGACGATCTTCGACGGGGCGTTGCCGTTGGTCAGGGTGATGCTGTTCACCAGCGGGGGGAACAGGAGCATCCCGGCGTTGCTGGTGTCAGCGTTCGCCTTGCTGTGCGTTGAGTGCCGCCCGGAGGGGGAGGCTGAGCCCAAGTTTCCCAGCCGATCCACGTTCACCCCACCAATCCACGGGTGGAGGGGGATGCGCCACGGCGTCGTGGGATCGCCCGGCTCCCATGGCTTGGTTTGCACGGTGAACGGCCGCGCGCCCTTTTGAGGAGCAAGCGGGAAGAACCGCACCGCGCCTGCCTCGTCCGTGACCTTCAGCGCAGAGATGGCGTTGACAGGCATCTACTGCACCGTCAAGTGCGCGCCGTCCCCGTAGTTGGCCGCCCAGTCGTTGCGGTAGTACAACCCATCCGGGGTTTCCGACTGGAGCACTTCCTCGATAAGTTGGATCTGCTTCCGCCGCCCGCGCTCCAGCACCTTCTCCCAGCGTGCGAACTGCTTCTCCAGCCAGGTCGTGTTCTGGAAACCGCTGTTCGGCGAGTTGATGAGGTGAGAGAACACCTGGTAACAGAGGGCGGTGTTGAGCCAGTTGGCATCGACCCGCTTGGTGTCCGTGTTCTCGTTAGCGAACGCCACTTCGTTGCGTGTGCCGAAGATGAAGACCGGCCCTTGCGGTGCGCCATAGCGCGAGACGATGCGGAGCTGGCCGCGCCCGTAGGCGTCGTCACGGAAGTCCCAGCGATTCGTGTCCAACTCGCCGTAGGGCTGCGGGTTCCAAAGATTCGTGCCAATGTCCGTGAAGTGCATACGGAAGATGCCCTTCACCTGCTGCTTTTCCTTCACCCACCAGGGCAGCGGCAGATCCTGGGAATCGAGCGAATACAGGCACACCTCGTCCCACGAGCTCGTAACCGTGTTCTCAGCGTTGGCAAGGCGGATGCTGACCTGGTAGCACGTCGCTGGTGCCGTAAACTCGAACCAGAGCCGCCCCCACGTTTGCGAGGTGGTGGTCTTCGAGTCGATGGCGGCGCTGTTCGTCGCGTCATAAGCAATGAGCGACGGGGTGCAACCGGCCGCGTTGGCACGCACCAACGCCGAGATGTGGTATTTCTTACCCGGCACCACCGCAAGGTTGGTGGCAGTCTTGGCGTAGCCCGCAGCACTTGTAGTGGCGACTGTCAGGTACCGCTTGCCCCAGCCCGTCGGTTCGGCGGTGGCTTTCGTAAGCGTAGCGTTGCTGGCCGTCCAATCCGCCGAGTTGCTGATCTGCTCCATGTCCCCGTCCGGGACTTCGGTGAGCACCGTCCAGCAGGGGAGGAACACCTCTTCCTGCATGATCTGGTCGAGAATGTCGAGAACCGTCTGGGGGTAGACCATGCGCCAAATCTGGTACATGTCCCCGGCAGCGGGGGCTGCGCTGTGGACGGGCGCTATGGTGAGCGTACCTGTTGAACCTGCGAGTCCTGCGGCCGAGACAGTGCGGATCTCCAGTTCGGGAGCTGCCGCCGCACCCCCGGCGTCATAGGAGATGCGTTCCCACGCGCCGTCATACTGGTTGGAGTTGTACTGCACCGACTGGAGCCGAGTGGTGTCCACAATGGTCGAGACGCTTCCGCCCGTGGCCGTGCCGTAGTCGCCGAAGCCGGTCTCGCGCAGAAACCGCTCCAGCACCTTCCGGCGTGTGACGCCCTCTACCTGGCCAGTGGTCGGAGTGGCGGTGATCAAGCCCATCGGCTAGCCGCCGTTCCGCTCGTTGTCCTTGCGGCCCTTCTCTGGGGCACGCCGGTGGCCCGGCCCCCATCCCTTCAAGCGGCTCTCGATAGGCGAACCCTTGGTCAAACCCGGCGCTGGTTCCGTTGGCATAGCACCCGATGGGGTCTGTACGACCTTTGGCCGGGAAGCCATAGCCGCCTTGTTCATCCAATCCGGCGCGCCGGGGAAGAGCACCTTATTAGGCTGTTTTACGGGGGGCGAGGGCGGGCGAGGCGGTTGATAACGCACGCCCGAGAGATCGGGCATCTTCTTCACCAGCTCGTCGGTGGCATCCGTCCCGTCAGCGTACTTCGGTGGAGCCTTCTTACCGCCCAGCATCTTGCTGAGTGGCATGTCTTGCATCTTCCCGCCACACTTGGGGCACGAGGAGCCGCGCCCCGTGGCGCCACACTTAGAACACTCCTTCATGCCTGTCTCTCCTTGTTATTGGTCGGTGGCCCCGGTGCTTTAACCACCGGGGCCACCTGGTGGCGGGGCCGTCTAATTCCCACCGAACAGATCGCCAAGGCCAGCCGGGTACTCAAGCCATTCCGCATCGGCAAAACCAGACACCGATCCGGCGCTGGAACCCCAGTGGAAAAAGACAGAGGCGGGCCCGACGATAATCGGGGAGGTCTTCGGTTCGTACACAAGATCAACAATGCCCTGTGTAATCCCGGAAGTGACGATGTTGGCGACCATTTGCTTGCGAGCCAGTTCAAGCCCGTGGACAGCAGTGTTGTGGGCCACCGTGTTGGCAGACACTACCGTGCAAGCGGATGATCGGGGGGCGTCAGTGCGCATGTTGTAGACGGTTTCCACGGTCCCCGTGCTAGCGGAGGCAGTAGAGGCCGTCGCGCGGTCTACCGCGATGAAGGCTTCCGTGATAACACCATCGGCATCGGCCTGGGCCTCCACCTGAATGGCGCCCCGAAGAATCCTGATTGCCGTCCCCGAGGGCACGGCAATCGAGAGTTCTGACAGGGTAATATCCGGCACGCCGCCATCGCCCCCGCCGCCGGCAATCGGGGTGGTGAGCGCACCCACGGTGACATGGTAGCCATAGCCCGCGAGGACCAGCGCATCTTTCATGTCCGTGGCAAGCACCGTACCGAGGCGGTTGCCCGCCAGTGGCTTGGAAAGACCTTCCGCTGCGAACCGAAAATCTGAACGAGCCTCAAGCTCAGCAACGAGTTCTTCCGCCATGTTAGCTACCACCAAACAGGGCGTTCAGGGCTTCC
>ERZ1292632.1049-Hain-H43-01um-R2-1049-length-28797-cov-5_pt1 | contig 28797 bp, 49 predicted proteins | sample MGYA00564407_ERZ1292632 | MGnify/ENA primary metagenome ERZ1292632 (study PRJEB36523, sample SAMEA6512637) | groundwater metagenome | collected 2019-01-08 | study: AquaDiva: Metagenomics assemblies of 32 groundwater samples | reverse complement strand
GTCGCCGTCGCGGGCTTTTGCCCTACGTCTTTCTTTCTTATATCTAAGTCTTTACTTCTTATATCTTTACTTCTTATATCTTGAGCGTTGGTTTTCGTATTTTTCTTGGAGAAATTTTGTAGATTTTCTGTAGATTCGTCATCGTATTCCTGCCGTTTACGCCAGTTGGTGATCTTAATTTCGCCCTTTGTGGTAATAGAAATAAGCGGCGGTTTTCCGGTGATTTCCTGTATGCGTTTTAACGACTGTTCAATTTCGGCCTCAGAATGGTGTGGCATCCGGCGTTGAAAATGTTTTGCTTTGATGATAAAACCATCGCTATGATAGAGGAGTCCTTGATGGCGATAGCGCCAGGGCGACTGGTTGCAGAAGTTCAAGGCATAGCGCCAAATGCGATATTCCGTGTCGTTCAATTCCGCTATTTTGTCATCGTTGTTCTCGTCAGAAAATGACTTGAACCAACCGCCGCGTTTTGCCATTTGTGCCTCTACCTCATCGTTGAGGCGAACTGCTGCCTCTGGTGTGATACTGCTGTAAATATCAATATCTATTCTTATTCATTTCGAGTGATATAATACATCCCGACTCTTGGTATGTCTGGAAAACTTTCTGCAATTCAAAAGCATTACCGCCGACTAGTACGATTTCATCATCGGCTTTCCAATTTTTGAGGGCGTAATCCAAGTCCTCTTGTGTCTTGCAAATCCACTCTTTCATCCTCTCACCTCCAATCCTCATCTTACCTTTGCGGAAATTCCTGCCGTAGTTCCTCATCCCAATAAGGCATGAGATTCGATTTCATAAAGACGGGAGTTGCGTCTTTATCAATCCATTCCATGATCTCTTTTATCCACCAAGATTCTGGTTTTGTTGCTCCCGGCCCAGTCATTGCGCCCATGATGACCCAATCAACAATCCCCTTAAACGCATGTCCGCCTAGATAACTAATAATCGGTTCGGCGCTAACGAACCGAACTTTAGCTTCTACGTGCGTCAGCGTTTTTAATGCGACAAACATGCTGTGTGCGTTAAATACCGATGAACCTACCCAGCAATTCTCCGGCCAAGGATTGAACTCGGCAAGGCGCTTCGGATTCTTGGTCAAGAATTGGAATATCAGGTCGGGGCGATCCTTCACGACCTCCATTACTGAATTTATCCATCCCTTAGGAACCCATTCGCCGAACAGATCAGCCATAGAGCAGACGAAGATTTTCGTTCCCGCCTTTGTTTTCTTTGGTATTTCAAGACGATTGACATGCAAGGTGGGGGAAAATCCATTAGGCCAAGCATCCGTTCCCTTGAAACGCTCGGCAATTTTTCTCGCATAGCAATACTCGCAGCCATGCTTGCAGCCGGTGACGGGGTTCCAAGTGAAGTCAGTCCAAGATATTTTATTAGGTCCCTGTTTATTCATTGACGATTTCCTTGCTTGTTCATTTAATCTCCATATCCTCGTCGTAATGCCCGCGTGTGGGTTAGGGTTCTTCCCTTACGAAGCTGTTTCGTCAACCTTCCCGCCAAACTAGCCCAACGAGCGGCTTTATGAGCTTGATCGCCAGCAACCATTTTTACCTGCTCTATAATCTCTTCCAGCGTTTCACATTCGCTCCAGGGAAGAATAGGCTCGTTTCCGATAACTACGTCTGGCGCAGAGCCAGTAGCAAGATTCAAGTCGTTTATGGCGGAAAGTATTTTGTATTTTTCTTTTGCGGTAAGTATCATTAGAAAAATCTCCACACGGCAGGAATTTGCGGGAAAAGGTTAGAACAATTTCACGCGGTCCCGCTCCTGCTTGATTCTGCGCTCGGCGAGGGCGACGTAGTCCGGGTTGATTTCGCAGCCGAGCCAACGCCTGTTTAATCTCTCGCATATCAGCCCTGTTGTTCCACTTCCCATAAATGGGTCAAACACTACCCCCCCCCTCCGGAGAATATCGTTGAATCAATTCACTCCACAACTTCGGTGGCTTCGGACAGGGATGCCAAGCTGCATCAGGTACTCCAAGATGCGCTGTGATCTCATCTGCTTTCCCCGCAGGATATGACAAAGTACCGTAAACAAGAATCGGCTCCCATGTATTAAACCCGCCCTTCCCTCTTGAGCAAGCAGCAGGTTTTCTCCACGACAATACCCAATCTGATTTTGGAAATTCCCATAAATTCACAATACCAGGAGTAAACACAAGGTTTTTACTTATGCGTCTAGCATCAGCAAACCACTGGAACACACATTCGTCGTGTTCCAACAAACCAACGCCATACGGCGGATCAGTTAGCACCAAGTCCACGCACCCATCCGGCAACTGCTTCATAAAGCTAAGGCAGTCTACGCAATGGATTTTTCCGATATAATCTTCTATTCTGGGAACTTGCTTACATGTTTCCATGCCTCACCTCGAATAACCGTCCCTATCGTGCCGCGGCAGACTCCAAACATATTTGCTATTTCCTTCTGATTATATCCTTGTGACGAGAGCATATGTATTTCAGAAACTATAGCTTCGGTTAACTTAGATGATTCGATTTCGGAGCCGCGTCTAATAAACTTGGGGGAATCCTTCTTTGGCAGATGAGACCAGATTTTCCCTCTAATAATTGCACTTATGTTCGAAGGATTTACACCAAACAGCATTGCTAACTTTTTACCCGATATTGTTCCGGCAAGCGATCTGATCTTTTCGACATCTGCTTGCGTTAATTTTGCAGAATGAGCAGATTCTCCAGTTTTCTTCGGAGGAGGGGAATATGTACCGTGCCTCATCATATCGGAAACATTCTCTTTTCTTGTGCCCCAACGAAGATTAGAAAGATTATTATTTAGTTTATTGCCGTCAAGATGCCTACATTCACATCCCTCTGGTTTCTTTCCTAAAAATGTCTCTGCCACAAGCTTATGCACCCTAAATAAATATTGTCTTTTTTGGTGAATACAAATATTCAGATACCCTTGTGGGCCAACGACGGACGCCAGTATTTTCGTTTTATTGAATTTTGTAGATTTTATTCGACCCAAGTCTGATACCTCATAGCCGGGGAACCCCTCTATAGGTAGCCATTTTTCCTCGCATCTCATAAGATTTACTCCCATAAACGAAAGTAGCCTCCGGCTCATTTACCAGTGGCTGTCTAAGGTCACAGGATGAAACCGGAGGCTACATTGATATCGCTATATAACAAAAAACCACTGGTTTCCTGAATGACCTTAGACAATCTAAGAATAATATAAATGACTCCGCATGTCAAGCCCTGATATATCCGCCCCAGGTACTCGTTAATCACTCCACTGCCTCCCGCATCTCGCGCAACGTGTCCCGCAGTTCAAAGATGTCGTCCAGCTTCTGCTTCAAGCGTTTGATCTCCCGCTCTTTGTCGGCAAGCTTCTCCGCGTACAGGTTCGCGGTCTCTTCCCATTCCGTGCAGGACTCGCGCGGGAGTCGCCTGCCGGCCGCGCGGCAGAGGGCGTAGATATAGGCAAGGCAGACAACCCCAATGAGGGCGAATATGCAGGCAAAGATGATGGTGGTCATTTATGATCTCCAGTCGCTTTCCACTTCTGCGTTATGATTGCATTCAAGTTCTTCTATTTTCTCCCGCAGCCTGCGTATCTCCGCAATGGCGGGGGTGATGAAGGAACGGGCGGCAGCGATGAAATTAGCATTAGCCTCTGATGTTGGGCCGTTTCCAGTCATTGCGGGTAGGAGATTATTGGGAGCGTTCGCCTCGTCAAACACGCCCTCAACTAAGCACCAAAAATGACGTCCGCCAGATCGGTCAATAAAGGCAGATATCTCCTGTTTAACTCGCTCCGAATCATCAAGCTCGACAGTCCACGGGCCGCCGGTCGCCCCTTTCTCCAACTCCTCCATCCGTTGTAACTCTTCTTCGGTCATTTCAAGTCCTCGTCATTCAGGATGTCGGTAATCTCGTCGCCTGGTAAATCAGGCTGTTGGTTATCATAAAGCCACTCATCCCGCTTCTCTTCCACCAGCGCGCGCAGGAGGGCATATTTGGCCGCCAGATGCCGATAGTTTCCCAAAGCTATATCTACAGTGCCGTAACCAGTCTCTGGTTTTCGAGATACCGCCTCTGCCTTGAGATACCGAACCCTCTCTCTCGAGTCATCAATGTGGCTCATTTCCCCTCCCTCGCCACGATGAGCAGGCGGACGGATTCGCCAATATGCGGCAGCAACTTTTTCAACAGAGCCGTATCGAACTCAAAACGATCACTCACGTCAAAATAATCTACGCCGTCCGAATCCATCAGATAGATATGTGAAGAGTCGCTATATTTTTGATGCGTAACCGTTAAATCCATCTCCACCAGCACCTCCGGCTCTTCGAGTTGGCGGGCGAGAAATATAGCATGTTGGATGGCATCATTAAATATTCGTTGATTCTCTTGAATATTGCCAACATTGCAAGGCGAATTTATTTTTGATTCTTCCAACCGCCGGATCACTTCATCCTTTTTCATAGTTCCCTCTCCTCGGCCCACTTGTAGATAGCCCAATAAGCACCCCGCTTGCTGGAGCTTGTGAAAGCGCGCTTGATACCAGAGTCAAAACAAACGATCCCGTGCCACGTTGAGTATCTATGACAAGAGGGGCAGCAAGCTTTCTCTGCTTTCACCGAAATCACATATGGGAAATGTTTTTTCACATGTTTTAACAATTCGCGCCTGCTCATAATAGCTCCACTTGCTTGCTGCCCTTGCCCGCGCAATGCCATTCCTGCGGCTCCGGTTGCTTCACGGGCCAGCAGGTGAGCGCCATAGTCTTGATCTCCGCACAGATACGACGGCGCTCCTGCGGGCGGGTAATCAGCTTTGACTCAAACTCAAGCTCGGACAAGCGACGATCCACCTGCGCCTGCGACAGCCCGCAGCATTTGCCGATCTCAGCGGCGGTCAGGCCCGGATGGTCGCGGATCACGCCTGCAATCAAGTCAACGTGGCGGGCGTGTTGCCCGCTCTTATCGTAGTTTCTCGCAGCGTCTCGGCTCGTAACCGGATCCGCGCGCCGCGTCTTTGCGGTTATCATGGTTTATCCTTCTTACCCTTCTTCTGCGTGGCCTTCTTCTTCGCTGTGACTTTCGTTAAAGCCATATTGCAGTCAAATAGTTGAGAGCGAACACTCGCTAATTGAGCATCTTGTTGCTGGATATAAGAGCGAAGCTTGTCGGCCTCGGTTTTCTCTTCGATATCCACTAATTCCATGCCGAAAATGACATTAGCGGCTGACAATTCACGCGCCCTATTATGGGCTTTGGATTGATCCCTAAACGTCTGCGTCGTTCCCTCAACTGTAATTTTTATAGCCGAGATGATCCCCATTTGATTCCTCTCCTCCCTTCATTTCGATTCCCATTTTTCGCAGTTAACGATCATTTTCTTGCCTTCTGGTATCAATTCAAGGTCACAACCGCTTACACTCCACGTTTGTCTGTATGGTTCGTTCATACCATTATCATCTGTATAATCATCCCAATTTTTGCAAGTAAGGCACGCCTTACGATCAGGATTTCTCAAACAAGCGCCTTCATGGCGTTCCACTTTTTTCTTGCTCGCGGTCGTAGGGTAATAACATTTGTATTTGCAACGATAAGCAACAACCTTAATTGGCATTGCAGTATCCTCATCATTGAGATTACTATTTCCAAATCTCGCTTATATCGAAGCAGATATATTCGCCCTGTTGCACTACAGGAAATCGAGTCGTTTTCTCTAGCTTGATACCTAGAAAATTGAACAAAGCGGTGAAGCTGATAGTCGCCGCGCTGTTATTGTTTCTCACATTTATCGAATACAATTCCTGCTCACTTGGAAAGGATATACCGACGTGTTTTGACTCTCGATCATAATACAAATCAGCAAACTCTTTCCCGTCGAAGCCGAATTTCTCTTGTGCTGCCTTATTAAAAGATATTGACCCTTTGTAATTCGCACTTACAGAAGGCTTCCTTGAGGCTCGGCAATTAGTGTGTGTGAATCTTTCAAATGGCATTATCTTTTCCTTCTACAACTATTTCACTACGTTTGACCTTTTGCATGTGGATATTATCCTCACTCATTACAGAACGGATCGTTCCCCTGTGCGGGGCTTCTCATCGCCTTATCATACTGCTCGCGGAATTGAGCAATCTCCTCAGCGGTCACATCCGCCGGCCCCTTCACTTCCTTGCTCAGACTGGCCGATATTTCGCGCCATAGTGCCGTCGGCCCCATGTCGTATTGCTTTTTCATGTGTTCGATCAGGCTATTGACGGCGTCAGTTTTAGAGTCGCTGGAATCGCTGGCAGGGGCCTGCTTTGGCGGCTCGGCTTGCTTCGCGGCAGGTGGTTCGTTTTGCATATGATTGCAACCCACGTACTTATTTGCCGCCTTATCAAATCTGCTGTTGTCGCAGGCGTAGAATTTGGAGCTATCACTTTTGCGTATTCTCTCCACAAGATTTCCTTTGCCGCAGGTGGGGCAGTTGCCGGTTTGCGGCGATGTTTGGGTAGCTGGCTTTCCTTCGCCGTATTGGATCCGCGCCGCCGCTCTGTTCGGTGTGATTCCTAGCGGCTCTAAGTCCTTCCAGGTCAATCCCTTAATTCCAAGCACGGCGCATAATGCGCGATAGTAGAAGTTAGTAACCGCCTTTGCTTCGACATCGTCCTCTTGTACTTCGCTGGCAGGCAGGGTTATTTGTGTCTTACTGCCGTCATCGTTCTTTATGTAGCGGGTCGTGAAGAAACTATCTGCGCTGAAGGCCTTGCCTAAAACTCCGATTGGAGGGAATCCTTCTTGTTGCGCCCAGCCGGTCACGCGCTTAACATAATGACCGTCATCACGGCGCACTGTTTCAATATTGGTGAGGCTGGCGGTTATTCCAACATTCTTGAGCATAGAGATAACAGCGCGGTTCATTGGATGAGGTTTCCCTTGCATATCGGCCCAATCCGCGGGACTAGTCCGGCTAATCCCGAAGGCGAGAAGCGCCATCGTCACGTTATCCCGCTGTTGTGCTTTAGCCAGGGCTTCTTTCACCCCCGGCACTTTCAATGCGCCGCCGTCAAGCGGCACGAGCTTACCGCCCAATGCCGGTTCATCGTTTGGTTCTTCTTCGGGGAATGTTTCATCAAAAATCTCGTCTTGCGCCATTTTATTCATCCTCTCCGCTACTTTGCTTGTAGCGTTTAATGGTAGTTTTTGCAGAATCGTAAAACTCACCGGTCGCGTGCATTTTAACGCGCTCTTTTTGGGTAATCTTCGTTTCAATGACGAAGTCTCCACACAGGCGAGTTCCCTCAGACTTCTCGAAAAGATTTTTAATTTCCTTATCGAGGTTTTCGTAGCGTTTGCGGGGTATATCTAAAGTCTCGCGTTCCTCCAGCTTCTCCAGCAATTCGTCATCCATAATCACGTCTGGCGGAGCGCCAGTTATCGGAGGTTGGCAGACAGCAAACATATCGCACTTGCCGCATACCCATTCCTCGAAAGGCGCAGCATCCGGCACAGTGCCCGCCGCGATATGCCGGTTGACTTCCTTCGCGCGTTGGAGAAGTTCTTCGGCTTCACTGAGATAGGTGAAAAGCGAGAAGTCAATCGCATGAAGTCTGCCAGTTGCCTTGTTTTTAGTTATGAGCAGTCCTTGTTCGGAATTGCTTAACAACATATAAAGTAGCAACTGTCCCGGATAGCCTCGCATCCAAGGCCATTTGCTATGAAGGAAGTCGTCAATGCAACGGTGGGATTCCCACGAGAACGGAGATAGGCTTTTCACTTCAAGGGGAATTGCCTTGCCGTCTATGAGAATCTTCGCGTCCAAGTGTCCAGTGATTTGAAATTCTCTCCAGTCAACCGTTACTTGCTGTTCGATTAACTCTAAGCCAGCGTCTTGGAGATCGCGCAAAAGGGCTTTCTCTTGCGTGATACCCTCATCGAATATCATTTGCAATTCCGGTTCAGGTAATGGCGCGGCTTGCCAATGAGTGCGCCGCAATGCCACATAGCGCGCTCCGGCAGGGCATGGCCAACCTAACTTGCTGGCAGTGTTAGAATGTACCGGCCGTCTGTCGGCTTTTGAGGCTTTCAGGTCGCGGTATTTTCGCAATACGATCTCAGACAGAGGTACGATTGTCGCCGTCATGCCAACCTCCGCGCCTTGTTGAACAACGCTTCCAATTCACCCTCAATCTCCGTAAGCTTGCTGATCGCCATGCCCGGGGCATGTCCCGCCTCTACCTCAAGCCGGCGCACCGGCTCGATACAGTCGCCTACTGCGTTCTGCGCCGTCTCCAGCGTATCGGTCGCCATCATCGCTAATTCGGATAGCTTGACAGCGCCGTCGTCAGGGGTTATACTGCTCTCAGTTGTTTGGGTTGCTGAGGCCGTCACCGTTTCAGCGTTGGCGGTCTCTTTTGTTTGGGTGTTCATTTGGTTTACTCCTCCTCATTCTGTCTCTGTATGTAGGTAATGCATTATGTAGGTAATGCATTGATTTTGCGCTTCCCCTGCCAACACAAGCGCAGCGCACTTTTCGGCAGAGGCATTCCACCAGGCGCACTCATGTTGTTTGCATTCAGTGGCTTTACGGAAGCGGTCGCCCCTAAAATTGCCGTCCTCTTCCAAAAGAACGCTAGTATCAGCTAAAACTCCCGCTGTCATCAATGGACATATCACGAACTCCTCCTTTCCTATCTCCTCAAATACCACGCCTGAAACTGCTCGCGGTTGTAGCCTCTCAAGTATCGCTGCATGGCTGTATGGTGCGCGTAGCGTTTGAACAGCCAGTAGCCTGCCTCGGATAAGCACATCAGCAGAAACAGGCCGATGATGAGAAACGCGGTGGATGCTATTGCTTGTATCATGCTCCAGTTCATTCCTCTTTGCCTCCGAATAGCTGCTTTTGCGCTAACGTAATTTTAATCTCGACTTCGCCGCCAACCATCTGATTGATGAGGTCGCGCACTTCGTCGGGATCGCTGCCGTCACACTCGACGGTGAAACGGCAATGATTTGTGTAACCCTGCACGATTCGCTTTACGATAATAGGCCTCGCTTTCGTGCCAGCCGGGCCGACAATCTTTCCAGTAAAGCTCGCCATTACTCAGCCTCCTTCGCTTTCAACGCTTCCCGCCCCAGGGCAGTGAGCCGTTTAACCTTGCTGCCGCCCATCTTGCCGATCTTCTTGTAAAACTTCGGGCCGTGCTTTGCAGATGTGATAGCTCCGCCCATTTTGCCTATGGCCTGGTAATGCTTCTTCCCATGCCGCTTGCTCGTCTGAGTGCCTCCCTTGCGTCCGCATTCCGCAACTGTCATTGTGCCGTCACCTTTTGGTTTGTAAGCCATAATTGATCTCCTTTCTGGATTTATCCCTTCCGCGAGACGGTCGGCCTGATTGTCGGGGGAAACAATCCTGGGACGGTCGGCCGTCTCGCGCAAGGGATGAGAGGTAATAAGGTTCAAGGCCATGCTGCAATCCATTGGGAGGGGGACTGTGACTAGCAATCGAGCGCCGCGTGGAGTTACAGGCATGGCCTTGAACTGGTTGTTCGTTGTGTTTTGATGTTGCATTTCGGCGCTCTCTTTCAGCCCTGCTAGTCGTAGGCTTTTTTCGTCTTACTATCGCTTCCGAAATGCATCAAAATACGATATAGTGAGGCATTCAAAAGCAGTAGTACATTTATTATACCACGTTTTTCCTGTATGTCAATAGGTATTTTGAACTTTTTCCAAACCCTCGGTTGGCATAAATTCTAAAAGGCGCTCCTGCTGCTCGTTGCGCGGGTGAAAGTCGTCTATCGCAGTATCGGCCAGCTTCCGGCTTAAGTGTAGATACCGGCGCGTAGTATTAAAGTCATCATGCCCTAACAGCTTCTGTATCCCTAGCGGCGGCGCTCCCCGCTCGGATAAGTGCGTGGCGCAGCTATGCCGCAAGATATGGGGAATCTGTTTGCCGATTCCGGCCGCGACCGCATGACTCTGCAACCGGCGCCGCAAGGTGACTTCACCAATCCGGCCACCATGCGTACCTGGCAAGAGACACTCCTGGCGCGGGTAGGCTCGTAGCAGATTCGCTATGTATTGTCCCATGACTGGTAACGCCCCCTGCGGCAGGCGTACCCAGCGCTCCTTGTCGCCCTTGCCATGCCGGATATGCGCGTAACCCTCTTCTAAGTCCAAATCCGGCTTATCCAATCCAACCACCTCGCCGATCCGCAAGCCGCAGTACAGTAATTCGAGTACAACCCTATCCTGCAAACCCTTCCAGGTGTGGATATTCGGTTGCCGTATCCATTGCCGGACGGCCTTTTCACTCAGAGCTTTTCGGTCACTGGTGGCCCGCGGCAACTTCAGGCGTTCCACCATCCGGCGCACACCCTCATATTCGGAGAGGCCGCGGATCTCGGTCAGCCAATGCAATAGTCGGTGAATTACCGCCTTCCGAAATTTCAGCGTTGCGGGCTTATGCTTCTGCAAGCCCTGCCGGAAGAACTCCCGCACGCCTTCATTTGTGATCGTTCCATCGCATACCATGATTAAATCTCGCAAGACAGGCCGGTACACGGCTATGCTATGCTTCATAACGCCCTGCTCGCACAAAAGCCAATCATAAAACTCGGATAACAAACTTTCCATATCGCCATTCACTCCGTTGTGAGTCTCAGAATATTGCGGCGATAGGTTCCCATCCTGGGGCATACCTGTACTCCATTAGTTGCTACAACTTATGAACAAACTTCAAACAATCTCGAAACAGTTAGGGAACGGTTGGTTACTTCATGTACCAACAACACTGATTGCAAGTGGTCACGTAGTCGCCAGTTTCCTCGTCGCTATCCCAACAGTCGGGGGGTGGCCATCTACGGAAGTCCGATTCTTCCCTTGTGCCATCTTCCACTTCTTCGTATTTCCCACATTCCTTGCAGATGAGATTCTTCATTTGATAACTCTCCCACTATCCGCTTTGTATTCAGCAAGGCATTGCTCGCACATGACGACTTCAATGCCGCCCTCCATCTTCACGAGTTCCAGTTCCCATGATTCGTAAGTGCGCTTGCATCTATCGCATTTCATGGGTTTGTCGGTTTTGTCCCAGGGCATGACTTCTACCAACATGATCGGCTTTTTCTGCCGTGGGAACTTATGAACAATGCCCTTCACCACATAATCGGTAAAGCACTCATTTGCAGTCTCGATACATGCGGGGATAGCCTTTTCTAGGTATTGTCGAATTTCTATTGGGCTTTCCCCCCGCTTGAGTCGCATCGCCGCGCTCTTCACGGCACTGTTAATTGCGCCAATGTAGAAGTCTTGTGCGCCATTTTTTAAGCCGGTCATTTCGCTCATAATTTTTCCTCCAATCGTAATTCCATTATATCGCATGGGTTTATGAAAAGTTCCTCGCCACAAATAGGGAATTTCGTGTAATCTACCACAATTAAAAAACCCGAAAAGCTGCCGGTTATTTTCCCTTTTCTGTAGAACATATCTCCCTTGAAAAGATACTGAATTTTCCTTCCTTCAAATCTTTCCAGCAAGCCCGCCAACATCATAGTTCGTTCGCTGATAAGGACGGTTTCCAGTATTTGGGTTTGCCTCTCCTGATACTGGCAAACAATCCTCATATTGTTAGATATGGCCTGTAATTCTGCTGTTTGTAATTCTCTATCGCTCCATCCCATTATTTATCATCCTTTTCTTTTCTCATGTGAGCGTCCTGATATTGAGGACTATGCGTGATTAAGGCCATCGCGAATTCGTTCTGCCACAAATCAGATTGCTCGTTTGTCGGCTCGCGAAACGCAAGGCAGGAAGGACACCAAAGCGTTTTGTGTAATCCTTCACAATGATGGGTTAATACGTATCCGCAGATTTTACAATACATCAATATCCTCCTCCCAAAGTATTATTCTCCTCCATCATCTGCCGCCAAAACGCTTGGTCTTGGTAGCTCCGCATGATCGCAGCAGCTTCCTGATCGGATAGCATCGGCGGCTGGTAGGGGCCGTATTCCCATTGATTCGCGTCCTCACGGTGTGATACTATGAGATGCGGCCTCTTTCGGGTCGTCTCTGCCGTCGCCCGCTGTCTGCCAAGATTCCGGGTGGCGGCGCTTTCGTGTTGGTTCATTTGGATTCCTCGCTTTCTAATCTCTTTTCGCTATCTCCCCACGCGCGCTTGATAATGTCGCGCAACTTGCCAGCTTGCCACTCGTGCATCTCGGCCATGCACCCATTAAACTGCTTCCTCTCCGGCGAATAGCCAGGATTCGCTTTGCCCTGCTGATAATGCGCGATCTTGATTTCGTGGTCTTTAATTAATGCCTCAAGCTCTGCCTTCGCAAGAGCGAGTCGCACTTTGTAGCCCTCAACGTCTTCTACAAGGTAAGTCTGTCCTTGTCTAAAGTCTGCCTTCTCCACGTCCTGACTGAGTTTTTCAATCACGGGTGGCCTCGCTTTCTGATATTTTCATTTCTCGCAAAATACGCCTCACGCACACACCGGCCTTTGGCGTATTTCCCTGGTTGACGCGGCGCTTCGCTTTGCAATAAGTACATTCAAAATGACTTTTCCAGTTCATCGTGCTGAAGTTAAAGCTCCCGCTAACCCATTGCCATTCATGGGGATATTGCTGTATTTTGCTCATCGCTTCCCCTCCCGCAGCTTTTCGACGGCCTGCTCGATGATCGTGGACATGTTGATCTCATTGCGGGTCTTCCCCTGCGCAATCTGCTGACGCGCGACCTCCGCGCGCAGCCAGTCTATTTCCTCTTGCTCCAACATTACAGCGATTCTTTTTTTCATGGGGTCTCCTTCTTCCTTTCTCACCCTTCTAGTTTGACTTCGACAGTAAATAAACCGCAACTGTTTGGCGTGGGTATAAATCCCGTCGCAGGAACTACTCCAAATTCCGCACAAGCCCACTTCATAGCCTGTTGTGAGTCGTGTCGCGACGGGAACTCTGCCTCTTCGCGACTGATAGAAACAAACCATGAGCCGTCAAAATCGTTGGCTACCGGATCGTTGTTTGTCCGGTGATGCTGCCACAATTCAGCAATAATAATGTGGTTATCGGCTGCCTTCTCGAACCAGCCATCTGCGCTAATCGTTTGAGGTGTCAACATTTTATATCGCTCCTTGGCCTCAAGCCGATAACTTCCTCGCCGGCCATCGGTATCCTGCCACCAGCACTACATTTTTCTGATCCGCATTTTGGGCAAATCCAATCACCCATTCGCTCGACACTTCCTGCGGGTAACACATGGTTTACGCCGCAGTCCTCACAATAAAAACATTCGTCGCGGTCTCTCATCGTTTCTCTCCTTTTTACGTTTGCAATCAAATCTATATATAAGATACCACACTAAGCATATAATGTCAATAGGGTATTAGCACATTTCAAAAATATTTTCAAACTATTATTCGGCCTGTAAGACGACTTAGCGGATGTTAACTGTTGGTGATATTGGCATTTTCGTAAAAAATAATGAAAATATTTCGCAGGCGAGGAAGGAATGCCTAGCGCGATCGCAGAAATGTGGTACAATACTCATAGAGAGGCGGCAGGCCTCCTGAGCACTCCCGCCCGATCAGCGGGGGCGAACTGAATACGAACCTCTCGACTTGAGATCGTTGATACTCTAGCGGCAGGTTATCAGACTACACAATGTGTGGCCGGATAGCCTGCCGCTTTTTTGTTTTGAGGCAATATGAAATTCGACGGAATCAAACGCGCAACCAATAGGCAATATCGAAATAGGCGCTGGGCGTGTTTTAACGCTCTATGTGTCCTGTGTCCGATGCGCGCTAAACGGGTGAAGTGCTGGGGGCTGAATGCAGGGATCCGGGGCGCGAACACAACGAGCTTTAGCTCCGTAGTATGAAGAAAAATTTAGCGTAAGCGATTTTTCGTAATATAGTATTCTAAATACATATAACACCTTTCCTTAACATTCCTAACCGAAGTAAGAAGAACGATATCGCCTTTACCGAGAGGCTGTTTAATGTGGCAAAAACAACTGATAAACAGACGGGAAACAGACGACAGCCTCCGAAGAACGGCAAGAAGTGGCAGAAGGGGCAATCAGGCAACCCAAACGGCCGGCCGCGCAAAGACATTTGCTTAACAAGCAAGATCAAAGAGCTTTTGGAGCGCGAACCTGAGCGATTAGAAGAACTCGCGTTAGCCGTTATTAATAACACCGTCAAGGGCAATCCAGGCTTTCTGAAAGAACTCTGGCAACATCTCGAACCCGATAACAAAGACGATTCGGCTAACCAAACCAAGCTCGACGAACTGATAGCGGGCTTCAAGGGCAAATATGGAACTCTCGGCGAAGCAGGAAGTGGTCTACCACCAGGCGGGAGCGCGCTGGAACGTGATGAGCGGAGCGGTGCGGTCGGGCAAGACGTACCTGACCTATTGGATGCTCATGCACCGGATGAGGGAGCAACCGGCGGGGAATTGTCTGCTGGTAGGGAAAACGGAAAAGACGCTCGAGAGAAACGTCCTCGCTCCCATGCGCGAGATATTCGGGATTGAACATGTATCGAATATCTCTGGTAAGGGCATCGTGAATCTCTTCGGGCGTGAGTGTTATGTGGTCGGCGCGAATGACGAGCGCGCAATACAGAAGATACAGGGGCTGACATTGGCATATGCATATGGCGACGAGTTCGCTATCTGGCCGGAAACGTTCTTCCAGATGTTGCGCTCTCGCTTGTCTGTATCGGGCGCGAAGTTCGATGGAACATGCAATCCCGAAGGGCCGTATCATTGGGCGAAAGCAGAACTGTTTGACAAGGCCGACGGCGAGAACTGTTGTGCTTGGCATTTCACGCTAGACGACAACCCGTTCCTCGATCCGCAATTTGTGGCGGCCTTGAAAACCGAATACACCGGCCTCTGGTATAAGCGCTATATCCAGGGACTCTGGGTGGCAGCCGAGGGCGCGGTGTACGACATGTTTGATGAGGCTGTTCATGTTGTGGCCGAACTGCCGCAAATGCAGAAATACTGGACAGCATCCGATTATGGTACTGCGAACCCTACCGTGTTTCTCTTACTGGGCTTAGGGATGGACAAATGCCTGTATGTCGTGGATGAATATCGCTGGGATGCGATCGAGCATGGCGGCAGGCAAAAGACAGATAAGCAGTTGGCGAGCGACTTTATGACGTTCATTAAATCTCATGGCGTGGTGACGACCTGGAATTGGGTAGACCCGTCGGCCGCATCATTTATCCAGCAGTTATATTATGACAAGGTGCAACGCATCGCCTATGCCGACAATGCCGTGCTCGACGGAATCCGGCGGACTGCTTCGCTGTTGGCGGCCGGCAAGCTCAAGATTCACAAGCGCTGCAAGGGATTGATTAAAGAAATCAGTGGCTACGTCTGGGATGCGAAAGCGCAGGAGCACGGCGAAGATGAACCGATGAAGGTCGCCGATCATGGGCCGGACGCGCTGAGGTATGGCGTGAATGGGACGCGAGATGTATGGCAGAATTGGACAAAAGGGATTAACTAATGGCGTTACCCGAAGGTGATTTCATAGTCTGGCCGCCGGAGTCTTGGAAGGCGCAATATAGCGAGTACACGCTCCATAGCGCCTGGTATTCGGGCGATCCCGACCGCTTGGCCAACTATTATGAAATGCAGGTGTACAATCCGCTTTTCCCGCGTTCCTTTTTCTGGGCGCGACTGAATGGCGAGGAACGGCGTATCTTCGTGCATGTGCCGATTGCGGGCGACATCTGCAAGGCGTCCGCCGATTTGCTGTTTTCTGAGTCGCCGAAGATCGGCATATCGGAGGCTGATGAGATCACAAAAGACCCGGCCGCGATCAAAGCACAGGATCGCCTTGTCGCTATCCTGGAAGCAAACCAGGTGCAGAATAAGCTCCTGGAAGGCGCGGAGACGTGCGCGGGCTTAGGCGGTGTATTTCTGAAAGCGAACTGGGATAAGGAAGTGGCAGACTTCCCCATTCTCTCTATCGCGCAAGCTGACGCGGCGCTCCCAGAATTTCGTTATGGATTCCTCACCGCCTGCACATTCTGGCGGGTAATTGGCGAAGATGGCAATGACGTGTATCGGCTATTGGAGCGGCACGAACGGGGCATTATTCTCTATGGACTTTATAAAGGCACGGTCGCATATCTGGGGCAGCGTATTTCACTGAATTCCATTCCCGAAGAGACACAGGGGTTGAAGGATACGATTTCTACCGGTGTCGAAGACATTCTCTGCCGCTACATTCCCAACATGCGGCCGAACCGAAAAGATCGCGCCTCCTATCTGGGGCAGGCGGATTTTGCGGGCTGTGAAAGCCTCATGGATAGTCTGGATGAAACGTTCACTTCCTGGCTACGGGATGTACGCCTGAGCCAAGGTCGCATTATTGCGCCGGATAGCTTTTTCGAGCGGATAGAAGAAACGGACGGGACAGTGAACTTCCGCTTTAACTTGGATAAAGAAGCGTATATGAAGGTGAGTTCACCGCCGTCGCCGGACAGCAATACCAGCAATCAGATCACGCTTTCGCAATTTGCGATTCGCTCGGCCGAGCATGAACAGACGGCGATCAACTTCCTGGAGCGCATTATCACGGCGGCCGGGTATTCGCCGCAAACCTTCGGGCTGGAGATCGCGGGGCGCGCCGAATCCGGCACGGCCTTAAATCTGCGCGAGCGGAAAAGCATATTGACTAAGCAGACGAAAGAGCGCTACTGGAAACCGGCGATTGAAGAGATTCTCGAACTCATGTTGCAGCTTGACGCGCGCTACTTTAGTAGCGGGATTATCCCCTATCGGCCGCAAGTCGCTTTCGGGGACAGCGTGACGCCGACCTTGCGGGAAATGGCCGAGAGCGTGGAACTGTTGAACCGCGCGCAGGCGGCCACGACCAAAACGAAGGTGCGACTGTTACATCCCGACTGGTCGGATGAACAGGTGGAAGCGGAAGCGCAGGAAATTAGCGAACAAAGCATGGTATCCTTGACTGAGTTCGGGCCGGACGGCAAAACGACGGATGATAGCAAGATGATGGAGAATGAGGGAGCGCCGGAATAATGCAAGTAGACATTGGAAAAGAGCGAGAAGACGGCAAACAACATATTTCGATTGAAGGTATGAGTTATCAAGTGCCTGCCGCTTTCTGCAAAGCTTTTTTTGGCTCAGGATGTGCGAACAAGACAATGGAAGTTGCTGTTTTCGCCGCTGGCGGATTAATAAAACCACTGGAAGGCGCAACATCAGAATTAAAGGAATGCCAACCGCTGCCGACCGTAAACATCCATATCAATTTGAACGCCGATACCGAACCATCGCGGGTACAGAGTCTTATAACCGCAATAGATGTGCAGATGAAGCGAATGAGAGAAAATGGCAGTCTCGATTGACGAAGCCTATATCATTATCTTGCGGCGCGTAGTCGAGGACGCGGAAACCTTTGCCTTCAACCGCGTGACAAAACGCTTGGCGCGTGGGATTGACGGCGATCCGAATTGGGCTGATCGGCGACTTGCCGAAGTGCGCGCGATGAACAAAGAGATTGGCGACGGTTTGAAGGATTTGCGGGCAGAGACCGGCACAGTCGAAGAACGGATTATTGCTGCGTCGAAGAACGGCGCCGCGCAGGCAATCGAGGAATTGCAAAGCGCAAATCTGCTACATCCTTCCCTGGAAGGCGCGGAGATGGCGCGGGGGCGAACCTTGCGGCTGTTAGTCTCAAAAGCGGTGAACGTCCTGGAGGCTTCGCACTTCCAGATATTGCGAACCGCCAACGACGTGTACCGCAGCACCATCGCCGAGGCCGTGAGTCAATCGGCGACCGGCGTGATGACGCGCAAGCAGGCGGCGCAGACGGCCTTGAACCGGTTTGCGGACAAGGGGATTCGGGGATTTGTGGATAAGGCCGGACGGCAATGGGATATAGCCAGTTATACCGAAATGGCGACGCGTACTAGTTTAGCGCAGGCCAGCGTCGAGGGGCATTTGGCGAGTCTTGAAGCGCACGGCCACGATTTGGTGATAGTGAGCAGCAGCACGGAGGCCTGTGAGAGTTGTTATCGCTGGGAGGGCAAGGTGCTCAGCATCGGCGGTATGACTGAGGGCTATCCGACATTAGAGCAGGCGAAGAGCGGGAGTCACCTGTTCGGCCCGAATTGTACTCACAGTACAGGCATTTATATTAAGGGCATGACCCGCAAACCGGAGATCGTACCCGCGAAAGACCGTAGGCGGGATTATAACCAGCGCCAACAGCAACGTTACAACGAACGGGGTATCCGTCATTGGAAGAAGCGCGAAGCGGTGGCCTTGGATGAAAATGAAAGAGCTTCTGCCCGCGCGCAAGTGCAGGCATGGCAGGCGAAGCAACGGGCATTTATCGAGGAAACGGATCGCCGTCGGGATTATGGAAGAGAAAGTATTGTAGCGGCACGATAGCATTTTAACATTTGAATCATAAGCCAGAGAACGCGGCCTCATGAACTGCGTCCTTCGGGGAACGCCTCAAGTCTCACGTGAGAGGGACTTGAGGCGTTTTCTTTGGCCTGGACATTTGGCTGACGAGCCTTAAACGGAATCCGGCACTCATGCCGAAAACTGAGGAGCAGAACCGATGGAATTGACTGAGATCATCACTCAGAATGCAGACAAGTTCGCAGACATTACCGGCGCGGCGGATACCGTGACGGCCGTGATTGCGAAAGCGAAGGAGCTTGGCTTTACGGTATTGGCTGACAATCCGAAAGAGCCGAGCTATATTCCGAAGAGCCGCCTGGACGAAGTGGTCGCGCAGCGGAACGAGTTGAAAACTCAAGCCGGAGAGTTGTCCGGCCAACTAGAGAAACTGAATGCGGCCGCCAAAGACAACGAGGGCTTACAGAAACAGATCGCCGAGATGCAAACGAAGATCGCCGAAGGCGACAAGCGCGCGCAGTCAATCGCAATCGAAGCTGCGATTAAAGTCGCAGCCGTCAACGCCAAGGCGAAAGACGCGGCCGATATTGCCCGTTTTGTGGATGCAAAAAAGTTGGCTATCGGCACGGACGGTATCACCGTGAACGGCATTGATGAGCAATTGGCCGAACTCGCAAAGAGCAAGCCGTATCTGTTCAATGCCGATGACGGCGGCGACAACAAGCCGGATAAGGGCGGCGGGGATGGCTTCGGCGGCGACAATCATAAACCCGCCGATTTGGAAAAGCAGATCAGCGACGCGCGAGCAAAGGGAGACTTCGCAACCTCCATCATGCTCACGGACAAGCTGGTCGCGATGAAAAAGAAATAAGGAGATACATAGATGGCAAACGTGAATGCAATTACCAAGTTTTTTAACTGCCCCAATTACGTGGGCGAATTGTTTTTGATCGGAATGAATATGACGCCGTTCCTGAACCGCATCGGCGGGCTGGAAGGGACAAACGCTAAACTGGCGAAGTCCTGGCAGTTTCCGACCGCCGTACCCTGGGCTTTAGAGGCGGCTGCGCAACCGGCAATCACAGAAGACACCTCACTAACCGCGCCGACCCCCTGGACATACGTACGCGGGCAGGATACCAATGTCTGCCAGATATTCCACAAGGCAGTGGACATCACCTACGCCAAGAAATCCGACTGGTCTACCCTGACCGGCTTGGCGAATCTGGGCGATCCCAATGCAGTGACTGATGAACTGTCATTTCAGAAGATGGCGAATCTGAAACAGATCGCGATTGACGCTGAGTATTCGTTCCTAAACGGAGCATACAACTTGGCGGCTGCCTCCAATCAGGCGAATAAGACGCGGGGCATTATCACCGCGATGACCACGAATACCGAGGCTGGCGGCGCAGCCCAACTGACAACCACGATGGTTGACAACCTCTTACGCACAATGGCCACCAACGGCGCGGTCTTCGGTAACGTATACGCCTTCTGCGGTGCTTACCAGAAACAGAAGTTGACGAAAATTTACGGCTACGAACCGGAGAGCCGCAATGAAGCGGGACTCAACATCACCTCAATTGAAACCGACTTCTGCATGTTGAATGTTGTCTGGGCACCGCAAGTGCCGGCCGCGACCTTACCCATCATAGACATTTCGGTCGTATCGCCGGTATTTCTACCCGTGCCAGATAAAGGCCTCTTGTTCTACGAAGAACTCTCTAAGACCGGAGCAGACGACAAAGGGCAGATTTACGGACAAATGGGGATTGATTACGGGCCAGAAGAATATCACGGCAAGATCACCGCTCTCGCCACCGCCCCGTAAGAAACAACTGAATAACAAACTCGCGGAACGAATGGCCGTCGAATGAGACGGCCTACGTGAAAGGAAAAGGATCTATGGGAACTTCACTCGATTTAAGCAAAATCCGTAACCCGGAACTCAAGGGGATATTGGAAGATATTTTCGATACCGCCTCCGGGCATGACCACGACGGCGCGGACAGCAAGTCGGTTACTGTCGGCACAGTGGCCGATGGTGCGATCACAAATGCGAAACTGGCGACGGATGTCAAAGCAGGCAGTCTAGCCGCATTGACGACAACCGATAAGGCTTCTTTGCAGGCGGCGATCAATGAGGTGGATGCCAATGCAGATACAGCGCAATCCACCGCGACCGGCAAGTACACCAAGCCTGGAGCGGGGATTCCGTTGGCCGACTTGGTAGCGGCCGTACAGACTTCACTAGGTAAGGCTGATACTGCGTTGCAGGACATCAACATTCCCACCGCAACGCCGGTAAATGCGGTAGCGGCGACCAAGACGCTGACCATCGCGGGCGTTGTCATTGATGGCGAAACCGTGACCATCGGCGCGGACAAATATGAGTTCTGCGCGGACGTGGCATTGAGTCTCACGGCAGGCAGCACCATCGCAGTTGATATCAATGCTGTCTCAACCAAGAGTCAAGGCACATTAACCGTAGATACACAGCCAACGGCAGGCGATACCTTCACCATTGGAGCGAAGACCTTCACACTCGTTCCTCATGGCACGGCCAATGCAAACGGTGAAGTGAATCGCGGCACCGACTTAGCCACCGCTCAGGCCGCGATTGTTGCAGCGATCAATGGTTCTGATGGTTACAATGTCGCCTCCGCTTCTGTCACAGCGGCAGCCTTCGGCGGCAACGCCTCTGTTCTCACCGCATTGATTGGCGGGACAGCAGGCAATGCTATTGCCGCGACCGAGACCTTTACCGCCGGTACAAACATCTTCAACGCGGCCACGCTGGGGACGACAACCGCAGGCGTGGACTGTGTTGCTTCTGCGGCCGTGACTGCGCTCGTAGCGGCCGAAGTTGCCTCTGGTACTGCCGATGTTGTTGCAGCAGATGGCGCAGGCGATACCGTCGTGGTGACTTCCAATACCAAAGGCGTGATCGGCAATGCAATCGCATTGGCCGAGGTAATGGCCAATGGTTCCTGGGCTGGTGGCGCAGTGTTTTTGTCCGGCGGCATTGACGGCACAGTCGGCACACAATGGCTGACGCGGGTGGACGCGAGCTATCTCTACGTCTGTGTTGCCGCGCAGACTATCGCTGATACCAACTGGCGGCGTGTTGCATTAGGCGCAGCCTATTAAAGGATAACCAATGATATTCAAATGCACAGACAATCCTGAATTACGATTGCGGGCCGGCAAGGTCTTGATCCAATTCCAGGGCGGCAAGTATGAAACTGAGGACCCGGATGAGATCAAAGTCCTGCAGGCCTGCCCCATGTCTATCAAGCCGGTCATAGAGAGAAAACCGAAGGCCGGTAGTGCAGAGAAGGAGGGCTAATCATGGCGCGATGTATTTGTGCGGCCCATCCCAATATTCTGCTTCACGTCGGGCCGGGAAACCAGCCGGTGCAGTTTGTAGATGGCTTCTATGAAACTAATGACGAGATGATTCTGTCGGCGTTGGGAGCCTGCAAGTATCCGGTGATAACGGTGGAACGACCCGAACCCAAAATACAAGAAAGCGAGGAATTAGAAAATGGCAGTTGTACCTCTGACACTGAACACAGTTGATGCGATCCCGGCCGCCGGGCATAACATCGAGGATTTGGATACGGTAATGGCTTCGGCCAATACCTACACGGTAGCGAATGACGGCCTGATCGGGCTTATCGTCTATGGCGGTGTGGCCGGCGGGAATTTAACCATTCAAACGCCGCGAACCGTTGATGGCCATGCAGTAGCCGAAAGCGTGATCGCATTGACTGCGGCCAAGACCTATCCCATCGGGTTCTTCAACACAAAGACGTATAACGACGGCTCCGGCCTCTTGACCATCTCCTCTTCGGTTGAGGATATGCGCGTGTATGCTTTCAAGATGACCGTATAAGGAACTGACATGGCAGGTACAACCTACGCAACAACTGCACAGTTGGCAACCTATCTCGGCACAACCGGCGAGACACTGGATGCGGCGCGACTCTTGAAACGCGCCACGGAAGTTATTCAGGAAGCGACCCTTGACCGGGTCGCAATCCCTGACGATCCGGCGTTGGTCCCGGTTACTCCGGCCAGTCCTACCGATACCGAGACCTTGCAGATCGCGTGCCGTGAGGCCGCGTGCGCGCAGGTGGAGTATTGGTTGGAGACCGGTGAAGACGCCGACTTGCGGCCGAATGTGCAGAACTACGGTCGCGGAAAATCATCCACGACCTTTGGGAATGGCGGTCTGCCTGCCTTAGCACCGCGCGCGCGCCGGAAGTTGTTTCTCGCAGGCGCGCTTTATTGCGGAGGGACTTTGACATGAGAATCCCCACCAGCGACTTAACTGAATCCGTAACCGTGACCCGCAAGACTGGCGACAGTGCCTACGGGCCGGTGTACGGCGATACGGACGATGTGAAGTGCGCGCTGGAGTGGGGTTTTCGCAAGGTCACGAATACGAATGGGGAAGAGGTGATCGCCTCGGCGGTTGGCTTCTTCCGTGACGATACGACCCTGAAGCCTGGTGATGAGATTATCCATAAGACGCGGCGCTATCGTGTCATTGATGTGCAGCCGATTATGGATAGAAAAACCGTACATCACCAGGAAGTCTATTTGCAGTCAATGGGTGAGGCATAGGCGATGGCCGTCAAGGTTACCTGGCGCGGCGATAAAGTTGTAAACGATGTCAAGCGGGCGGGCAATCTCGGCCTCTATGAATGGGGCGAGCATGTTTTGGAGGAATCCCAGCGGCGCGTTCCGCATGATACCGGCGACCTGGAACGGGACAGCCGAGTCCGACCTGACGAGAACAAGAATATCGTTGTTGTCAGTTATGGCGAAGAGGCGGCTGCCAATTATGCAGTCGTGCAGCATGAGGATAAAACCCTGCACCATCCGCAGAAGGGCGAAGCCAAATTTCTGGAAACGGCGGTCAAGGAAGAATCCGGTCATGGCGTCGGCTTCGTGGCCGTCAATGTCAAAAAGGTATTGAGCTAATGCTAACCGCAGAGATCGCACAATACATCGAAGACCAGACGCTCGGTACATTCGATGCAACCGGCATAACCGGCAACATCTTCCTGGAAACTCTGCCGGATGCAGAGAAGCAGGGCAGCGCTATTTATATTGCCCTGTATTCAACAGGCGGCTATCAATCCGGCGGCAAACTCGCCTATGACGACCCGACTGTTCAGATTATTGTGAGGGGCGGGCTGAACCCGCTTCTCGCTTGGAGTAAAGCGCAGTCCATTTATAACCTGTTACATGGCTTCTCTCAAGGGCAGTTCATGGCAGGAGGGCAATGGATTGTGAACTGTCAAGGGATGCAATCCGGGCCGATTAACTTAGGGCCGGATGAAAACCGGCAACATAGATTCTCGTTGAATTTCCACTTACACGTACAGAACCTGGATTCTGTAGAAAGAGAGTAAAACAATGGCAGTAGGAAAAGTTCTCGCAAGAGACTGGACAATAGAAATTAATACCGGCACGACCGCCATACCGGTATGGACAGAGATTCTGGGACTTGAGAGTCATACCTTCTCCGGCGACCTGGCGCGGGCGAACACCACCAGCCGCGAAGACGAAGGGGTACGTTCTCACCTGCCTGCTTCACGCGGGCGCGATTTAACGATGGAAGGGTTCTACATGGTAGACCCGGACACTGGCGCGCGCGACCCAGGGCAGGCAGCAGTGGAAGCCTCCTCGAAACTGGTTGGCCCATCCGGTTTGGACGGCTATCGCCTGACCGACCCATCCAACACTGTACTCTGCACCTTCAATGCCTCGGCAGAAGTGACTTCGCAGGGCGGCGGCGGCACAGATGATGCGGCAGACTGGAAAGCCGCGTTGGGAGTCTCCGGTGTTATCACCTGGACATAGAAAGGGACATGATGAATCGGTATCGTGATTTTGATGCGGCTTGGAACGAACAGTCGAAAGTACCGATTACCTTCCGGGCGAAGGGGGAAGAGTTCGCTCTTCCCCACAGCCTTCCGGCGGTAGTCGTTGTTAAGCTGCTACGCCTGCAAAAACAACATGGCGAGGCTGAGATTCCGCAAACAGATTTGATGGAACTCATGCTCTCCATTCTTGAAGAAGAACAGTCGAACCGGCTCTTTGCCAAAGGATTGACGGTAGACGAACTCGGCGACCTGCTCAAGTGGATTATGGAGCAGTACAACGCGGGCGAACCGGAGGCCGATGTCTCAAAAAACGAGGCCGGGGCCGCAGACGTAGAGGCGGCCGCGAGCTAGATTTATTAGCGAGTTGGAATCTGATAGAAGCGGATTTTCAGCGCGAGTATCAGATGAACCTCATGGCTGAACTGGAGGCTGGTATCAGTTGGCGCAGGCTACAAGCCCTCTTGTGTGGCTTAGGGCCGAACAGCGCTTTTGTGAACCATGCCGCTGCGAAAGAAGAGGCGCGCGCAAAGGGCGGAGAAATCATCGAAGACCCTGAGGCGGCGAAGCGGCGGATACGGGAGATTTGGGGAGGTTAGCGTGGCGGTTAAAGTCGGGGAATTATTTGCAGTTCTGGGCTTAGATGATAAGAGCTTTACCGGCAAACTCAGCAAAGCCGAGAAGTTGTTTAAAAACTTCGGCGAATCCCTCAACCGCGCCGGAGCAGGATTGACGCGCAACCTCACGCTTCCGCTTGTCGCGGCCGCTACCGCATTGGCGGCCGCCGCCGTCAAGACGGCTGATTATGCCGAAGAACTTTCCAACCTCTCGCAGACCACCGGACTCACGCGCCAACAATTGCAGGAATTGAAATTCGTTGCAGATCAGGGCGGCTTTTCTTTTGAAGGGTTGGCGAATACTGCAACCGTGCTCACGCGCAAACTCTTAGGCGTAGAGCAAGACATGGGCTTGGCCTCGGACGCGATCACGGCGCTGGGTATCAATATCCACGATTCAGGCGGCAATCTACGCGCCATGTCGGAGATGTTTCCTGAGATCATCAAACGGCTGCAACTCATGGATAACCAGACGCAGCGCAATACCCTGGCAGCGCAGTTATTCGGGCGCAACCTGGGCGATGTTGCGCCGATACTTGGTATGACGGCAGAAGAGACGCAGAAGCTCATAGATAAGGCACACAAGCTGGGGATTGTCTTATCGAAGGACGCGCTTGAAGGGGCAGACGAACTCGACAAGAAGATAGACAGCCTGAAAGCGACAATAGACGGACTGAAGAAGAAATTAGTGGTTGATCTTATACCGGCCTTCAACAAACTCATTCCGCTTTTAGAATCCCGCGCGGTTCCTATTGTGCGCGACCTCGCTGGCCATATCTCGCGGGCCGTCGTTGCTTTCAGCAGTCTGCCGCCAGTCGTGCAAGAAACCATGCTGAAAGTTGCAGGGATTGCCGCGATAGCCGGCCCGGTTCTCATTGGAATTTCCAAGCTCACCGTAGGGATTGGTGCGGTGATTCCTGCCTTCGGGAAAACCGGATTGGCGATTGGCGCATTCGTGACAAATGGCCTGGTGGCAATCAAAGTATTCGTAGCAGGAATCACAACTTTGAAAACTACGCTGTTGGCAGTCTTCGGTGGCATACCAGGTATCATTATAACTGCGTTAGGCATGATCGTCGCCGCGTATGTCGGCAACTGGGGGCATATCCGCGAGTTCACTGCTTCGGCGCTTGGCAGCATCAAAACAACTGTTCAGACCGCTTGGCAGGATATTGTGAAATGGACAAGCACTTGGTGGCCACAAGTGAAAGCAGCCATTATCGAAGTGTGGGAAGAGATCAAGCCGTATGTTCTGCTGGCATTGAATATTATTAAGACTGAGATCGTCGTCGCTTGGGAAGCTATCAAGACTGTCACTGAAACCGTCTGGCATGTGATTGTTGCCGTCATCAAAACCGCGTGGGCGGCCATTGGCGCAACTATCGGCAATGCGTTGGATGTTATCGCTACCGCGATCCGTGTCGGATTGGCTATCATGCACGGCGATTTTAGAAAAGCCGGGCAGTTATTAACTGACTTCACCAAACGCCTCTGGCAACGCATTATCAGTTTAGTAGATTCCTTCCTCTCGGCCTTCATCAGCGCGGGCGCGCGTATCATGTGGAGCATCACCAAAGGCATTGCTTCACTCGCGCATAAGCCCGCCGAAGTAGTGGCGAAGTCTATCAGTAATGCGCTGAAGACTATAGATAAGGGCGTCGGGAAATATTTCGGGAAGGATACCCTACTTGGTAAGGGTTTGCGGGTAAAGTTCCCTGTCGCGGCGGCCGTGCAGGACTTGGGCTTGCTGAAAAAGGGAATTGCTGAATTTGACTCACTCTCCAAGCGGGCCGTGAATACCGCGAAGAAAGCAGCGACCTCAGCGCTCGGCAAACAACCGGCCGCGAAGGCCGGCGGCGTTATGCCCGCGCCCGCGACAATGGGCGATATGGGGGGCGGGGGGGGTACTTCCAAGTCCGCCAAAACCAAAGACGACCCTATCGGCGATGCACTGAAGCAGTTCAACAAAGATATTCAGGTCGCCATTGCCAACGAAAAGCTCTTCGGCAAAGAGTTCGATTTCAATGCCGCTAAAGCACAGGCATTGGATACGGTTCTGCAATCACTTCTGCAAAACGGAATGCAGTCTAAAGATGTGCAGATATACGCAGATCGCCTCAAGAAAGTACGCGCGGAAATCGAGGCCGCCAAGACTCCCGTCAAAGAATGGACAACCGACCTGAGTAAAGTATCCGGCGTGATGTCGGAAGTCTTTACACCGATGCTCAAGACGGTCGGCGATGCTGCACAAGCCAAGTGGAAGGGTATATCCGATATTCTCAAACAGCAGAATGATAATGCGAAGGATTTCCTCAAGACGCTACGCGAGCAGGTCGCGATGATTGGCCATGAGGATGACGAACTCTATAAGTTCAATTGGGAGCTGCAAAATACCAGCAAATACGCCGGAGTCGCACAGGATACCATCGCAGGCATACGCGCCGAATTGCAAAAGATTCAAGATCAGAAAAACGCAGAGAAGCTAGCGCAGCAGTTCAAAAATCTTGCCGATTTCCTCAGGGCGGCCTGGGACACGTTCATAGAGGCTGTCAAAGAAGCGAGTAAAGTCAAGTGGATTGAAGCCCTACAATCCCGCATGATGAAAATGGCAGACATGGTAGCGGCAGCAGCCACGCAGATCGCATCCAGCCTGCACAACGCTTTTTCGACCGCCTTCGTGGACATTATGAACGGCGCGTTCACCATGAAGAGTTTTCTTGATTCGGTGTTCGATTCTATCAAACAGGCGATAGCGGACTTACTCGCGCAAATGGCAGTGCAGGGAATCGTCAATGTACTGACCGGCGGCGTAGGCGGTTTTCTCGGCGGCTTCCTGGGCAGCTTCGCCAAAGGCGGACTTATCCCGCGTACCGGCGTGGCGCTTGTCGGCGAACGCGGTCCCGAACTCCTGCAACTTCCAGGCGGCAGCAAGATCACGCCTATGGAGAAGGCTACGGGCGGCAGCACCGTCAATCATCACTGGGGCGGCATTCGCGTCAACATCTCGCGCGTCGAGGGCACGGATAAAGGCACTGACGAAGTGGCTAATGACATAGCCCGCAAGGTATATCGCAATCTGGGACTGGTGGGAGCATAATGGCAGATCACATCTTACGACTAGGTACATACGATTTCCCTGATTCTCTGAGTGTGCGCGAAATACCGCAGGCGGTAGAAGTTCCCACTGAGGCGATCCCGCGCCGGCATGGCCTCGCGCGCGGCACTATGCGCTTGCGTGAGAAACAGGTGACTATCGAGGGGATGCTGTCTCATGTCTCACAGGTGCGCGACGTGCGCGACGCGGTGATGTCCGCGTGCGCCAACGGCAGGCAGAAGCTCTATGTCGAGGACGCTGATCGCTACCTCTGGGTGCAACTCGCCGATTTCAACGAAGAGAATCCCTACAACCAAGCCGATAAGCTGCGACCGGTGACCATCGAGTTCCTCTCCGACACCCCATTTTGGGAATCGGACACGCTGTCAAGCAATACCTGGAACACTCCGCTTGACGGCGGGGATGTGACGCTAACCAACGCGGGCAATGCCGAGACCTATCCGGTTTTCGCCATCACCGTAGCCGGCACAGGCACACTCAACATCGCAATCACGGTCGGCGCAAGTCGCACCTTTACCATGAACGGCGCGGTCACTGCCGCCGATGTCTATGTCGTAGACTGCCTGGAACAGACGGTCGTCAAGCAGAGCGATTCATCCGACAAGATGTCATACTTCGATGGCCTCTTCCCTTGGTTCTCAGCGGGCGATAATGTCGTCTCTCTCACCAACGGCGGCGCAATCGCCCTCACCTCGATTGTCACCACTTGGCGGAATCGGTGGTACTAAATGCCGACGCTACGCGTTTATCCG
>ERZ1292632.1047-Hain-H43-01um-R2-1047-length-28812-cov-7_pt1 | contig 28812 bp, 44 predicted proteins | sample MGYA00564407_ERZ1292632 | MGnify/ENA primary metagenome ERZ1292632 (study PRJEB36523, sample SAMEA6512637) | groundwater metagenome | collected 2019-01-08 | study: AquaDiva: Metagenomics assemblies of 32 groundwater samples | reverse complement strand
TTCGTGGGGGGTGTGTTTGCTCACCTTCTGCGGTGCCTTCCCGCCGTGGGCCTTATACCAGTAGTCAGACCGCTTAATGTCGCTACGATTCATAGGCGGTAGTCCATAGATTTCCTTTCGTCTGTTTTCAACCTCAATGGCCCGATCCACATACTCTTCCTCGAACCAGCCCATTCCTAGATCATGGTATGTTCTGTGGCAGCGCTTGCAGAGTGGCACAGTATCGGGGCAAACTGTTCCTCGTTTACAGTCATAATGATGTTCTTCAATACGGTTAGTAGAGCCACAGATAAAGCAAGTGTTTGATGCTGTCATCCCCTCACCTTCATCACCGCTGGCATTACCATCTGCCTGCATCTATCAGCGGCGATCCGGCAATACCTCTCCTCTATCTCAATGCCGATACAGTTGCGCCCTAGTTCCTTAGCGCAGGCGGCGGTGGTTCCTGAGCCGAGGAAGGGGTCAAGGATTATTCCATCTGAATCTAAAGGACAACCCTCAATGAGGAATGACAGCAGGTCTCCTGGCTTTTCGGCGGGATGCTGGCGATTCAGCGTGCGAACAGGCATTATCCCAATAACATCTTGACGAAAGCCATCTGTATAGACCGTTTCCGATGACCTCGGATGATACACTAATTCATAAGAATGAAGCCATCCTCGCCCTCGCCTTCCAGTAGGTTTATACCAGACAATCACTTGTGACTGAGGCCAAAGGGAATACCCTATTTTGTGGAAAATGGGATAGCTTTCAGCATCACAGTTGATATAGCAATGTCCACCTAGCTTCAGCACCCTTTTCAACTGGCTAAATACAATAGTAAAAAACGGCTCCATTATTAGAAGGTCTCTCCAACTGCGAGGCCATTCATTTCCCGAAGCCTCATATTTTACTGGGATGCTAAACGGTGGGTCAGTGAGCACCAAGTCAACGCTCTTGTCGGGCAGCAAGGGCAGAATCTCCCTACAATCGGCGTGGACTATGCACACCGCATCATCCTGGTAGTAGATATTGGGTAGGTTAGGTGGCCATTGAATCATTGACTGTTCACCTTCACCGCATCCAGGCGGCAGACTTTAGACAAGTTCCGCTTGAAGTGCATTCAGACGCTTTGCTGTCCACTCAATCGCCCGCTTACTCACATCACCGCAAAGGTAATGCCGATTCAAGATATGGCAAGCCGCCGCCGTTGTGCCACTGCCACAAAAGGGGTCAAGCACAAAGTCGCCCTCATCCGTGGCATTCTTTACAAGCAGTTCAAAAAGGCGAAGGGGCTTCTCGGTAGGATAGCTATTGACCACACGGGGGAAATGCAAGACATCTCCCTTTGTCAAATCCCGCAACTTCGCCTTGCCCTTCTGGAATAGCACCACAAACTCATAGGACGCTCGGTAGTGATACCCCATGCCAAGGTTGACCTTATCCCAGACCAGGGGCTTCCAGTATTCCCAGCATTGGTCGGGGGCTACTCGATAGACCGTTTCAATGGCCTGCCAGTCGCACATGATGTAGGCAAAGCGGCAATCCTTGAGAACCCGATAGGTTTCATGCAGCAAAAGTTCAAACTGCCCTTCGTCTATAGTTTCAAACCACTTGTCTTCATCACGCTTAGAAGGGTCATAATGGCCGCCAAGCCGAGCAGTGGTGCCCATCTCCCGCCACCTATTAGAAGTCCAGTAGGCGGGGTCAGTCAGCACAAGGTCAATACAGTTGCCAGGCAAGCTACAGAACATCTCTTCAAACCCTATCTGAAGCACTTGGTCAACTGGCGGTGTCTCCCAAACGGCTTCGGGGTTTTGCTTCTGAAATTGATAGATATTCATTCTGATTCCTTTCTCTTGATAGCTTCCAGGCGGCACACTTGGGAATCATCCGCAAGCACTATCCCCGGTAAGTGTTTCCGTGGCTCGCCGCTTATCGCCTCAATCGCCAACTTGCAGAGGTTATCAATGTCTTCCTTCCTGATATGGCATTCCTTCTCAGGGAATATCGGCCTGACCTCGATGACCGTCTGCGGGTTCGACCCAAAGTCGAACACAAGGTTGACCTGGACGGGGCCAGTAAAGAGGGGCGCATCCCTCCCTGCCAGCGCTTCCTTCGCCAGCCACGCAATCATATCCCGGTGCTCCTGAGTCCTCTTGGTGTTGTAGAACTGGCCAGCCCTGCCCGTCCGGGGCCTAGCCCAGGCTACAGGCTTGCCAGGTATCACCAGCTTGAAGGTCTGAGCCTCGTTCATGGCTTCTCTTGCCTCCTGGCCTTCTCATAGGACAGGTAATCCGCCAGGAACTTTCTGGGATCGCACCCAGCCCTGACTAGGATGCAAGCCTCTAGGGGATGGAATTCGCCCCATGCCTGCAATTCCATGCCGCATTCTGAGCAGATAGGTTTCTTCCTCGGTTGCTCGGTCATGTCTTATCTCGCTTTCTGCGGGCAATCATCCGCATGGTCATCGGTCGTGCCGCCGCAGTAGAAACACTCATGCCCCGCTTCATAGGGCACGGTCTGCCGCCAACCATGGTCACAGAGCACCTCTATCAGCACAGTGTCGAGGGGCTTCGTTTCTAGTTGCTCTGCCAGCCACTCCAACACAGTCTCTCTTACTTGCGGGCTTAATTTAATGGTCATGGCTGCCCCCTTTCTACTGCCCTACTCTGGCATCTCGCCACGCCTGAGAGCATCCACATCCTTGTGATTGCAAAGCATACAACATCTTTCCTCACTCATGCCCGCTCCCTCCAGGTCAGCGTCAATTTGTTCACCGGCTCCGCAAACAGTCGGGCGGGGCCATAAGCCTTGAAAAGGAATTCCCACATTCGGAAATAACCAGCTTGGGGGACAAGGCGGCCACAAACCTTCTCCATCCCATCAGGAAAGCCGTCAGCATTAGCCTCCGCATTTGTGACCTCTGCCGCTTCAAAACCACACTGCCCACGCCAGGGAATCCTCCTCGGCTCCTTGCCCACAATCTCGGCCACGCCCAGCGCCTCACCGCCGCCCTTCCTCCGGGGATGCAGCACGACTTGGACTATCTCTCCAACCTCCCAATCCCTATCCTTTCTGGCAAACCTAAATGTGGTGAAGGTTTCCTGAGCCAATTTGGGCCACATCTGGCTAAAGCCCAGTATTCTCATTCTTGCCTCCGATACCTATCTATCCAGATGCGCCATACCTTTCGGCGCAAGGGATTGGTCTCAACCTTCACCGCGCATCCTGATAGCCCAGCGGCGAGCATCTCTAGCATTCAAAGCCTTGTAGTAAGCAGTCTGTGCCTGAAGGTAGGCAGCTTCGGCCTTATCCTTCAGAAGGCGAGCCTCATGGTAGGCTGCCCAAAGTTTCTCTATGATTTCCTGTTCGGTCAGCTCCATTTGTTTCTCCTTTCTGCCCAGGGCTGGCGGGGCATGGGCAGATTCGCTATCCTAAGACCTCATCAAGGTGTCGCATCTGATTACTCAGATGGTCTTCCTCTGCCTCTATACCCGCCACACCCTGAGCCGCTAGGGGCTGCCTACACGCTATCCTGTGCCTGACCCGCGCTTCGCTCAATAGCCCCTCGGCAGCCCCTAGCGCAGGCCCCTCATATAACTAGCCTTGTTTGTGAAGGCAACCTGCCCCTTCCCTTCGCAGAATTGCAACTGCGGTGCGTTACTTGTATATTATCCTCGGTATGAGAGCCACCACACGTCAAAGGGATGATATGGTCAAAAGCTAAATCTTGCCTAACGACCCGCTTATGGCAGATGCCACATATCATCTTGTCCCTCACTATGATAGCCTTATAATCTACCTTCCCCGTAGCCGCACTTAGTTTGCGAGCCCTGTATCCTGCTGTCAGGGCGTTCACCTGTTCACGATGTGACTTTCGCCAACGGCTATCATATTCTTTACGCCATTCAACATGCCTAGCACGCCAGCGTTTCCGTTGTGCATTGCATTGCTCCCTATGACTATTTCTCCAGCGTTGATGTCGTTGCCTTTGACGGTCCCGCTTTTCTTCAGCAGTTAATGGCATCTTATACTCCTAATAGGAAGCCCTCAGCCGGGGGCGCTTCTGGTAAGGAAAGCAGCCGTTTTACCCGAACTGAGGGCATGAAAAAAAGACGCCTCAGCTATTGCTTTCCTTACCTATTAGGAGTATATCATAGATTCCTCATAAAAGCAACTCCTGGCAGGGCAACCCTGAGATTAGAGTCAGGGCCTTTCGCTTGCCTCTTCAGCTCGTGCCCTACCAGTGCAGGCCCCCCTTAATCGAGCAGGAGATTGCGGATTGGGACGGGCACTTGCCTGCTAGCTCCGCATTCAGCCGTCGCCTGACACCCTGCTTCTGGATGGGTGAGTGGAGTGTTTCCTGCCTCTATGAGGAGCTTCTGGGCATTCCCCACTCTGGGTCTCTGGTAGGCGGGTTTCCCCTGCCCCTGCCAGGCCCACCGCCTGCCTATTCTACTTTTTGTCCTCGACTACTATAGATAGACCCCCACTTGCAATATATCCCCGTTGGGGGCCGACTGGCCAGCATCATCGGCCCCCCGCTTCCCGCACCAGACTATCTTGAGGCCCCAGGCATTGTATTTCTCGGCCCGCTCTTTACAGGACTAGCTGGCATCGCCCTGCCCACCGCAGACCGGATGCCTGGAGCTGGTGGCCTCTAACGCTTCCCCAGCCACTTCTCCTTGAGGGCCTGCCAGTCCTCGGCCTGGAGTATCCCGATGGGGACATTGTGATAGGTAACACGCTCGGCCTTGCCCTCTATCTCCTCGATGATGGAGCGGGCGGTCTTGGCCCTGGTCTCCTCCTCTACCGTCTCGGCCATGCAATCGGGACAGTTCTGAGCGAAGTAGTATTTATGCTTCCTGCACCAATACAGGGTTATCTTCTGTTCGCTCATTGTGTTCCCCCCTTTACCTTCGCCAGGGCCTCATGCCCTCTGCCCCTTCTGCGCTGCCAGTTGCTTATTCAGGTACTCTATCATCTGCTCTGCCTGTGCACCCGTGAGGTTGTCCGGGTTCGGTGCGCCGTAGCCCTCACACTGCTTGTTGAGCTCGCCTTGCGGCCATTTGAGCAGACTTCCGAGCTGATAGATGGCCTTGAGTTGTCTATCGGTGATGGGAGTGCCGTTGTCTGGGGGATTCTCGGCCTTGGACTTGGCGGAGCCAGTCTGCACCTGGGCCTGCGGGACAGGCGGCTCTGAAACTTTGGCCTCCCCCTGGATTATCTCGCCGGTTGCCCCATTGACATTGAAGGGTAGGGCCGTTTCTTCTGCCCCGATGTCCTCGGCGGATGGCAAGGGGATATGGAAAGCCTTGCGGAGGGCCTGGGCCTCAGCCCGCTTCTCGGCCATGCGCTGCGGATTGGTCTCGACTGGTTTGAACCCCTTGCCGCCAAGTGTTTCACTTTCTCTCACTCTGCCCCAGCCGACGAAGGGGTGAGAACTGCCCTTGTGCCAGACCTCAGCCCGGATGAAGTAATCACCCAAGGGAATTGACCACTCCGTTCGCTCTTGCTCCGTGGCCGGGCGGCTCGCCACCCCGTCCAACAGGTTGCTTTCCTGGGCCTTGCGATAGCGCCCATCTATGCTCACATAGGGCTGGCCCTGGTAGATGGTAAGCTCCCGCATCAGGGGGTCGAGGCCGTAGGCGATGGCTACTGCGGCCAATAACCGTTTCTCCTCCGATTTGAGTTCCTGGGGGAACTTCGCCTTGTCAATCCGTTGGAGCATCTGCCCCTCGGTCATCGTGGTCAATGCTTGATTCGTCATCGGTCTCCCTCCATACTTCTTCTCTAGCTTGTCTGCCGCCGGGCCGACTTCGTGGCCAGCCCGCCATAGCTCCGTCAAACTCGGGATCCGCTCATACCCCTGGTGGCGCTTGTCCTTGCCACAGACTAGGCGGTGCTCAGTGCCCGCCCAGATGGTCACCAGGGGGGCGTGGCAGGCGGCACATCTGTGGCTTCTCTCCATGCGCCGACAGAGGTCATACTCCATCGCTCACCTCCATCTCTTGGCGTAACCCCTTCACCCTCAGCGTCCCCGAAGGCAACTGGCTGGGGTAAGACTCGGCGTTACTGATATGGGATACTGGCACCGCCATTATGGGACTCTCCCGCCAGGGGCACTCGGCCTCCGGACAGTATTCAGGGCTGCCCGGGCGGATGGCACAGGGGGCTGGACGCCGGGGCACCGTTGGCCCCCAGAGTTTGTCTTGGGCACAATAGCGGCGGTTCAAAAGGTGCTGGCACTTAGGCATTGGCGGCCTCCCTGCCCTTGGGGGTGAGGACATAATAGCGCGTTGGGAACTCGTAAGTTCCCCTCTCAATTAACCCCTTGGCCTCTAGTGCCCGTAGGATAAGGCATTTAACGGAGACTGATTCTGCGGCCTGTCTCAACCAGGCAAAGGTAAACGAGCGACTAATGCCCGCATTCAGGCTCAGTTCCCACCCGTCCCGCATCTTCCGCAGGACGGCGAGCTGGGGCTTCGTGGGCTTGGTCATTTCTCAGCCTCCAGCCGCTTTATCTCCTCCGCCCGCCAGTGGGCGATGATGGCAGTGACGGCTCCCTCCACATAGATGAGGGCGAGCCGAAGCGCAACCTTCTGCCCTTGAGTCCCAAACTGCTCGGCATGAAAAACATCGACCCTGAGCTTGTCCACATCGGCCTGTAGCCGCTCCAGCGGGGGCGGGAGCATCAGGCCCGCCTTCACCTTCTCGTTCTCGGCGTAGGTCATGAACATCGGGGGCTTCTCTGTAGCTCTGCCGCCCGCTGAGAGAATCAAGTCAAATGCCTTCGTCTTTCTCTGCAAGACCTGGGCCTCGACCTCGGCCCGGGCGTCCATAGCCCGATCGTAGGGTTCTTGGCGCATGTCAGTCCTCCAGCTTTATACCAAAGGCATTGCTCGCCTCTGGGAGTAGGCGGATACCACGCCCCGCCTGAATATACAGGGTCGTGGGGTCTTTGAGTCGGCATGAGATATAACCCTCATACTCCATTCGGCCCTCAATCTGGAAATAGATGTTGGCATTACGGGGCAGGGGCTTCTTGTCAATGCCGTCTCTCAGGAATACATTGGTTTCTTCTTTGCCCTCGATTTGCCGAAGCTGAGCCTGGGCATGTTCCAGTTCCATCACTAACTGCCGGATATGGGCTTGTGCCCACTTGGGGAGACTAACTAGGTCTCGCATTGTATTCCTCCTTACGCTTACGCCCTTACCCTGGCCTCAAGGCGGGCCAGGTATCTCTCTTGGGCTGGCGCTAACTCCTTACCCTTGTCCTGTTGGGCCAGGGCCACCGTCTGCGCCCCCTCGCATTGCATCTCTGCCGCATGGTAGGCGGCATGGCTTATAAGCATTGGGCCGTGCTTGAGATAGTGGGTAAAAAAGGTGCACCGTTCTGCCAAGCACGCCTCCGGCCAGTGGCGTGCCATGAGGTCGGGGTCTCCAGGGATCCAAAAACTGTGACCGCACTTGGGGCAAACGGTATCAGGCATCTCAGACCTCCTCTTTCTGGGCCTAGCGCCCCGTTTTCCTAGCAGGAGAGATGGGCGTAGCCCATCCGTCCTGCATAGGCCGCCTCCCCTATCTGCTCGCCCTTACGATTATAGATTTTAGTGGAACCTACGGGCTTATATCCCACAATGGGATTGCCACAGAGAATACAGATTCTAGTTCGCTCTGTATAGCCTCTTTTCCTAGTATCCTTAGCGGTCTGCATCATCTCGGCCCTCCTCTTCTGGGGCCTAGCGCCCCGTTTCGGCTACTACCACGACGACTACCTTTGCTTCTGAATACTGGGCGGGCAGAGTTTTGATTTATCCTTGCGCCCTGATGGGTTCGTTGACGGCGATGTATTCGGCAGGGTCTCTTAGTTCAATCAACCCCACACTGGTAACATAGGCTAGCCCCCTGAGTTTCCGTTCACAGAGTTCTTGAGCTAATTGCCATGCCGCCATCCTGGTCTCAGCTTGAATGGCGAAGTTGACATTTACACTCCACTTTTTCACGCTGTTCTCCTTTCACTCACCCGCCCAGTATTCAGTTGTTAAGGTGCCCTTTTGTTCTTGCGTAGATATGATAGCACGGTCGGGGGGGCTTGTCAATAGGTTTTTGAGGCAAATCTCGGCCAGTTCCAAAACTGCTCAACGGATTAGCGAAAAGGTATTGACAGGGGCGTTTTCTTAATCTATAATAGACGCATGGGAACGAGAGGGCCGCAGATAACAGAGCGCAGCAAACTCATGGTTGACTACGCCCGCCGACACCCTGATGCCACCCTCCGCCAGATAGCGGATGTGTTTGGCGTGAGCTTCCAGCGGGTGAGCCTCATCCTACAGCGGGGAGGCATCCAGAGGCCCCCCCGAGGCGGCGACCACCACTAAGCGGGGGGCTGGCCCTTCGAGTGAGGGGCTGGCCCCCTTCTGTTTGAGGAGGCGCAGGATGAACGGGCTAGCAACACCAATCCCCACACTATACAATTCCCTTCTGTTTAGGAGCCGCCTAGAGGCACGATGGGCGGTGTTCTTTGATACTCTCGGAATTGAGTATCTATATGAGCCAGAGGGCTATGTCTTAAAGCCTCCACCCCCGTCAGAAAAGGAACCGATATATTATCTCCCAGACTTCTGGCTACCGAAACAGAATTGCTGGATAGAAGTCAAACCCGTTTCGCCGACCGACGAGGAAGAGGATAAGGCAACTTACCTAGCCTATAGTTCAAAAAGGAATGTCTACATATTCTGGGGCCAGATACCTAACCCCGATACAATAGCAGACTCTGGCCCCTCCGAGAGTGATAGTGCCTTTGCACACATCGCTGGAGCGTCTGGATGGGACAACCATCATGTATGGTGTCAGTGCCCTAAGTGCGGACTATTGGGTATTCAATTCGATGCAAGGGCTGGCAGATTACCTTGCAATTGCGTTCCTAACGAAGATAAAGGATATAACGGCGCTTCGCCAGCCCTCCTTGATGCCTACAGGAGAGCAAGAACGGCACAGTTTGAGTATGGGGTGAGACATGCCAAACTACCCTGATGACGTTGACCCTTCCCTTTGGCCGACCCGCCACCTCAGTGAGCGGGAAGTGCTCAATGCAACCTCCTATGGCCCCGGCCCTTCTCCTACAGACACGGCTCTCTGGGATGAGATTGAAAAGCTCCACCGGCGGATTTCATACCTGAACCATATTAACGGGATGCTCAACGACCAACTACGCCGCTCCCGTGAAGCCGCCCACGAGCAGTCTATGCCCGCCGAACCAAAGCGCAAGCCTGGCCGCCGGGGGTGGGTAGGTGCCTGAACTAAGTGAGCGCCCAGGGCGGTTGATCTGCAATTGGGAGAGCGATAGGATAACGATAACCTGTCGCTATTTACGGGAGAGAGACCGCCAGGTAAAGGGCGAGATAATTATCACCACCGCCATTCCTGGTATCAAGTCTCCTATCCTCACCACAGACTACAATTTCTCCTCAGCCCAAACTCGGTCGAAACTGGCGAAGGAACTTGAGGAGCTGGTCGCTCTGCCCACTGTCAACTGGCGCCTCCTGTTAGAGCAACTGTCCGAGCTAGTCCCCGCCAGGTTCCGGGCGGGTGAGCCAATGGTGGAGCTCATGCTGGGCGGGAAGCCCCAGCCCCCCAAATGGCTTCTCGAACCCCTGCTCCAGGAAAATCAGCCTACTGTCTTATTCGGAGAGGGCGGCTCAGGCAAGAGCACGCTGGTCAAAGGGCTCGCCATCTGCCTCAGTCTAGGTTGGATTGATAATCCCCTGGGGATAGCCGTGCTCGATGACCGGTACAAGATAGCATATCTCGACTGGGAGGCCGATTCTGTAGCTTCAGCCTGGCAACACACGGCACTATTAGCCGGTTTCGGCCTGCCCGTCTCCCCTCTCCTATACCGCCGCTGCTCCCGGCCCCTGGCTGACGATATAGATGCGGTGCAGCACTGGATTGGGGAGTTCCAGACCAACATTGTTATCGTGGATAGCCTCGCCCTGGCCGCCGGCGGCGAGCTCAACTCCTCCGAGACCGCCACCAGGTTTTTCGAGGCCCTGCGATCCCTCAAACAATCAGCCTTCATCATTGCCCACCAAGCCAAAGACCCCAATGTGAAGAGAAAAACCATCTATGGCAATGTCTTTTTCACCAACCTCGCCCGCTGCGTGTGGCAGGTCACTAAATCCCAGGAGCGCGGGCGGGACCAGCCCCTATATCTGCGCCTCGACGACGAAAAACACAACTACAGCAGCCAGTATGAGCCCCTCGGATTCAAACTCACCTACGGCCCTGAGCGGGACTGGATACGCATTGAGTCTACCGATGCCGATGCGGTCAAGGAGCGCCGGGAGGAGCAGGGCTATACTCCAGCTATTATCCAGGCGCTCAAAGAGGCAGGCAAACTCAGCACTAAAGACCTCGTGGCGCAGGTCGGGGGCAATCCCCAGAGCCTCCGTCAAGTCCTCTACCGACTAAAGGGAAAGGGCATAATCGTTTCAGTGCCTAGCGGCGGTAAGGATGCCTATTGGGGGTTGCCCGCCCTTGAAGTTTAGGCAGGTTGATAATAGACAGTGCGACCCTGCTTGAGTTTCTTCACCTTTAACCCGCGGGCTAGGCGGCTAAGAACCATACCAGCGGCCTCCGCTTTTATCCCTAAAGCAATGGCTACTTGTGTCCGTGATAGCCCATTGTGCTCCCCTAGCAATCGTATTACTTGCTCCTGACGCCAAGGTTGGGTAAAATCATGCCCGATCTCAACCATCTCCCTTTGTTTGCTTCTTCTAATCTTCACTCTGAGCCCAGCACGCCCACGATTGCAGGCATAGCAAGTAGTCCGTAGGTTAGTTGGCTCATCTGTCCCGCCATCTTCCACAGGGATAATATGGTCTACCTCTAGTTTGACATTCGGCGCATATTGACCGCAGCATTGGCAAGTGAAATGATCCCGCTCTAGCACGGCAAAGCGTTGGGCATAGGCACCTCTCAACGGCCAGTTTCTTTTACTCATGATTACCTCCCGTGTATAGTATAACAACTAACATCGGTATGTGTCAAGCCCTTGTCCATGTGTTAACAGGGGGTCTAAAGACCCCCCCACTGTTACGTACACATGGCCAGATAGGGTGTGTAAACTGTTACATCGGTGTTACACAAGGCGTTTACACATTGACATAATCCTCTGCGACCACCTGGGCATACCACAGGGGAGGCCCCCCCCTTGACAGGTCGCCCACCTTGTGCTTACACTTATCCCAATGGGTGTCCGCTGAGTGCTTATGTCTAGCGGGTGGTCAAAGTTCCCGGTTCTGTTGCGGCGGGGTGCCACCCCTGTTATACTCCCCTTACCAAAGGGGGCAGACAATGAATAAGGTCTGCCTCTGGGTAGGGAGGATAACGAGGATGCTTTGTGCTGCTATTGAGGCTATACTTGCGGCTCTATTTGCTGCTCTTGTAGTCGGCGGTCTATTCTGGCTTTTCAGAAAGCCCAAGATAAAAATCAAATCTGTTAGCGATGCTGGTTGGGGTTATCTATGGGCAACTGACTTCGAAAGTAAGAAGGCTCATATTACTCATATTGGCATTCGCATAACAGTATGTCTTGTAAATTCATGGGAGCATGACATTGATATTAGTGCACAAATTAAGTGTAAGCATGGGATTGCTTTTTTGTCTTTTGAGACTTACCCAGTAATGAAAGGGGGCCGTATTGCTCTAACAGAGGATGGGCGTCTGATTATGACAGAGGCTGGGATTATTCCAATAGAAGGAATGAAGAAACCTAAATGCCAGACTAAGGTCATTAGGCTGCGTTTGCCAATTGACCAAATGCAAGGAAAGGAAGGGGACACATCAGAGGGGTTACTACAGTTGCATATTCGTAGTGGCAGAAGATGTTATATATTTGGTAAATCATCATTAGAACGGCAGATAAGAATCCCCTTTGACCCAGCTAAACTGTCGAATCCAGGGGTATAGGAGGCGACTTAATGAGCTTTGAGACATGCAAACATGGAAGTAGCACCTAAATGCAACAGAACCCAGTTCCCGGAATAGTTGACAAAACCCTCAGATGGTGCTACCCTAGGAGTGGAGTAAACGTGGCCCAGAGGTGGACTTATGACTACAGAGAAGCAGAAGCGCCATTCCTCTTATAAGGATGGTTGGCGTCCTATAACGGTGCCCCTGCCGATTGCATTGGTGGAAAGGCTAGATAGGCTGGCGCTAGCTGACGTTACTATGACCTCTGAGATTGTTCGTAGGGCGATTCGCCAATACCTAGAGCAACATCCGGAGAAGGAGGGTGCAAGTGGCAGTAGTCAAGCGGAAGCTGAGCGGGAAGTGCCCGCATTGCGAGAAGCCGTTCTCGACTGAGGTTGACGTTGAGCAGCCCGACCCGATGGTGATGACGGAAGAGAAGCCCGGCCCCCTGCCCGCCGAATTCAAAACCATCTGTGAGAAGTTCCCTGAGCTATGCGGGGAGGTTAAGGCGCTGACAGGCAAAGTAGAAGGGCTTAGCTCTAAGCTAGCCGATGGCTTAGCCATTGACCAAGAATCAATCAACAACCTGCTTGATGCTCACGCCAAGCGCCAGGCCCCCCAACCCGAACCCCCCAAGCCCAAGCAATTCAAGGTTAGCGAACTACCTTTCTCCTTGGCTGCCTTCGGGCTATCGGCTGAAGGGGATGAGGGAACAGGGGAGTTCCGACTGAGGGCAACCGACAAGGACAGGTTTGAGAGTGCGGCCCAGGTTGGTGACCAGTTCAAGGGCTGTAAGCTGGTTAAGGATGCGGACGGGGCGCACTGGGTTTGTGCGGGGGAGGGATAGGTGATGGCTGAAATTGTCCAGGGTAGTTGCCCTACCTGCGGCCTGGAGCTCACTGGCAAGAGCGAAAAGAGCCTGAAGATGAAGATGGGTATCCACCAGCGACAGGGCTGTCCTGGCGGAAAGCCTGTAGACCCCCCACCCGTCAGGCTAGCACCTCTGGCCCCAGCGCGCATAGACAACGAGGCAATACTCAAAGCCCTCTCAGACCTGACGGGTCTTGTCAGCACCCAGAACGAGGCTCACCGGCTAGAGTTGGCGCAGGTCAAGGATCACCACAACGCTCTAGTGGATAGCTACAAGCGCCTTGAGGCGGAACACAACGGCCTGGTGACCACCATCAACAAATTCGTTGAAGGCTTCACCCAAAATCCGCAAGCAGTGGCTCAGAATCCTGGGCAAGGTGGACAAGGGGGAGCGGCTGAAGTTCTCAGAACTTTGGCCCCTCTGTTGGCCCCCCCCCAGCAGAACCCTATGGAGGGTATGTTTGCCCAAGTCTTGAAACTTACTGACATGATAACAAGTGCCCAGACAACCGCTCAGATGAATCTCCTGAAACAGATGGAGCTGCTCTCAAAGGGTAAATTCCCTTTCGTCCGAGAAGAGTCACTACCTACCCCGACCTTAGATTCGGTGGCTAAACCGTGATGCCTCATAAGACTCGCCATCTACCCGCAGGGAGCACCAGTGAGGTCGAAATCCAGGGCTGCAAGGCCAGACTCCGAAACCTATCAGGCCAGGACTTAGAAGCCGAAATCGAGCTTGTCGCATTCTTCCCGCCCGTGGTGGAGATTACCCTGAAGGGGGCAGTTAGTGCCGTATCCGCTCTTCGTCTCCCGCCCCAAGTGCCCGAAGTGCGGGGTTCCGATGAAGCTGATTGAGCCCGTGGCGCTGGAAAATGCGGTGTGGGAATGCCCGAAGTGCAAGTGGCTGGGCATGGCACCGTGTGAGAAGGGAGAGGGGGGATAGGGGAAAGTGAACGCATCTGAGGTTTACAACTGGCATCCAAACTTGGGCGACCCAAGGCTGTTTGCTCCTAGATATACCGTCCACAATAACAGTCAGACAACCGTTGTGGCTGTAAGGCAGAAGTTCGCTAACCTACCTTCTGCTGGTATCTGGGCTGATAGAGTAGAGGGTTCTGTTGCGGCGGGGTGCCACCCCTGTTATACTTTCCTTAACGGAGGCGAGCGATGAATAAGGTCTGCCTCTGGGTAAGGAAATATTTGAGAGAGACGATTTTAGGGATAAGTCTCGGAGTATTTATAGGACTATCTTTAGGAGCATTGTTTGCCTTACTTCATGCTGATATAAGAGAACCCATAATATGGTATCCAGTGGCAGCAGCTATAGGTTTTTCCTTTATAGCTATTTTACTGAGTGGGTTCTGGTATAGAATCCCATGCCAGCGTATTCAGCAAAATAAACACCCCGATAAATGGGTGGTTGCCCAAATAACAGGAATAGACACTAGCCGATTCGAAATGTTTCATGGCACGCCTTATATGGAATGTGACTACATAGATTTCACTGTTGCACTTATTAGTAGCTTGCCATTTGATATTGAATTCACTTATTTGAAGGGTATAGCTATTGTCAATGGAACGGTGACTCATTCAGTTTTGGAGAGCAAAGATAATATCAAGCTAACCAAACATGGCTCTGCTATGGTCAACGCATGGCGACTGCATAACTGGGCGAATTGCCTGTCGCCTTCATACACAGGAATCCATATTGAATTTATACTGTCAGGAGTGGATACGAAACATAGACCCTATAAATTAACAACGAGGCCATTCAGTTACGGCACATATAGCCAGTCAAATCCAGGGCTATAGGGGGCGAGCAGGAATGACGCAAGATAAGCCTAAGCCGATAACCGCCCAAGCTGTGGCTAAACTCCGTGAAAAGCCACCTGTTGAGAACTGGACTGAATTAGTCCGAAAGGTAGGAATGATAGTATGAGCATAACAAAAGAGGAGTTGAGGCAGATTGTTAGAGAGGAAATTGAACGGGTGCTGACAATATATCTCGATGCAAAATCAACAGCCCATGCTATGGAAAAGGGCAATTTCTATACCGCTAAGCCTGCCCTATTTACGCCTAGCGTGGTGTCGGAGCCCGACCCTTCGCCTTCGCATAATAAACCTGCCCGTCAGAAGAAACTATCTTCATAAGGAGACCTTGGCTAATGGGTTCTGTTGCGCTGGGGTGCCATCCCTGTTATACTCCTACCAAAAGGATGGAGGTAGGATACATGAATGAGGCGTATGTGAATATAGGGCCAGCCTCAATCCCTGGAAGTTGGATAGGGCGAGCTATATGTTGGCTCCCTAAAAAACTTGCGGGAACATATACTCTGAATAGCAGAGTAACAGGAATTGAACAGCACCTTTGGGCAACGACGGAACTTTTGCAGCTTGTTGTTGCCCACTGTATAGCCGAATGGGGAGAAGAGAAAAGAGAACGTGCTCTACGGCTAATCGCTAATTTCCCTATGGTGCAAGGTGGTCTTTCAAAACTAAGACCGAAAGGTAATCCGTTCAATGAGAAGGAAATTGCCAAGTTACGGCAATATACCTCAAAAGCACAGGCGGGAGAGCGATTCTCTCCCGAGGAAGCTCGTGACTATAGAGACCTTTCCGAAAGTGCTGCCCGTGAGTATGCTGGACAAGATTGGGTAACGGAACTGTTAAAAATAGCATTGTTTATTTTTGCCCTATATGCTTTAGCTAAGCTGTTTGAATCAAAATCAGGGGGAACAATTTAATGCCTGAAGATAAGCCTAAGCCGATAACCGCCCAAGCTGTGGCTAAACTCCGTGAAAAGCCACCTGTAGCATACCTTAAGGAAAGGCACTATACCGAGCCTGAGCCAATCGTCTGTAAGTGGTGTGGCTCTAAGGACATTATCAAGCACGGCGTAAGCAATGGCGTTCAAGAGTATCTTTGCCAGAAGTGTGGGCGTAAGTTTAATGCTAAAGACGCCCCCTACGGTATGCGGACAACGGTTGAAGAAATAGGGGCAAGTCTCACCATGTATTACAATGGGCTATCCTTATCGGACGTAGCTCAATATCTAAATGAGACTCACCATAATCCCGTTGCCCGCTCTACAGTCTATCGCTGGCTAATAAAGTTCACGAATGATGCTATCAAGCTACTAGAGCCTCTAAAGCCAAGAGTTTCAGATACCTGGATTGCGGATGAGACCGCCCTAAAGTTTATGGATAAGCTCTTTTGGGTATGGGACATCATAGACCAGGATACGAGATTCCTTTTAGCCACATACCTATCGTCTAATCGTGGCACAAAGCAAGCTCAAAAGCTCATGGAGTTGGCTTCTACGCAGGCTGGCAAGGTTCCCAAGGTGGTGATTACCGATAAGTTGGCAGCCTACATAGATGACATAGAGATACCCTTCGGCGCTGATACTGAGCATATTCAAAGCTCGCCGTTTGCTGGCGAAGAAAGCACAAGCCTGATTGAGCGATTCCACGGCACGATTAAAGACCGCACGAAGGTCGTCAGGGGCTTCAAGACCTTCAACACGGCTTCTCTCATAATTGAGGGCTTCCGTTTTCACTACAACTTCTTCAGGCCACATATCACTTTGAAGGGCAAGACACCCGCTGACGTGGCGGGTATCAAAGCACCTGTCAAAAACTGGACTGAGCTAGTCCGCCATGTAGGAGGTATAAGCTAATGCTTACGGAAAAGGATAAACAGGAAATCGCCAAGATAGTTAAAACAACAACCATTGACATACTTGTCAGGGCATTGACTCCCATAGCGCAAGGGATAGGCGACATACGAAGAGAAGTTATTTCTTCGTCAAACGATAAAAGGACTCCCCACCGAGAGACTTAGTTTCAATTTTGTTCGACATGAGCAAAATAAGAAGGTCAAGCATGGAAAAGTCGCCGAACTTCTTTTTTAGTTCGGAATAGCTATATGCTCGGTCAGGATGTTTGATGAACAAATCCATCAATTTAGGGTTGACTGAATCAGGCGAAGAATCAAAAGCCTTACGTGATATTGGCATATCTTGCCTCCCTATTAGGATAACATGAGTATATCAGGAGTAGCACCTAAATGCAACAGAACCGAGTAGAGAGGGATGATGACAAGTAAGGCCATGCTGGAATACCAATACCGGGAGATTTTGGGCCAGTTGAGCCTTCTGGAACTTCATGCCCTAGACCCAAATTGCCCCTGCACCTTCTCTGGCGGCGACCTCCATGAATTCTGTATCCCTAAGCACACCCTCGTTTTGGGGAAGCTGGCCTCTGAGACCCTGAACATGGAAACCGACCCCAAACTAAAGGCTGTCCTCGGCAACTTACAGGATGAGGCCGCTGACTTTCATGCCAAGACCAAGGCGTGTTTTGTCTGCGGCAAATGTGGGCCCATGCCCGATATAGCGGAATGGGCTCGGAAGCAACGCAAGGAAATCGAGCCCTATTACTATGCCTGTAACGTGAAACCAGCGGCGGCGAGAGCCACACTGAAGGCTAAGGCCCCAGTAGGGAAGTTTGCCCAACCCAAGCCGATTAGCATAACTGGCACCTGTGAGGTGGAAGACCACGCCTGCGCCTTCAAGGTCAAGGCTGCCGACATTACGGAGGGCAGCACAGGTTCCATAGGCCAGTTGAACAAGCTAATTCAGGATGTGGCGGCACGGGCGGCCACGAAAGTCAAGGGCGTAGTAGCTACCGACAAGACCTGGGCACCGGGTATCTCCACCTCTAACCGCTATGAGTTCGAGTTCAAGGTAGTGGACGCCGTTGACCTCATTGTGTCGCATGACCCCTTTACCTTTGAAATCAATCCCAAGTACACGGCCAAGATACAGCCGAGAATCCGTGAGCGGCTTGCCAACCAGATGCAGGTTAGGAAGATAGCGTCCAGGCTCGACCCTGAAAAGCTACTACTGGACACCAAAGCTATTGACACTGGCTCGCCTATCATCGGCCCGGATAATCTTGTGGAGTGCGGCAATGGCCGGGTGATGGCTCTCATTCTAGCGGCTAAAGAGCATCCGGCTAATATCGTGCTTTATCAGAAAGCCCTCAAAGAGGTTGCCCTGGGCTACGGATTGCCTGTCGCCCCCATTGATAAGATGAAGCTGCCCGTCCTGGTGAGGCTGCGGCTTACACCCGTGAACCGCCAGGAGTTTGCCGAGGAGTGCAATGCCCGGCCCACTATCGAAGCCTCAGCTATCGAGAAAGCCCGCACGGATAGCGACAAAATCACGCCAGCCATGCTCAGTAGCCTGGACATCCTCGAAGGCGAGGCTATCGAGCGGGCATTACGCTCAGACCGCAATAAGCCTTTCGTTACAGCCTTCCTTTCCAAGATGCCGGAGAACGAGCAGGCATTATTGATTGACGCCCACGGTATCCTGAACACCGATGGTGTCCGCCGCATGGTCATGGCCATATTTGTTGCCACTTTCAAAGGCACGGTAGGGCTGAGGCTTGCGGAGAAGTTCTTTGAGTCCATAGACGACACGAATGTTAAGAACGCCTTCAATGGAATAGTGAAGAGCCTGGGGGCAATGGCGGTGGCCGAGAACCTTGTGGCCAGTGGGCAGCGCTATCCTGGCCTTGCCTTTGGTGAGGACTTGGCCAAGACCATCACGGTATTCTCCAACCTCAAGGCCGCCGATATGAGCGTGGCTAATTACCTGGCCCAACAGCAGTTAGGGGTCAGGGATTTAAGCCCCTTCCAGGAGAAGGTGCTACGGGTGCTGGACGAACACACCCGGTCTGCCAAGCGTATCGGGAATCTTCTGACGAACTATGCCCAACTGGTTATAGATAGCGTGCCGCCTGGCCAGAAGTCGCTTATGGCGATGGAGCCCCCGTCTAAAGAGCGGCTGTTTGATAGTGCTGTGAAGAGGATGCTGGACGAGGTAGTGGCGGAGCAGGAGGCGAAGGCTGAGAAGGCGGCTAGGCGGGAGGCGGTGACGGCGGAGCCTGTGGCAAGGCTGTTTGCGCCACCGTCTGAGTTAGGGGTGGCAGGTAGGATTTCAGGGCATCTTCCGAGTAACCTACCAACGCAATACTCTACTGGGCGTTGGGGTTTTGTAGGGCGTGTGGATGCTCGTTTGGCCTATGAGCGGAAGGACGGCCAACCAGCCACAGACGAGGATTATAAGGCGGCTCAGCGAATGGGGCCTAGTATAGTTGGTATGAAAACCCGAACCTGGGCGACTAAAGAGGAGGCGTTGGCGGCAGCGGCGGCCTTGGCGACTCCCGCCGTCAAGGAACCCTGGCAGATGACAAGGGCAGAGTTTAAGGAAGCGGCAAAACAGGACTGGTTGACTTACTATAAAGCGCACCTCCCTCGTCGCCCTATAAAGTTTCCTGAAACACAAGCGCAACTGATAGCTGATGACGCTGTAGGTTCACATAAGAACTTTGTTCGCCAAGCTCTCTCCGAGGGCAAGCCCGTGCCCGCCGAGGTGCTGAAGGACTACCCTGACCTGGCGGGGGCGGCTCCTAAAGCTCCTCTGATACCCGTTCAGGCCCGTCTCTTCTCCCCCCGCCGCATCACGAAGGCCGAGTGGGAGCGCATCTTAAAGTATCAGCTACCCCTACCTGAAGCCGAAGTGCCGAAGGCGGTCGCTGTCCCTGTCCCTTGCCCCCCAGTTTGCCCTGGCGTCCCGGTGGCACGGGCACACCCAGAGGTCAAGCGCAAGTATGAGCTTTTCCCCTTCCAGAAGGAGGGGGTGGCCTGGCTCAAAGGTCGTTCTTATGCTCTCCTGGCAGACGAGATGGGACTGGGCAAGACCCCCCAAGCGATCCACTGGGGGGCTGACCTCTCCCCTGTCCTTGTGGTGGTGCCCGCCGCCTTGACCCTGAACTGGGAGCGGGAGATCAAGGAAATGTGGCGGTCACAGGACACCGTGATGGTGCTGGACGGCAAGGTAGACCTGCCCCACAAACTGCCTCAGTGGACTATTATGAGCTACGGTCAGCTCAACCGCTACCTGCCCGCCTTGAAGAGGGCTGGCTTCCGGGCTATCATCACAGACGAGGCCCACTTGATTAAGAACTTGGACACGCAGAGGACTAAGAACATCCTGGAGTTGGTAGCCCCCAGGGAGCCGCAGAAGACAGATAAGCCCATCCCGAACCGCCTAGCTGTTACGGGCACCCCTATCGTCAATCGGCCCTTTGAGCTCTACTCGCTCCTTGTCTTCCTGGGCGTGAAGACCCGTGACGACTTCCGCCCGTTCCTGGAGCGCTATACAGAGCATAAGGTGATGAAGGGCAGGATGGTCTTCACTGGGGCTAGGAACCTCAACGAACTTCACCAATCCCTCAAGCCCTTCATGTTGCGGCGTCTGAAGAAGGATGTGCTCAAACAGCTACCGCCAAAGCTGCACACGCCCATGTTTGTCGCTATCACCAATGCTGCCGAATACAGAGAGGCCGAGCGCAACTTCCTTAGCTGGCTGAGGGAGACGAAGGGGAATGAGGCGGCAAGGCGGGCTGCCGCCGCCGAGATTATTACCAGGATGAATGCCCTGCGGCAACTGACGGCTATGGGCAAGGTTGGCCCTATATGCGACTGGCTGAAGCCTTGTCAGGATGGTCAGGGCAAGGTGCTCATATTCTCCAGTTTCATTGAGCCGCTACAAGGATTGGCCAAGTGTAAACCAGGGATGATGGAACTCTACACTGGCGGACTTGCGGCGGCGGAGCGTCAGGAGATTGTTGACCGCTTTCAGACTGACCCAAACCTTTGCTACTTTGCTGGCACGGTGGGGGCCGCGGGCGTGGGGATCACCCTGACCGCCGCCGCCCGTGTGTGTTTTCTTGACCTTCCCTGGACGCCGGGGGGCAAGATTCAGGCCGAGGACAGGGCTCACCGCATCGGGCAGACCCAGAAGGTAGAAGTGGTCAATGTCTTGGCGAAGGGCACCATTGACGAAAGGATGCTGGAGATACTGAGGGAGAAGGAATTCATCATCGCCCAGGCCATAGACGGCAAGACCAGGGATGAGGCGGCCAGCACCTCTATTTCTGAGGCCCTGATAGCGTCCTATATTCGAGCACCGGTAATGGCCGAGCCAGTCCAGCAATATGAGTCGGACATGGGCGAGCCAGAGCTGGATACCATCACTGATGACCAGCTAGAGATAGCGCAGGGCTTCCGTGAGCCAGTGAAGGCTGTGGCAAGGCTATCCCAACTTTCAAAGGCCAGCCCTCAGTGTAAGGAAATCCGCCGCCAAGTTGACATAGCCTACAAGACTGATAAAACTGTGCCGTTTGGTTTACGGGAAATGGTTGAATGTGGGGTAGGACTAGACAGACTCCGCAAGGTGTATCGTAAAGCCGAGGTTGCTGAGTTTGACTGGCTGGCGAAGAAGCTAACCCCCTGCAACCTCACCGATAAGGAAGTGAACACAGCCCTAGCCTGGAAGCCCTTACGGAACTTCATCGCCTGGGCGGTGGGCTTGGGCAAACCTGTGAAACTGTGCTCGGTAGGCATGGTGGCAGGCACCTATCAACTGGGCCTCTATGACCTTGATAGCCAGATGGTAGGGACGGCTCAGGAGAAGGCCAAAGAGGTGCCGAACATGAGGCGGGTCTATAGTGGCTTCGGGATAAGGGAACTTGTTTACGAAGTCCGAGTGCCCATTGAGGAGGAGGCTAGGGAGCTTACCTGGAAGCCCCAAGAGGTCATGCAACCCAGGGGCGAGCGGGGTGAGCAGCCAGTCCTCTTTGAGCCTAAGCCCCGGTGGTGCTACAGCGTGGAGGCTACGGCGAAGGAACTCGGCAAGCTGAGCGCTAGGCTGGGTAAAGCAAAACTGAAGGTGGGCGAACTGAGCCAGAGGCTAGAGACGCCAGTGGCGATATGTCGGGGTCAAAAGGAACTCTTTGACGAAGGACAGGGAGGCGCTACGATGGCCGAGGATACTATTAAGGTAAGCGGCAAATGCCCGGGCGCTTCGATTGAGACCTGCACCTTTAAGGTAAGGCGGGTGGGGCAGACTGTCAAGGCGCAGGGCTACAAGGAGCTTGTCACTGCCCTTGAGGGGGCGATGGGAGGTAGAGCTAGGACGAAGGCGGTAGCTAAAACTAAGGAAGCGGTCGCCAAGACTGAAAAGGAGATACTGTCACAGATTACCCAGGCCATGAAGGAAGCGGAGGCCGCTGAGTGAGCAAGACTGAGCACGGCTACGCCCTCTGCCGCAAGGGGCAGAAGATAATCAAGGGGCCTGTCGTTCGGGGCGGCCTGCATGAGGTCTCGATACCGCTCAGGTGCCCGCCAGGTAGCGAACTGATTGGCGTCTCCCACCATCACCCCGGCGGTTCCCTACAGCTCTCTGAGCAAGACAAATTGACAGCGAGGGCGAAAGGGCTGGAAGTCGTCTGTGTTACGGCGGGGGATAAGGCCAAGTGCTACAGATTCAGGCAAAGGTAGAGTGAGGTGATTTATGAGGCGGCGTGGTATCGCCCTGACCGAGTGTGAGAAGGCGCACAAGCTCGGCTCGAAGATAGAGCGGTGTGTCCTTGCGGTGAAGGCTCGGCCCAAGAGCCAGCGACCAAGGAACCCCTATGCGGTCTGTAGAGTGGCGGTGAGTCAAAAGGTATGCCCATGAAAGTAGAGATTGAAATCTCCGAAGAGGATTACACCTGCTGGTCACGGTTAGCTGGGAATTGTAGGATGGAGACCCTGCCTTTCTTGGCAGCCTTTTTGAGAATATGTCTAAAGCATGGGATGGGCGTTGTCGTGAAGGTAGGTCCGGGTGTTCTAGCAGATGCCCTATGCGAAGCAAAGGAAGCGGGTGTAAAAGATTTTGAGAAACTACTGGGCGGGTTTAAGAGCGAAACCGAGCGGTGAGCAAGCCCGTGTGCGGGTAATATAAGGAGGAGGGATATGTGCAGGTGAGACGGGACATATACGTAGAGGGCAGCAAGCTATATGGTGGTGCGGTCCGCATTGAAGCACATGGATTGACTTTTCTTCAACGATTATATGCCGTTATCAGGATGACATGGCAACCCATCCGCTATTTGTTCACTGGTAAGGCTGACATCTATTAGAAGGAATCTGACATAGCCCACTCTGAGGAATAGCATGGCCCTTCTCCTAGACGGCTTTCTCGCCCAATGCCGGGGTTGTGGCGAGATTTTCACCATCTACGCCCGCAAGAATGGGCGTGGCATGGAGGTGGAGCCGCAGTTTAGGATAGCCACCAAGCATCGGCACATGGACTGGTTTCCGCTGAAGGACTTGCAGGGGCACCATTGTGGGGGCCTGAAGAATAAGTGTGGGCGGCTGGACATATTCTAGGAGGAAGCATGGACAAGGAAGCAGAATACAAACTCCGTGTCACACTGGCGCAGGGTTTGGCGCTAGCGTTTGACTTGCCAATTGATGCCCCTGTTGTGGTAGAGGTCACGATACAGCGTGCTAACACAGAGAAGATAGTAGATAGAGATTTTGCTATCATCCAGGTCAAGGATAACCGAATCATCATCCGCTAGCGAGTAGTCGGGCTAGAGTTTCATTCTTGCAGATAGGAGCCAGATACAGAAGGCTTGACAAACTAAGAGTTTTGTGCTTATAGTATAGGTAACGGATAGAGCTGGGGCATTCGCAGGCAACTGCGCCCCAGCTCTTTTGTTTGCGGATGCCCTAGCAAAAAGGGGTTGAGCAACCTTGAGTGAGAGATTCAAGGCTCAACCCCTTTTTCTTTTGCTCAGGGTTGCCCGACCTCGGATGGTATCACCAAAGGAGGTGCCACATGGCGAGGCGCAAGAGAGTGTGTGTCCGCAAGGGGCGCTCTCGGACTGGACGCCGAATCTGCCGCCAGTATCGGTAGGAAGGAAGACCAACATGACACGCAAAGGAAAGTGCTTGAAGCGAGCCAGAAGTGGCCGCCGCAAGTGCCTGAAGCGCAGCAAGAGGTAGAAGGAGGTTTCCAATGGCAAAGAGAACCTGCAAGCATGGGCGCACCAAGGCCGGGAAGTGCCGCAAGCGCAGCAAGCGGTAAGGGGGGCCAATCATGGCAAAGGGATGCAGGGTAATCAGGACTAGGCGAGGCTCCCGCTGTCTGTGCGGCAACCGGTTCGCCAAGAAGTCAAGGTGCAAGTAGGAGGCTAACTATGGCGAGAAAATCAAGCCCTAGGGCCTGCCGTAGAGTCTCCATAAGAGGCTCTACAAGGTGCAAGTGTGGCGGCAAGTTCGCTAAGAGCTACCGCTGTCCATAATAAGGAGGGAAAGTATGGCCGCTGCTTTAAGCGTATCCAAGTTCACTGATGGCCTTACCAGAGCCTATCCCCCCGTAGGGGCCGCCGTGTCCCTGACGGTAGGCATGGGCCTGGGCAACGTTCTGAAGGGTCTCACCAACAAGTTTGGGGTAGACCCGCTCATCTCCGGCGGGCTTGTAGCCTTCGGGATCGCCCGGTTCGGCGGGGGGATTCTCGGCCACGACACGGCGAACCTCTGGGCTGCGGGCATCCTGGCGCAGACCATCAACGACCGCATGAACGTGTCGGGCATGGTGTCCAACGCCTTCGCCGGGCTAGCAGGTGGACGTATCGTGACCGCCTCGCCGCCCAGGTTCGTCACCGGGACGCAGACTACAACTGCCAGGGTTGGGGACACCGTTAGCCATGCGAATCCGGGGGTGTAGTGATGAAGAGACAGCATAGGACGCTGACTGACTTCCTGACCTACGGGGCCTCGACTACGGTGAGCATGGACTTGCCCCGGGATGGCGTCATCACCGAGATAGAGTTCGACGTGCGGACTACCGCCAGCAAGGCGTTCGTGGGCGTGTGCGAGGACGCTTTTGGCAGGCTACTCAATGTGTTGAGCGTCGTAGGCCCGGGTGAGTCGAGCTACTTCGGTGTCACCGATGGCCGCATGTTGCACTGGCTGAGCCAGTTCACCAACCAGCAGATAGCCCTCGATGACATCACTGGCACTGGCGAAGTCCATGCCATCTACAGGGTTCACTTCGGCAACTTCCCCTACAAGGCCGATGGCACGCCGAACCATTACGATATGTCGGCGGGTATCCCGGCAAATACCACGGATAAGGGGCAGATTGCAAGTCTCAAGCTCCGGTGGACATGCCCGGCCAACACTGTGTTTGACTGCGGCACCTCACCGTCTACCGTCTCTACGGCGTATATCTACACCACCGTCTATGAGGTGTTGAATTCGCCGTCTCCGCAATTTGAACCTCACATGGAAGAGGTGGATTGGCCAGTAGATTCCACCCATAGCGCCCTCGGCAAAAAGTGGAATGTACCTACGGGCTACTACATTCGGCGCTTGCTCATGCTGGTCAATGACGAGACTAGTCTCGCCGCAGGCACTGGGTCTGGCTCCGTCCGCAAGGATGATGAGGTGACACGCATCGCTTTCCTGATCCCTCAGGAGGGTGGCCGTGCAGTTTTCACCCTAGACCAGTGGGAGGCTAAGCTGAGTGGGGCGATGCCAAGCCGTATCTACTACGGCGACACCTTCTGCATCTACACGGGCGTAAGCGCTGCGGCCACCACCACCGCTACGGGCAAGATCGGAGTCCCTGCGGGTATCTATAACATCGACTTCCGTCACTATGCCGACACCAGCATCAACCCGCTGGGCGAGGTTGCCGGTCTGAACCAGATTGGAAAGCAGCCGGGAAACATGGAGCTGGCCGCGACTATCGGCACCTATGCAGATGGGGATGATGTCCACCTACTGTGGGACGAGCTCCTGCCGCTCAGGTAGCAACAACTGAATACTTTGGGCACCCTCGCAGGTAGGGGTTAGGGTGGGCTGACTATGGCGAAGGCCCCCCGATGGAGGAGTAGGGTGCTGCCAGGGACACAACCTTGTCGTATAGTTCAAGGCGGGCTGTTTCTGGTTAGTCAGGAATAGCCCGCTTTTGACGATAAGACAAGGATAAGGAGGTAGATATGGCCACAGAGGGCTGGATAACTAAATACGCTCTAGGGGATGCTGCTCTATCGGCTGATACCCTGGGGCGGTCGGCTATGGAGGATAGCTATCTCACCAACGCCAAGATAGCGGACACCCAGATTACGGCGGGGAAGTTCGCCAGCGGCAAGGTTCTGGCCACTGGCGTCTATGACGGCTCAACCTATGGTATCTGTTTCTACGCATAAGGAGGGGAACCATGCCTGATACCTACACAGTAGAAGTGCAGCACGAAGAGGAAAACGAAGACAACCTGAGCGTGACTGGCAGGGTCAACGGATTCGATGCCGCTGTGGTTATCAACAAGCGGCGTATGGCGGGAAAGACAGCCGACGAGCGCCGGGCATACCGCAACAGGGAGCTGGTGCTGGCCTTCCTTGCGAAACAGCGCACTACTCCCCAAGCCGCCGGCGGGGAACAGGTAATCCTTTAGGAGGTAGACAATGGGGGACACTGGAACTGGGATAAGCACTGGCGATACAATTACCGCCGCAAAGATGAACCTGAAGCTGGAGACGACCGCCGACCGCCCAGCCCTGGGCATAACGGACAACAGCGGCGCTGGATCCTTTGCTATGAACATCGTGGTGGCGAGCACCTACGGGGCGGATAGGGCTTTGACCATTACCACGGGCGATGCTGCCAGGGGCATAACCCTGAGCGGCGACCTCAGTATAGCTGGCAACCTCACGACTGCTGGGGCACTCACAACGGCAGGGGCCTTCGCCCTTACCCTGACGGCCACGAATACCACCAACGCCACTATCCCGGCGGGGACGGTGACGCTGGCCGACCTGGGCACGGCGCAGACCATTGCGGGGGCCAAGACCTTCGGCTCCTCTCTCTTGAAGGTCAACAACCCGGCGGGCACCTTCGCCTATACCATTGTGGCGGGTGCTCTTTTAGCAAGCTATAACCTCACCTTACCCACGCTCGCTGCCAGCGATGTGCTAGTGTGCCGGGATGACTCCGCCACGCTGACCAATAAGACGCTTACCAGCCCTATTATTAATACTCCAGCGGTCACAGGCGGCACGCTTGCAGCATTGACAGGTTTGGCCATCCGGTCAACGGGGACAGGAGCCTTTGACCTGACGTTAGCCAGCAGCGAGAACCTGACGGTAGGGCGGACGCTCACCCTTACGCTGAACGATGCTGCCCGAACTATCAACTTGGGCGGGGGCCTGACCACAGCACACAATCTGACAACTTCTGGGGCCTTTGCCCTGACCCTTACTTCAACGGCTACCACGGTTGCCACCCTCCCAGCAGGCACCGTGACCCTGGCCCAGTTGGGGGCTAACACCTTCACTGGTATCCAGACGCTTGACGGAGCTGTGGATACCATCTTCAACCCCACTACAAGCCCCATCGTAGATATAGGGGCGGATGTCTTTGAGACAGGAACTTTCATAGACATCGCCTATGACACTGCCGAGACGCTCACCGGCGCTCTTATCGGCGTAAACATGAACTTGAACACCAATGTCACACTCAGCAACCAGGCAGTCAACGGCATAATCGTGGCCATGCCAGCGACTTACGGGAACGGCGTTGAAGTTGGTATCCAGGTGACTGGAGACGGGCAGACCATTAACATCGGCAACGATGCCGACCTCTTCATGTCGCTGGCTAAGGCCAGTTCGGTAGACATAAACATCCAGGGCATCAGCCCGGTGATTGATATTGGGCCAGATGTCTTAGCCGCTGGAACCATCATCGACCTCCAGTATGACACAGCCCAAGTCTTGGCAGGTGGAGCCCTCATCGGTGTCTCTATGAACCTGGCCACCAACCTGACCTATGTTGGTGGGCAGAATGTCACTGGCTATACCACCCAGACTGCTGCCTTCACCAACGCTGCTGCCGCAGCTACCGTTATCACTGGCTACCAGTTGCCGACGGCGGGGGCTCTGGTCTCCAATAATGCTGGGGCAACGCTTACCTGGTATGGCGTCAATATCCAGCTACCCAATATCACCCAGACGGCGGGCACCATGATTGCCTATGGCATACGGATTGTTGAAGGCACCACGACCTCGGGGACGGCGGCTGGCCTTGTGCTCGACGGTACAGCCGTGGACACTGTTCTGAACCTCAGCGCCAGCCCTATCATAGATATAGGCGCTGACACCTTGACCAGCGGCACCTTCATAGATGTAGCCTTTGACACGGCCACCACCATAGCTGGCGATTTCTACGGGGTCAACCTCGACTTCAGCACCAACGTCACCAACGCTACTGATAGGGATGTGTTCGGCTACCGGGTTATCCTGGCAGCCCTTACCCAGTCGGCAGCTAACACGACTAGGCTCTACGGCGTCACCCTGCCGACTGCTGGCGCTCTGGTTCAAGATACACTCGCAGGAACGCTGGACTGGCGGGGCCTGAACATCCAGCTCCCGAATACCACGCAGACCACAGGGACAGTGACCGCCTACGGTCTGAATGTGGACGAGGGCACCACGACTTCAGGCATAGTGGCGGCTATCCGCTCCAACGTGACCGTCTCACTGTTGATGGCCAAGGCCAGCGACATCCGCCTAGCGGCGAACACGGCGGCGGCCCTGGACATCATGGACGGCACCACGAACCTTCTGAGATTCAACAGCCAGACGGCTACTGATAACGTGGTCATGGCTACCTTGACTGGCGCTGCCCCAACTTTCGCCTCTGCTGCTGGCTCCACCTATAGGGTAGCCGCTATAGCTGCTATCACCCTTACCCTGACAGGCGGCACGGGTGTTACCGCCCTGAGCGGCCTGGGCCTGAACATCGGTGCACCGACAGTCACGAGCGAGGCTGCTACTACCGTCGCCTTGGCCAGCAACTTGTACGTGGCAGCCCCAATAGCGGCTGGTGGTGGGCCAGCATCCTTCACGGCTGGATATAGTGCCCACTTTGCCAGCCAGATTAGACTGGACGGCAACCTGAGTATGGCCGCCGCTGCTTATGACATCGTGGCCATAGCAGCTACAGCCGCCGCCCTCGAAATCTCCGATGGCACAACTAAGGTTCTGACCATAGATACCAGGGCGACCACCTCTGGCG
>ERZ1292632.830-Hain-H43-01um-R2-830-length-33257-cov-24_pt3 | contig 28827 bp, 51 predicted proteins | sample MGYA00564407_ERZ1292632 | MGnify/ENA primary metagenome ERZ1292632 (study PRJEB36523, sample SAMEA6512637) | groundwater metagenome | collected 2019-01-08 | study: AquaDiva: Metagenomics assemblies of 32 groundwater samples | reverse complement strand
TCTCCAATTGCAAGCGATGCCGCGCCATGACCTACGACGGCCAAACCGTCTTGGGACACCCGCACGTCTGCCCGCCGCAGTGGGTGGTGTGGTGTGGAGAGAACGGTGAGACGCGCACCGAGATCGAAGAGGATGGACGCCGCGTCTTCGCGTGCGATGCGCGCGCGGCCGCCATCAAGTGGGCCGAGCACTATGACAGGGACGAGCACTATCTCACGCACGGTTCCTCGCTCGTGATCGAGGTCGTGCGCCCCGGCCATGCCGACGTGACGCGGTGGCGGGTGTACGGCGAGATGGTGCCCCAGTACAACGCTCATCCCGAGGCCGCCGCATGAAGATCACGAAGGAGCTCCTGCAACGGCGCCACGCCAGCGCCGACCAGGTGGCGGAGTTCTCCCGGCTCTACCGGCGCGGGTGTGAGCCGGACATCGAGGTCCTGACGGCGCTGGCCGCAGAGGGCCTAGACCCCTGGTGGCTGGTCCACCTGCTGGCTCCACGGGACGCCGTGCGGTACGCGCATTGGTGCGCGTCGCAGGTGCCGCAGGGTCCCGCCGGGAAAGCCGCGCTGGCGCTGGTCGAGCGGTGGCTAGCCGGCGAGCCGGTCACGACTGAAGATCTCAGGCGTGCGGCGGAGACGGCGTGGGAGGCGTGGGAGGTGGTATGGGCGACCGTGAGGGCGGCGGAGGGGTCACCGGGGGTCGAGGAGTGTGTGAAGGAGGCGGCCGTGAGGGCGGCGGAGGTGGTATGGGCGACCGTGAGGGCGGCGGAGGGGTCACCGGGGGTCGAGAAGTGTGCGGAGGAGGCGGCCGTGAGGGCGGCGGTGGTGGCGGCGTTTTCGGCGGCCCGGGAGGCGCAGCTCGCCTGCCTCGCCGCCCTGCTGGCAGAGTGACCAGGTGGACGATGCTGACCGCCGAGATCCACAACTACCAGGCGATGCTGGGCGCCGAGGGCCTGCGACACTGGAGCGCCACCGTTGAGACCGAGCGTGGCGTGATCTTGGTACGCGGCATGATCCACAGCGAGGTCTTCGACACGCCCGGCGAGGCACTCGCGTGGGCACAAGAGCGCCTGCGGGCGCTCGGCGAGGCCCGGCCGGTCGTCTGGTGCGGTCGGTGGCCCCGCAGGTGGCGTTCGCAGGGCGGCCCAAAAGCAATTGCGCTACGGGAAAGGTGAGCCGATGAGTGACCGTCTAGAGGTGCTCCGCACCGAGCGCGGATGGGGTGGACATTTCATCTGCGCCGCATGGTGCCTGTTCCGCCGCAACACACTGCTAGAGTGCGGTGAGCAGCGTGTCGTTGTCTCGACGGTGGGCAACTACCACATTCCGATCAGGGGCAAAGAAAGTGGCCCCGTTGAACCCATCGGGTACAAACACTACTACGAGACGATGGCCTTCGGGGCCGCCGTCCAGGGGGATATCTACTGGGATGCCGACGTTACGCGCCAGGTCTGCTTCAAGGCGCGGTGGTCGGTGGAGCACACGGCAAGCACGGCCGACGCGGAGGCCAACGCCAATCACGAGGCCGTGGTCGCCGAGCTGACCGCGTGCTTGGAGAGGGGCGAGCTGGTCGTGCCGCCAGCACAAACCGATGGCAATTGCGGTAAGGAGGACGAGGCATGCTGACGCGCGAACAGTTCGTCGCACAGGCAATCCGCGAGCACGAGCGCCGCAACGAGTTGCCCCCGGGCTGGTGGGGTGGATGGCGCGAGTGCGCAGGCCCCGAGGGTCAGACGGTGCGGTTCAGTACTCCGGCCGGACCCTGGATCGTGCGCCTGGACGGCGTCCTGATCAGCCGCCAAAACTCGCGTTTCCATGCGCTGGCAAAGGCGCGCAAACTGCGGCGTGCGGCTGGCCCGTGAGCACCGCTGACCACAGCGACGCGCCGGCCGTGCTGGACGGGCGCGCGACGTGGGCGCTGGTCGAGGGCGACTGCCTGGGGCCGGCCGGCACGGCCGCGCTGCCCGACCAGTCCTGCGACCACGTGATCACGGACCCGCCCTACTCCGAGCACGTGACGGGTAACAGCATGCGCGGTGCAGGTCACCGGCCGGGCGGGGCCAAACGGGCGCTTGGCTTTGTGGCTCTGGCGCAGCAGGACATGCGGCACGTGGCGGATCAATCTCGCCGGCTGACGCGCCGCTGGTCGCTCGTCTTTTGCGCCGTCGAGCAGGTGAGCGACTGGGCCAGTGCCTTCACGATGGCCCAACTCGACTACCTACGAACCTGCTGCTGGGTGAAGATTGGCGCCACGCCGCAGTTCACGGGAGATCGCCCGGCGGCCGGGTTTGAGGCCCTAGTCTGCTGCCACCCACCGGGGCGCAAGCGCTGGAACGGCGGCGGCAAGCTCGGCGTGTACCACTACTCCACGGCCCACCAGGCCGACGACCAGGTCCAGCACACGACGCAGAAGCCGCTGGCCCTCATGTTGGCCCTGGTCCGGGACTTCACCGACCCGGGCGACATCATCCTCGACCTGTTCGCCGGTAGCGGGACCACCGGCGTCGCGGCGCTCCAGCTAGGCCGTCGGTTCATCGGCTACGAGCGCGAGCCTCGGTACTGCGCGGCTGCGCGTCGCCGCCTGGCCGGCGCGCGCGAGCAACTGGAGCTCGTCGCGGCGCCGCGACGGTCGCCAGCCCGGCAGGCCGCGCTCTGGCCCAAGGAGAGCGCATGACCACCTACGCATTCCTGACCGACCTGCCTCCCGATCCAAGGTGGGACGTGGCACACACCGACGTAGTCACCAGCCCCCGGATGACGCCGTTCGTGATCGTCTGGAGGGGACGCTGCTGGTACGGTTGCCGCCTCGTCGAGCGCGGCGGGAGCATCTTGATCATCGAGGAGCCGACATGACGTGGCAATCGATCAATTCCGAGCGCCCCGACGGCGCGACCGAACTGGACCTGGGGGAACTCGGGTGCGCGAAGGCCGAGCGCGATGAGCAGTATAATTATTGGTCTGCCATCTGTAGCTTCAACGACTCGGGGGCTGTGCGCGTGGCCAGGAATTGTCTGACTCGCGAGGCAGCCGAGCACGAGGCGGAGCGGTGGCTGCACCGGGCGCTCGACGAGGCGCTGCGGCGGCTGCCCCCGGTGGCCCGATGAAGGCCAAGGCCAAAACGCCGGCGGTCACGGCCGAGCACATCGTGGGGCTGCTCGCCGCGCGCCACGGTGAAGACGTGTTTGTCGCCGAGTGCAAGAACGGCCCCTCGTGGGGGGAGCACCTGCTGCGCCTCGACGCCTGGGCGCTGGTCCGCACTTGGTCCCCGCCGACGACCATCGGCTACGAGATCAAGGTCAGCCGCGCCGACTTCGAGCAGGATCAGAAGTGGCCGGGCTACCTGCCGCTCTGCCACCAGTTCTATTTCTGCTGCCCCGCGGGGCTGATCCGCGCCGTCGACCTGACCCCCGGCGTTGGCCTGATCTGGGTCGGCGCCAACCGCGAGCGGCTGCACGTTAAGGTCAAGCCGACGCGGCGCGCACCCGACCCGGGCAAGCTCGTCGCGCTGATGACCTACGTGCTGATGAGCCGCACGGTCATCGTCGGCGACATGCAGGCGGCCAATGAAGGTCAGGCGCCGACGGTGCCCACGGAGTTGCAGCGGGTGCAGGCGATGGCCGAGGTGGCGCGTGCAGCGGAGGCGCGCGGTGAACTGGCCCACTTCGTCACCGACCACGTCCACCGGCGAGTGCGCGCGGCGGCGGAGAAGTTGGCTGAGGCCGCGCGACTAGCCGGCCAGGCCGACGAGTTCGCCGCGCGGCTGGCGAAGCTCGGGATCGCCTGGGACCCGGGGCGGGCCGACTGGGAGCACCGCCTCCAGGTGCGCCGCGAGATCGACGTGCTCGCCGACGCCGTGGACGACCACGTGCTCGCCGTCCTGGAGCGCGGTGGCCAGGCGATCCTCCGGGTGGTCGGCGAGGTCAGGCGGCTACGGGACGAGCAGCAGGCCGGCAAGGCCGGACAAGGACCAACACCATGAGTGCCGCCACGCCGGAAGCGCCTGCGATCAATCCGGACACCACGTACATCGTGTTTCGCTATGTCAACTTTGCTTACCTAGATATCCTGGGCTACGTAGTCGACCAGAAGGACATGGCCAGCGCCGGCAAAGATGCGCGTGCGCTATGGCCCCACATCGGGGGCGTGATCAAGTGGTCGCAGGCAGCGCCGGAGCAACGACGGGAGGCACAGCGCAAGATGCTGGAGTCATCGCCCGAGCATGGCTGATCGCATGAGCACTATCATCCTGCTCAGCGTCGTCGTCCCGGTCTCGGTCCTGTTCGGCTGGTGGCTGCGCGGACGCGAGCTACGCCGCCCGCCCGTCACGCTTGAACCGGGTCCCGGCGGTCGAGACCTGAACTAGACAGAAGCCCCCCACGAGCATGCCAAACTTCTAGGCCGACTTTCTCGGCCTTCTCCCGGGCGGCGTGTCGTCATTGGTGGGAGGCGCATCCGTCGCCTCCACGACCACTACTTGCCCGCTGATCACGCTTGCCGCCGCCTCAAGCGCATCGCTCGCCTGGAGCAAGTCGCCCCCGACCACCTGGGCCGCTTGCCCGGTAAATGAGTCACCGCGCGAGATGGCCTTGGCCGCCGCGCCAGCCCCATGCGCCGTGCCGCCCACGGCGCGCAGGAAGGCGGCCAATCCCCGAGCGGCCTTCGCGGCTCCCGAGCGCACACTGTCAACGGTGAGCGGCTTGTTTCTGTGCTTGATCTTCATGCCAAACCTTCAACTTTTGCGTCAAGTTTTTCGACAGCCGCGAGGATGTCGTCCAGTCGTTCATCCCACCTGCCCCGCTCTTCGGCAAGCTGGCGTTCAAGCACCCTGATGCGCTTCTTGAGTGCTTCGTTGGCATCGGTGAGCCTGTCAACATCTTCGGCGAGCGCCTGGGCTTGGTTTGTCAAGATTGCAATCGTCCGAGCGCCTTGTCGACAAACTTGCCAAGTGCACCTCGACTGATCTCCCCGCCGTGCCGCGCAATTGCTTGACCCCCGTTGAACAGGATGATGGTCGGGATCGACCTGATCCGGTGCTGGTTGGCCTCAGCCTCGAAGCGGTCACAATCCAGGGCGTAGCAACGCACGTCCGCTCGCTCGGCCCCGAACTGGCGAACTGTTGGCTTGACGACTTGGCAGTGTGGGCAGCCGCGTCCGACAAACAGCACGAGCGCTGGGCCGGGCTCTTGGATCACCGTCTCAAACTGTCCGGGAAGCATGATCTGGAGCAGCATTGTTGGCCTTCGCCTCCTGGGCGGTCCTAAGTTCGTCGCGCAGTTCAAATCGGGCTAGCCGCACGTAGACCCACGCGCGCGACACACCAAGCCAGCGCGACATTGACTGCACCGACCCGCCGCAGCGCGTCATCGCCCTGCGCCAGACCTCGGGCTCACGGTCGGTTGCCCCGGCCTGTCGCAGCTCCGCCATGATGCGCCCGTACAGCGATTCAGAAGATCCGCGCATGTTAGTCGTTCACGGCGGCTCTATCGAGCCCCCATTTCATGGCCCCAAAGACAATGGACACGCCCACCATGGCGAGCAGGCCAGCCTTGAGTTCCAGTCCGGCACAACCCCCGGGCGGATGATCAAACGGCGGTACCACGTGGGCCAACGCGAGCCCGAGCCACCAACCGGAGCACGCAGGGCATTCTAGGGCAGAGACGAGCAGGATGGTGGCCAAGTCGCGTGCTCTGAGAGTTCCCGTCCTCCCCGGAGTCGTGAGCACCTTCTTCCGTTCGCTGAGCGGCCCCCATAATCCGCGGGTGATGTTGGCCCGCGCTACGAGGTAGTAGCAGGCGGTGCAGACGACGACGAACCAGAGCCAAGCCGGCACGTCACTACTCCTCGGCCTTCCAGGCGATGAGGCACGAATTCAAGTGGGCCGTCAGGTGGCACGTCTTCGCGCCATCGGGGCCGTAGGGATCCCACGGCGTCCCCAGGTAGATGTCCACGCGGCCACAGGCGTCAATCTCCACTTCGCAGTCGTGCAGGTTGATCGGGGCGGTCCCGAGGCGGTTGATCTGGACTTTCACGGCCCGTTCGCGCATGTTCACTTCTGGCTGACCGGCGCCCATATACGCCCTCGGCTGGCCGCCCAGTGGCTACACGTTGCCCTCACATCAACCAGCATCGACCCGCTGCGATCCGGGATGTGACAAAGCGCCAGCAGATGCAGACGCGGCATCACGTCGCCCCACTTGAACTCACGCGCGATGGTGTTCTCCCCTGCCCGCTCGCCCGTCTCGGAGATGCCACGTGTTCGCAGGGCCGCCTTGACACTCCCCGGGCGTGCATCGCAGTGCCGACACTTCTTGCACGGGTGTCGCTCGACGTGCAGTCGGTCCATCCACTCAGGTCTCTTGTCGAGTAGCTCGTCAACGGTCAGGCCCTTGCGGCGCGCGAGGTCGATGATGACCTTGGGATCGAGTGCCATGGCCCGAATCTAGGACGCTGCAACGCGGATGTCAAGCGGTCGTTGGCGCTGACGACATATGATCAGTTGACAGGACGGCCATTTGGGCTTAGATACCTAGCCGTGGCCGAACAATCTGAGCTCCCCCGCACCGTGCTGGACCTTCTTAACGCTCCGCCGGGAGAACAAGCGGCCAACATTGCCCGGCCGATCCTTCCGGCCCCCCATGCACCGGCGCATCCGGACGACCAGGAGAACCACATGGCGATGAAGCGCGAACCCCCGCATGGCCCCGATGGCCTGCCGCTTGACCCGCTCGCGGTGCTACGCGAGCCACTGTATGTGCGCGCCGAGCGCGTGCGGGGCTTCGGCATGCCCGAGTCGATTCCGTTGCCCAACGAGGGCCGGCAGTGGAACATCGACGCCGTGCGGGGCGTGCGGGGCGTGATCGAGCAAGTCTCGGGCGGCGGCGACTTCAAGGTGTACGTCACCGACATCGTGAACCAAACGCACGCCATGCAGTTCCACATCGAGGGGCCGGAGAGGAAGTTGGCAGTGGCGCCCCCCCCATTGGCCAGCACCGCGCAGTACGGGGCAACGGCGGTTGCGGCACCCGTCCCGATTCAACTTGGCATGGGCCTTACGGCCGTGTCCCTCCCGGGCGGCCAGACGATGATCCTGCCGACGGGCGAGCAGCACGGCGAGGGTGCCGCGTCGCAGTGGCCCCGCCCCCCCTGGGGGCCGTTCAGCGGATGGCCGCAGCCGCCGCAACCACAGAACAACAACGCTGACCTCATGCGGGAACTTGAACGCGAGCGAGCCGCGCGCGAGAGGGTCGAGCAGGAGGCGAAACACACGGCGCAACTCGCCGAGCTCAAGCACCAGTTCGAGAAGCTCTCTGATGATCGTCGCCAGGGATCGCAGTCATCCGACCTCGCCACTGTCATGGAGAAGTTCGACCGCCGCTTCGAGGAGATGCAGCGGCAGATCGCGGCAAAAGACGATCAGAATCGCCACACGCAGGAACTGGCGGAGATGCGGCGGCAGCATTCCGAGGAAGTCGCGCGACTGCGTGACGAGCTCAAGCCCAAAGACGACCCGCTGATCCGGTCGATGCTCGAGACGCGGCGCGAGGAAGCGGCAGCGGGCCGGGACGCGGCCAAGGAGACCGCGGCGGCCATGCGGGAGTCGTCACGCGAGCAACGCGACATGCTCAACCTCGTGGTGACGACGCTGAAGGGGGATCAGGCGACGTTCATCCCGATGCTGACCAACGCTTACGGGTCGCTCGCGCAACTGCAACAGGCGCAAACGGCTTCGCTGATCGATGTGCTCAAGGAGGTCGCGGAGCTACGCAAGGACGGCGAGACGCCGTGGTACGGACGACTCATGGAGGGCTTCGCGCAGCACGTCGGTCCTGCCGCAGCCGCGCTAGCCGAAGGCTACTCGGCGGGGCAACAGGCGAAGGCACCGGCCCCGCCGCCGCCCGTCATCGAGGCGACCGCGGCGGTCCCGCCCGGCCGCCAGCCCCGTCAGGCAGTACCGCCCGCCCCCGTGCCACCGAAGGCCGTCGAAGCTGGCCCGGCAGCAAGCCCCGTGCCGCGCAACGGCGCGCAACTCGACGAGGCACAGCAGGCCATCGAGGCGGGGCTGCGCGGGTACGAGCCGATGCCCGGCATCCCCAACGATGCCGAGGCGTATGACCAGGCCATCTGGGGGCCGGCGCTCGCCGAGATCAGGCAGATCCGCCGGGCCGCCCACGAGGGTAAGCTCACGCCCGAGTTGGCAGCGCAGTCGCTGGTCAGCTTGATCCATGCGAAGGAGAGCTTCAACCTCGCCGACCAGATCCAGGCGTTCAAGCAGCTCGACGGCAACCCGGTGTCGCTCGCCTCGTTCGTCGGCATGGCGCTCGGCCGCGCGCCGCAAGGACAAGACGAGGAGGTGCACCAGCAGTTCAAGCGCCAGACGCTCAAGCTATTCGCCGCCGGGTTGCAGGAGTTGGTCACGCGGATGTCGCGGGCGACGCAGGTGCGGGACGGCGGTGGCGAGGGGGACGGCAGCGGGGGCGACGAGGACGAGAAAGCGCCCGGAAACTAGTTGGGGAGCATCAAGGAGGACGCCATGCGCGGTGTAGCCTATGCGTTGATCTTCGCTGCTTGCGTGTTCGCCTCCGGGTGCGGGGACGATCCGGTCTACGTCTACTGGGACTGGCAGTGCACGGCGTTCTGCTCGGACGGCTCAAGCGGTCCTATCACGGCCGACAACACGTCCGAGTATCTGTGCGAGGATAGGGACGCCAACGGGGACGACGTGCTCAACACGCTTGGCCTAGCGTGTGATCAGGTAGTCGCCGGAGATCCGTGCTACGGCACGTGCGCATCCTGCAAGGTCCGGGCTGGCAGCAAGAAGTGCACGCCCTGACGGCCGCGCCTGTGCCGCAGCGCCGGGTCAGAGCAACAACCAATTTGCGTTAGCGCCACCCCCTCGCCTATAGTGGACGGCATCGACGGAGGCTTTTCATGGGTCTCGGCCCGCGTACTCAACTCTATCTCAACAACCCGCAGGTCACGGACCTGTACACCCCCAACCCCGCGGCAATAGTCCCAGGCACGAGTCCAGCCGCTTTCGTCACCCTAGCGAACTTCAACACCTTTGAATCTCAAGGGGCCGTGATCGAGTTCGAGACCACCGGCCCCAACCCGACCGGCGTGCTGGAGTGGTATCTCGTCCACGACGGGCAACCCGAGGTCTTGCAGTACCGGGACAACGGGACGGCCGTGGCCGCCTCGCAGGCCGGGACGGCCCGCTATCGCACGGTCAGCCTGGCGGCGGTCAACAACGTCAAGGTTCCGGTCAACTTCCCCGCATTCCCCATCGGGGTACGGATCGGCATTGCCGTTCGGTGGACGACAGACATCGGCCCTCCCGGGGCGTCGGTCAACATCTACATCTACATGAGCGACAAGCCGCTGGAGATCCCAGTCATCTCGACCGTGACTGGCAGCGCCGCCATCCAAGGGCAGGTGGCGAGCCGCAACGCGCCCGACCCGGCGGCGGTCCTGGCGGCCACGGCCGACCTGCCGTTGCCCACTGAGCCGGACGGGACGCTGCGCACCCGCGCCCGCGTGCTGACCGACGAGGGCAGCTTCCAGGGCTACTTCCCGGGCGCCTCGCTGTACCGGGCGCTCACCGGAGGCGCCTTCATCACGATGACGGCGGGCAGCACGGCCGTCACCGGCGTCGGCACGCTGTTCGCGACGGAGGTGCGGGTCGGCGACTACGTCGAGATCACGGCGCAGCACAACGATGCCGTGCCGGTGCTCGTGCAGGTACAGAGCATCGAGAGCAACCTCGCGCTCACGTTGCGGACGGCGTGGGCCGGGGCCACGGCGACCGGCGCCGCGCAGGTCTGCGACTGGCACGTGCTGATCACAGGCGCCGGGGCGTCCATTGTGGTCGCCGCCCCCTTCGCCACCATGACGGCCGGTACGGCCAACGGCGGTCGGGTGACGCTGTCCCGTCGCCTGGGCGCCGGTGGTCGCAAGGGCTGTGCGCCACTCGTCGAGCGCTTCTGGCTGCGCCAGAACCAGCGGCTGGCCAATGTGCAAAGCTATTTCGGCCTCACCTCCAATCTCGGGGCCTCGGCGGTGTTGCAGCAACTGGCGATCTTCAATTTCCCGATGGGCGGTACCGGCCCGGACGTGGACTGCGTTGCCGCTCGTGATTTTGCCGCTGGCCTGACCAACTCGGACCCCGTGCTCATCCCGGCCGGCGGCTCTACCGACAACGACCCCGGACACCTCTATCAGGTGGTGCTGCGCGAAGATCAAGCCGAGTGGTACATCGACGGCCGGCTGCGCTCCACCGGGATGCCGGTGGAGTACGCCGGGCAGACCGTCATCCCGGATCCCTACGCCGAGCTCTACCTGTTCGTCCAGGTTGAGAACACCGCGGTGGTCGCGGCCGGTACCAACCTGCTCGTAACGGCCGTCCATCATCGGTCGCTCAACGTCGTGGACGTGCGGCCGGTGCAGCCGGACCCGGACCAGCACTGCGTCGCGACCTTCGACCGCACCGTGGCCTCCGGCGACACGCCGCCACCTCCGGTGGTCAGTATCGTGACCGACGGGGTCTACGAGATCACGACCGGCGCCAGGATGGAGAAGAACCACAGCTACCTGGTGACACAGCTCGGTGGCGCCGACATCCAGGTGGTGATCGGTGCACCCGGTGCCGCGGCACCGGCAATCGCGACGGTGCGGCTGGGAGCACGACACCTGTTCCACGGCATCCCGTGGGTGTTCTCGCCGCGTCAGAGCGGGGAGCGGCTGTACTGCGGCAAGGCCGTGAACGGCACCGCCGACGCCACGGTCTACCACGAATCCACTGACGGCGGTAACGGGGCCTAGCCGTGGCCGAGCGCCGCCTGGTCCTGCCGTACACGCCGCGCGGTGCGGCCGAGTATGCGCTGCACCACGGCTGGCCGACGGCGGTCCTGCGGGGCGACGTGCACCTGGTCAACCCGAACGGCAACCCCTACGGCACGCCGCCACAGGTGGGCTACCCGTCGGTCTACCAGGGCTTACCCAACACCGCCGCCACCTTGCTCCAGTGGCTCGGCAGCCCGGCCGGGTGGACGGCCGCGAACGTGCTGGCCGTGTATCAGTGCGACACCGCCAGCCCGCTCGTCTGCTCGCTCGGCCTCGGCCCGAATCTCGTCGCGGCGGGCGGGCCGCTGACCGGGCGCGAGTGCGTCGGGCTCGGGCAGGCGGGGAGCTTCAACAGCAAGATCGGGGTAGAGGTAACGGCCGGCGCCCAAGCGTTTGAGGAAGCAGTCGCCTCAGCTTTCTGGCGTGTAGCTGCGGGCGGAACGCTCGCCGTTGGCATTGTCTTCCGCGTGAACACCAACACGCCGGCCGGAGACTACCGCGTCCTACAAAAAGAGAACGGCTGGGCAACGACGCGCTGGTTTCTGTCAGTCTCGACCGCGTACATGAGAGCACGTGTCACTACGGTTGCCAGTGGCGACGTTGATTCTGTGCTCGCAGCTATCGTGCCCAACGATGGTGGATGGCACATCGCGGTGATCAACATTGTCAATGGTCAGGTCTATCTCCGCTCTGACCTCGGGACGAGTGCGCCAAGTGCTTTTGTCGGCGCCGTTGATGACGTTGGCATGCTTTCAGGCATCTTCCACCCCCTGGCGTGTCCGGCAGTTCAGGTGGCCTATGTCTTCACCGTTGATCGTGAGGTGACGGCACCGCTACTCACGAACTTCTGGCGCCACGCCCAGACGCCCGTGCCGTTCGCCTACGCGCGGACCAACCCGCTCGTCTGCCCGATCTCCGCCTCCCGCGTCGCCGCCTACGGCGCCGGCCAGGCCGCCGTCGGCTACGACGCCGCGCTCGTGACGGCCGCGCTCGGCAACCCACTCGGCACCGGGTACCTTGCAGAAGACGGCGCCAGCTTCCTCGGCCTCGGCACCGACAACATGCCGGCCTGGGTCGGGACGAACGCCACGGTGGCCGCCGCCGATGGCCCGTCGGGCATGCGCGACGCCGCCCGCGTGGCCGATGCGGACGGCGTGAACGCCGGCTACGCGACCTCGGGGCTCGCGACACTCGCGGGCGCGACGGCAGTGCCGTTCCGGTTCGCCACGCAGTGCCAGGCCGTTGCGGCCGGCGGGCTGAACGCGGTCCTGCAAGTCGACTTCACGGGCGACGCGGGCGGTTCCGAGTTGTTCACCGTCGCCACGCTCGCCGGTACCGTGCCGGCCGCCTGGGGCAAGTTCGGCGGTACCGTGACGCCGATCCGTAACGCCCACACGGGAGTCGTCACGCGCTCGCTGCCGACGGACGGCGTGGGGGCCAGCAGTGGATCGGTTGACTTCGCCGAGCAGTGGGGGGTCCAGAACAGCGCGCTCGACCGGCTGGCGCACCGGCGCGTGGCGACGGGCGCTGCCGCCGCGACCTCGACGCCCGAGGTCAGCATGGTGAACACGGCCCACTACATCTTCTCGCCGCTGCGTGGGCGCATCCGGCTCATCATCGGCGGCTTCCAGGGCACCAGCGGCGCGACCTTCCTGCAATTCGGTGCCGCAGCGGCGGCCGGTAGCCTCACGCTCGACTACAACGCCGGCCAGTTGCGCCTGCGCCTGTGGGACGGTGCCGCCGCCCTGATCGCCACCCTCAACTGCGGTGCCGTCAACACGGCCCGCCATGTCCTCGACCTCCTCTACGACTCGGCGGCTCCGATCCGTGGCGGCGCCACCGGTGGCTACCTCGTGGTCCGGGAGGGCGCCGCTATCCTGGGCGAAGGCGGGGCCGCCTGGGTTGCCGCCACGGTCGCCGTTACGCCGCTGCGCTGCGGCGCCGATGCCGGGGTGGCAAATGCCGCGCGCTGCTTCATCGAGTTGACCGAGCTTCGTTCATGTCCCGGTGACGTGCAGGACTACTAGGAGCCATCATGCCCGTGCTCGACACCGACCTCGTGCTCACCCTCTCGGATGCCGATGCCACCGCGCTCGTCACCGCCCGCATGCTGGAGCGCCAGCAGCTCATCCGGCGCAATGACCAGCAGCGTCAACTCACGCGCAAGCTGGCCGAGCTGCCGACGCCACCGCCTCGAACGCCATCCCGACGTTCCCGAGGAAGTCAACTCACGCGCAAGCTGGCCGAGCTGCCGACGCCCGCCCAGAACTCACCGGCCGTGGTCGCGCTCAAGGCCAGCATGACGAAGGCCCGGGCGGCGGCCGGCCAGCACCGGAGGGCGTTCAATGCCGCCCTGGCGACCGTCAAGGCCCGGCACGGCGTCACGGCCACACCGGCTGCCGAGTACTTCGACGCCGGTCAGGGCACGCTCGTACTGCTGGCGCAGCCACCCGAGCTGGCGCCGGGCCAGCCTGCCGTCGAGCGCCAACGGATTGCGATGACCGACGCCGACTGCGACGCGATGGCGGCGGCCTACGCGAGCGAATGCACGGCGCACGACCAGACGGCCAACGCGGCCCGGCAGGCCAATCAGTACTGGGAGGCGCACCCGGCCCTGTCCATCGGTGTCCTCGGAGAGCCGCCTCCTGTGGACCCGGCCTACGAGGCCCTGGCGACGGCACGTGCGGGCTACCTGGCGACCGGGCGGGCGGCGGCGGCCGTGCAGGCGGAGATCGTGCAGCGGACGCTTGGGGCGGAGCAGGTGCGGTACTCGCTGCGAGTCGACCTGGCGACCGGCGAACTCGTGCTCGGGGACCGGCCGGAGTGACGGAGGCTGAGTAGGTCCATGGCGAAGAAACTGAGCGACGAGCAAGAGGAACGCTACCGCCAGGCCGAGCAGCGCGAGCGCGAGGAGGACGAGGGCATTTTGTCGCTCGTCACAAACGCGCTTGCGAGTTGGATCATGAAGATCCTGCGCCTACCCACGAAGCTGCACCGATGAGCGACTATCAGCCCCTCACGGCCATCTGGACCAATCGCCAGGCCATCTACCGGCCCGACGGCCTGCCGGTCGTCTGGAACCGCTGCCTGCTGCCGCTCCCGTTCGTCCTGCAACTCGACGAGGGCCAGGCGGCCTACGCCGCCGCTGTCCGGGACGCGGCCAAGATGTGGAACCGCGAAGTCAGGCTCGAGCTGCTGCACGAGGTCGCGAACCCGGTCGACGCCCGGGTGTTCATCGTCACCGGCTCGGCGTCAGCCGGCGGGGCCGCCGCGACCACGCACTCGGGCGACGTGGTCCCGGAGTCGGCGACGGTCGAGTTGCGGGCGCTCGGCGGCCTCAGCGAGGGCTTCTTCGCCGCCGCCCACGAGTTCGGCCACGTGCTCGGACTGGCCGATAACAACTGGGGCACCATGGGACCACTGGCGGCCGAATCGGGTCCACGGTCACGACCCTCGAGAAGAGACCACCATTGGAAAAATGTTCCGTGGACCAGACCGCGCGCAGCCGAGCTCGAGTACTTGCGCTGCGTGTACGCGAGTCGCTAGCCATGGGCATGCGCCAACGTCGTTGCCCCCAGTGTGGTAAGCTACGTCGCTACCGCGAGGGTGGTGATCCACTTGAGTATGTTGACCGGCGGCGCTACTGGCAGCATGACGAGCATGGGCGGCGGCTGATTTGCAACCACTGTGCTGGTAAGGCATTGGGCCGGCATGCGCTGAAGGCACAATGATAGAAAGGAGCAACCTTGCGACAACCTAGTTCCAGCCGCCCCCACTGGTGTCCCTTCGAGGTCGGGGATGCCGTCAAGCTTCCGGAGTGCCATTGGGAACTCTACGCCGGCGCGCTCAGCGATGTTACGCTCAGGATCGAAGCCCTCTACATCGAAGATGAGGAAGCGGACAGCCAAGCCAGTGTGGAGACACCGGAGGGCGACTTGTTCAGCGTGGCGTTCCGCCATATCGTTCCCGCGTGAGAGCGCCGAGGTTCTGATGAATACGCGGGGAGCGGAAGATGCCGTCGGTCAAGGAACGCGAACGGCACCGGGGAGCAGTCATCCGGGCAGGGTAGGAGTCGTCACTGCCTCGCCCCGTCGCTCTCTGGTCAACCCTGGTTTACAGTACGCGCCGCAGTTGTGTCTCTGCCGCTCTTGCTGCGCGGCCCGGCCTGAACGGCTCGCTCTGCGCGAGCATGTAGCGCCGAGGATCAAGCCTACGGGCCCCGTGGTAGACTGAGGGAGGAGTCGGATGCGTAACGCAATTTGCTCGCTCGTTCTTCTCACCTGCGCAGCGGCGCTGTGCGCCTGCGACCCCGGCGTGTTCGCACGCAAGTCGCTCGACAAGACAACGCGCGTGTTACTCGTCACGGACGCACACCTACAGCGCTTCACCCGGGATGCGCTCCGGGGGATCGCCATCGAAGAAGGGACAGCAATGGGATTGGCGTTGAAGGTGCTCGGCTGCCCAGCCGGCTCGTCTTCACAGCCGTCCAGTGCGCCCGAGAAGTGCCAGGCCGCCGCCCGGCAGTCGCGCGCACGCTACGAGGCGCGGGCGCAGAAGTTGCTGGCCGCTGCCGGCAAGACCGACCAAGCTCTGGACGCCGCGTGGGCAAGCTGCCGTCTCGTGATCGATGTCGTCGAGGACTACGAGGCGGGCGCGCTCACGAAGGACGGCGCGTGGACGAAGATCAAGGCGCTGTTGGGCGACTCCGGGCGGTTGCTCCGGGATGCGCTGGCCGTCTACGAAAGCTTGAAGGCGCTGGTCGCTCAATAGCAGGAGAGCGCGATGACCGAAGTCGAGATTGCCGCTTGGGTTGCAAAGTTTCTCGCCTGGGCCGCTATGGTCGGGGTCGAGCTCGTGAAGGGCTCGCCCCCGCCGACGGTCGAGGAGCTTGCCCAACGGGTCGAGGATGCGCTCCACGACTATAACGCGGCATGGCTTGCCGAGGTCAAGCGCGAAGCCGACGAGCAGTTCGAGGATGCGGCCGAGGAGGTATTGACGTGATCTGCGTGCGCTCGCTCGCCATGGCCGTCATCACGCTCGCCCTCATCGCCACGGGCCGCGTGCTTGCCTACACGCCCGTCCGGCGCCTCGTGACCGCGATCTTCTGTGCACTGTTCTTCATCACGCCCGCCGGAGCGCTGGCGGCCGACGGTAGCCCGACGTCTGAGGCGCTCTCGCTGCTGATCAAGATCCTGGGCGCGATCCTCATGATCGTGCTCCCGCTCCTGCTCAACCGCTACTTGGCGCCCCTGCTTGGCGCACGGCGGGTGTCGCTCCTCTCCGAGATCGCCACCATGGCCGTCTCGGCGGGCGAAGAGTACGGGCAGCGGCGCATCAAGGCGGGCGCGAAGGTGAAGGGGAGTGAGAAACTGGAGCAGGCGGCGGCGGTGTTCCTCGGGCTTGCCGGCCGGGCTGGGCTGCGCGATATCGACCAGGATGAGGCACGACGCCTGATAGACGCGGCGCTCAACTCGTGGCGGTCCAGTCGCGCTCGTTAGGCGACTAGCGCCGTCGGACGAGGAAAACGACGGTGCCCCCCACGGCCGCCAAGGCGCCCACAGCCCCCCAGAGCCAGGAGCGTTTCCACAGCGGCTTCTTTTCCTCCGCCGTCGCCACGCCCTCCGCGATCTCCTCAACCGTTGCGCTCGCCTTGGCCTGTATGCCGGCGCTTGGGTAGAGCGGCTGCGGCGTCTCGGGCGGCGGCAACGAAGGTCCTAGCTGGCTAACGCGAGGGCGCACAGGCGCAGCGGGCGCATAGGGCGCATAGGGGAGCGCTGGGCGCGGTGTGGCGAGCCGTGGCCCGACCGTTGGGGCCGTGTAGGCGGTCACGGGCCGGGCCGTCAGCGCCGGCATGGTCGGCCGTGGGCGAGGTATGGGCGAACTCGCTACGGGGGCAGCCGTTGCTCCGAGGCGTGCGATGATCATCGTGACTCCTTACCGCTTGATGAGCCAGCCCAACACGGTCAGCCCGGCCGCCCCGCCGACGATGTACCACTTGTTGTCCTTCACCCACTGCCACGCGCTCGACGGCGTGGACTCGGCGGTCTCGGCGGTCGTGAGGTCCAGCGCAGCCTGGTCGCCCGTGCCATCGTCGGCGACTGGGCCAGCGGGTGACGGGAGCTGCGCGGTCGGGAGGTTCGCGCCCGGGAGCGGCAGGGCTTGCGCTGCCGTGGTCCGGCGCTGCGAGCACTGCTGTTGCAGGGCCGTGATGGTGGTCCTGTTCACGCGGTCGCCCAACTTCATCATCGCGTTGAGCCGGGCGCAGGGATCGGCGCCCGCGGCCGCCCCCGGGGGTCGCTGGCCCGTCGGCCGCTTGCCCGGAGGCTGGCGCTTGTCCTTCGTGCACTGCTGCGCGAGGCGGGCGAGCTGGGCTTGGAACGCAGGCGTCGGCGTGGACCGACTCTCGCGCATCGTCATATACTGTCGGCACGAGGCCGGCACTGCGGCAGTAGAGGCAGCGGCTCCGAGAAGGGCAACGATCATGACGTTCTCCTCTACGTGATCAGGAAGTAGGCGCCGACGCCGAGCGCCAAGGCGCCGACGCCGATGGCGATGTACTTGGTGGGCTTCGGCATGGCCTTCTTGCCCTCGACGATCTGCTTGAGGAGCGACTCGTCGAGCTTGCCGCAAGTGGGCGCCAACTTCTCCGGCGAGCAGGCGTTGTGCCGCAGGACACTGGTGGCCAGGAAGTACCTCTTGAGCAGTGCCTTGCCGGCCGCGTCGACCTGCTTGCCCATCTTGAGGGCAGGCGCGACCTTGTTCTCGTGCTGCCAGGCGCGGATCTTCTTGACCGTCTCGAGGCAGATCTTGGTTTTCGCGTCGCAACGCGGTTGCGATGCCATGTACCGCTTTATGCACTTCGTGAACTCGGGGGTCGCCTTGTCGCCCGGCTTGAGCTTCGCTTGCTCCCGGCAGTTCCTCGTGGCGACAGCGAACGGGTCCTTGCGATCCTTGGCACCCGACGTTGCCTGCGCGCCCGCCGGCTTGCCGCTCGGTAGCCCGGGCACCTTCACCCCGAGCGCGTTCGCTGCCGCCGCGACGGGCTTGCCGTACTTGTCGTAGGCTTCCTTGGCCTTCGTACCGTACTCCCCGGCCGTCTTGGCAACCTCCCCGATATCGTCAAACAAGTCACCGAGAATGAGCGTGTCTTCTGGACCGCTGAACCGTGCGACGATCATGCTGCTCTCCTTATCAGTGCGGCCGTGATGCCGACCGCGAGTGCCGCGCCCGCCGCCGCTGCCGCGAGGGGGAGCGGGCGTTTGTACCAGGGGTCGAGCTGTGGCTGTGGCTGTAGCTGTGCCGCGCCCGTAGCTCGCTCCCGCCACTGTGCCGCCAACTCCTTCTCGGCCGCTGCGGCTTGCCGCTGCTGCTGCCGCGCCAACTCCTCGGCCAATTTCTTAGCCGCCTGGAACGGTTTGCTTTCTTTCTTCAGGCAGCCAATTACCTGGTTGATGCGCCGGCCTGCTTCCCGGCGTGCGCGAGGCGTAGTGGCGTCGACGAATTTCCAGGGGTTCAATTTGCCGCCCGCTCCGCAGAGTCGTAGCGCGCGCGGACCGTATTCCACGTTGCCCAGTCCGACGATCGCGCCCGTGGCGTAGGTCCTTAACTTCTGGTCCCACAGGCTGCGACTCAAGGCGGTACGAAGGGCGATGTCGACGTTGTAGCCCTTCAGGGGCACCCCGAAGTCTTTCATCCTGGCCCGCGCGGCAGCGTCGCGAAGACCAGTGGTCCATGTCTCCTGCAAGTCGGCGTAGAAGAAGCCATAGAGGTCTTCGATGCTGGCCTCGTTGACGAACTTCGAGAGGGCCGCGCCGTCGTCCCTGAGCTGTTGCCGCTTGTCCTTCTGGGTCGCCCAGTCGAGGCTCTTCTCCACGTATTTGCCGCCCTGACCTCCCGTGAAGTAGTTGACGGCCCCCTTGACCAGTGGCTTGACCACGTCGTCGAAGAAGTCGTTGAAGTTGTAGCCTGCCGTGTAGCTCGTCCGTATGCGCGCGGGCTGCTCGCACAGCGGCGCCAGCCGAGGGTCATCGCGGCAACCAGGAACGGCGGCGACCTCGCGCCCAAGCGTGGCAACTAGCACGACACCAGGGTAGCGCACTTACGCCGTCGGGGTAAATTACCCGCCCGGGTTTACGTACCGACGCCCCACAATGTTACCCTGTCGGCATGTTGGGACCCTCCCCACGCGCCCGCCTACACGATGTCTATACCCTGACGGCTCGCATCAAAGCGATCGCCCGGCTGGCCCGGCAGGACATGCTGGACGGCCACCGGGGACCGCAACTCCGGGCGCTCGCCGGCGCGATCGTCAAACACTGCCCGGTGCGTGGCGACGTGGGACAGCCCAGGGCCGACCTGTGCGAGCTTCAGAGCGTGTTCGAGTGGATCGTCGACCACGTCCGGTATTCGGGCGACATCGGACCGATGCGCCTCACGGACAGTGGCCCACGGGAGGCCGTCGACCTCTACCAGAGCCCCTTCAGAACGATCCAGATGGGGGTCTCGGATTGCGACGATATGGCGCCCCTCGTGATGGTGTTGCTGCGCTATCTCGGCTGGGACGTGATCCTGCGCGTGAGTTCTTCCGACGGGAAGGCGTGGAGCCACATCTGGGCACTGGCACTCTGTCCCAAGGTGCCGGTACTGAGAGTTCCGCAACGATGGGTACCGATGGACACGACGCTCGGTCACGGCAAGATCGGCGTGGCCCCCACCTCGGTCAAGCATCTCGACTTCAAGGTTTAGCATGTCCTCCGAGCGCCTTGACCGCATCCGCCGCGACGCCTCGCTGCGCGACCATATCCTCACGGAGTTCCAACGACTCATCCGTCGCCGCATGGGTGAACACGCACACTCCGAGCTGACGCTCATCCTCCAAGATGGCCTGCCCGTGCGGGTGCGGGAGACCCATGAGAAGTACGCCGAGGAACTTGAAGGGGAGAGCTTCTAAGGGGCAATTATTTACCTTGGTTGCTCGTTGGTGTTAGCGTGGACTGGACAATCAGGGAGTGGCCGAACAAGTGCCCGATACCCAGCGACCCATTCAACTGATCGTCGTCAAGCGGAGACGGTATCCGGACGGTCGCCACTGCGTGAGGCTCAACAGCAAGGAGCCCTGTCGTTGCGCGGCATGGAAAGCGGGTCGCGCCAAGAGCGGGGAGCGTGTTTCTGAGATGTGCGTGAGGTCCGGGCGGGAATTCCGGATCGGTAACAAGGTGCTCAAGCCACAAGGCTAAAACACGGTGAAAAGGAAGCTCGTTGCGGCGCGACAGACGCTCAATCCATGGTGGGGAGTTCCGCTGGGATTCGGGATGGCCGCGCTCGGCGGGATCGGTGGCGTCATCGCAGCGCCAGTGTTCTTGGCGGTGCTCAAACCACTGCGCGGGGCGGCGATACCAGCGGCCGTCAGTGGCGTGATCACACAGGGGATCTACATCCTTGTGGTTCTGTGGCGCAAGCAGAGGGACAAGGAGCAGCAGGAAGCATCGCTGCCACTCCCACCCGCACAGGCAAGTGAGACACTGGGCACGTCAATGGCGGCGAGCCTGTTCAGTCGGTTGACCCGCGGGTAGCTGGCTACCCGGAAGAGAAAAGGAGATCGTCCATGGCGTTCCGCATGCTTCCTCCGGGCCTACACTGGGGTTGGGGCCTCCTGGCCGGCTCCGCTGGTCCCCTGCTTGCCGGCGCGGGCGCACGGCTGGTCGAGCCGGACGACCAGGACGCGCGGCAGACGTACCAGCTCGTCGCCACGGGGGGCGCTGGCCTGCTCATCGGTGGCATCATGGTCGCGTTCAAGCCGTCCCGAACGGCGGGATGGGCGGCCCTCGGAGCCGCCGCGGGCGTCAGCGTCCTGACCTACCTGGCGCAGAAGACTTCGGTCTTCGCCGGTGACAACATGGGCCTCACGGTCGCCCAGGAGATCAGCGGCGATCCGCCGGTCGAGGTCCTGAGCAACGGCGGCAACGGCCTGGGCCTCATGGTCGCGCAGGAGATCAAGGGGGAGCTCGGTCAGGCCCCAGTTGACATCCTGGGGGCCAACAACGGCGTGGAGATCCTCGGCAATGCGAGCGGCTTCGGCACCTCGTTCGGCGGGAACTTCACGACCAACCGCTAGTACGGGGTTCGCAGTACGGCGTCGACGCTGACGCTGACGCCGAGACAACTGAACGGGCATTCGTGCGGACGGGCCCCTTACCACGCCAATTCTGGCGCGGAGGGGCCTTTTCTTTTGAGCGGGCAGGATGGCCAACGGCCTACGTCGCCCGCGTGGAGATGAGCAAATGGCAGAATCGGATGGCAGCACCCTCGAGATCAGGGTTCCCGGAACCCCCTTCCCGATCAAGTTCCAGGACTGGGTCCACGACCGCGTTTTCGCCACGATGGAGTTCAGCAACGGCGACACCACGACCCTCGACGTGTTCACCTCGGGACCGGGCCAGGCCATCCCGGGCGGCACCCGCACGCTCACCCACGCCGACACCAACCTGACGCGCCCCGGCAGCAACGGACTCGACCCGGGCAACCAGATGCTGGCCTACGCGCTGAAGGTCATGATCAAGGCGATGGGCAATACCGTCGGGGCCGCGCCGGCCATGACCGACCAGCGCGCGCAGCCGGTGCTCGCCCTGTGGCACGACTTCCAGGACAAGATCTTCATGGAGTTCCGGTACAACCAGAAGCGGCGCACCGGCGGCCTCCTGACCCGCTACCCGCAGGGCGGTGGCCTCCACGTCGTCACCCAGGTCACGGGCCAGGAGATCGTGACCAACGGGCCGCCCTCGCCGCGTGACCAGGTCGCGTTCGTGATGCCGCTGTGGCTGAAGCCCAACATCGGCATCTCGTGCACGCTCGAGCCCGTGTCCGCGCTCGACATCGACGACGCCTTCGTCTACGATGGCGTGACGTACACGGCCAACTACGCCGATGTCCAGGTGGAGCTCGAGGGACTGGTTCAGAAGCCGGTCCAGTAGTTCGGCATCGACAACGGGGCAGGCGCGCTGTGGCCCTAAGAATCACTGTCCGTCGGCGTCGCGCCCGCCGACGGACCCTGTCGAGGTGTGGCTCTCACTTGCACGCCGTCGGGATTAGGACCCGCCATGGACCTCGCAAGGATTTGGGAACGTTTCACTCAGCTCTTCGGTGAACTCGGCCGGGCCACCGTCGCCTTCTTCAAGTGGGTCGAGCTCACGGTCTGGGCCTTCATCGACCGCTTCGTCCCGGAAGCGCGCGAAGGCTACCCCTACGTCATGTGGGACGTGCTCGCATCCGTTGGCGCGACCACGTACAACAACGCCTTCCCGGCTGCCTCGTTCACCAACAACACCACCGACGAGTTCGTCGTGCAATACCTGCGCTTCGAGGGTGGCACGGACGACGGCATCTACTCCACGGGCGGGACGGTCGGCGGCTACCCGGGCGCCCACGACTTCAACCTGCGCGTCATCGTGAGGGACTTGGTTCACAACTCAGCTCTCATGCAGACCGCAACCCCGATTGGCCTGCTCATCGAGCCCGGTCGTCGCGTGTGGAAGCCAGCGCGCCAGATCATTCTGCCCGGTGGGCAGAATGGTTCGCTCGGGATCACGGTCGACAACGTGAGCGGCGGGGCGATCAACAACGTCTACTGCGCAGTCCACGGGTACATGCGCACCCGGAAGAACCAGCCACAGTAGGAGGAGGCCGCGCCATGCCGGCTGTAGAGAAAATCGCAGCCGCGACCATAGCCGTCACCGCTATTGGGGCCACGGGACAGGCTACGCTGATCGTCGCCGCGAAGCAATACGATCTCCACGCCATGCTCTACGCTCCGGCGCCCGGGATCTACATCGGCAGCGTCGGCATCAGGCAAACGAGTCAAGGCGCGGAACTCCCGACGGGCGTGTGGGTGACTTTCCCCGTACCGGCCAACAGCACACTGTACGCGCTGTCGGCCATGGGCACCATCCAGTTGAGCTACTACGTTTCCCCCGTGCTCGCCACGGTCGACGCACGGTTCGCCCAGGCAGTCGAGGCACTGGTGGAGGCCCTGAGAGTGGCGCTCAACCTTCCCGCACCGCAGAGCGCCGCGCCGCTGAAGTTGGTCCCGCCCGCATCAACGTCGCTCCTCGGAGGCCGCTAGCCATGTGGCGGGCTGATTACGACATCATGCAGGGCGAAGGCGCCGGCAACCCGGATGCGATGCCGGGAAGGGAGTTGTGGGATACGCTCCAGTCGTCGCGGCAGAACATCGAGGTCTCGTTCCTCTTGCTACTCGCGAAGGCGAGCAAGGAACAGATCCCCTGCTCGGAGGTCGCGCAGTACAACAAGCTGCGCAACACGCAGCTCGATCTTGAGCGTCGCGCCCTCGCTGAACTCGACCGCGCGGGCATCAACGTCGGCATCCGTGAACCCTCGACGATCCCCGAGGTCGAGGCTTGTCAGACGGGCGAGGAGTCGATCTGGCTCGCCCCTGACTATGCGCGTTCGACGCTTGAGGGTGCCGTGCAACGGTATCGGGCCATCCAGCGGCAACGCTACGACCTGTCTCGCCAGATGCTCCCCGCAGATGAGGGCCTTGGCCTCGCGCCGCTCATCCCGGTCGTGATCGTCGCCGGCGTAGTCCTGGTCGCGTGGGCCGCCGTACTGGTCACCAAGCACGTGTTCGTGGACCCCGGCAAGACCATCGTCAACGGCCACAAGTCGATGACGGACCAGTACCTCGAGCTGCGCAAGGCGGGGTTAAGCCACTCCGATGCGATGGCGGTGTTCAAGGCCATCGCGGGCGCGTTGCCCGGGACCGGCCCCAAGTTGCCCTTCGGGCTGAGCCCGTGGCAGGGGGTCTTCGTCGCGTTTGTGGGTGGCGCCCTGGTCGTGAGCGGTACGTACCTGTGGCTTACCAGGACAAAAATGGGGCAACGGACCATGCGGCGCTTGCGCGGCGCCCCGGCCGCAACGGCACAGCGGAGGTGAGTGAGTGGCGCTCACGGGTAAGGGCAAGGCCATCGCGGTGATTGGCTCGGCGGTCGGGGGCGGGCTCCTGGCCGGCATCATCGCCGCCCTCACCAAGGGGAGTCCAAAAAACAAGTCGGGCAATGCGGCGGGGGCAAAGACGAAGGGCAAGGACTGTGGCAACTGTGGCAGGTGATCCGGTGAACCTCGGCTTGCAGGAGATCCTCAATCGCTTTGAGCACCTGGACGATGCCGTGCGCAACAACGTGGACCGCATCGGCGACCACGTACAGGCGATGGACGGCAAGCTTGATGAGCTCGCGTGCGAGACGGCCAAGCTTACGGGTGCACTGGAGCAGCACCTCACGGCCGACGAGCAGCGGCGCGTGGAGGTAAGTAGCCGTTTCCGTGCAGTAGAGTTCACTGCGCGCCAAGGCGTGGTTGATGCTGAAGCGCGGATGACGAGGGCCGTCGGTGACGTGATGCTCAGGGCTAACGGGGCCACCGACATGGCACGGGAGACGGGGAAGAAACGTGACATCTGGAGGTCGCAGGTGGTCGCCGTGGCAGCGGCCGTTACCTTGCTGCTCTCCGCCTTGGGGGTCGGGTACACGATCCTAAAAGGACGGGCCGGCACTGGCATTCCCAAGCCTGCCGCCACGTCCCAGCCATGAGATCCTCGCGCGGGGGCCGTCCTCGTTTCTTACGTAGCCCGCTCGTTGGGCGTAGAATGTCACCATGATCACCGCCTCCTTCGGCCAAGCTGCTGAGTCAGCCGAGTCCGGCGTTATCGACGCGATCTGGAGCGTCGCTAAGGCGTACTCCGGGTTGCCCGGGCTGGTCTACGAACAGCTCGCGAAGCAATCAGCCGACGCCGGAGTTCCCGCAACGGCCCCAGAACCCCCGGGCGGGCCGAGCGAACAGTCGCCATTCCCGGGTGGGCTAACCCGGGCACGTCGCGCCAGTGGCCCTCCTGCGCCTTCTCCGTCCCCTTCGGGCGACGAGACGGCGGATTTGCCCGTGTGGCCGTGGGTGGTTGGGGGCTTGTTGATCCTCGGCGTCGGCGGCATTGCCATTGTCGCAGTGCGTCGTCAGGCGCCTCGTCGGCGCAAGCGCAAGTGAAGGGAGACCGTCCATGATTGTCGCCAAGCTGGGTCAGGATGACCCCAACCAGGAACTCACGCGCCAGGCGATGCTCGCCTACCAGCAGGGTGACATGACTGCCTATCGTAAGGCTCTCCAGACGAAATACGGCCCCGCGTTCGCCGTGCAGGCGGGCGATCCCGCTGCTTACCGGGCAGCCATCGAGGCCAAGTACGGAGCTGGCGCCGAGGCGACTGGTGGGGCGTGGCAGTGGGTGAAGAAGCGCAAGTGGTGGCTGATCGGTGCCGGTGCGGCGGGGCTCGTCGCGTGGCGTATCATCCGCTAGACGAGGTGGAACATGCTGTGTAGCAACTGCATGGGCGCGCCGGTCGAGATCCTGGGGGCCGCAATCCCGATAACCCTCCTTGGCGCCGAGGACACGCTGCCGACCTACGGCGAGGAAGAGGCATCCGAGCAAGGTCGGACGTGGCTCACCTACGGTGCCATCGGCATCGGCGTGCTGGCCGTGGGCGCACTGGCGTATGCGGTGCTCAGGCGTGGCCGGAGAAGCAAATGATCGTCGCGAAGTTCGGCCAGGGCGACGACGCGATCTGGAAGCGCGTCCCCTCGTCGGCCGATGTGCTGCCGACGCCTCCCGAGTACACGCCTGCCTCAGAGGTCGACCGCTACCAGCGCGAGAGCGCGGAGGTCGAGGCTGAGGCCGGGCGGGCGCGGATGCGCCGTGCACTGCTCGCCGTGGTTGGGGGCGTGACCGTAGCGGGCGCGGTGGCCCTGATCGTGTTGACCCGCGAGCCCGGCAGCGTGCGGCGCCGCCGTGGTCTGCGCTCCGGGCAGATCATCTGCAAGTGGGGCGTGCGCTACCGTGTGGGCAATCGCGGGAACCTGGCAAGGATCGGGAACTGCTGAGGTCGACATGCGCGACGAGAACAAGTGGATCAAGTGTATGAGTCGGGTCAACGCGGCGGAGAGTTGCTTTCTCAAGCGCCTCGTTAAGCAGCGACGGCCATGGAATGCAGGGGAACGCCGCATCTGGATCAGGATGCGCACCGCATACGCACGCTGTGAGCGTAAGGCTGGGCTGGAGGCGAGGAAGGGCAGCTAATGGCTGGGACCAAGCTCTACGCGAAGGACCTCCGCCGTCGCCGCAACCGTCGCATCGGGGCCGTCATCGGCGGCGTGCTCGCCCTCGGGGCCATCGCGCTCGGCGGCAAGTGGCTCTGGGATAACGTCATCAACGCCCGCGCCAAGCCCCCGGGGACGCGCAAGGACTGGAGCGGGTGCGGGCGAGTGCCCGACGACATGGAGCCCAAGCCGCGCTACGAGTGCGGGGCAACCGTGAGCGTTGAGGGACGCGAGCAGGTCATCGAAAGCCGCACTTGGTCGGTCGCTGAGGGCTACGGGAGCTTCTGGGTCTACGGGCTGTCCATCGACGGCGGTGTGGAAGAAGGGAATATCGACTGACCCATGGCCAAGAACAACAGCGCCTGCACCTGTCCCGCGTCCGTCTACGGCGGCTTCAAGCAGGGTACCGGCATTGCGCTCGGCCTCCTCGCCGTCGCGCTCGTGCCCCTCGGGCTGGTTGTCTTGGTCGCGCTGCCCGCCTACCTTGACTCGCTCGCCAGCAAGGCCAGCGCCGACGCAGGGGCGCTCAAAGGCTTCGACTTCGCAGTGATGCGGTGAAGGCCCGCAAAAAGGAGTCACGATGATCGTCGCACGCCTCGGGGATTGGTCGGACTACGCATGCGCGGCGGCGCCGTTGCTCTGTGCCGGCGGCCGAGCGGCTGCCGGTGCGGCCACGGACTACGCGGCGGCGAAGAAGACCGAGATCATCAACGACGCCACCAGCAGCGTGCGCAACAGCATCGTCCAGGCAGGACGTGACGTAACGCCTGGCGTGACTGCCAGTATCGAGGAGGGGCTGGAATCTACCCGGGAGGTAGCGACCAGCGCAGCGCGCGCCGTCACGATCGCCGTCATCGCGCTCGGCGCCGTGATCGCCGTGTCGGCGGGCGCGCTGGTATGGGCGTCGAGGAAGAAGCAGCGACGTCGCCGCCGGTAGCTTCCCGTACCCTCAACCTCTTCCCCGACCACCTCCCCGCATTTTTTTTGTTGACAGGACCTGGTGCGTGGTCTACTGTGAAGCATGCACAGCAAAGTACGCATGCCGAGCAAGTCGCCACCGACCCCTGACGACCCCTTAACCTACGAGCAGGCCGCAGTCGCGCTCGGGCTATCACGCGCAACCGTGGCGCGCATGGTCGCCGCCGGTAAGCTCAAGTCGTGGCGCTACTTCGGGCGCCTCGTGGTGAGCAAGGCCGAGGTCGATGGGTCGGTACGCCCATGAGCGACGCCGCCCCACCCCGCCCTATCCCCTTCGAGCCTGCCTTGGGCAAGCGTGTCGGCAAACTCATTCGCGACGCCGGGCGCCTGGAAAAGTTGATCGACGAAGAGGGCTACAGCGCCTACCCTTCCTCGCGCCCGGCGGTCGCCAGCGCGCTGGCCGTCCAGGCGGCGCCGTGGTCGCGGTGGTCCAGCTCGGGGCTCAACATCATCCGGTCGGTATGCGGCAGCGCCGAACACCCGCTCGTGAAGGCATGGCTGTACTTCGTGATCGAGCGCGAGAACGTGGTCGACACGGTCAGGCGGGGCCGGGGCATCCTGCAGGCGTTCCTCGACGACTGGCGGGCGGGGACACTGTGGGCGGTGGGGATAATCAAGGAAGACGAGCCGATAACCCGAGAGAGTTCAAAGTAGACGAAGTAGAGAGGTGTCATGCTGGCCTACAAAGTGCTGACCCACGATCTCCGGCCGCCGATTCAGGGTGGAGACCCGGCGTTGCCCCCTGGCTACGCGCTGCCGTACCAGTTACCGCGCGTCGAGGTGGACACGTCGGACGACGCCTGTGCCGCTGGCTGGAACGCCTGCGCGGAGGCCCACGTGGCGCTACGGGTAGCCGGGCTGTGGCCGGACGGCCGCCCGTCGCGGCTGTTTGTCCTCGACGGTGCCGATGCGGAAGTGCTCACCCGCGGCGACAAGCTGCGGGCGCCGACGTGGCTGGTCGAACGCGAGTGCTCCGACGACGAGATCGAGGCCGCCGTGCGGCGAATGTCGGCGCCGTTCGGCGAGCACACCGACGAGATGGCGGCCGAGCAGATGGCGTGGCGTCGCGCGCTCGCGCGGCCCGGGTTCGACCCGGCGGCCGTCGAGCGCCACCTGGGGGTCGCGCTCCAGGCCCGTGGGCTACCGTGGAAACTCAAGCGCTACGATGATGCCCTCACCGCCAGATCCGTCAGGGACGCCTGGAATGCCTGGGCCGCCACGGACGCCAGATTCGCCTGGTCCGCCTGGGATGCCAGGGATGCCACGGCCGCCACGGCCGCCAGGGATGCCTGGGCCGCCACGAACGCCAGATCCGTCAGGGACGCCTGGGGCACCTGGACCGCCGCATACGCCAGGTCCGGGGATGCCTGGGATGCCTGGGCGGCCTGGGACGCCTGGGCGGCCCTCAGTGTCCACTACGCGACGCTCATGTCCCGGATGCCGCCACCAGCCGTCGCGCTGGTGGGCCTGCGCGATGCCTGCGCGGCCGGGCTGGAGGTTGCGGCCCCGACGGGGCCGAACGAGCTGGGGTGGGCCATGGCACACCTCGTCGAGGTCGGGCATGGGTAACAAAACGCGGAGGTGATAGATGTCCAAGCTCAGCAAGAAGCAGATCAAACGCCGCATGGACGCGCGCGCGGCGCGTGAGGCGCAGCGGCTGCGATATCAGGGCTACGCCGCGCAGGGGCGTAACAAGAAGTCCGCGCGCTTCCGACGTGGCCTGCGAGCTCAGCGCGTGCTGAACCCGATCAAGCATGCTCAGGCGTGCTGCGGCAACGTCGGCTGTCGGCGCTGCTTCCCCGCTCTGGCCGACGCTCATGGCTGACGTGAGCGTGGCCCGCAGCACGACGCGGATCTGG
>ERZ1292632.587-Hain-H43-01um-R2-587-length-40239-cov-7_pt1 | contig 28911 bp, 32 predicted proteins | sample MGYA00564407_ERZ1292632 | MGnify/ENA primary metagenome ERZ1292632 (study PRJEB36523, sample SAMEA6512637) | groundwater metagenome | collected 2019-01-08 | study: AquaDiva: Metagenomics assemblies of 32 groundwater samples | reverse complement strand
AAATCTTAAATTTTCCAAAAGAAACACGCTTGCCGGACTGGAATTCTTAATTTTCTTTCTAATTTCCGCAAAATTAAAATTATCTATAAAATTCACTTTACGATTTAACTTTTCAGAAAAAATTTTTGTGAAAAACTTTAAACTTTGTTTTTTATCAAAACCTTTCGGTCGGCCGCGATGGCTTAAAAGCGCTATTTTTGTTTTGTTCTTTAAGAGAAAATCAAGAGTCGGCAGGATGGCGGCAATCCTCAGGTGTCCTCTGCCCCTTATTTCGTTTTCTTCAAGATTCAAATCAACGCGCAAAAGACAGGTTCTGCCTGAAAGATTTTTGTTTTGAAGAGACGATAAGTATTTCATCGATATTGAGCGGGATACCGGAATTGAACCGGCGACTCAACCTTGGGAAGGTTGCGTATTACCACTATACTAATCCCGCAGAACTACGCCTTCGCCGATCCAGGAAAAACCGGGAATTAAAATCACGACTTTGGCGTTTCGCTTTAATTCTTTCAATTTTTCCTCAAAATTGCCGTTTTCCAAAAATATCCTGTTCCCTAAAATGTCGCTTTTCGCCTGAGGAATCACTACTCTTTTTTTGAAATCATCGGCTGAGAAACCGTACAGAACGCTCGCTTCTTTGCTGATTTTTTCGCCGTTCTCTATTTTGGAAATTCTTTCTTCAACAATCCTGTTAAGGTCAGCTGCGCTCATCGTTTTTCTTAATTCTTCATCTATCAACACATCCTCAATCAATCCGTCCAGAACCGCCCGCTCTATTTCTTTTTTTGTTTCATCCGCGTTCAAAACCGCCGCGTCTTTTGCGTAAAGCTCAAGTATATTCCGATAATATTTGTAAGCGCCGCTGTAATGTTCCCGGAAATCGCCGGCGCTGATGAGCTGGCTGCCGACCAAAACCACGGGATAAGAATGGCTGATTATGATATAAGCGCCGATGCCGATTGTTAAAATCAACGCGATTATTATAGTTGTTTTTTTATTTTTCATTTACGGCACAATAATCATCATTTTTTCTCCGATTTTTTTGTAATTTAAGCGGCTACGCAACTCTTTTTCCAAATTCTCCCATTTGGAATAATAACTGATTTCAGATTGAATTCTTTCGTTTTCTTTAAGCAAATCGTCAAGGCGGCCGCTTAAATTCGTAACTTTTTCTCTTAATTGACTTCTCTCTTTAAAAATAAAATAAACCTGGACAGCAAGATAGGTAATTACTATCGCTAAAACAACTGCTAGTACTTTTTTCATATTCGCATACTTTATTTTAACATCTTTTTAAAGACTTCTGAAGGTATTTGAATCCTGCTCTGGCCGGCCAAGGTCGCCAATTTTTTCTTGCCTTTTTTCTGTTTTTTCCAGAGTTTCATTTTTCTGGTTCGGTCGCCGCCGTAAAGATAGCCGGTGACGTCTTTTTTCAAAGCCGGCACGTTCTCCCGGGCAATAATCCGACCGCCGGCTTTCGCCTGAATCGCCTGGTTAAACTGCTGACGCGGTAAAACTTCTTTCAGTTTATCCACGGTCTTTCTGGCTTCATGCTCTATCTTATTTTTAGGAACCACTCTGGTGAGGCCCGGTACTTTGAAACCGGCGACTAGAATTTCCATTTTTTCAAGCTCTGCCCTTTGATATTCGCCTAATTCGTAGCTAAAAGAGGCAAATCCCTCGGAAACCGATTTCAGCCGGTCGTCAAAATCGGAAATCAATTCCACAAGCGGCATTTTTGCTTTGATTAAAATCCGTTCTGCAGAAAGATTTTCCGTTTTAATATCCTCCATCCTAAATATTTCTTTAAGTTGAAAAATGTCGCCTAGGTATTTAACCGGGCTGATAATTTCCAAGTTAACCATCGGTTCCTGTATCTCACTCAAATCGTCCGGTAAACCCTCCACGTTTTCAATAATTTTTTCTTTTATTTTGTAAGCCACGGATGGAAAACTGTTGATTGTTTTTATCCCGAATTCCCGCTCCAGACGCTCAACGGTAATTTCAAAATGAAGCTTGCCTAAAAATCCGATTTTAAATCCCCTGCCTAGAACCTCGTTGAAATCCGGTTCAATTTTAAGAGCGGAATCGTTGAGTTTGAGCCGCTGAAGGGATTTTTTCAGTTCGTCGTATTCACAATTGTCCGGGTAAAAGGAAACAAAAACAACCGGTTTCGGCTCGTTGTAACCAGCAAGCGCCTCGTTTCCGATGGTGTCGCCGATTTTTAATTTGTCCGGGTCTTTTAAGCCGGTGGCAACATAGCCGATTTCTCCACTTTGTAATTTCTCTGTTATTTTCAGCTGCGGCGTGAAAAACCCGAGTTCCTTGATTTTAAATTTTTCTCGGCCAGCCGTCAGCTTTGTTTCTTCGCCCGCTCTAAATTCACCGCTAAATACTCTCACCGAAGCGATTATACCTTTGTGGTCGTCGTAGAACGAGTCAAAAATAAGGGCTTTACTCAAATACGCCGCCTGTGTTTCGTGCGGAATGTCTCGGAGCGCCGCCGAGCTTGGTGTCCGACCACGGTCGGACTCGGCGGCGCGAGAGTCAAGCGGCGGCGAGCCGCTGGAGCGAGCCGACCGCGGTTCCGTCAGAAATACAGGCGGCGTATTTCTAAATACTTCGCTTGGAGCTGGTACGAATTTTATAATCGTCTCCAAAAGCGCTTTAACACCTTCTCCTGTCTTGGCGGAAACCTTAAAAATCTCCTCCAATGCGCAGCCGATTAGATCCGCAGTTTCTTTTATAACGCTCTGAAGTTGTGGCGGATTTAAATCAACCTTATTCACTGCGCCGATAATTCTTAATCCCTGCTTTTTAGCCGCGTAAAAATTCGCCAAGGTCTGCGCCTGAATGCCCTGCGTCGCGTCAACCAATAAAATCGCGCCTTCCACCGCGGCTAAAGCCCGGGAAACCTCGTAAGAGAAATCCGGATGACCGGGAGTGTCAATCAAATTTAGGGTATAGGGTTTAGCGTTTAGGGTATAGGACATACGGACTGGCGCCATTTTTATGGTAATCCCCCGCTCTCGTTCCAATTCCAGCTGGTCCAAAAATTGCGCCTTCATTTGGCGCTTTTCCACGGTCCCGGTAATTTCCAAAAACCTGTCCGCGAGTGTCGACTTCCCCGCATCTACGTGAGCGATAATCACAAAATTTCTGATATTTTCCGTCATTTTTCCAGTTTAGCCCAAAATTCACTTATCCACAATGACATCGCGAATAAAAATTTGCTATAATTAGCGTATGCGGCGGCGAGAAGGATTTACTCTTTTGGAACTTATTGTTTATGTGGGCATCTTGGCTGTGTCAGCCGCTTTGCTGACCGGAATTCTATCCACCACCCTTAAAGTTCAAAACCGCGAATCAGCGAGCAATGAAGTCACCAGTCAGTTGAATTTCGTGATGCAAAATATCAACCGTTTGGTGCGAGAGTCGTCAAACATTGAAATCGCCACCAGCACTGCCACTTCAACGTTAAAACTCCGAATGAAGGACTCTGCTAAAGACCCGACTTGCCTCTCTTTGGTCAACGGAGTGATTAAATTGGCCGAAGGTCCCGGAAGCAATCCCAATAATTGTACTGATGTGACTTCTAATTTAACCAACAATCGGGTTATAGCCGACAATCTGGAATTTACAAAATTTTCCCAATATCCGGGCCACGACACGGTTTCGGTTGATATTCAACTCATGTATAACAGTCAAAATCCCCAACAGCGGCTAACCCGCGAGCTTCGTTCCGCCATTGCCCGGGTTTCCGCCGCCACTTTTGATTCCAATCTTTTGCCCGGTTCAACAAATTATACCATTGGCCAGCAGGGCTCTCCGTGGCTTGACGCCTTTATTTCCAATCTCTTGTACTTAGGCCGGCTCAGTTCTGACCCCAGCGCTTCGCAAGAAGGCGCCATTTATTACAACACCGCCTCCAGCACTTTTCGGGGATACAAACCCAGCGGCTGGGCTAATTTAGGAGAAAGTTTATGGACCGCGTCGGGAAATGATATTTATAACAGCAATTCGGGGAATGTCGGCGTTAATATCAACAACCCGGCTAGCAGCTTAAGCATAAAAGGGAATGTGGGTATTGGCACTGGTTATGCTTCTGTCGCCGCGCCAACAAACGGAATGATAGTTCAGAGCAAGGTCGGAATCGGGACGACGAATCCGGCTTACGAACTTGATGTTACTGGCGACGCAAGAATTACCGGCAAGCTTATAGTTCCTTTTAGAGGCGCTTTGGTGAAAAGAACAACAAGTCAGTCAATCCCAAACAATACTGTAACGAATGTAAATTGGGACGCAGAGGAATATGATACAGACAATATACACGATAATGTAACCAATAATGAAAGACTTACTGTTCCGAGTGGAGTGACTAAAGTAAAGATTTGCGGAAATGATTATTGGCCTACAAATAACTCGGGGGACAGAATGCTGAGATTATATAAGAATGGAGCTTATTTTCCGGGAACGGGTAGAATGGCTATTAGATCCGCCGCTAGTGCCTATACGTCACAAAATATATGCAGCGCTGTTGTTTCGGTTACATCTGGAGATTATTTTACAATGCAGGTTTGGCAAAATTCAGCAGACGCTCTAAATCTTGAAGCAGGTGAACCATTATGGTTTTCAATGGAGATTATTGAATAATTCGGTAATTGAAGTTTATTGAAGTTGAACTTCCATAGTTATCATTTTCCGTGGCAGTGTTTATATTTAACCGGTCGGCCGTCGGGATGTTTTGCTCCGCAGGGACAGGGAGCGTTGCGCCCTATTTTTTTATCAGCGTATAGCGTCGAGCGGTTAGCATTTGGGGCAATTTTTTGTTGTGAATCTTGGGTTTTGGTTTCCCCTTCCCCTATACGCTGAACGCTGTCCGCTAAACGCTCCTTATTTTCTTCCAGCCACTTATCAAATCCCGCCATCATTTCCTTAAATAAAATACTGCTTTCCCGACGGTACTCAACCAAAGGGTCGTGCTGGCCATAGGCGCGCAAGCGCACTGACTCCCTCAAGACCTCCATACTCTCCAAATTATTCATCCAAAGCATATCTAGCATTGCCAAAATTTGGGCGGGTGTTTTTTGCTCCAGAAGTTCCTGCCGCTTTTTGTAAATCGCCGTTCGTTGTTTGTTTAGAACGTCGTCGTATTCCAATAAATGCTTTCTGGCGTCAAAATTAAATCCTTCCACTTTTTTCTGAGCTTCGTTGACCACCTTTGACACCAATCGCGACTCAATCGGCTGGTCTTCCGGCAGATTAAAACTTTCCATCAGGGATTTTATCCTCTCGCCGCCAAAAATCCGCAGCAAATCATCTTCCAAAGACAAGAAAAACTGCGATTCGCCCGGGTCGCCCTGCCGACCGCTCCGACCGCGCAACTGATTGTCAATGCGCCGCGCTTCATGCCGTTCGGTGCCCAAAACAAACAGCCCCCCGACTTCGCGCACTTTTTGCGCTTCGTCGGCCAAAGGAGGATTGCCGCCAAAAATTATATCCACTCCCCTGCCCGCCATATTCGTTGCCACGGTAACCGCGCCCAGTTTTCCCGCTTGAGCGATTATTTCGCCTTCCCGTTCGTGGTTTTTGGCGTTTAAGACCTCGTTGGGAACGCCGACTTGTTTTAATAATTTTGAAAGAAGTTCATTGTGTTCAATTGAGGCGGTGCCGATTAAAATCGGCTGGCCGAGAGAATGACGTTTTTTTATCTCGTCAATAACCGACCGGTATTTAGCTTCTGAATTTTTATAAATTAAGTCGGACAAATCCCGACGAATCATCGGCTTGTTCGGCGAAATAGAAATGACTTCCAAGTTATAAACTTTGTGAAACTCCTCGGCTGAGGTCTGGGCCGTGCCGGTCATTCCGCTGATTTTTTCGTACAACCGAAAATAATTTTGAATGGTAATAGAAGCGTACGTGCGCGATTCTTGCTTAACCGCCACTCCTTCTTTGGCTTCAATCGCCTGATGAAGCCCGCCGGAATACCGGCGACCGTGCATCAACCGACCCGTAAATTCGTCAACAATGATTATCTCCCCGTTCTTGGCCACATAATTTTTGTCGCGATGAAAAAGCGCTTTGGCTTTCAATGACTCTTCCAAATAATGAACCAGCCGGAGGGTTTGCGGGCTGTAAAGGTCTTTGATTTTTAAAATATTTTCAACTTTATTGATGCCTTCGTCGGTAATGCTGACCGACTTTAATTTTTCATCAACAAGATAGTCGTCTTCTTTTTTAAGTTGAGAAACAACGCGGCTGAAAATCCTGTAAAATTCGCTTGACTCGGCGTCCGGCGCGGCAATAATCAAAGGAGTTCGCGCTTCGTCAATTAAAATGCTGTCAACTTCGTCAATAATAGCGTAGTGATTGCCGCGCTGGACTTGGTCTTTTAAATCGTAAGCTAAATTATCACGAAGATAATCAAACCCAAACTCATGATTGGTGCCATAAGTGATGTCAGCTAAATACGCCTCTTTTCGCGAAACCGGCCGTAAATAGTCCTGAACCACCTTAAAACCGCCCAGAACATCGCGTTCTTTATCTTTTTCGTCTGTATAAGTTGGGTCATATAAATAAGCCGCTTCATGCGTAAGACAACCCACAGAAACTCCCAACGCATTATATATCTGTCCCATCCAGACCGTATCGCGCCGCGCCAGATAATCATTGACCGTAATAATATGGACGCCTTTGCCGGTTAAGGCATTCAGATAAGCCGGCGCGGTGGCCGCCAAAGTTTTTCCTTCGCCGGTAAGCATCTCGGCGATTTTGCCCTGATGCAGAACAATGCCGCCGACTAGCTGAACGTCAAAATGCCGCTGACCCAGAGTGCGCCGAGCGGCTTCCCGAGCCAAAGCAAAGGCCTCGGCTAATACTTCGTCAGGGCCTGCACCATTTTGAACTCGCTTTTTTAATTCTTCGCTTTCAAGTCCTAATTTTTCAACAGTTAATTTTTCTAAGGCCGGTTCTATGGAATTAATTTTTTTAATCAGCGGTTCAAAATTGTACTTGCCAAAAAACTTCTTTAAAAAACTTGTCATCTTCTTTTATTTATCTTTATTTCTTTATATTTCTTGATTTCCTGTTGTAATTTGTCTCTGACTTTGTCTATTGCCACTCTAATATCCCAGTCCGAATGTTCCGCTCTTAAAATTTTTTTAGGCAGATACATATTCGCCTCGGCATAATAAACATTGCCTTTGCGGTGATGTCGGGTGCTGCGAGCTATCTCTATTTCGACTTTAATCTCGCCCTTGGTTTCAAATCTTTTGGCGAACTTTTCGAGAGAACCGATTTTTTCTTCTATGTATTCGTTAATTGACGGAGTAATCCCTAAACGACCGGCTTTTAAGATGATTTTCATACCGTTTATTATAACTTAAACAGCAAAAATCTCAAATAAAAAACCCGCCCAAGTTTTTGGATACTACGCTTCCAAAAATTTGGGCGGGGTAAAAGAGTTTATCTCTTCTTTTTTTTGCCTGCTTTTTTTTTCTTTGCCATTTTTGGCGTCCCGCCTAAATTTTGGAAAAAATTTTGGCGGGAAAGATTTTTTATAGCCAGTGTTGGATTGTCGACCAATCAACCGCGCTGACTTTCAACGACATTACTTCTTATAATTAATTTTATAAAAATAATTACATTGAAGTCAATAGCAAACTGTGGATAACTTTTCAAAGACGCACAACCTCTTCTTCCAGTTTAATTTTAAATTCATTATAAACTTTTTTCTTGGCAAGTGCAATTAAATTTTTTACATCATTAGCGGTAGCGCCCAAGACATTAACGATAAAATTCGGATGTTTTGGTGAAATCATCGCTCCGCCGCAAGAAATTCCTTTTAGTCCTGCCTCAGAAACCAAAAAAGCCGCCGGAATAACAGGAAACGGGTCTGTTTTTATAATATTCTGAGGAATTTTTGGGGCTTCTTTGGCCTTTTTAAGGCCGACGTTTTTAAAAATACTGCCTATGCTCGGGTATTCCAGTGGTTGCTTTTGGCGTCGATAATCCATATTCGCTTCCATAATTTCCTGAATTCTCTTTTTATCTCCTTTTCTGAGATAAATGGCGGCTTCAATAATTATTTCCTGATTCCCCTTTTTTTTGAAAATACTGTGGCGATAATCAAAACGACACTCTGGTTGACTTCTTTTTATTATTTTCGGCTTTTTGCCGGAGATATCCAAACTGACGACTTCTTTAATTATATCCTTCATCTCACCGCCAAAAGCGCCGGCATTGCCGTAAATAGCGCCGCCGATTGTTCCCGGAATGCCAGCTGCCCATTCCAAATCAGAAAAAGATTTAGTAATTGAGTAATTAAGCAATTCAGTAATTGGAACGCCTGCGCCGACTCTAATTAAATCCCTTTCTTCTTTAATAAATTGAATATTTGGTTTTAAAATTAAGCCATTAAACCCCTCATCGTTGATTAAAACATTAGTGCCGCCGGCTAAAATAAAAATAGCATGCGAATAGCGCGCCTCCGGCCTTCGGCCTTCGGCAATGCGAACGCGCCCATCCGAATACAGCCGACTCCACTTATCCAAAGCCTTGATAGTTTCTTCAACATTTTTTGCTTCAAAAAAATATTTTGCCGGTCCGCCAATTTTATAATTGCTGAAACGTGAAAGAATTACGTTTTCCTGAAACATAATACACCGAAGGGGTACTGGTGGTGACCTCCAGTTTTTTTACTTAGTGAGTACTCTGCCCAGTACCCCATTTAATTGTGCCAAATTTGTTAAAATCCCGCAACGCAAAGCTTTTTAAAACCAAAAACCGCCCTTGCGGGCGGTTAAAACCGGAAGGGCTTTCCTTGGATTTCCCTGCCTCCGACCGAAGTCGGAGTTAGAGACAAGGAAAACTCACACTCACCTGTTAAAGTATATCATAAGCCCTCTATAAAAATCAAGCCCCGGCCTGTGGATAAGATTTCGGCTCACTAGGGGGCTTAAAAACAATGAATTTATAACCCAAGAAGTTCCAGATCAGGGAAACAATTATCGCTGCGCCTTTGGCAAAATTCAGAGTGACAAAAGCGTCCGAAAAAATCCGGCTCAATCCAACGAGATGAACAACTGAAACAACAAATGAAGAAATCGCCTCAAAGCCGAAGTAAAGAGAATTGAAAATGATTTGATGAATCACGAACATCCCGATTACGGTAATGACGAAAAAACTCAAAATCTGCTGATAAAGGTTCCCTTCTTTTGACTCAAAAGTCCATAATTTATTCAAAATAAAACTGTTGAGCATCGCGACGAAAACCGAAATTATGTTGGCTATTAAAAATTTCTGACCAAGTAGAATAAAAGCCGCGGTTAAACCTAAAAATACAAAGGCGTTCAAGATTATGACATCAATCAGCGTGTTCAGGACTCCGACGAGCACAAATTTGCCCGCCTGCTTTGTTGTCTGTTGAATTCCGTTCATTTTTATTTAAGGAAATTGCCGATTAATCCATTTAGCTCCGGATGACTTTCCAAAATGTCCGTGCCGTGGCCGCCGGAATCGTAAATTTGAATTTTCCTTACAACTCCTTTTGATGCTAACTCGTAAAGTTTCTGATTTTCATTGACATTGTCGCCATCGTCCTTCGCGCTGACAAAAAAAATTTTTTGTCCGGCTTTAAGATTTTTAACCAACGGCTCGGTTTTTATACCTCTGTAATTTAATCCCGCTGAAAGCAAAATCGCCGTCCCAAATTCTGAATGCCCAATAATATATTGTAGCGCCAAATTCGCGCCAATGGAAGCGCCGACAAAAGAGATTTTCTCCGGCGTCACTTTCCTGTTTTTAACTAAATAATCAACAGCGGCTTCCAAATCCAGAATGCTTTTTTGATGTTCGGTATCGGAAAATTTTGTAAAGCCGTCAGGCCCAGCGTCCGATTCACCGTGGCCCCGCAAGTCAATAGCAATACTCTCGTATCCTGAATTTTGCAGTTCCTGCGCCAAATCCTTGTAGGATTCTTTCGTCGTCGGCATCATATGAATTAAAACCAGCCAGCCAAGAGAATTTTCCGCTCCGTAAAGATTGGCAGCGATTTTTACGCCGTCTTTTGTTGTCAAAAACAACCTTTCCGCCATTTTAGAAAAAACTTAACGAAATTATCACTATCAGCACAATTAGAATTATGATTACCCTAACAATAATCTTACTTAATTTCATAGGTTATACTGACTTGGATTGTTATTTCCTGAGTGCCGGGCTCAATGGTCGGCGCAACGGACGGCGCTCCGCCTTTACCTTCCATGGCGGCGTAGTAAGGAAACGGTTGAAAGCCTTGATATTCTGAGAAATTGATTACTTTGCCGAGCTTGACGCTGTTTTTCTCCGACATTGTTTTCGCCTTTTCCTTTGCTTTTTCAAACGCCTGATTTCTCGCTTCTGCTAAATATTTCTCCGGCTCATCCACATCAAAAGAAATTGAACCGATTTGATTGATTCCCAATTCCGGCAAGCCACCCAGAACTTCCGCCACCTTATCTAAGTTCCTAACCTTTACCAAAACCGTCTGAGTTAATGTATAACCGCTGATAAATGTTTTTCTGGTTTTTTCGTCATACTCATAACGCGGACTGAGATTATACTGCGTTGTTTTAATATCTTTCTCGTCAATTTCAAGAGATTTCACAAAGTTAATCGCCGAATTCATCTTTTTGTTATTTTCTTCGGCGACAAATTTGGGATTAACTCCTTCAGAAACCACCGAGAAAGAAACTTTGGCGATATCCGGACTGACTGTCACTTTGCCTTCGGCCGAGACAGTTATTGTCTTAGCCGGAAACAAAGAATCGCCGAATTTCTTCGCCGGCCCGAAAAAAAGGGAGTAAAGAATTACCGCTGTCAAAATCCCCAAGAAAACAGCAATGGCTGTATTTTTTAATTTAAGATTATCGTTCATAATTTAATACCCTAATTATATTACGAACTTCGTCTTTTTTAACGCTGGCGCCGCCGACCAAGACGCCGTCTATTTCCTTTAATTGTATAAAATTTTTGATGTTTTTGCCATTAACAGAGCCGCCGTACAGCACCTTCGGAGAAATGAGAAATGAGAAATGAGAAATGAGAAATTTTTTGATAAATCTTATCATTTCTACCGCGTCCTGCGGCGTGTCAGGATATTTTGCGCCGATTGCCCAGATCGGCTCATACGCAATCACTAAGTGATTGCGTAATTTAGAATTAAGAATTAAAAATTTAGAATTTTTAAGGTCTTTTTCTAATTGGTTTTTTACGTAATTTTTTGCCTTTCTTAATTCTGCATTCTTAATTCTTAATTCTCGCGCGTGAGCGCGAGTGGGTTCCCCGACGCAAAGCACGACTTTCAATCCGGCTCGCAGCGCGGCTAAAACTTTTTTGTTTATCATCTCGTCTGTCTCGCCTAAATACTTCCGCCTTTCGGAGTGGCCGATAATAACGTATTCAACGCCCAAATTTTTGAGCATCTTTGCTGAAATTTCGCCTGTATACACACCCCCGCCAGTTGGCGGATTTTCCCAGAAAACATCTTGAGCGCCTAATTTGATTTTGGTCTTATATATAAGACCAACGATTTCTGGAAGATAGACGAACGGCGGACAAATTATCAACTCGAGATCTTCAGTTTTTAGTTTTGAATTTTTGGTCGCGTCAAAAATCTGCCTCGCTTCTTTAAGCGAAGTCGGGTTCATCTTCCAGTTAAAGATTATAAGTTTTCCCATAATTCTTGTTTATAATCCGCGATTCATTTTATTTCTGCTATTAAAATAACTAAAAATCCACCAGCCAACTGCCGCTAAAATCAATATCAAAATCAAATAATCAAATTTTCTGAAATAAACCTGTAAAACTTGCCAATTTTCTCCGAAAACAAAGCCGAGATATGTCAAAAATAGACACCAGATAAACGAGCCGCTGAAAGTCAATACCGAAAAAACCGAAATTCTCATTTTTGCCAAGCCGGCAGGAAAAGAAATAAAAGTGCTGACCACCGGCATCAAACGGCTGAAAAAGACAGAAGCCGCGCCGTATTTCTGAAACCATTCCTGCGCCAGTCCTAATCCCCTATCGCTGATTAAAATTTTGAGAATTCCGTATTTATTCCTTATCTCGTCTCTGCCCAAAAAAGAAGCCAATCTGTAAGAAAGCAAAGCGCCGATTAAATTAGCGAAAGCGCCGACTGAAACCACCAACCAGAAATTAAAAACTCCCCGTTGCGCCAGAAAACCGGAGAAAGGCATTGTAATTTCCGAAGGAATGGGGACGTTGAAACTTTGAAGAAGCATCAGAAAGAAAACGCCGAGGTAGCCAATCTTACCGATTACTGCCAAAATAAGATTTGAAATTATTTCTAAAATTACCGAAATCATTTATCATCTTAAAATTTTCGCCGCTTCTTCCGGCTCCACCGCCGTAATTTCAATGCCCGTGCCCAGTTCAAAACCGGCGGAAATACTGATTTTCGGCTGAATTTCAACGTGCCAATGGTAATGCTTGTATTGATTTTTATTAAGAATCGGCGCAGTATGGATGAAAAAATTATAATCTGGGTCATAAAGCCGTTTTTCTATCTTTGTTAGAGCTGCCTGGAGAGCGTCAACGACATATTCCAAATCATCGTCTAAAGTGTTTTCAAAATAAGGCAGATGCTTTTTCGGAAAAACCCGCAATTCAAACGGTTCGCGGGAAACAAAAGGCGTAAAAACAATCGCGCCCTTGTTTTCGTAAATAATTCTTTCCTTTTTCTTTTTTTCCCACTCAATCATCGTACAGTGGACGCACTTCTTATTATTCCTGAAATAACGCGATGAACCCTCAAGAGAATGTTCAACGTCCGGCGGCACTATCGGAACGGCGATGAGTTGATAGTGCGGGTGATAAATTGAGGCGCCGGCTTTTGGCCCCCAGTTATGAAAAATAGAAATGTAAGCCAAGCAAGGGTCGTTGAAAAGCATCAAGTATCTATCCCGAAACGCCCGAAAAACCAGATTAGCCGCTTCCCTGTTAAGATGAGCGAAATTCTTGTGGTGGTCAGGGGTGATTACCAAATCATGATGCCCCACTCCTTCCATTATTGAATAAGGGCCTTTGCGGAAAATTTCTCCACAGATATTCTTATGGGAAAAAACCGGGTATTTATTTTCAATAATCGCCACCTCCCATCCGCCGTCTCTTTTATAGACAAGAAAAGTTTTATGGAATTCAAGAAAATCGCCTTCAAAAGGACAGCCCTTAACCGGCGCTTTTACTCTTTTCGCTTTTCGCTTTCCGCTTATAAGTTGATGGGGCCTCTTTGCCCGGCGAGGCGCAATCACAATCCAGTCGCCGGAAACGAGGTCTTGTCTTAACTCGGAATTCATAATCTATTCTCATAGTACCATCCCAGAACATCCTTTGCTATAGGCACGGTGCTGACGATCCCTTCCGGCGCGTTCTCTATTAAAATCAAAATGGCGATTTGTTTATCTAACGGCGCGCCCACCTCCGCTAAAGCTGCGGCGGGTAAATAGCCGACAAACAAGGCGTTAATCTTAGTGTTGCCTTCAATTTGGGCGGTGCCGGTTTTAGCGGCGGCTGAAATCGGCAAGCCGCTTAAAAGATAAGCCGTGCCATAGGGTTTCTGGACGGCGTCAACCATTCCCTTTTGAACCTCGTTGAAATAATTCAGAGTCCCTGAATGGTCCCAATTGATTTTCGGTTCGGCTTCCCGGATAACTTCTCCGTTTTCGGAAATAATTTTTTTGACGACAAAAGGACGATAGGATTTGCCGTTGGCGGCTATGGCGGCAATATAATTTAGAAGCTCAAGCGGCGTTATGGCAATATCGCCCTGGCCGATGCTGACGTTGTAGGTGTCCCCAATTCGCCAGATTTCTCCGGTGCGTTTTTCTTTTTCTTCGGGGTCCGGCAAAAATCCTTGGCTTTCAGCCGGCAAATCAATGCCGGTTTTTTCATTAAAACCGAATTTCTGCCAATATTCTTTTAATTTCTCAATGCCCAATCCTTTAATATCGCCAAAGCCCCCGCCTACGCTGTAAAAATAAACGTTGCTGGAACGGGCAATGGCCGAATATAAATTGACCCAGCCGTGCGGCTTCCAATCAAGAAAACGAGAAGGTTTGTCAGGATAATAAGGATTGGGAACCTCAATATAGCCGGCGGAAAAAATTTCTTTTGTCGTATTAATGACGCCCTCACTGAGAGCCGCCAAAGCCACCAGCGGCTTGATGGTGGAACCGGGATTATAAACTCCGGAAACAGCGCGATTAAAAAGCGGTTTGCTGGAATCGGTTAAAATCTCCGAAGTAATTTTATTATTGTTAAAACTCGGCAAACTTATCAGAGCGAGCACCTCGCCGGTCCGGGGATTTATTGCCAAGCCAACGCCCGACTGCCGACCCAAAGAAATCAATCCCTGCTTGAGACGGTTATAAAAATAGATTTGAAACTCGGAATCTATTGTCGTCAAAAGCCCGTAGCCCGGCTGCGGCTCATTCAAAAGTTTGTCGCCGATGGTTTCGCCTCTGGCGTTTTTATAGATTACGAAATGGCCGTCCTGTCCTTTAAGTTCTTTGTTGTAAAAACTTTCCAATCCGGTTTTGCCGATAATATCATTAAGAGAAATCTCCGAATTTTGAGCCAGATTATCTTTGCTGGCGATTCCCGTATAACCAAGAATATGGGCGAAGATTTCCGGGTTAAGGTATTCGCGTTTGAAATCATCTTCAATTTCCAGAGCTCTTAAATTTAAATCCTTAAACTTGATAACATTTTCAATGCTTAAATCTGTAGCAATGGTAATGGAGTTTTGTTTTTCCAAATCAACCTGACGAATTAAATTCCCTATTTCATCCGCGGGAATGTTCAAAATTTCTTCAAGCGACTTAAAAGCTTCTTCTTTTTCCCGTGAATCTTTCAATATTTCTGAGATTTTCAGATTTAAACGAAAGGCCGGCTCGTTTTTAACCAAGGGCTTGTTGAAGCGGTCTAAAATAATTCCCCGTTCAGCCCGGATTGCCGTAATTCGGCCGGCATTGCCAAGAGCACGGTTAGCGTAAAAATCTCCTTTATAAAATCCCAGAAAGAGTATTCTGGCAATGACGATGAAGATGACTATAACAACCGACGCGGCCACAAGTTTAAAAGCGCGTTCCGAAAGCGGCATCTCAACCGCGTCAAAATCCTGCGCTAAATCGTCCAAAACCGCTTCCTCTAAAAAAATTTCCTTTTTATTGTTAGCCATGACAAAAGAGCAAAGATTAACATTCCCGAAATTACATTATAAACGATTTCTTTCAATAAAATTGAGGATGGGATAAGAGAAGGCGACAAAATCAAATAGAAGCAGAGCGTGCCAAGAATAATCAAAATCAGAAAATTAATCGTCGCTTGCCAAGGAAGACGGTTTCTCAACAATACCGCCAACGCGCCGAGCAAAGAGAAAATCAAAATGTCTTTATTGCCGACTGCCGGCCCGAATTTCAATATTAAAGCGGATATTAAAATCAGCAAAAATCCTTCCCAGATATCTGAAATAAAAAAAGAAGCTGCGATAACCGCCACTAACGCCAGATTCGGCTTCGCGTCAAAAACGGAAATTCCCGCTACCTGTAAGAAGCTTAAGACAACAATCAATAAAACTAAAATAAAATATCTTCTCATTACTCATTACTCATATTCACTTCTCTTAACTCGTTTATATTATACGACACTTTTACTTCCGCTTCTTTGAATATCCCGCTGGCGGTTTCTTTTATTTCGGAAATTTCCCCGATTTTCAATCCATAAGGAAAATCAGCAACGGCGGAATAAATAATATCGCCCGCTTTTACCGGCTTTTCTATTAAAGTAATTTTCGGTTCGTTCCCGCCTTGAAGCAGGCCGTTAACTTCCTCCTCGCCTATTCTGACTGGCAGTTGCCACTTGGGGTCAAAAATCGTCCGCGCCACGCTATAATTTTCAAAAACCTCGATTATTTGACCAACCAAAATATTCTCGCCGATTGTCGCCGTTGTGCCTTTTTTGACGCCTTGTTTCTCTCCGGCATTAATAGTCAATTGATTTTTAATGTTAAAAGGATAGGTGGAAAAAATTTTGGCGGTTAAATAATTATCAGTTTGTAGTTTGTAGTTTGTAGTTCGTAGTTCGTTTATTTGCGCTCGTAAGTCTTCATTTTGTTGTTTTAAAAATAAATTTTCCTCGTATAAATCGGCGCGGCTAAATAATGCCCTAACTAAAAAAACCGGTTCTTTAAGAAAATCTTTTTTTATAAAAAAACCGGTAAGGAAAACGATAAAAATTAAAGCGATAACTAAACCAATGAGAATACCCTTTTTCATTAGAGGTCTATGTCCATCGGTTTCAGCGCCGCGGCGAAAAATTGCGAGTGTCCCTTGATGTCTTCCGCCGCCAGACCGGCTCCCCGCACCACACAGGTCAAAGGGTCTTCAACGATTCTGACTTTGACGCCGATTTCCCTTTCAATCAACTGGTCAATGCCTCTCAATAAACTGCCGCCGCCGCAAAGCCAAATGCCCTGCCTTAAGATGTCGCCGACCAGTTCCGGCGGCGTTGTTTCTATGGTTTCTTTTATCGCTTCAATGACCGCTTTAAGCGAGCGGCTGATGGCGGCCCTAACCTGAGAACCCTTGACCATTTCTTCTCTGGGCAGCCCGGTTGACATATCGCGGCCCCTAATCGCCATTTCCAGTCGTTCGTCCAAAGGCAATGCCGAACCGATAATGGTCTTAAGTTCTTCCGCAGTCGGCTCGCCGATAACAAGCTTAAATTCGTCGCGAATAAATTTAATAACATCCTCGTTTAATTTGTCGCCGGCGATTTTCAAACTTCTGGCGGTTACCACTCCGCCCATTGAAATAATGGCGATTTCAACCGTTCCTCCGCCGATGTCAACAATCATATTGGAAGTCGGCTCGTTTATCGGAAGTCCGGCGCCCAAAGCGGCCGCCACCGGCTCTTCTATCAAATATGCTTTAGCGGCGCCGCTGGACAATGCCACGTCTTCAACGGATTTTCTTTCAACCTCGGTTAAATTCGTGGGAATTCCGATTACCGCGCGGTGATAATTAAAGATTGAATTGTTGCCTATTTTCTTTAAGTAGTGGCGCAAAATTTCCTGCGTCATCTCAAAATCGGAAATCACGCCGTTGACCAACGGCCGAATGACCGAAATGTGCGCCGGCGCCCGGCCGACCATTTTCCTTGCTTCTTTGCCAATTGCCAAAACTTGGCCGGTTTTGTTATTGACCGCCGCGATGGAGGGTTCATTAACGACAATTCCCGCGCCCTTAACGTAAACCAAAGTATTGGCAGTGCCGAGATCAACTCCTATGTCTTTTTTGAAATAGTTTAAGAAGTCCATTCCCGCTTATTAGTTTCGTTTTTTTCTCGTCGCGTTTTTTGACTTCAATTTTATCTCCGGTTTTTTCGCTGATGACGGCTCGCCACGGGACGCCGATTAAATCGGCGTCGGCGAATTTCTCGCCCGCGCTGACGTCATTCCGGTCATCGTATAATACCTCAATTTTCGTTTTTTGTAAAGATTGGTAAATTTTGTCGCTTGTCGCTTTTCGCTTGTCACTAACTGCCAAAAGATGGACGTTAAAGGGAGAAACGTTCTCCGGCCAAATTATTCCGTTGTCGTCATGCGATACTTCAACAACCGCTCCCAAAATTCTTCCTAAACCGACTCCATAACAACCCATAATAACAATCTGCTCTTTGCCGTCTTTTGTTTTAAATTTCAAATCAAAAGGCTCGCTGTATTTTGCGCCGAGTTTAAAAATGTTTCCGACTTCAATGGCGCGACCGATTTTCAATTTGGCGCCGCACTTAGGACATTTAGAACCACCGCCAAAAATTTCTCTATTTTGCGCCCAACCGCATTTTTCGCACCAGTAAATCGTGTCCTCGCCGGCTTCACTTAAAACCTGAAACTCGTGAGAATATTTGGAAAAAGTTCCGCCCGAGGCCTCGGTAATTATCGTGTTAAGCCCGCAACGTTTAAATACCCGCTGATAAACTTTTTTCATTTTTTCGTAATAATTATCCAGGTCTTCCTGCGATGAATGAAAACTGTACAAATCTTTCATCAAAAACTCGCGGCCGCGCAAAAGTCCTGATTTAACGCGGGTTTCATCGCGGAATTTTATCTGAATCTGATAAAGATAAGCGGGTAAATCTTTGTAAGAGTTGATAAATTTTTTGGCGAGCGGGACAATAATTTCCTCGTGAGTCGGACCCAAAGCCATTTCCCGGCCGTCTTTTCCTTTAACTTTGTAAAGAGCGTCAAAACCGCTCCAGCGGCCGGTTTTTTCCCAAACTTCCTTGGGATGAAGCACCGGCATAATAATTTCCTGTCCGCCGGCCGCGTTCATTTCCTCCCGGATTATATTTTCAATCTTTTTCAAAACCCGGAAGCCGAGCGGCAGAAAAGAATAAACCCCAGCCATCACTTTGTCAACAAACCCGGCCCGAATCAAAAGCTTGGCGTTAATCGCTTCCTCGTCTTTCGGAGGCTCACGCTTTGTCTTAGTAAAAAGGATTGATTGTCTCATAATTTATTTTACAGAGCGGCATATAACTTATCCAAATTTTTATTCTCTCCGATGTACGCTTTTGCCAATTCGTCTTTCAAAATCAACATTGACAAAGGGTTGTCTTTCCATTTCGGGTCGTCCAAGGAAAGCTCAGTCAAAAAAAGCGCTCTTTCAAGCATTTGAAGAAAAATTGCCGAGTCCTTATCTTGATTCATCGCGGCGCGTTTAATTTCCGAAGCAATATGCCCGAGCTGGTCTCTTTTTGACAATTTTTGCCAGCGGTTTAAATCAATCATAAAAATTTTCTGACAAGTTCTTGAATTTCTCGGCAAATCTCTTTGTCTTTGATTTCCATTGAACGATTGCCTGCCGCCGGCCTTATATTAAGCAAGGAAACAAAATCAAGATGGCCGTCTGGGTAGATATTAAAACCCCACAAATCGCTTCCTTGAGAGCCGTCTTCTATCAATTCGTCGGCGCAATCGCTGTGAAGCTCGCACCCTAAGGAAAAAATTCCTTTCCCAATATCAGCTACCGCTTTCGTAAACGGACTTTCCAGGTCTTCTTTTTTTATCTTTTCTTTAATAATCATATTATCTAATATAGTACTATAAAAACCTGCTGATGTCTTTGATGGTGATTATTGCCATTAAAAACAATAGTAATGCCATTCCGGCGGCGTTGGCGTATTTTTCAAATTTCACTGGCAGAGGCGAACCCTTGATTTTTTCAATCAGAAGGAAAAGCAATCTGCCGCCGTCTAAAGCCGGAAAAGGGAAAATGTTAATAACTGCCAGATTCAGCGAAATTAAAGCCAGAAGCTGTAAAAGATAAATAAATCCCAAACTGCCGGCTTGGGCCGTGATTTTAACTATTCCGACCGGGCCTGCCACCTGTTCCAGCGTCGCTTTACCGACCACCGCCCGGCTGATTAAATTAAACAGCGCGATAAAAATTGCTTTTATCATTTCAACGGACGCCTTAAAGCCCTCCGCAAAACTTCTGGCGATGTTCTGTTTCGGCAAGCCGGCTTCTACCAAACCGATTCCCAAAGCGCCTTCGCCGACCGGCGGATTGATGCGCGGAGTCGCCTCAAAACTTATTTCTTTTCCGCTACGCTCAATTTTCAAAGTAATTTCCTTGCCGCGATTTTGGTCAATATACCTGACGAATTCGTCAACTTTCGTAAAATCAATAATTTTATCGCCGGCTTGTAAACCAATTCCTCCCGCCGGACTATTCGGCCGGACATCGGTAATCAAAACCGCCGGCGGCAAACCAATGGAAAAAACAACGGAAATCACCAACCAGCCGAGCAAAAAATTCATCAAAACGCCGGCGGCGATAATAATCGCTCTTTTCCACACAAATAAATTTCTAAAATCGCGCAATCCTCCTGAAATAGCGTCTGTATCCTCGCCGTAGATTTTAACGAACCCGCCAAACGGCAAAGCGTTGATACTATAAACCGTCTCGCCGATTTTTTTGCCCCAAAGCCGCGGCGGAAGTCCGAAACCGAATTCCTCAACCAAAAGCCCGAATTTTTTCGCCAGCAAAAAATGCCCCAACTCGTGGACCAAAATCAAAATGGAAAGAAAAATTATAACGGCGATGACGCCTAAAAACATATTTAAACTCAAAACATAATATCCTCTTCCGCTCTTTTATATTCGTGAATTTCTTCCGGAGAAAACCAATATTCAAGTTCATGTTCCGCTTCCTCTGGAGTTTCCGAAGCATGAATAATATTATGAACTCCTCGTTTTCCGGCGTTGGCTAAAGCCGGCGAATCAACGGAATAATCGCCGCGAATTGTTCCCATCTCAGCCAGATTCGGCAAAGTATTTCCGCAAATTTTCCTTACCATATCTACGGCGTGAACTCCTTGAATAATTATTTTTACTAACGGCCCGGAAACCATAAAATCAATTATCCATTCTCTGACCATTTTTCCAATTTCATCGGGTTTATCAGTTCCCAATTCTTTAATCGGGTCTAAACTGTATTTTCCATAGGTGCCAAGGGTTTTCTCGCCCAGCCGACTCACCCACTTTGGGTCTTTGGGATAATGATTATCAATTTGTTCGCGGGTGGCTTGAAACATTTTTAGGGCGATAATTTTCAATCCCCGCTGTTCAATCCGGCGAATAATTTCGCCAATCAGTCCTCTTTTGACGCCATCGGGCTTTATTAAGACAAGCGTTTTTTCTTCTTTTAGTTTGCTCATATCGTTATTTTTTATTTATTTTTATATTTAATTCATCTAATTGTCCCTTATCAACTTCGCTCGGCGCGTTCATCATTAAATCCCTTCCGTCGCCGGTTTTCGGGAAAGCGATTGTTTCGCGGATGTTTGGTTCATTCTGTAAAATCGCCGCAAATCTATCAAGACCCGAAGCAATGCCCCCGTGCGGCGGCGCGCCGTATTTAAACGCCTCAAACATATGGCCGAATTTCTCCTCAATTTCTTCCAAATTATTGCCCATTACTTCAAAAACCGCTTTTAGCAATTCAGGATTATGAATTCTTATTGAGCCGCCGCCGATTTCATAGCCGTTCAAGACAAAATCGTATTGATGCGCCAGAATTTGCGAAGGGTCTTTTTTAAAAATCGTCAAAAATTCTTCAACGGTTTTTACTTGGGGCTGAGTGAAAGGATGATGCACCGCATCCCATCGTTTTTCCGTTTCCTTCCATTCAAACATCGGGAAATCAACAATAAAAGCGAACGCTAGTTCATTGGGATTATTTTTATCCTCTCGGAGATCCGGCTTGTCAGTGCCGTATTTTTCCATCGCTTCCTTGTAGGTGAGGCGGAGAAAAGGAATCTGGCTGATTTTCTTTTGCGGCGCGATGTTTTTTATGATGCTGGTGTAAAGTTCCTCGGTTAATTTCAAAATATCTTCTTCGTTCGCAATAAAACTCATTTCCAAATCCAACTGCGTGAATTCCGGTTGGCGGTCGCCACGGGTGTCTTCATCACGAAAACACTTAGCAATTTGAAAATATCTTTCCAAGCCGGCCACCATTAGAAGTTGTTTATATTGCTGGGGCGACTGGGGCAAGGCGTAGAATTTGCCCGGCTGGAGTCGCGATGGCACGAGATAGTCCCTCGCTCCTTCAGGCGTTGATTTGCCCAAAATCGGTGTTTCCACTTCAATGAATCCTTTTTCTGTTAAAAAATCGCGGATGAATTTTATGACTTTCGCCCGCATTTTCAGATTTTTCTGCAAACGCGGCCGGCGCAAATCAATATAACGATACTTCATTCTGACTTCCTCATTAATTTCATAACCATCGGTGTCAATCGCAATCGGCGGCGTTTCCGCTTTATTTAAAATTTCCAATTCTTCAACTTGAACTTCAAAATCGCCGGTTTCCAGTTCAGAATTTTCCATTCCTTTGGGCCGGCGGGAAACTTTGCCCGTCGCTTTAATTACCCATTCGGGTCGCAAACTTTCGGCAAGTTTATAAATTTCACCGGTTGCCGGCGTAAAGACGAGTTGCGCAATTCCGCTTCTGTCCCGCAAATCAATAAAAATAATCTTGCCGTGGTCGCGCCTCGTTACCACCCAGCCCATCAATTCAACTGATTCTCCTTCTTTATCAATAATTTCACTGCTTAGAATCCGCATTTTTAGATTGTATCATTTCTCCTCAAAAATGTTAATCCGGCCATTATCCAGCACTAATTTAATAGTTCCATCTTTGTCTGTGCGGAAAATTTGAGCACCGATAAGAGCCAACCTGTTTAAGACCTGCTCGGTCGGGTGGCCATAGGAATTCTTGCCGACCTCAATAATTGTCAGTTTCGGCGTTGCCGCCCGCAAAAATTCTTCGCTTGAAGAAAATTTTGAACCGTGATGAGCAATTTTTAAAACATCGACATCCAGTTCATATTTTTCGGCTAAATAGTTTTCAATTTTTGAATCAATATCTCCGGTGAATAAAATTTTGGCGTTTTGGCTCAATAATCTGAGCACCAAAGTCGTATCGTTGAGCTCGGCGCTGGAAAGCAGATTTTTTGACGGCGAAAGAACGTCAAAGCGGCTATCCTGATATTTTATTTTGTCTTTTTCTCCTAAAATAATTATCGGAATTTTATTTTCATTTATTATCTTCTCCAAATCGCCGAAGGCCGCTGTTTCTCCTCGCCGGCCGTTAAAAACAAAGGCGCCGACTTGGTATCTCTTCAAAACATCAATCAAGCCGGCGAAATGGTCAAGTTGCGGATGAGAAAGCACGACTAAATCAATATATCTATCGAATGGAGATAAAGCCGAAGTGAGTTCGTCCAAAACTTTTCTGTTCGGTCCAGCGTCAATCAAAATTTTCACGTTGCCGGGCAAAACCGCCAATTCGCTATCGCCCTGACCGACGTCCAAAAAATAAACTTCGGTATTTTTATTCGGCGCGCTAAAAACAATCTGTCCCCAGATAAAAACGTCAAAAACAGCGAGAAATAAAATTATCAAAATAATCCAATTATCAATTTTCATTTTAAAAAATTAAATAAATTAAAATAAAAAATAAATTCCCATGTCAATCAATTGACACATTTTATCTACCAAGCTCAGTAGTTATCCAAAAACCGCCACCTACCCTTTCCTCTGTAAGTCGGGAATTTAGATCTGGAACGTTTCTTTTCGCTTGACCAACTTGTTCTGTCTGGCGTATAGGGCCGCCGATTGCGTGGAGTCCTATCTAAACCTCTCTTGACAAATCTGACAGTGCCCGGCACGGCGTCAAGCCTTCTTCCAACCTCTCCCTGATTTAATCCTTTTTTAAGCAAAACTAAAATCCCCAATCGTTTTTCAATCATCGTTTTCTCGGAAGGAGTAAGGATTTTAGTTATTATTTTTCCTAACTCTTTTTCGGTTTTCGCTTTTTTAAGTTCGTTAACAAAATCGCGCCAAATAGATTTCTTAAACTCCTCATCTAAATATTTTTTATTAACATTAACCATTTTAAATTTACTTTTAATCTTATCGCTTGTTTCACTTACTCTTATTATTGCTCTTATTATAACGGCGACCAAGGCAAAGCGTCAATCAAATGACCTGTGTCATTTGATTGACACTTTGGAATCAGGAAACGCGGCGGGTAACGGCGGCATCACAAGGTGTCATTTGATTGACATACATCGTTCAACTGACATCTCATGTTTATTTTATCTGAATCTATTTAAAATCAATTTCTATGATATCCTAAAAGATAACGGACATACAACATAAATGCGACTAAAATAACGTAATAAAAAACCGACAACGGAATGCTTAAAGAATTTATTTTCAAAATATCCAAACCGCCAAAGAACTTGATGATAAACGTCTCGTAAAGAAGAAAAAAGTTTACAAACCAGCCGAAAATCAAAGATAAATAATACGAAACAAACCCAAGAGCGCCAAGGATAAAGCCTAATGTCATTGTCGCGGGAATAATTGTGAGAATTAATAAATTCGCCAAAAGCGATAAAAGAGAAAATTTGCCGAAATAAATAATCAAAAGCGGCGCCACCGCCGTTTGCGCTGAAAAAGTCGTTAAAAGATTTTCCCGCCAAGAAAGTAATCCTGGTTCTTCGTTGATTCTAAAAAATTTTTTAATCGCCGGCATAAGATATAGGATGCCGAGTAAAGCCATAAATGATAGTTGAAAACCAATGTCAAAACTTAAAACTTTCGGATTTTGCAAAACCATCAAAAAAGCCGCGATGGCAATGGCGTTTTTGAAACTGTAAAGCCGGCCAACCTGTTTTGCCAAAAGTAGAATTCCGCCCATTATCGCCGCCCGAACCACCGATGCCTCGGCGCCAGTCATTAGGACAAATCCCAAAATTATCGCAAGCGTCAACCAAAAAGTTAAGCGCCGCGAAAATAAATACCCCAAAGAAGAAGCAATAGCAATCACCAAGATAGAAATGTTGTATCCGGAAAGCGCTACCAAATGCGTGGTGCCGGAATTGCTCATTGCTTCTTTGAATTCTTTGGAGAATTCCGCTCGCTCGCCCAAAGTGATGCCGGCTAAAAACGCCGATTTTTCCGGTGGCAGAACTTTTTGGAAATTATCAACAATTCCGCTTTTCAGTTTAAAAAGCGCTGTTTTGACGACATTGCCCTGACCGGTGAAAACTATTTCGGCTTTCGGAAAATCCGTTGTTCCGAAAATTCCGTCTTTGGCTAAATAATTAGCGTAAGATTCCGACTCCGGCTGTTTTATCACGCCTTCAAATTTTATCAAATCGCCGTAATTAAAGCTCGGATAAGGAGATGTTTTTATTAAAATCCTGCCGCGGTACTGCTTCTCCAAATCAACCACCAGTTTCTGGCTCGCGCCTTTTTCCGGCTCAGCGGAAACCAGACCGATAAATTCCGTTTCTTGATTGAAAGGAATGTTGAGATTTTTAAACTGATATTGTTCATACCACGAATAATAAAAAGTGCCGACGATTATAAATAAAGACAGGGCAGCGAGCAAGAAAAATTTCTTATTCTTATAAAAACAGCCGAAAAATAAAAACAGCGCGGCCGTCAAAAAAGCCGCGCCTATAATAATTAAGATACTCGTGTTCAAACCGCCGTCTACCAATACTCCAGTTAGGAAAAAGATAATCGCATAAAAAACAACATTGTATAGGGGCATAGGGTATCAGTAGGCGCCGGCGAATCTGCTGCGCAAATGAAGATATAATCCTTTGTCTTCAGGTTTCGCCAGAAAAGGACTTTTTTTAAGGGGTATGTGTTTCACATTCTCTATTCTCCCGAAGGACTTTTCAACGAACAAGGTTTTTAAGTCGCAAAAACGGTTTCTACGTATCGTTCTTTCCGTTTTTCTTTTTAATTCGCCTTTTAGACCAGTTTTTTCAAGATTTTCCAGCGACATCTCAATTCTATCGGTTTGATTTTCTGTAAGCGCTCCGTATGCCGCTAAAACCTTCTTCGCCTCATATTCGTTTCCCTCAAAGTGATATTGCTTCAAATATCTTTGCACAGCATGGTTAGAAACTTTTCCATCTATCCGGCGGTATCTGCTCATTATTACTCACCTCCTTTCTTTTTAGGTTCTTTTTATATTTTAGTACTCTATTCCTTTTTTGGCAAGCCCGCCTTTCTTAAATGGGTGCTTGATTTCTTTCATTTCCGTGACCAAATCAGCGAGCTTGATAAAACTTTTCGGTGCGCCCCGGCCGGTAAGAATCAAATCAGCTGGAGATTTTTTAAAAATTTTTAATACTTCGCCTGCCTTAATTAATTTTAAGTTTACCGCCACATTGATTTCGTCAAGAATAATCAAATCCCATTTTTGTCCGCCGGCCGGCGGATTAATCGCTTTTTTCGCCAACGCCAACGCTTTTTGCGCGGCTTTTTTATGCTCGGAAAACGGCAATTTGTCGCCGAGAATTTTCACAAAACCCATTCCAGCTGGAACAATTTTAAATTTCGAATTTTGAATTTTGAATTTCTTTAAAAATTTGTGTTCGCCGGAAATAAATCCGCTTTTAATGAATTGAATCGCCAAAACCCGCTTGCCTTGTCCCAAAGCCCGAACCGCCTGACCCAAGGCGGCGGTTGTTTTGCCTTTTCCGTTGCCGGTGAAAATGAGAAGCATTATAAATTATTTTATCATAACCAAAACAAAATAAAGCATGCTCGCTTGACAAATCCCATAAAAATAGAGTAAAATTAAGACAGAAAATTGATAATTAACTTGAATGGGGGTGGTGTTTGTGAGTGGCCAGAAACGTTCTCAAACCCAATTGATTCAATCATTACAGGTAGAATATCAGGCAGTAGAAGCGGGATGGAGGTTTTTTAGCGGATTGCGGTTTGCTGTTCTTTCTTTTGCCGCAACAATGCAATTCGGTTTGTTTGGCGGATACCAGTATGTTTTCGCTCAAGTCGAGGCTAAGAAATTAAGCGAGCTGGGTTTTGCGGCACTATGGGTAATTCCGGCATTTAGCATGATTGCCACTTTGGTGATAGCGCTAATTGAACGGCGAGCGCAAACACTCTATCTTACATGTTTGGAACGAGGAATCGGAATTGAGGCGGCGCTTGGTATCCCTGATGGACATTTTTCGCAGATTAAATCCACATCACGACTAAAGCCGTACCGATGGGTTCCCTATACGCGTATTATCTGGATTATTCACGCGCTGGTTGGTATTGTGTGGTTCTATCTCTTTCTGACGGGTATCTATCTTAGATAAATTTTCAATTAAGAAAGGAGGATGTATTATGAAAGATAAAAAGAATTTAAGAAACGCAGATGATGACTGGATCAGAAGAGAAATAAGAGAGAATACTATAATGGAGGCGTATTTTGTGCCAGTTTTCATCGTTGTTTGCGCTATTTTCACAGCAGCATGGCTGCTGTGGCTTAAACCGTAAACAACTGAGACCCTTGAAATAAATAACACTTCAAGGGTCTTTTTATTTTATAACACCGCCGCCAAGCATTTCACCATTTTTATCGTAAAACACCGCTGACTGGCCAGGGGCGACGAATTTTACCCGACGGTCAAATTTGAGTTGAACAGTTGAAGAGTTGATGGGTTTAAGAGTGGCTTTTGCCAGCGGCTGGCGATAACGAACGCGAGCCAATACGCGCTGACCATCGACCAATGACCATTGACCATTGACCAGGTTTACATCGGTTAATTTAATTTCTTTTTTATACAACGCCGGATTGTCGTCGCCTTCAACAACGACTAAAGTATTTGTTTTTATATCTTTTTCCGCCACATAACACGGTTTAAAATTCTCTCCGCGATTTGCGATTTGCGATTGGCGATTGGCGATACTAATATGTCTCTGGCCAATCGTATAAAAATGCGCGCCTTTATGCTCGCCGATTTTTTCTCCAACCGCAGTCAGAACTAATCCTCTCTTCTCCGGGATATATTGGGACAAAAATTCGTCCAGCGCCACTTTGCCCAAAAAACAAATTCCCTGCGAGTCCTTTTTTTCGGCTGTCGGCAAGCCGGCTTTTCGCGCTATTTCCCTCACTTCGGATTTCAAATAATCGCCGATTGGAAAAAGACAATGCTTCAATTGTTTTTGCGTCAAAGTCCAAAGAAAATAGCTTTGGTCTTTATTTAAATCTTTTGATTGAAAGATTGAAAAATTAAAAGATTGATGATTGGTTATTTTTGAATTTTTCAATTTGCAATTAGCAATTAGCAATCGCACATAGTGTCCCGTGGCAATAAAATCAGCTCCCATTTCCAGCGCTTTTTTCAAAAACAAGCCGAATTTAATTTCTTTGTTGCACATCACATCCGGATTCGGCGTGAGCCCCTGGCGATAACCCTCAACCATATAATCAACCACTTTCTTTTTGTATTCCTCTTCAAAATCCCAGACGTAGAAAGGAATTTTGAGTTTTTCCGCTACCCGGCGGGCGTCAACCGCGTCTCTTTCCGAACAGCCGTCAAGATTATAACAGCGCATAAAAACCCCGACTATCTCGTAGCCCTGATTCTTAAGCAACAAAGCCGCGACCGAGCTATCCACCCCGCCTGACATTGCGACGAAAATCTTTTTATTTTTTTCCAACTCTTTCAACATATTCTCCAGTCTGCGTATTAACCCTTATCACATCTCCTTCGTTTATGAAAAGCGGCGCTGATATTTTGGCGCCGCTCTCTATTGTTACCGTCTTTGTTCCTCCTTGGGCAGTATTGCCTCTAAGAGATGGCGGCGCCTCAATGACTTTGTAATCCACTTTTATCGGCAATTCAATGTTGATAATTTCTTCGCCGAATTTCAAAGCGATAATTTCCAGATTCGGTTTTAAGAAATTTTCCGCCTCGCCGATAATTTCGCTTTTGAGCATAAAGCGGTTTTTGGGATTTGTCGGTTCGGAAAACCAAAACTCGCCGCGATGCGAATATAAAAATTTCGCTTTAATCTTTTCAATTTCCGCTTCCTTAAATTCGTCCGCTGGTTTGAAATTCTTTTCAAAAACCTGACCCGTGCGGAGATTTCTAATTTTTACCGCAACCGACGAACCGCCCCGGCCGATATGCTGGTGCTTTACCGAAAGCGCCATATACGGCTCGCCTTCAATTTCCACCAATATTCCGTTTTTTAACTCATTGATTGTTAACATTTTCTTCCGGCTTTTCTTTGCCCACTTCTTTTAACGATTCCTCTATCGCTTTTTTCAGTTCATCAACGACAATTTCTTTTCTTTCATAAGGCGGCTGCTCGCGTCTGATTGGTTCTCTTCGTGGATGAAATCCTTCTCTTCGGGGCTCCCGCGGAGTCAAAATTCTACCGAGCGGCTGCTCGCCCCGGTGCATCGCCTTCTCTTCAATGATTTCCGCGCTGGCTTTCCATTCGCCGGCGATTTTTTC
>ERZ1292632.237-Hain-H43-01um-R2-237-length-58253-cov-9_pt1 | contig 28912 bp, 23 predicted proteins | sample MGYA00564407_ERZ1292632 | MGnify/ENA primary metagenome ERZ1292632 (study PRJEB36523, sample SAMEA6512637) | groundwater metagenome | collected 2019-01-08 | study: AquaDiva: Metagenomics assemblies of 32 groundwater samples | reverse complement strand
CCGGCTCCCGTGGCGCCTATCACCGCGGACATCGCCAGCGTCTACACGACTCCGGCGGGCCCGGCAAGACGCGCAGCAGCCGTGAGCGTCAGGCCGAGGATCGCCATCGAGAGATCCAATCTCGAATCCCGCATCGTGTCGGAGACGGATCCCGAGCGACGGGCCATGCTTCGCACCGACTTGGACGAACTCATGGCCGACGATGCTGAGATGGCAAGTCTCATGGCTGGCGAGCGCATGAGCCTGATCAGGCCGTCACTTCCTCCGCCTGACTGGGAATCGAGACCGACACAGGTACAGGCCGAGCAGCCCTTCATCGGTGGGTTAGCATTCGCACCCGCGCCTCCAGCCTCCTCAGCCAGGGTCCAGGCTGCTCCAGCCCGCATCGAGGGCGCGCTCGCGGCTAGCGAGTCCGAGTCCGAGAGACTGGCTGCAAGCCTCCAGCGAGCGAGGGCTCGTCAGGCTCAGGTGTCGCCAGCGGCTGAGGTGGCTAGCGCGATCAACGATGAGGTAGAGGCCATCGAACGCAAGCGGGCGCAGCAGGACGCCCTTCGAGTGCAACTGAGGAGGATACGGGACGAGTCGCTAGGAGGGACGTAGCCGTGGCTGAGCCTACGACGGGGGCCGCGCTGGAGCCTGGCGCTCTCGCCGAACAGCTCCGCGTCGCTCGTCAGGCGAGGCCCCCTGTGGTTGCTGCGAAGCCGGCGGTGCCAGCGGTCCCGTCCGTGGCACCTCCTGCTGCTCCTTCTCCACCAGAGCCGACACGGGCGAAGCCGCCGCAGACGCCCATCGGCCAGCTCGTGCCGCAGGTGCTGCGCACGGCCGAGGCCGCTCGGGTGCAGCAGCGGACCGCTGCGGGCGCTCCCGTCCTGGCCCCGACGCCGGAGACCATCCTCTCCCGTGCAGCGACGAGGGAAGGTGTCACGCCCGAGGAACTCCGTGGACGTGCTGAGGCCGAGGGCGTCGACATCGACAGCCTGCTCGACGAGGTATCGCTCGGCCGGGGCGCCGATGACGTGCTGGAGGCGGCCCGGAAGCGGGGCGCCTATGGCCTCCTGCCCTCTGACGAGGCCAGAGACCGCATCGAACGCCTGAAGCGGGAGCACTTAGGGCTCGCGAAGGAGCTGAAGAAGCCGCCCTCCGAAGTGAAAACCCGCATCATCACGAGCGACAAGACCGCGGGCATCCTCGGCGTGGAGGAGATGCCGGAGGAGATGAGTCGTGCTCGTGAGGCTGGTGGCAGGGCTGCTTGGCAGATCCTGAGTCACGACCCGGACTCCATCGTCAAGGTCGTGGAGTTCTTCAAGGACGAGACGCCGACGCCGCTCATCGGCTGGTCGATGGTACAGAAGCGGGGCAGCGAGCTTCGTGCACGAGAGGAGCAGTCGAGGGCATCTCGCGGCGATACGACCCCCCTCTCCCCCGAGGAGCTTCGTAACATCGCGCACGTCGCCGCCAGCCAAATGCAGGCCGCTCGCATCCAAGGACTCCACGATCATCCCATCTTCCTGCCGTCTACGCTAGATCCCGACGAGGTGCCGTGGTCCGACATCCTGAAGAAGAACGTCGAGGTGGTGGGGCTCGCTCCCGACGAGACCGGACAGGTGGGCCTCATCGTCCGTCCAGTCTCGACGACGCGGCACATCTTCGAGGTCATGGACCTTCCGCAGTCGGCCGCCGTGAACCTCATCGACAAGGCCACGAAGGGAGAGGTCACCTCCTTGTCGGATGTCGCGACGGCCATGCGGGTCGGCATGGCGCAGCGTCGCGACTTCATGACGGCCGCCATGGCGGCTCCGTGGGCGAGGGTCACGGTCCGGGAGCCTAGGAAGGAGGAGAAGGAGGCCGCCGTTGCGGCGGGCGAGGAGGAGCCTCGTGAGATCCGAGAGGGCGGGTACAAGCCCTGGCTCGCACTCGGACTCGGGCTTCCCGCCGCCGTCCTGTTCCCCGATCTCACGCTAGGATTCGCCAAGGCAGCCACGCTCACGTCTCGGGCGGCCAGGCTCGTGCGCGTCTCCAAGGAGTCGAGGGAAGCTGTACGTCTCCTCACCGAGGGAGCGAGAGCGGGCCTCGAAGCCTCCCGGCTCGATGAGGTGGCCGATGCTGCTCGGCTCTCTGGCAGGGCCGACGAGGCCGAGCGTCTTGCGGAGGACGCCTACCGCCAGCACGCCATCGCCCAGGCGGCGGACGCGAAGCTGAGGGCACTCGGCCAGACCGTCGTAGGTGAAGCAAGAGAGGCGATGGGCACGCTTCCGGGCCAGTTGCTCGACCAAGCGGACCAGGCGGTGGGGCTCCGTCTCTCGAAGGAGGCCCCGGACCTTCTCGACACCGAGCTTGCGGCGAGCCTGCCAGGGGACCTCGGTTTGGAGATGGCCTCGGTCCACCCGATGGTGTCCCGAGCTTCCATCCGGGAGACGTCCACATCCGGCGACGTGGAGTTCGTGGCCGGTGCCTCCGTCGTCTACGGCTACGAGCGGAAGCTCCGGGAACTGCGGAAACTCTCGGCTGAGCTACGGGCGGCTGGCGACCAGCCTCGCGCCGTGCTCTCCGCGAAGAACGCAGAAAAGACGCTTCGGAAGCTCGTGGACACGCTCGATCCCAAGAAGGTGCGAGGTGACGTGGGCCAGTGGGAGAACTTGGTCCGCGACAGCTTCGAGGATGCCGTTCGCGACCCCAAGGCGTGGTCCAAGGCGCGCAAGGACGAGATCAGAAAACTCGTTCCAGGTGAGGACGCGGAAGCCAAGGCGATTCGCGCTCGCTCCTACCGGCTCCTGGGCGGCATCTCCGCCATCGCAAGACGCGTGGTCGTAGAGGCTGATCCTGTGAACGATGTCGAGCGGGCTATCGAGGCGGTCAAGGCATCGGCCGAGTCGAGGACGGCCGCCAGGGTGACGCTCCGCAGCGTGCTTGCCAAGCAGGGTGGTGCGGCTCTCGGTGGGGCTTTCCTGGAGCCATTGGAGGTCACGGCCCGTGGGCGTCGCGCGATGCCTGTGGAGACGAAGAAGGCCGCGAAGGCGACGCCTAGGACATCGGTGGTGCTCTCGAAGCCGGCGCAGGCGTTCGCCAAGGATGTGAAGGCGGCGTTTGGCACCACCGATGAGGAGGCTGACGCCGTGGCGCGTCTCCTCGACGCTCGCGCCGAGACCGCAGTCGAGATGGGTGCGGAGAAGAGCGTCGAGGACTGGTGGAAGGCTCAAGGGCTGGAGGTGCGACGGCGCGAGAAGGCTGGCGTGACACCAGAAGAGGGGGAGCTGTTCCAGCAGGATGAGACCGCCACCTTAGCGGAAGAGGCCGTGCAGGGCGTCGAAACCATTCAGGGGAAGCTAGGCGCTGACATGGGCAGATTGATCGACTTGCTTGGCGCCAAGATGTACAGCAAACCGATCATCGAGGTGACGACCAAAGAGCTGTTGCAGAACGGCTTCGACGCGGTGAAGTCTGCCCGGGCCGTGGGAAAGCAGGCCGGAGAGATATTCATTAGCCTCAACGAACTTGAGCGCACCATCGAGTTCATCGACGATGGTATCGGTATGGATCCGGGTGTCTTGCAGAGAGCGTTCTTCACGATTGGGGGGACGGCCAAGGAGGCGCTGGATCCGAGTCAGCGCAGCGGAGGTCTTGGTCTCGCCAAGATGGCGTTCTTGTTCGGCAGCGAGTGGGTAGAGGTCGAGACTATCAAGGATGGTGTCAGGACGTACACCAAGGCGCTCAACACCGACATCAGAAGCGGTACGTTCGCCATCGAGACAGGCCGTGTAGTCGTTGACGAATCCGATGCGAGCGATGCGGTACGCGCCGGGCGACTGGGCGGACGGGGAACTCGTGTGAAGGTTCGCATACCGGAAAGCTACAGAGACGTCATGACTGGCGAGGTAACCCCCATTGACTGGCCGACCTACTCGCCTTACATCCTCCACATGCCATTGCTTGGCGACGTCGCCGTTACGTTGAAGATGGGTAACAGTACCAAGACGTTACCCATAGGGCGCAACTGGCCGGGCGACACCATGCCGTTGTTCACCAGGGCCAGTACGTCGTGGGGCTCCATGGACGTTTATGTGAACCCGATTAGTAGCCGATATCCAGACGTACATGTTCTGTCGTCGGGTTTGCACCAGTTCAGTGTTGGCATACAAGACTTTGACTATAACACGGTTATAGACGTTCATCCTCGCTTCCCTGCGGAGCATCCGCACTACCCGTTCAACAATCAGCGCGAGGGCTTTCAGTCGACGGTGGCTGACGACATCCAGGCGCTCAAGCTATACCTGCGGAAGTACGCCGAGGGAAGATTAGCGCAGGAGACGGCCGAGACGTTTGCGTCGGCCGTGTCGATGGACAAGGTCCCAATCGACAGCATAGGCGGGGATCTCGGGGCAGCGAGAGCGGCCATACTTAGAGCCTTTGAGGCTCCGGAATCCAGGGTGGCCGTCGATGCCGTCGATGCCGACGATTTACGGTGGGTTGCCTATCCTGATGAGGTGTTCGTCGGTTCCGGTCGTGTAACGGCGGAGAGCGGTGCAGTTCTAGTTCAATCGGAGCACGCCGCGCGAGAGTCGTTCCAAGCTGAACGTGCCGTTTTAGGTCCAGAAGCATTCTTTGGCACCAAGACCGTGGACCCAGAACGGCCACTCCTACACAACAACACGAACGTAGATTTTGTAGGGGAGTTTTTCGGTAGAACGGCTACTTCCCCACAGGAGTTCTTCTCCGAGATGGGGTCCATCGTTGTGGACTTCAAGAAGAGGTTGGCCGCGACGGATAGACACTTTCGTGATCTTGACACTGCCAACCTTCCCTATGCTGCTGGCGTATCCATCGACAAGACGTATCGCGGCGTGCATGTCAAGGTGCCGTACATGGCGTTCTTCCTGAATCCACTTGCGCACGGAGCTGAGACACCCATTGGGGTGGGGTCAGCGATGCTGCACACACTCATGCACGAGGCGGTACATACGATTGTCCCTGGACACGACGGACGGTTCACCATCGCACTGGCGGATCTGTACGGGTCGTTCTCCGATACTGCGGACCTTCGCATGTTCGAGGATGTATTGGCCAAGTCTATCGCGAGGCATTGGGACACCTTCACCAAGATGAGGAGTCGATATGATGAGTTCAGCACGCAGAATCGTGGGAAGTCTATCGAAGGCGTTTCGCTACAAGTCCAACGTGCCGCTGGCCGTGAAGGAGGCGCTGGAAGATCACCTCTCGCTGCTGCGGGAGGAGGGGGCGCCGCAGAACGTACAGGCACCGCTGCTGGAGGCGTTGTCCCTCGTGAGCCAGCCGCCCCCGACGCCGCCGTCAAGGTCGTAGCGTCGAGGCTCGTTGGCGAGGGTCGCGTCCCACGCAGACGCGAGCTGTTCGCCACAACTGCCGGCGGCGAGCCCAGGGCCAGCATCCTCTTCAAGGAAGGCCGTGCGGTCATCACCGCCTTCAAGTCTGCGGACGTGAGCAGCATCGTTCACGAGACGGGCCACCTGTTCCGAAGGGACCTCGAACGGGTTGCGTCCCGCCTCGGGCCGGAATCGGCCCCTGCGAAGGATCTCGACGTGCTGGCCAAGTGGGCTGGGGCTGGGACCGAGTGGACCACGGAGGCCGAGGAGAAGGTGGCGCTGGCCTTCGAGCGGTACTTGCGCGACGGCAAGGCCCCGGTCCCAGAGCTTCAGACGCTCTTCCAACGGTTCAAGGACTTCCTCACGCGCATCTACCAGAAGCTCGTGGGTTCCCCCATTGCGGACGACATCCCAGACGGCGTGAGAACGGTCTTCGACAACCTGCTCGCTGCGCCGGAGCCCTCTGGAGCCAAAGGCGGCCTCGCCGTCATCGCTCCCCAAGCGCCACCGTCGGAGCCGCTTCCACTCATCTCCCGCCTGCTTCGGAAGGAGACGCTCGGGACGGCCACGCCGGGTGCCGCGGCGAGCGAGCATCTCGCCCGGGAGGCGCTCCGCCTTGGAGCTACCGTCGAGGGACTCGAAGACGTGAAGGATGTCGAGACCCTGTCGGCCCGCATCGCGGACAAGGTCGCGGGGGGCGAAGACGTCGTCTTCTCGAAGCCTGTGCTCGTCAACACCACGGACCCGAGCCTCGTCCGAAAGATGAACAAGAACGAGGCTGCCAGGGCGGCCGGAGCGGTAGACGCGCTCACGCCTGAGCAGTTCAACAACTCCTTGAGGGCCTGGAGCCCCGCCCAAGTCATGGACTTCGAGGATGAGTTGGTCGACGCGCGGCTCATCGACGCGTCCAACGTGGACAAGCTGCCGTTCGCAGGACTTCACGAGGCCGTCTCCACTAGGGGGATGCCGGCGTCCGCGAGGCTCGAACAGGCGCTTCACGGCCCCGAGCTGTGGAAGAAGCTCGCTCGCATCAACCTCTACCTCTTCTTCGGCGGCAACGCCGAGGCGGCGATGATATCGCTGCCGCCTTGGCTCAGACAGGGCGTGAAGGCCGCCACGCGGCCCGCCATCCTCTCCATCGGAGAGGCGGTGAGACTCACCGACGAGGGAGATGTCGGTCGCCTCATCAGCTACATGGGCGGAGAGCAGGTCAAGTTCGACGATGGCTCGCTCGCGAAGGGTGCTGTCAACGCCACGACGGAGATCGGCCGCCAAGCCGGCTACGTGCTCAGGTCGCTTGATGAGGAGACGCAGAGGGCCCTGGGCGCTGCGGTCCGGCTCGACGACGTGGCGTTCGCAAGGAGGCGCGAGGAGTTCACCCATGCCATCCACAGCTTCCTCTACGGCGTGAGCCCGGAGTCGTACCCGGACGGCCTGAAGCTCTTGCGACAGGCGCTCGGCGTTCCCGCGTTCGAGAAAGGGGTCACGCTCAGTTTGGCCCCGAGTGAGCATCGCCTCGCCCGTGCGCTCTTGGTGCTCGCCGGAAGCGAGGACGCTCGCATCGGAGCCGGCGTCGCTGGCGATCTCGCGGGCCGAGGGGCGGCGGCCTTCTTCTTCAACGAGATGCACCGGGCCTACGGGGCGGAAAACGCTCTGCGCGCCTCGGTCGCTGCCGTGGCCGTGGGCGCCGCGTCCAAGGCCATGAAGACGTGGGCCGGCCTCGGGGCCACCGTCGATGAGGCAGCGATGACCGCCTACAAGGGCTGGCTCATGGGAGAGAAGATCCCAGAGGAGGAGATGGCCCGCGTCATCGAGATGGCCGAGACGTTCGGGATGGACCCGCACTTCGTCCAGCTCAACCCATGGGCCGAGTCTGGAGTCTACGTCCCGAAGAAGGCGAAGGACCTGCTCTGGTCCGCCGTCAATGCGAGCGTCGAAGATCGCGTGGGCAAGATGGTAGGCATCGCGAACCGCAATGCGTCCGATGCGATCCGAGGGGTGCTCCGGTTCACGAAATCGCGCCAGGTCCGAGGCGGCGCCGTCGTTCGCTCCAGGTACTTCACGATGGGCCTCCTCGACCACTTCGCTCAGCTCGGCACCGCGGTGGGCATCCGGTCCGCGGCCGTGAGCGCCATCCGACTGGCACCACAGAACCTGCTCACGATGGCGGGCGGCTTGCCGATGCGCCTCCTGTGGCTCCTCAGCAAGATCGATGTCGTCGACTACGCTACGACCGAGAAGATCCGCCGCGGGCTCCAGAAGAGTGGGGATGCGATGGCGCACGCCGCGGGCGCCGTCTTGCGCGTCGGCAAGTACCACACGAGCCTGGACGCCGTCCTCGAAGGCGGCGACACCGTGGTGCGAGTCGGCAACCACGTCACGACCGCGCAGAGGCTCCGCGATACCGCGGTCCAGGAAGGAATCTTCTCGAACTACCACACGGCCGAGCTGACCCGGACGATGCAGAGCGTGCTCCGCATCGATGGGGAGAAGATCGTCAAGGCGGGTTTGCTTGGTGGAGACCGGAGCCGCGCCCGCCGCCTGCTCGGCGAGATGTACGACTCCGTAGGCGACATCGCGGAGGCTTGGGCGGAGCGGGAGCGTCTCGGCGGGATGCTGACGCTCATCGAGAGCGGAGCCGACCCGCGAGCGGCGGCCCGCTTGGTCGTCCACGGCCTCTTCGACTACGGCGGCTCGATGTCGAGCGTCGACCGGAGCCTCCTCGTCGGCGTGGTGCTTCCGTACTGGGCCTTCCAGAAGAACGCGGATCGGCTCATCATCGACGCCTTGTTCAGCCCGTGGGCCGCCTACAGGCTCGGCGCCATCCGCAGGTTCGGGGACCTCGGGCCGGAGGGTCTCGGCAACATCTTCTACGACAAGATCGTGGAGCCCTACGGAGTTGATCTCGACGCCCTGCTCCCGGACCAGCTCGATCGGTACTGGGCGTTCCGCACCGTCGTCGAACAGGGCTACGGTCTGAGGGAGAGCTGGACCGACGAGGACCGCCAGGCGTTCCAGAACGCCTTCGGACCGTGGGAGTCCTTGCCCGACGACATGAAGGAGCGCATCCAGTTCGGCTACGGCGTGCCGGGCAAGGTCCCTGAAGACGTCCGACGCGCGATGTGGGCCATCCTCTCCGGCCAGACGAAGTTTGCTGACGAGGGCCTCTACTACCTCTTGTCCTCCGGCGTGGCGGTGCCGGGAATGGGGTTGCAGCGCGGCGCCGTGCCGAGGCCGAGAGGTCGAGCACTCCGGAGGGGCTGGCAGAGGGACACGCCGGCCATCCCGCTCACGATTCCGGCTCGTGGCGCGGCCTTGGAGTACATGAACATCAAGGGAAGTGATCACACCTACTACGAGCTGACGCTGCCGGAGCCGGTCGTGGTCAGCGCCTTCCGGCAGGGCGGAGCGGTGCTTGGAGCCGAGCTGCTTGTGGCCATGAAGATGGCCGATGCGCTCGGCTTCCTCGATGACGGTGGTGGGGCCTCCTACGTCTCGCCCTTCGACGTGCTCTCCGAAGCCGTGGACCCCTACCGGGCGATGCTTGCTGGCGAGGTGCTGACCGCCTACAACGACGGGCTCACCTACAACCGCCCGCTGGCCCCAGACGCGGTGAGCATCCTGGAGCGGCTCCTGCCCTGGACGCTCCCACGCTCCAAGGCGCCCATCGAGGACCCGGACTTGCCCGGCAAGGTTTACCAGCGCGGCACGGCCGTCCTGCCCGCTGCCTACGCCTTCCCCTTCGACAACAGCCCGCTCGGTGAGGCGAACCGCCTCTTCCTCGACTGGAATCTCTCGGCCTTCGAGGGCGCTGTCGTGGACGAGGCTACAGCGCAGGTCCGGGTGAGCCAAGCGGCCAGGATCCTCCTCGGCCTCAAGACCGCCGAGGTGAGCGAGGACATCCTCGCCAGGGCCGAGACCCCTCGCAGAACCACGACGACCACGTCTCCGGACGTGAGAAAGCCGTGACCTCGGGATAGGATGCCGAAGGAGGCCCGAAGATGTCGACCTACGATGGATGGAACTACTTCGGCACGGCCGCCGTCGTCACGGAGCTGCCCCAGGCTCTGTCGACCACGCGGCAGCTCATCAACGTCCGCATCCCGAAGGACGCCCTCGTCGAGAGCGTGGAGGCGTCGATGGATACGCTGGCGGGGGGAGCCAGCGCGGCTGTCCTCGCCATCTTCCGGGATGCTGCGGGCGACATCCCCCACGTCGGGGATGGGCCATCCAGTGCCACGCAGGACATCACGACCGGCACGACGACGGCCACCGACGGCGGATGTCGCTGGCCCGTCGGGGTCGATCACCACGAGAACGCGGACTCCAGCGTGAACGAGACGATGCTCGCCGAGGAGAACCTCCTGGCCCAGACCGTAGGCCCGAACCTGCCTACCACACAGTACGCCGATCTGTGGGTGAGCGTCCAGCTCAACGCCGGCACGGCGAACCTGAACCGGCTCACCGTCAACTGGAGATGCTGATGGAAAGCGCCTCGGTCTTCCACGACGACCTTCTCCTGCGGCATCACGTGAAGCCGGTGGCGAGGCTTGCCACCGTGGCCGCTCTGCCCGCCTACGCGGCTACGGCGACGACGCTCACGGCGACTGCGAACGGGGTGCTTCCGAACATCGACGGCGTGGCGCCGGCTGGAGGCAACGTCATCCTCGCCATCCTCCCTGGCGTCACGAGCCGGGCGCACACGGGCCTGTTCGTCGTGGCGGACGTGGGACTCGCTGACCCTGGGGGTCGTCCCTGGATCCTGCGTCGCCACCGTCACGCCGATACGAACCGCAGGATCGTGACTGGCATGGAGGTCTACGTCTCCGAGGGCACCGCGCTCCAAAGGACCCTGTGGCGCTGCCCGACGACGGGCACCATCACGATGGGTACGACGAACCTCGATTGGGTGCTCGAATCTTCCCGTACAGGCGTGCGGGCACCACCCGCGCGCGAGCTGCACTGGCAGTTCTGGCAGAAGGCGCAGGGTGCCAGCACGACGATGATCGCCGTTGGCTCCCTCGCCAACCTGGGGACCACTGGCACAGCCGCCAATTACCGTGCCGCGAATGGCGATGGCAGCTTCATCGGCTACACGACGACGGGCGTCGGAACGACCGCCGGATGGATGGACGTTGGCGCCTATCGTCAGGTGAACGAGGAGCCGCGCTACACGTTCGTCTTCATGCTGCCCTCCGAGATCACAGGCATGCGCATTTGGGTGGGCGCATCGAACGTCGATCCGACTGGCTCAGACGATCCGGCAGCTCCATCCGCGATGATGCGGTACTCCACGTCCGCGGGCGACACGAGTTTCATGATCGGCTCGAACGACGGCGCAGGCGGCGGAACCTACGTCGCCAGTGGCATCGTGCCGGCAGCGAACACCCGGTATGTCGTCGAGATCGAACCGCTCAATCTGGGTTTGGCCTGGGCTTACTGGATCAACGGCAGTTTCGCCGGCCTCGCGACGAGCAACCTCCCATCTGTCACGGCGATCCTCGGGTACGTGTTGCGAGTCACGGAGCTGGCCGGCGCCACGAAGCAGATCAGGATCGCGAAGATCATGAGTGAGGCACGATGATGATGGAGGCAGCATGAAGATTCTCGTGCGCGTCACGTACATCGCCCAGCGCGAAGGCGGCGGCGTCATCTTCGGTCTCGATGCGATTGCAGCCGACGGATCCTGGACCACGCCTGCGAGCGTTTCCGTGCCGAGCATCGCCGACGTCGACACGGCGACGAAGCGCGGAACGCTTGCAGCGGCGGCAATCGCAGCGGCGAGCGGGCAGATCGTTGTCGCTGCCGATCTGGTGCTTGTCTGATGAGCCTCGACCTCACCTCCCTCGACATCCTCGAACTCCTCCGCACCCTCGGCGTCCCCTACGTTCGGCATGGATGCGCGGGCGTGCGTCGCCGCGTGCCCGCTCCGCTACCGGCGCGATCTCGTCGTCGTCGGGCGGATCAAAGAGGAGTACCGCGCATGATCCGCCACGCGCCCATCGCGGCAGCTCTCGCCCTTTGCGAGTCACGGAGCTGGCCGGCGCCACGAAGCAGCTCAGGATCGCGAAGATCATGAGTGAGGCGTGGTAGGTGCGGCCTACGAGGCGTCCGGTGAGAGTCTCCTCAGCATCTGTACCTTCTTCTCGATGCCGGAGATGAGCTGGTCACCATAGGCTTTCTTGTCCGGCGGTAGGCCCGTGATGGCCTCGTAGAGCTGCTGCATCTTCACGCGCCCATGGTCGCGGTGGATTTCGCGAAGCCTGCGTAGGATGTGCCTCGATGAGGTGAGCGTGCAGGCCAATGGATCACCTTCGTTCGCCGCCTTGGCAAGTGTCAGGACGTCATCTGCGATCTTCTGGACATCCTCCGGGATGCTCGATTCCGGAGTGGCCTGCGGCGTCGGTGAGGGCTCGTCAACCTTCTCCGGCGTCTCCTCTCCCGACGTTTCATCCACCGTCATCGTCTCGCTCTGGAGGATGACCCATCCGCTTGGGCACCTGCGAAGCGGGCGCACCGTGGACGTGATCATCGACTGCCACGGGCCGGCTCCGAGCGCGCGGCACGCGTCCGCGAGCGTGGCAGGGTCCCACGCTCGGTCCTGCGGGATGAGGAGCCGGAGCTTCGCTGCTGCCGCCTCGGGCCCACCGCGTCCCTTGGCACCGTCGGTTGAGATGACGGCGGAGATGCCCATCGCCACCACTTCCCCCTCGGCACCGGACATCGCCGGCCGGAGGTCCGATCCTCGCGAACCGCCCCGGAGCCCCACCCGGCAGACCTCTCGGCCGTTGTCCTCCACCTCGACGTCGAAGGTGACGCCTTCGCTTCGCCAGGACTTCGGGAGCTTCTCGCTCACGGCCTCGCTGAACCTCTGGCGGGTCTGGGTCAGGAGCGCCTTCGTGGCCTCGGCTACGGCCTCGACCAACCTCTCCAAGTCCTGCGCCTCGGCCGATTTCGCTGTGATCTTGTCCTTGGCCCGCTTCGTCTGCTCTGCTGCGGCGGATGCTGCCACGAGCGTATAGCGCCTCGCTTGGGCCTCGGAGAGCAGCTTGCGAGCATCTTCCGTCGTGACATCCGGCTTCGGCCCGCTCAGGCTCGCGGCCTCGATCTGCTCCGTGATCCGACTGACCTCGCGGGACCAAGAGGTCAGGCACTTCGAGGCATCGTCCAGCCCGTCCAGCGTGTCCGCTCCCTCGGACATCCTGCGCGCGAAATGCGGCCGTGACGACGTTCTCAGGTGGTCTGCTACGCCGTGCTCGCCGCAGACGGGGCACTGGTCGATCCCTGCGCCGAAGTCGATCCACTGGAGCAGGGTGGGAATGGTATCGAGACCGGGGGCGCCGGAGTCGTCCTGGAGCTGCTCCTTGAGCCGTGTGACCTCCTCCTCCCACTGCTTGGCCGCCTCCTGAGCCTCGCGGAGACGCTGTCCCGCGTCCGAGGCTGTCTCCCATCGGACGGTCGCCTCCAGCATCGAAGTGGCGTCCTGTACTGCCTGGGAGGCGCGCGACAGCTCCATCTCCGTGGGAGCCTCGACGCCCCCCAGGATGCCATGCAACAAGGTCTCGGTGGTGGTGACCTCCTTCTTGGCGTCGCTCATCGCCTTCTTCACCCATGCGCCGACGGCCAGAAGCTCGTCCACGGGAGACGCGAACTCGCCAGACCTGGCGAGGTTCTCCGCGATGCTGGCGTACCTCGCTTGGAGACTCACGCCGAGCTTCGATCGTACGTCCACTTCGGTGAGCGTCATCGCCTCGCTCATCCATCGGAGCACCTCGGGTCTCGCCTTGGCCTCTCCCATCTGGAGGACGGCCTTGACGTCCCCGACAGGAAGGGCCTGCGACTCCTTCACGGGCTCTCCGTCCACCGTCCAGACCGACTTCTTCACGGTGCCACCTTCCCGGTGCACGTCGAAGCGCCAGACGTGGCCCCCCGAGGTTTCGGCCTCGGCGAAGAGATGGTCCCCCTGGACCATCGTGAGCAGGAGGCCACCGTCCCTGACGCCGTACCTGCCGGCCAGGTCGTCGGCGTAGCCGCCGACTGCGAGGCTCGACGCCTGGGTGAAGGCAGACTTCATCGAGGCGTTCGGTCCCACGACGATGACGCTGGCCCCGTCTGGAATGCGAACCTCCCACGCGGCTCCGTCGATGCTCTTGATGTTCGACTTGACCCGGACGATGCGCTCGGGGTCTGGATTCTTTGGCCGTCCCATCTCTCCCTCCTTGCGGTTATCGTCTACGATCTTCCCATTTGACGATGCCCTCGAACATGTTCTCGATCGCAATCCTCATCTTGTCGGTGGCATACCCGTCGTGCTCCTCCGACCACTGCATCATCCCCTCTGCCTTCTCGGCGACCGAGTCACAGAAGTTCTCGGCGGCTTCGACTTCTCGGCCGAGGTCGGTGGCGCGCTCGATGAGGTCGCGACAGGCTTCGATGAAGTCGGCCTCCGACGGCTTCCTCTCGACCGTGACCTCTGCCTTCTGGAGCGTGAGCGTCGCCCATGCGATCCAGGAGTTGCCGTCCAGCTTCGTGGCGCCCGTGACGGGCCAGAACGTCTCGTCGGAGACGATGTAGGCGTAGACGGACTTCGAGCCTCCGAGTGCAAGCTCCACCATATCTGCTGTCGCCTTGCCGACGGGAGCCGCCTGCGTACCGAGCGGTACTACGATGCCATCGAAGATGGGGTTGTCCTTCCAGTCCTTGCCGGTGGCGACGGAGGGGAGCCATTCCTTCCACCCTCCGAGGGCTCCGGCACGGTTCCGGAAGTCGTCGCGGCCCGGTACGACTTCGACCATGCCTTCGCCGTGGGTCGTCTCCAGCGCGAGTCGGACGGCGGCGGCCCATCTGTCGATGACCGCGTCCGGGTCTGACTTCGCATGGGCGAGGAAGTAGCGCCAAGCAGTCATCTTTCACTCCGATGTGGCGAGCCGCCGCAGCTCCATGATGAGATGATCCATCTTCTCCCAGCGGCTCTGCATGTCCGTGCGAACCTCCTTGATGCGCTCACGGCCGGACACGAGGCAGGGATCAGTGATGGCATCGACGAGCTTCTCCACGGCGGCGGCAAGCCCAGCCGGTAGCTCCTGCCCTGGCGACTTGAGTAGTGCATCGGCGTACTCCGTCTTCTTGAGCTTCTCGTCGGCCCAGAGGGTGAGGACGGCTTGGAGCAGCGTCTTGATGGACGACATGCCGTCGTTGAAGAGATGCGGGCAGATGTCGTAGAGGCGATCTCTAGCCGCCCGAAGCTCTCGGATGTGGGACTCTCTGAGCGCGAGGTAGGCTTCGGCTTCGCGCCCGAGGCTTCCGTCGGCCTCCTGGTCTCGCAGCCACACCACGGCGGTCCCGTCGGAACCCTGGCTCAGACCCACCTTCTCACCGCTGTCAAGCACGACCCACACAGGGCTCTCCACCCCTTCGAGTTCGAGCTTGCCGAGTCCGACTCTGTATCTGTTGCAGAGGTTCCGGTAGTCGATCGGTGGAGATGTGCCGTCATCCTCCCTCCGGCGAACGTGAAGCTGGTGCTCCAGCCTGCCGTCCGTGCTGTAGACCCGCTCGAAGTCGTACCTCGGCAGGGCCTCGGCGATGGCATTCAGCAGCACTGTCTTGCCGATGCCGGGGCTGCCTTCCACCTTGATGACCATGTACTCCTTTTCCACTTTTCATCTCTCCTAGTTTCAGGTTTCGCTCCAGCGTGTTCCCTCTCCCATCTCTGCCGTGAACGGTATGCGGAACCCGTCCACGGGCTGCTCCATAGCCTCTTGCAGGTCCCGCTTCGCCCGTTCCGCCCGCTCGCTTGGCACGAGTGCGATCGTGCCGTCGTGCATGTCGATGCACATGCCGTAGGGGGTGAGGCGTCCCATGGCGTCGTAGCCGTACTCCCATGGCACCCGCGACGTGAAGGTGACATCCGCTCTGCGCTTCAGATCGGCCTCGGTCGAAAGAGTCGTGAAGTTGCACACGTCCGTGATGTGGCCGTCTTTCAGGCTCCCGCTGCGACGGCGGAAGAGGAGCGACTCCAAGTAGCCCTGCTTCTCGAAGAGGCTGACCTCCTGCTGCCATCCCTCTTCCCACTCCTCCTCGGCCCTCATCAACTTCGCGTGGAGCTTCTCGATGTCGTCACGTGCGAAGTCACCGAAGAGCGGCTCGCCAGTCTCGTCATCCATGATGGACCATATCTGATCGCAGATGGTGGCGATCCCCGCGTGGTAGGCCGAGGCGAGCTGCAACGTCTTGCAAAGCATCCGCGACTTGTAGGCGCGACCTAGCTTCGGCTTCCGCTTCAGGCTGAAGCCGTCAGGCCCCCAGCCGTCGGCGTTGCGGTAGCGCGAGCCGAAGAGCAGGTCCGCCAGCATCCCGTAGGGGTCGTACCCCTTCTCGAACGCCTCGCAGAGCCTTGGGATGCTCCAAAGATGTGCGAGGATGCGGGGGTGCGCTTGGTTGAAGTCGCTGCTGACGAACGTGAAGCCAGGCGGTGCCATGAAGACATCCCGCAGCCACCTGGGTGCCTGCTGGAGCGGGAGCGATTGCCGCTCCAAGTCCCGGTCGTGGACCTTGCCTCCGCAGGAGAGGCGACCTACGCCGGTGCCGAGTCGCCACTGTGGATGGAGTTTGTAGGCGTAGGGATCGTCCTCGTCGTAGGGAGCTTGGCTGCCTGGGCCCGTCTCATCGAAGACGACGCCGCCGTTCGCCCACGTCTTCAACGGCTGGATGTATCGGCCGATGGAGAGGACGTCGGACCGGAGACGGAGCGTCGCCTTGATGACTTCCCGTGCGACACCCGGCGTCTCGTCGTCGAGCAGGAGCGACTTCAACGCCGCCTCGTCGGTGGACTCGGCGCCCGCGTCGGTGAAGTCCGGGGCTGCGAGCCCGCAGACGTCGTAGAGGAGCTTGCCGAGCTGCTTCGTCGAGTTCGGATTGAACCGGCGGGCTTCGCGCATCGCCTTGGCTGCACGGGCCTCTTCGTCGTCCCTGAGTCCCGCAATCTCACGGAGGACTCGATCGGATCCGGTCATCGCGACGGCTGCCTCGGTGGCTCTCAGGACGGCATCCTCGCGGCTCTTCTTGACCGATGCCCGCAGCGCTACCTCGTGGGCTTGCAGACGGTCTTGGTCGACGAGCACGCCGACCTCGTGCATCTTGGCGCACATCTCGACGGCGAAGTGATCGACTTCGAGAAGCGTCCAGGGTCGTGATGCCGACCATCCTTCAGGGCGGTAGACCTCCGGGAGAGGGTCCGAGGCACCTTTCATCTCGGCTACCGCAAGGAGCTGTGGCTCGACCGCGGCCGTGACGGCGACGTCTCCTCGCCCGCAGTACAGACCGAGTTCCTCGTTCGTCGCGGCCCCGGTCGCCAGCTTGTTTCCCTCGTGGTCGTTCTTCCAGTCCTCGATGTCGGTGAGGACCGAGCCTACGATCCCAAGCGCGCGCTTCACATCCGGCGTCCAGTGCGCTGCAAGTACCATCGTGTCTCGGTTCGAGGCGACGACAGCGCCGAGGCGACGGGCCATGACAGATCCGTCGAAGATCACGGAGTTGTGCCCAGTCTTCGTCTCGGGTCCCGCCGCCCACTCCACGATGGCATCTACGAGAGCTTCCTCATCACTCGCATCCCACAGAGGCTCTCCCGTCTCACGGTCGAGGAGGCTCACGAGGGCGACCTCCCCGAGTCCTTCCTCTGGCTTCCACCCGACTGGCACCTTCCCGATGCCGATGCAGCGGATGCGACATCGGAGCGTCTCGGTCCCGTCCGTCTCGATGTCGTAGACGAAGTGATCGGTGGGACGCCCATCGGGACAGGACGATGTAAGCCACTGCTCCAGGTCGTAGGGATCACCTCCAGCTACGATGGTCTGCTCCGCGCCTTCCTTAGCCTGCTGGGAAGCAACGGAGGCTGCCTCTGGAGCCCACCATCGCATCACAGGCTTTGGGAAGTGCAGCCCCACCGAGAACCACCGCTTTGCCTTCGCGAGCGCCGCCCGGAAGACTACGCGGTTGCCGGGCGCGTGCAGCACGAACGACGGATGGACCGAGGGCATCACGCGACGGACGCGACCCATTACCTCGGTCTCTCGTGGGCTTGCCGCGATCTCCGTGATGGCCTTCGTCTCACCGGTGAGCGCCTCCATCGCCTCCTTGCCGTAGGCGATGAGGTTGTCGCAGTCCCTGATGTCGTACTTGAGCCGCGGGTAGCAGCAAAGCGCGGGGTGGGGATAGCGGGCTTCGACCACGCGCTGGGCCTCGGTCCGAGAGAGGCTGGTGGCCTGCGTCTCCTTCATCGCCGTGGCTCTGAGCTTCCTGAGCGCACCCTCCATCCTCTCGTTCTCGCCGCTCGCCGGGTCGTCCGGTCCGCCGTAGCGACAAGACCGGATGTTCACCTCCGACAGAGCCGTTCTCTTCCAATCGCAGGCTGCCAAGGCATCGTTATGCTCGGCACCTGACTTGCCCGCGAGGGGGTAGCCGGCTGCTTCTTCGCTATGGCCGGGGGAGAGCGCCACGACGGTGGCCACGGCCTGCTCGCGAAGCTTCGACCCCACGGGCCGCCACGGCCAGCCCGCCTTGCGGAGCGCCCCGTCTGGGCCGAGGGGGCAGGTATCGCAGAGTGCCCCGTCGGTCCTCGGGTCGTAGCAGGGACGAGAAGAGGCCCCCCTCGATAGAGCCGAAGGGAGCCTCTTCGCGGGCTGCATCGTCAGGGCCTACGCGGGGCTGGCGGACGCGGCGGACCACCTTCCTTGGGCCTCGGCGGCGGCATGGCCGCGTTGCCCTGGCCACCGTTCGACTGGCCCGCCGACGCTTGGACGCCGGACCTCGCCGGGGGCTTGGCAGAGGGCTTCGAGGGCGGCGTGCTACGGCCGGAGCCACCACCTTCGTTCTTCTTCTGCATTTCCTCACGGCGCTTCGGTGCCGAGGGCTTCCGTCCCTCGGCCAGGAACTGGTCGAACTGCTGCTCGGCGGTGACATCGTTCTCGGGATCGCCAGAGACGTAGCCCACGATGTCGCCGTACTCGGTGCCGAGGTCGTCGCCGGAGACGAACGCTACGAAGATGTCGCGGTCGTCGATCCACGTCTCGTTGTAGCCCTTGGCCAGCTCTTCCGTCGTGTAGCCGCAGGCCAGCACCACCCCGAGCAGGTAGTCGGCGTAGTTCTGGGTCTTCTTCTCCCTGTCCCCCTCTTCGAGCTTGAGGATCTTCGGGTTCAAGCCCCCATCGTCGTTGTAGGCCCAGTTCAAGAGCACGCTGGGCTTGATGCTGGTCGGCAGGTCGACGATGTGCCGCGTGGTCCACGGGTTCGACCCCGGACCGCCGGGATCGAGGTGGACGCGGCCCTTGTAGTAGCCGGTCTCGGTGAAGGCACCGCCACGCGTTTTCGCGTTGGCGGCGTTCTCCTCGGGAACGTATGGCATTGGATCTCCCTCTTGGTCGCGACCTTCGGCCGCGGTTGTCGGTGGTGACGGGATTGTCCCCACCGAAAGCTGTTCTCGCTATCCCGTCGCGGCCTTCGCGGGCGCAGCCTTGGGGCGCGGCGGCGGCGGAGGTGGAGGCGACGGCACAGATTTCTTGCCGCTGGAGCCGTTCGACATGACCTCGTCGCAGAAGAGACCGGCCTCCATCCGCCTGCGGAGGCGATAGCGCGCGATGCCTTCCTGGACGGCCCAGCGGAGCCACTTCGCGTGACGCGAATCCTGGCGCAGCCAGCGGTCCCGTCCTGCTGCAATGGCCTTGGCCACGACCTGTGGGTCCGGGGATTCCATTGCAGCGAGCTTCGTCGCGACCTCTTCGACCACCTCGTCCTGCCATTCGAGCCCCTGGAGCCTCGGCAGGTCGAAGCCGTAGCCAGAGGCAAGAAGGATCTCGCGCAAGCTCGGTGGTGTGTTGTCCCAGCAGATGTCGTTCCGGTCGCCGGTGATCCAGTCCTTGTCGAAGGGCTTGACCCACAGCTTCGTCTTGAGCCACGGGTCCGGCGATTCGAGGTCGAGACCGACCCGTGCCATGACGTCGCACCAGCCCGGCATCTTCTTGGCGCGGGCTCGTGTCCCCATCTCGGGGCCGCCCTGGTGGAAGCTACCGTCGTCGTCGAAGGACGGTTCACGCTCGTGGGAGTTGAAGCCGACGAGGCCGACACCTGCGTGACGCGCTCGGGAGACCAGCTCGCCGGTCGCCTTGTTCAGCTCCTGGTACTGCCAGAAGACGTTCTTCTTCCCACTCCGGCCAGGGGGAGAGTTCGCGTCCCATACCGCGAGGCTCCGCTCGCAGATGTGCGTCAGGTCGTCGACGCCCCAACCCGAGTAGTCGTTGATGGCGCTCCCCGCGTCATCCATGGCGCGGAAGAGATCGTCGAAGATCTCGGGTGCCTCGGGCCAGACCGCGGCGTGGTAGCCGTCCACACCCCACGAGACGAGGTCGATGGCCTTCTTCACACCGAACCAGAGCATCCCGGGTCGCACCCGGGAGATCGCGTTGCTCTTTCCGCGCTTCGGGCCTCCGTAGAGCCAGATGACGATGGGGTCGCCTGCCCCGCGGGCTTCGCTTTCGTTGTCCGTCATGTTCTCCCTCCGCCGCTCCTACGGCACCGTCGGTCGATGGTGTAGCACATCCGTCATGTGCCGTCAAACTCCGAGGGTCCCGCATCGAGAGCGCCCGGTCCCTCAAGGCAGATCCGACGGGCGCTGCACCCGCCTGCGTAGCGCCCGATGCAGGTCGTCTCCTCGTCGGCTGCGGGCCACTCCGAGACGTCCCGCTCGCCCGCCTGCGTTTCCATCTCCAGGCGTGCAACCTCGTGCTCGACGTCGAAGAGGTTGCGGGCGAACCGCGCCTCCCGGAACGCCGAACGGCGGATGGGCACTGGCTCGTTCTTGTATGGCGGGAACTTCCCGATGAGGTTGGCGAAGACGCCCGCAAATCCTGAGTGTGGGCCACCGTGGTCGGTCGCACCCGCTCTCGCCGGCAGAAGCTGCGAGGCGAGAATGGACTGGGAGCGGAACCCTCCGTCGCTCTCGTAGGCGTGCTCCGCGCTCGCTCGGTTGACGTGCGACACGAACTTGTGATCGTAGACGAAGACGTCGCCCCACGACGACTGCCAGATGAGGTCGAGCTTGCGGGTGATCCGGATCGATTGGCCGTGGCGGGGATGACCAGGACAGTCGAGCGTGGTCGTCTCGACGAGCTTCGGAGGACGACGGCCTTCGAGAAGCCACTCGGGAGCGTCCTGGAGCCACAGGCCCCACTCCGGACCCCTCGGCGTCTCTACGGTGCCAAGCACGGCCCCGACCGGCACCTCGACGCCGAGGATGCGGCCAATGGGTTCTGGGTGCTTCGCCACGTAGCGGCGGAAGGCGCCGATGATGCCGTCGATGAGGGGACCGCCACGCTTCTCCTTCGCGACCCACGCGCGGACCGCATCCTCCGGGTCGAGGAGGCGTGAGGCGTCTTCGGGGCCGAGAAGCTGCGTCCCCACGACGACGCCGCCTTGGCGGCAGCCTTCGAGGGCGAACCAGTGGGCGGCGGCCGTGTGCCCCATGCTGCCCATCGTGAGTGCATCGGCGGGGATGAGCGAGTAGCCTCCGACGTTGATCCAGGCGTAGAGCTGCCGGCACTTGAAGGCGCTGCCGATGCGGGACCAACCGGCCTCGGACCGGCCAGCGTCGATGAGGATCGGTCCCTCGGAGACCGGAGGCGCTCGGAGCGCGGCGCGTGCAACTTGGTCAGCAGTGAGCGAGATGAGGACGTCCTCGATGGCGTTCCACGAGGGTATCACGCTCCGCGGCGCTGCGACTTGGGGCATCATCGGCCGGTCTCGTCTTCGCCTGCGATAGCCATTTGCCTCAGCTTCTCGCATTCGGCTTCGGTGAGCAGGACGTCGTGGCAGTCTTCGTCTACGGACTCGATGACCCATCCGAAGTTGTCAAGGGCCTTCTCCCTATCGACGCAACAGGTGATGTCGAAGTCGGGGACATCAGGGTCGCCTCGACGGTGGACGGTGAGCGTGACGAGGGTCTCGTCGGGGACGTCGCGGAGCATCGTTCTCTCCCTCAGATCCAGCCGAGAAGCGGAGGACCCTCGTACTGGCTGTCCCACCAGAAGAACCCGTAGGCCGCGGAGTCCGTTCCGGTGTGGACGTGCTTCCCTCCGAAGCGGGGGCGGCGACGCAGGACGAAGACCTGTCGCGGTGGATGCCCGCGCCAGAGCGCCTCGCGTGTCTGCGACTCCAGCATGGCGAGCCGGAGCAGGAAGGCGACGTGGCGGCCTGTCACGTCGAGGGCATGCCAGATGTGCACCTCGGCCTTGTCGTAGGGTGGATTGCCCACGACCCAGTACGGGCGCTCCCTGGCCGCTGGACACAGCAAGAAGTCGGCGCAGATGTGCATGTCGCAATCGGAGAACCCCGACGCGTCCGGGTCTATGTCGACCCCTACGACGTGGCAGTCCAGCTTGCGAAGCGCCCGCGCGAACGCGCCTCCGCCCACGGAGGGTTCGAGCACGGTCTCGCTGTCGATGGGCAACTCGGAGATCAGACGCTCCGCATCCTCGTCGGAGGTGTAGTAGGCGTCGTAGACTGCCCTCTCGGCTCCCCGGTTGGTACTGCTCACCGCTTCCTCTCGCAGGCTTCGCCCTGGGCTTCCTCTTCCACGATCTTGAGGGGACCCTCGGAGATGGTGATGGTGGTTCCACGAGATGGCACCATCATGCCTGGCGAGCAGGACTGGCCGAGCTGCTTCCGCATCCAGTCCGCAGGCCCCTCGTAGACGACGGCGCGTAGGACGCGAACGCGTTTCGTGCCGAGTCCCTTCCACTTCTCGTCGTCGAGACCAGCGATCTCCGCCGCCTCGTCGATGCGCCGATCGTCATTCCACGTGGACATCTTGTTCTCCTTTCTTGGCCCACTGGGCCGGCATCTTCACGTCCCACATGATCGCGTCCAGCACCGCTTGTATCCGGTCTCTCCTCTCCTCCGGCAAGCCCTTCACGCCGAAGACGAAGCTCTGCCGGGTGGAGTGGAGTCGGCCTATCGCGCGAATCCTACCGGCTCGGCGGCAGAACTGGTCCGATGGCGAGCAGAGGCTCACCGCGTAGTGGATGATGCCGTCCTCCTCGGACCAGGCGATGGTGACTCGCCCGGGACCGAGGTCCAGATGCGCGATGCGAACTTGGCTAAGATCGATGTCGATCGAGCGATTGTCTGTCGCTGTGGCCACATCGGAATCGGTGATGGTCATTCTTCGACCTCTCTTTCTATGTGACGTTCCACGGGCGGTACCACATGTCCGAACTTGGCTGCCCACTCCGGCCAATCTGAGACCGCGAATTCGAGTAGCGCGATGACCAGTCTGACGCGGTCCTTCTCGTCGATGTTCGCCAGCGTGCCCATGTCATCTTGGTTCTCGGCCAGTTGCACTACGATTGCTGGGGTAGGCGCGACAGACAAACTTACTAGGAAGGAAGCATGCGCTATGAGGCTGCCACCGGGACCAGACCCGATCAGGTAGAGATATCCCACATAGGGGCTGAGGGCGGCAAGGTAGATACCACTTCGTCCGGGTATTGCAACCCGGATGGCCGAGTCACCGGTGACTAGACTGGACCGTTCCACGTAGACCAGCATCCTGTCTTCCTTCATAGTTTCTCCATGATGCTGTCTACCGCTGCCTCGATGCTCGCTGCGTCGAGTCCCGTGAGCTTCTCTTCGAGGTCGCCCAGGTCGCCCAGGTCGAAGAGCGCCCGGATGATCGGGAACTGCTCGCCCAGGTTCCTCACGATCTCATCGTCGACCGACTTCTCCGCGAGGTAGATGCGGACGAGCGTGGCGACTGCTGGCCCTTGGTCGTCCCGGCGGTCGAAGCGGCCCTTCCACTGCGACAGCTCCCCGAGCCTAGGCGTGAGCATGCAGATGCCCGCGAAGGAGGCGACCTGGAGCCCATCGAAGCTCGCCCCAAACGCTTGACCCGTCCCCACGAGGAGACCAGGGCCATCGGCATCGTGGAACTTCGCGCACATCCTGGCCCGTTGGGCTTCGGTGTGGGACTCCCCGTGAGCCCAGAGGAACCAGGGAGGCGAGGCGAGACCGGCGTCCCCCTTCGTGAGCTTATCGACTTCTACCTTTGCCTTGGCCGCCAGATCCTCGCAGTCCCGATGGCGAGCCGTGAAGAGCACCGCCTTGCCGCCGGCCCTGAGCGTGTCGCAGGCGTCTGAGAGCGCGCGGTTGTGCTTGCGGCAGGCCGCGTGCGCGAGCCGCAGTTCGGTGAGCTTCGCCCGTTTCACCTTGCCGGAGGCAGCCTCGGCTGCGAGCGCCCTTAGCTCAGCTCTCGCTCCCTTCGCCTGCGGGCCCAGCTCGTCCGCTGCGATCCTCACGACCTCCACCCTCGTCTTCGGGAGACCACCGTGAGAAACCACGTAGGGGACATCCACGACGAAGAAGGATGCCCTGGCCGCAAGCTCGTCTAGGTGGGTGGCACCCCCGTCGGTGAAGCCGAAGCCGTTGTGCCTTGCACCACAGTGACGGAGCTTGAAGGCGTGAGGTCCGAAGCCGAAACCGGCGGGCCAGATGCAGTCGAAGGGGTTGAAGAGTCGACGTGGCTTGCCCTCGTAGAGGGGGGAGCCATCGAGCGCGATGCGTCTCTCGATGCCGCGCATGCGGGATACGGTCATGATCGCGTAGGCCCGGTTGAGCTTCGGCTCGTAGTGGATGCTGCCGTCCGCTTCTCCAACCCGCTCCCACCGGCCGCTCCTGCCGGCCATGGCGTCGCTGCACAGCTCGTCGAAGACGAGAACGGAAGGGCGAAGGCTCGTGACCGTTTCGAGATGGTCGGGCAGGCTCTCCGCCCCCACGATGGCGATGCCTAGGGCGTCTTCCCTATCGAGGCGAGCAACGAAGCCTTCGAGGCTCTCCCCCTCGCCTCCAGGAAGAAGGCGCCACGGCTGGAGCGTCGTGAACCGCTGCGCCTGTCCCCACCATACGCTGCGGCACTTCGCGGGGCCTACCACGAGCGTCGTGATGCGGCCCACGCCGTCACCTCTCACCCTCGCCATCAGCGCGAGGATGAGGGCGATGACGCTCTTGCCTCCACCGGGGCTGATGCGCTCGAACAACCAAGGTCTCGCGCCCCCGAAGCCCACCATCTCGTACTGGTACGTCGCCAGCATGTCTCGGACTTGCGGCCTGAGCAGGTCTGCTGCCGTGAGCGATTCGACGATGATGCGGCCTCTTGCTTCCCATGCCTGCGCCTCAGCATCGCTCCAGGGACGGATGGAGGCGCACTCAGAAGTCGCGACGGAGGTGTAGAGGATGCCCGCCTCGTCCAAGGCGTCCGCAGCGAGCCATGCACCATTGAGTGGGACGTGGATCTCGAAGGCGACGCCCGATGCGTCAGTGCAGAGCGTCTCCTTCGCCTTGTCGGTGAGCTTCGCGAGGCGGGAGATGCGGCCTCGGGTCGAGGCACCCTTGGCGTAGACGAGAGCGCCCGGGATGCGAAGTTCGAGCCCATCGAGGGCAGTAGCGACTGCCCGCGCTGCGACACCACGACACCCCGCGATGAGGATGTAGTGGGGCTGGCCCTGGAGTGGGGAGAAGGGCATCAGAGTATCCTCAGATGGACTGCTCCAGATCCGCGAATGGCGCACCACCAAAGAAGAAGCCCTCGGTGACGGGCCGAGGGCTTCCGGAGTGACGACAAGCGGCGAGGGAGAACAGCCGCCGGAATGGTTGTAGCACATGGGGAGTACAGTGGCAAGTTGCTGCGGCTCCTTCATCCCTGTTCTTCGTCGTCACTGTCCGCATTCTCTCCGCTCCCATCGTCCGGGGCGCTCCGCTTCGACCTGAAGCTGAGCACGCTTCCCACGTCCTCGGCATCCTCCTGGGCGATCTCCTCCTGGGTCTGCCTGAGTCGCTTCCAGTAGATGACGTTGGACACCTTGTTTCTCTCGATGAGGCCCTCCTCCCGGAGCGTCTCCAACGCCTCGTTGGCTCGCTTCCGAAGGAGTCCGCAGTCCTGGAAGACGACAGCTTGACTCGTCCAGTCCTCACCCACGGCGTCGAGGACCACCCGCTTCTGCCTGGCATCGTCGCTCGTGACGACTCGGCGCGTGAGGTCGATCGTGGAGCGGAACGACAGCTCCGCGATTCCGATCGCCGCTTGCATGTCGCTCGGGTTTATCGTCCAGTCCCCGCTGACATCGCCGGCTTCCCGTTCCCGAACGAAGCGGTCCCACGCGAGGAGCGTCGCCGTCTTCGCCGCGATGAGCGGCGCTCGGGAACCGACGCCGCTCAGACGGTCTGGCAGCGCCCGTACCCTGGTACGCGTCCTGTCCCACCAGGATTGCCACAGCTCGTTCGAGTCCTGGTCCAGACCGAGGCATCGGCCGAGAGGCGTGCTCGGATCTCTCCCGAACCAGAAGTCCCGCGAGGGCACTTTCTTCCCGACCCCGGTCGTCAGGTCGTAGGCTTCCTTCATCGCCCACAACGCCTTGGCCCTGCTCACGATCCAGTCGTAGCTCTCCCAGTCGTCCAGCCGGTAGCGGATGTCCCGCTCGGCTTCCGCGTAGAGGATGAGGAAGCGCGACATGAAGCCGCCCTCCCAGTGCAGGACGGTCGTGAACGACTCGATATGGATCGGCGTGCAGCCCCCCACGATGCCAAGCCTAGGCTCGCCCACGCGCAACGTCCTGCCGAACTTCTCGCGGGTGAAGGAGCTTCCGTCGTAGAGGGACGTTGCCTGGTCCACGATGCGGGCGCGGTAGTTGTGCGCCACGCTCGACACGTTCGAGAGGAAGCTGCCCATGTCGTCGTAGATGAGCGTCTGCTGTGGGCGCCGCACTAGGGTCTTGACAAGCGCCTCCTCGCTCGCAGGATCGGACCCGATGGCCGTCTCCGCGGCGATGTCGGCCAAGACGCGCTTCATCTCGAAGATGGCCAGCGTCTTCATCGCCTCGCCGGACCTGCCCACCATCATCACCCACATGTTCGCGAGCGTGGGCGCCAGGAACCCGCGTGAGGCGCACCACATCTGCGGCGCCGTCATCGACAGGAGCATGAGTGCAGACCCGACGTGGTAGGCGAGGGGGCTCCCCACCTGCGTCTTCGCGTAGTTCACGTAGCGGACGAGGAAGCTCTCCTCATCGTCCGGCAGCACGGACTCTACTTCTGCCTCGGTGATTCCGCGTCCGTCCACGCGGCCTCCTTCGCGGGTCCCTCGTTGTCGTCCCCCGTGGTGTAGCACGAAACGGCGACGGGGGGTAGGCCGCGCCCCTACGTGCCTGCTTCATGGCTCCTCTCCTGTCTTCGACTCCAGCATGCTACGCTACCCGCATGCCGCGTGCTCCCGGTCCGAGTCGCGTCGTCACGGCGCTCGCCGAAGTCATCCGGCTGCCGCTCAAGCGGTTGCAGGACGGCTCCTCCACGGCGAAGCTGGACGAGATTCAGCAGCAGGCGCTCTCGCTGCTCGTCGACGGCCAGACGATGGAGTCTGCCGCAGCTTCGGTCGGCGTCGAGGAATCGACCGTCTTGCAGTGGGTGTCCTTCGACGCGGGATTCAAGGCGGCTCTGCTCGCCGCGCAGCAGCGACGCAGGACCATCATCCAGCTTGGGATCGAGCGGGCAGCCGAGAAGGCCACCGAGGTTCTCTACAGCATCCTGACCGACGAGAAGACGAGGCCCGACGTCAAGCTCAAGGCCGTAGGTGTAGCGCTCGAACGCCTACGCGACGTGAGTGGTGAGCCACCGAGAGCGGACAAGTCCGACGACGACCCCATCGGGAAGACCCTGAGCAGGATGGGAGCTGCCATCCCACCTGGCGCCAGCGCCGCTATCGGCGTGCGGAAGGGATCGGATGGAACGATCATGCCCCTTGACCCGGAGGAGAAGTGAGACACGACACACCGGACGGTCGGGCCTACTACACTGCCATGGAGAAGGCGGTGCGGGACGCCAAAGAGGGGCCCAGCCTCGTCATCGAGATCGCTGGGGACGACCAGGATTCCCCGTTGCCGCACCGGGTCGAGCGGCGCGCCTTCACCTACAAGGAGGCGGCCGAGCTAGGCGCCGCCTGCGGTGAGTGCCGCTGGTTCAAGGAACCGGACACGTGCGGCCTCTTCCGGTGCCTCGGTGCCAAGCTGCCGGACACCTTCGCGTTGCAGGACAAGACGCCCCCGGAAGCCGGATGCGCCGCATTCGAGGCCCGCGAGACAGGCGAAGTCGCCACGGGCGCGTGAACCATGCCGTCCTACTTCGGCATCACCGCTAACCGGGCTGACAGCACCTTCCCCTTCGGGGTGGCTCCGATGTCGATCCCGCTCGACATCGACACGCCCACGGCTGTAGCGCCCTCCCTCCTCGTTCCGGCAGATTCCGTCGGTCTCAACTCCGCTACGGTCTCGACGACGGTGACCGCGGTTCTGGTCACGGCAGCCGTCGAAGTCCTGCGGATGGAGTTCCTCCTGTTCTTCCCAGTCATCCGAGCGCTGCACGGCCGGTTCCGCGTGCGGGTGCCGTGGCAGATCACTGCCATCGGCAACGCCGGTTCCATCGGACGCATCGTGGTCGACATGCTGCGTCGCCGCGATGGCGTCGTGGCCGCCCTCGCTACGGGCACGGCCTACAACGGTAGGCTCCGCGCGCTCGACGCCCTCGCCGGGTTCAACGAAAACGACCTCATCGTCCAGATTCCAGGCTCCAGCGGACGTTTCGTGGAAGGTGACGATCTCGTCCTACGGGTATCCCTCTTCGTCACGACGGCACAGGCTGGAGCCGCCAACGCCACCGTGGTCATCCATCACGACCCCACCGTCACAGGTGACCGTCTCATCTGCGAGACGGACTGGGACCTGGAGTAGCGATGTCCGCCTTCCGCTCCACCCGTACGATCCTCGCCCATCCGGACGCGATGATGAATCGGAAGCCGGGTGTCCGAATCGACCGCATCGTGCTGCACGTCATGGAGGGAACGCAGAGCGGCACCATCGACTGGTTCCGCAAGGGACGCGACGTGCGGGCCGTTCCGACCGCGGCGCACTATCTCATCTCGCGGATGGGTGATGTCTGCCAGATGGTCCCAGACCACTTGAAGTGCTACCACGCCAACAGCTTCAACAGCCGCTCGCTCGGCATCGAGCACGAGGGCTGGACGGATGGCCTCTGGCGCGTCGGCAAGAAGCCCTGGGCGATACTGGACTCGATCTTCCCCACCGAGATGCTCGCGGCATCGGCAGAGATCGTACGGATCCTCTGTGTAAAGTTCGACATCCCGATGAACCGTCATCACATCATCGGCCACTACGAGGTACCGGGTGCGACACATACAGATCCTGGTCCCCTATGGTCCTGGTCCGACTACATGGCACTCGTCACCGACGGCGGCGCGGTGGCTCCCGGGGCTGTAGCACGGTAGACTCGGGGGGTAGGAGGCCGCGTGAAACGCCTTGCCTTGCCTTCGACCGCTCTCGTCCTCGTCCTCTGGTTCCTCGCGCCCGTCGACCTCAGCTACTACGCCTGGCCCGTCGCCGAGGCGTGGGCCGGCGTGGACGGGGCCGGCGGCGTGCCCCCGGACGGCTCCGCGTCTGTACCCGCGACTCCTGCCGCCATCGCGGCCGAGG
>ERZ1292632.1045-Hain-H43-01um-R2-1045-length-28924-cov-9_pt1 | contig 28924 bp, 57 predicted proteins | sample MGYA00564407_ERZ1292632 | MGnify/ENA primary metagenome ERZ1292632 (study PRJEB36523, sample SAMEA6512637) | groundwater metagenome | collected 2019-01-08 | study: AquaDiva: Metagenomics assemblies of 32 groundwater samples | reverse complement strand
TCTTTGTAATTTTGCCTTTCTTACCAAGAATCATTAATTCAGAATTCTCTTTTATTTTGCCTTCCTTGACTGCTTTTTGAATTGTCATAGATTCTCCAATTTTCTTCAATTCAACTTTAAGATCTCCCATTTTCCTGTTCCATTTTTCCTCAAAATCTTTCTTCTCTTTTTCTAAAGCGTCCTTCTTTTTATGAAGATGTTGTCTTAAAGAAGATCCTTCATCCTTTTCATCAACATTCCCAAGATCTGGACTATTTTTTTCTAATTTAGGATCAACATTTGGACCTTTCTTGAGAGAATCTGATTCCTTAACTTTACCGGATCCAATTAATTCGGCATAATCATTTTCATTAAGATGCTTAATTGTTTCCAAAGCAAGCTCTTGAATGCCCTGCTCAGTTAATTTGCCTTCTTCAGAACCAAACATATGAGCAAATTCAGAATCAAATCTATAATCTCTCTTGTTTATCTGCAAGACAGTATTTTTATTTCCTTCTTCTACAAGAATAACTGAGAATGAATTGCCTTTTGAATCTTTGACTTCCTGTGTCTCATTAAGATCGCTTTCCTTAACTTTCTTCTTCATAGATTTGCTCTTGCATTTTTCATCTGTTTTTGATTCATTTTCCATCTTCTGCAGATGGGTATAATATTCCGGATCTTCAACAAGATGATCCATTGCAATTTCCTTTGCTTTTGCAGGATCATCAGTGTGTTCCATCTCTACTTTGATTCCCATTTCTAATTGTTCAGGATTAAAATCTTCTGGAGATTTATCATCTGCTAATCCACCAGGAATTTCTTCCTCATCTGAGGGAAAACGAGCATCTTTAGGAGAAGAACCATATACTTCTTCTGGATGTTGTTCATTAACTATAGCTTCATTCTTCTCTTTATCTGTTGCTTCTTTTGCATCAGATTCCCGCTTCATCTTTTTAAGTGCTTTAGCAGCGTCTGCACAATCGTCTGCAGCGTCTTCTAATGCTTTAATAGCTTCTTCATGATTCTTATCTTTCATAGCTGTAGATGCTTTCTTCATAGAAGATTTAGCAGAATGAACATAATCAATTCCCATCTTAGCTTCATTAGCTTGTTTAGATTCCATAGGATTTTCCTTTTTAACAGGAGGAGCTTCTCCTGGCTCTTCTAATTCTGTTTCAAGATCAAGATCAAGATCTGGCTCTAATTCTTCTTCCTCTTCTTCAGCTGCCATTACTTCTTCAGCGGGAGGAATTAAATATTGCATAACTAAACTACGTTCAATTTGAGCAACATCTACATTTGTATCTTCAATTGCTGATTTAATAAATTCAGAAACATTATTTATATCTAAATTATTTTCCTTCGCAGAAAATACTTGATTTCCTTCTTGATCAACTACTTGCAGATCTTCAGGTTCATCTTCTTCATTCTTTTCAACCACCACGTAGAAATGCTTATCTTCTCGACGTCCGAAATACAATTTCTCAAAGTCAAGAGGAGATTGTTCTTCTGGAGTTTCTTCTGGAGTTTCTAAATCTTCAGGAGGGAGTTCATCTTCCTTTGGAATATCTGTTTTCTCAGGAGGTATCTTATCTTTTTCTGGTTCTTGCTCATTCAATTCCTTAGCTTCCTGCAATAGTTTTCTTAATAAATCCATTTAAATTCCCTCAAATAAGTAAAGAATCTTTACCTTAAGAATAAGTAAATTCAAAAGAAGTAAAGAACTGAAGAATTAGAACCCAAATATTGAACCATGAACTAATTCAAAAGTATCTTGAACATCATCTGTATTTACTGGGCTAGAAGCTGCTCTCTTATAAATTGAAATCTCATACGTGCCGCCAGGAGTTAAAGCAGTAGGAATAATAACAGGATATTGTCCATTGGACTTAGAATCTGTCATTGAGATTGCAGAATTTGCCCAAGTTGTATCATGAGATAATACTTCACTAACATTATCCCATATTTTATTACTTCCTCTTTGAGTTATTCTAAAATAGTAATTATTCCCAGTATAACCAAGAGCATCATAAAATATACGTGCAATATAATCAGGTAGTGCTTCAAACGTCATAATAATTCTCCTTTAATTAACTCATTGTAATTAACAAAGTTATTAGTGTAACTATTAATCCTACACAAACTGTAAAAGAATAAAACAAATATTGAGAATGATGTTGTAAATGATTTGTAAATTGAACTTTCATTTCTGACAATATGGTATTCATTTCAATCAATAAATCATGATCGCTATCTTCTACTATTTCTAAATTCTGCTTTTTTATCATTTTTGTTCCTTTGCAGTTTTTAACTCTCGGTGGGTGGCTTCAGCATCAAGAAGAAGATATTTAACATTAACTTTTACCATACTTAATATTTCTTGCAAAGATTCAAATGTAGAAATATTTCCTATCTTTTTAAATTCTACATTCTCATGAAATAGACCTAAAATTTCTAATGCAGAAAGTTCTGTTACTAACAATTTATTTCTTTCTTCAACATTCATCATCATCCAGATCTATTTAAAAGATTACCAGACATTCTTCCTGATCCTATACGATATGCTAAATATGCCTGAGATGCTACTTGAATTTCTCCTTCATAAAAATCCATTAAATAGGTTCCTTGTTCCCCAAAATAATAGTCAATATAATAAAATCCTCTTCCCAAAGCAGATAAAACTAATTCCGGAGTTTCCCCCATATTTGGATTTAAAATAATAACCGCCACATCCAAATCATTAGTAAATGCAGCACTTCTATAAAATATTCTATGGATTCCAAGAGAAGGAAGAAATTCAGCCATATTTTATATGCCCTTTAATACGCTACCGGGGGAGCTGAAAAAGTTATATTGTTTATTTTAGTATCTAACACTGCAACAGCCTCACCTATAGAATGTATATCAAACCCACCAACAGAATACGCTTTTGGCACCTGTCCTGTTCCATCGGATTTGTGAATCAAAACTCTCCAAACTCCATATGCATTCGGAGTAAAAGTTCCAATATAGTTTCCAGTATTCTCTATCTCAACTAATTCAACATTTGGATAATTAGAATCCTTAACACCAGAAGGCAGATAGATTTCAGCTACAATCCCAGTTAATCCAGATTCAGCATTAGGGGACTGGTAGCTTATTGCTATTGGCTCATCTATCTTATAATTTCTATCTGCCATAATTTAGTTTAATATTCTCTTGGTTGTAAAAGATTTGAAATCTCTTCCACAGAAGGTAATGACAGCAATTGGCTGCTTTCTTCTCCCGTTAACCCACTTATACCTGTTTCAACAATAGTTGCAGAAGAAGAACTAATTCTTGTCGTTGTAACATAAGCAGACGGTTCCACAGGATCCATAAGAGCCTCATATTCGTCTACTGCTAAAAGATTTCCCCCGGATATATTACAAACAATCCAAGGAGGGTTAGTTCTATCCTCAAATTTAACTTTGGCATTTAATAATTTAATTGTAAGACCGACGCTCACGGAATCTCCCAATACCTCCTTACCAGATCCATCAATAATTTCTTCTTTATCCATTGCTTCAGACTGAGAAGCAAGATATCTTACAGTATCATATAAATCCTGCATAGAAATAGATATAGGAAATGATCCTTCTTTCGAGATCTCAATTATTCTTGGAGATACTGACCAATCAATTGTTACATCATTTCTAATTGACATTCTTTTTTTCTAATCCTTCACAATTCTTATCAATTTGATCAGCAATAGATCGAAGCTCTTCAGAATGAAATACACCATCAAGTTCTACCCAACCCTGCCCACGGAGTATTGATCCAATTCTTGGTTCTTCTTTTTCATTATCCATCTTTTAAGTCGCCTGCGGATCTGTTGCAAGAATAGGAGTTACAGACAATCCCGTTGTAGGAAATGAAGTATCTATTGTAAAATCTTTATAACCATATTTCCTTACCCTGGCTTTAACATCAAATGCTGCAGACAAAATAATATTATCAGATTCTTCAGAAGTTGCATCGGCCAAAACATCAAGTTGAGGAACATACAAATCTCCAGTCTCCCCAGTTGGATCGGGGGAAACTCCAGAGAAAACGGTGCCTGCAAAACTAGTGTAAGTATATTTGTTATCTCCTACTCTCAAACTTCCACTTTGTGGACACTTATTTGCATTAATACTAGCTGTGCAAGTTATTGAGTTAGTAGTTACAGACTGAATTGTATACTGATTTTTTATAATGGAGGTTCCAGATCTTTCTGCAATTAAGATTTGGGTTCCACTTAAAGAAGTATGAGAAACTAAAGCCTTTTTATAATTAGGAGGAAGTTGCTGGTCGCCGTCAGCATCAGTCAGTTGGAATGTTGCCGCAGAATAATTAGTTACCCAAACACCTCGAGCACCAAAAAAAGTACCTCCAGCAAATGTTCCAAAAGGAGCTTGCTTAACTTCAGTATAAGTTCCTTCCAACGCAGAAAGATATTCTTCTCCTGCATCTCCATTTATAGTTAAAGAAGAGTTATGAGCACAAGCATATTTAAGATACTGATAAACCTGAAGCATCGTTCTGCCTGCACAATCAATTTCAACCTTATATGGTTGTAACCCATCTCCGTTATTAAGATCCCTGGTAATATCCCCAAATGTTATTGTGATATCATTATATGCTTTAATAACATTAAACTCAGCAGTTGTAGCATTATTTGTTGCACTTCCATCAAGATTAGAACCTGTTCTTGTTGCTCTTTCTACAATAGTTTCAGAAGTTTGAAAAGTTCCTTCTACTTGACAAAGATAAAGTCTGGTATTTGGAGTATCAACATATTGTATTCTACCGGAAGCTGTGGAAGTCACACCATAAGCGAAATTTCCAACATCAAAATTAGCTACAGTATCAACGTCAAGATAGATGTCTCCTGTTTCCTTATAATTAAGATCTTCAAAAGTATTAACACCAACAGGATTTCTACCGCCTGCAGATAAATCGGCTTCATTATGATCAAACAACCCATCTGTATCTCTAGAGAAAACTGTAACGATACCTCCATCAATTAAAGTTCCGGAATCCTTAATCTTTATAAGAATATCTATATTTCCAGGGATCCACCAAGGACTTACTTCGACATCATTCTGAATTATATAAATCATTGAATTTCGAAATTGAGAACCAATTGAATAGAGGTTAGCAAATAATTTCTGGGCGTCCGATGTTTCTATCGCTCCACTTTTTAAGAATTGATAGGAAGTTTCATCTCCCATATCCCAACCGTTAACCCAACGATAAACCTGAGGTGTGTCGGATACAAATGCATAGTCATCGTCCATTTGTGCTTCAACAGCGAATTTAGCGGCCAACCATTGGAAGAAAGCTAAGACTGTAAAAACTTCTGTTCCACTTGAATGGGTTACGGTTTTCGCTGGATAATTAACAGTAAAATTTGTTTCTAATGACATTCTCTATACTCCTTTATACTTGCTGTGGGTCTAATATTAAAGTTACTGGTAAATCAATATTGGATCCTGCAATATTGATTAATTGTTTAAAATCCTTATACCCGTATTTTCTAACTCTCCATCTTGTTCCAGTAACTGGAGCACCGGTATAAGTTTCTGAAGCAATGCCATTCACGTCTGTAAGTTTATTCATAATAAATGGAGATTCATCCGTTGGGTCAATATAAGCCCAGGCATCGACAATTACCCCGCCAGCTTCGTTTTTAACACTCATAGTTAATACAACAGACCCTTGAAAATCAACTAAAGAACCAGTATATGTTGAAGCATTTGATCCATTTGAATTGCCAACAATTAATGATTGACCAGTCGTATTATTAACATCGTATGTACAATTAGTAAATATCAAAGCATTAAATGGATATGCTGATGCATTATATGTATCAATCTTAACGCCAGCCGGACAAGCTATAAAATTACATTTTGTAGTATTGTGACTAATACTACTCATTACAATTGCTTCTGCATCTGAAGATATAAAATTACAATTTTGAACAACACAAGTACTAATTATCATCCCGGAACAAGCTTCGATCGAACAATTCAATACTTCTCTATTAGTTGCATTAGGTGGTAAAGTTATTATACCAGCATTAATAAAACTACTGCCGTACAACTGCATTTTATCAATATCTGAATCAGATACGTCAAAAGAAAATGTTTTTGTTCCAGGAGCTTTTAACAGACAACCTTTAATGCCCGCAGCACCACTTTTTTCTCCCAAGGTAAAATTAATTACTCCGCTTCCAGCCAATGCTTTTATACCATAAAAATTATTTGAAATAAAATCATTATCCGGAAAAATAATAATCTGACCACTATCAACAAAATCTACATTTTCTGCTCCAGTTCCACCGAAAGTTAACAGTCCCTGAATAATATAAGTGCCTCCAGAACCTTTATTAATTACACCCCATCTATATGTGGAAGCAGGATCCATATCTTCATTATAAATATTTTCAAAAGTAATGGCGTCAGAAACACCTGAATTAATGGTTAATCCAGTTCCATACCTAACTGCATCCCAAAAACAATTTTTAGTCGATCCTGTAATAGAACTAAGAGTCTTAAATGCTACACCCACCTTTTTTATATATAAAGGATCAACTGTTCCAGATCCACTGGTTCGAGTAGTAGATGCAGGATCTACTACAAAACAACCCCAACCTCCAGGATGAGTATCTTTTCCACCAACATAAAAGAGACTATTATTTCCATCTTTATCTTCAACATATATTCTATAACCACCATTAACTTTTGTATCAACAACTCCAGTAACCATCATCCAAACATAGATATGTTTATTAGTCATATCTATGCCATTAGCCTCTGTATAGGTCCACAATTGCAATGCACTTGTTGTAGCTTTAACTTGAATAGAACAACAACCTGACCCCTGTATCATAAAATCGGGGTTTATAGCAATGCTTGAACCAGTCCAAAGGCCGATCACATCACACAAAGAAATATCAGTTAAATTTGGAGTTACTGATATTGCCATAATTCTTCCAATTTCTTAAAATACCTCTAATCAAAAGGCCATTGGCGGAGTATCTAAAGCAGATACAATATTCTCAATATTAGTAACTTTTGTATCAACGTTCGCTAAATCTGCAGACTTTGCAACTGTGTTATCTTTCGCAACTGTAGAATCTTTTGCTGTATCTAAATAAATATCTTGAATATTTTTGGCTCCAACAGAATATGCCTTAACTACTTGAGCATCTCCATCAAATTTACTCAGTAAAACTTTCCAACTTCCTTCAACATTTGGAGTAAATTGGCCGGCATAAGTTCCAGTAGCACCGACTTCGGTTAATCCGATTGTTGCGTGTACCCCACCCGAAGGATTATAAATTACTGCCATCGGAGCATTAGGATAAACTAAACCACTTTCTTTATTGGGGGCCTGATATCCTACTTCAATTGCTTCGTTTACTTTAAACAGTTTGTCTGCCATTTTTGTTCTCCCTTAAAATACAATTGGATTTGTTTTGTTTTTAATTTCTTCTACTATCTTTTTTAAATAGTCCAAATTTTCTTGCAATAAGTTTATTTGCTGAGTCAATTTTTCTAAAGTTATTAATTGTTGTTGATCCGCTAAAGACATTATTAATCTTCTTCAACTACTTCTTCCTCTGGAGCTTCCACAACACCTTCTTCTGGGGTTTCTTCTTTAGCAGGTTCTGTTTTCTCATCTTTTAAAATGGTGGATAAATAATTAACAATTTCATCAGAGGATACACCAGATTCATCTAATTCCTGTTTGATTTCCAAAGACAGTTTCTTAAGTGCCTCAAGCAAATTGTAACTAATTAATTCTTCTATTTTCTCTTTGCCATTTCCTTCATCTGTAACTGTATCTTCTTCGCCTACTGCAGCCATAGGTTCGCTGTCATCAACTCCAGAAAGATCTTCCTCTTCATTCACACTAGACTCATTAGTTTGTTCTTTCACCCACTTATCTTCCGAACTTATCAGAGTAATTCCTCCTCCAATAATCGTAAATACTCCTGTTCCCGGATCATCCCAGGGAGATTCGCCTTGCATTTTATCTCCTAATTTCTTTAAATCTTCTAAAGAATTTGATTTCTTTATAATTTCAGGGTGAGAAGAGCCAGTATCAACCTGTAAAGTATATTTGCCTTTAGAAGATGAAATCCTTTTTTCTAACTCCTCTTCTATTTCCATTTTTTCAGCATCAATCTTATCTTCTTCTTCATGTGTTTTAGCCTGACCATAAGCTTTATTTAATTGACTCAACTTCCTTCTTAATTGTGCATCAGTTAAATCGCTTTCATTCACATTACTAAGATCAGGATCCTTGCCCTTCATTTCCGGACATTTACCTGGACCTTTACCAAGAGCGTCTGATTCGTTAACTTTCTTGTCTTCCTTTTCTTCAGAATTTGTGTTCACTTTCCTTGTTTCATTTAGCAAACCTTCAAAATTCATTCTATTCTGGTCCATCTTATTCTCCCTTTAAAATATTATAACTACAATTGTTTATTTTTTCTAACAAAAGAGGAATCAATTTCTTAAATTCCTTATTGTCATGTTCAATTTCCACGATACAATGAGTAAGTAAACTGCTTGCTGTTTTTAATTCATTTAATCCTGTCCCCCCTTTGTTTAATCTTTCCAAATTCTTGTATACACTCTTTCCTCTAAGCTTTTGAACAAGTTCCTTTAATAGTTGTGCATCTGTAGGAAGTTTGTTAAGAGATTCTTGTACCTTTTTTAAATCAGGGAATCTATTAACTGCTTCAACTAAAACATTTTGGTATTTAGTTCCTTCAAAGAACCTTTCTGCATCTCTCAATTGAAGAGCAACTTGTTCTACATTAATCTTACTCATTATATGCTCCGCATTCCAACTCTTCAATTAATTTCTGGATATTTTCATTAACAACAGAAACTGGAGTAGCAAAATTTAATCCTTCCAAAACTACCTCTTCTGCCCCATCCATTCTCAAAACAAATATACTTATTCCATAAACTTTTCCATCCAATCCAAAAAGAGGACCTCCAGAATTGCCTGGATTAATTGCTGCATCTGTTTGCAAATAAAACCCATTTGGATAGCAGGGAGCATTTCCTAATCGAGAAACTATTCCCGCTGTAACAGAAAAAGTTAGCTGTTTGGGATGTCCAATTGAAATAACTGTTTCTCCTATTGAAAGATTCCTCTCTCCAAGAATAACAGGAGTTAATTCAATTCCTTCAGTATCAATTTTAATTAATCCAAGATCCGGTTGGTTGGGATCATCCATTTTCAAGAAAATAGTATTCAAGACTTTAAATTCTTTCCCTTTGTAACACTTAACAATCATAACAGAATCTTGAAATAGTTTCATATTTTCCACAACATGACCTGCAGTCAAAATATGTCCTTCCGTATCATATATAATTCCAGTTCCATAATATCCTGAATCAACCATTTTTCCAGAATACGGATTTTGAACTTTCCCTCTAACTTCGATATGAACAACTGATTTTATTACTTCTTCTACAACCTGAGGAATTGTTGAACTATTTCTCAACTTTGCTATTTGATCATACAAACAATCATCCTTCTCTTTAAGATGATTATACAAACTATTTAAATGAAAAGTTGTTTGTGCCTGGGTATAATGAATATCTCTTCGAAAATCAACTACTTTATGATTGAGATATCCAATATTAGCAACACAGACAATTAGGATTGACAGCATTGATATTTGTATCCATCTTTTCATCGTTAACTCCTTAAATTAATTAAGTATTAACAATTTATTGAGAACTCACGACAATTCCATCATTCTCTAGATCTTCTACAGGAACTTCTCCCTCAGTTAATAATAATTCCAATCCAGTATTTAATCCATCCAACATTCTTAATACTTGTCCTACAACAAGAATTGAATAATGCATTTGAGCAATTCTTTCCTTTAATTTCTTTACTTCATCCTCAGTAAATTCCATAACAGGAGAACTGTGAACTCTAAGTAGTAATGAAAACATCTTTTCCTTCTCAACCATTCCCATATTTCTATCGGTTGGAAGAACAGATTGAAGTGAATTTGATATAATTGTTCTTAATGTAATATCTTCCAGCTTACCATTACTTGGTTCTTGAAGAACTGTGCCATCAAGTTTTAATAGTGATATATTGAGATTGTAAACCATTTTCTTTTTCTCCTAAAATCCTTGGTTTTAATTATTGTTCATTTACATACTTTGTTTTATAAATAGTTGTTTTTCTACCGTAATCTTCAGGCCGAACATTCCAAGTATCTCCATGCCCACAGATTTCCACCTGCGGATGCGAGTTCAACGCTCTTGATAAATTAGGAATTGGCCTTTGGTGGAAGGTTTTTCCATTATATTTTATTTACTGCATCTCTGAATTCATTCCAGGATCGGGCAGTTTCTTTCCCTTTTCACTAAAAATATCCCCATAAAATTTAGAATATTTTCTTGCCATTCTTCCTATTGCAAGCATTTGTAACGTAGTTGGTTTTGTATAGGATTCAATATTTAAATCATTTTCATAAACAGTAAATCTTATATGGCCTTGTCTTTCATATTCTTCTGCTGCCTTTTCAGCTTCTACCCCATTATCTGGTTTTTCTGTGTAATAATCTTTCCCGTATAGTTTTTTTAAAGCGTCTTCCCAATGCTTCTCAAAATAGTATTTATCAAACTGTTCTACTTCTCCACCAGGATGGATCCATCCTCCAGCAGAAATGGGAAAATCAAACTCACCTTCTTTTATTTGTTTTAATAGTTCTTGGAACATTAATCTTCCTTGAATTCTATCCTGCATTCCTCTGCATACCTTAAATCAGCTATATTCTCACTATAAATTGACAGTCTTGTAGACCATCTGTAAATCCAATACCAAAATCTTGTTAATATACTAACTTTCATTAATTAATTTCCTTCTTCTACAGTAACTTCAATTGCATACACTTCCATTCCCCTAGGGAATACTTCTACAATACCAGTAGACAAATCAGATACATACACAACGTCGTCTCTAAGGACAGGAGGCTGCTCTGGAGCTACATTCTTAAACATATCGTTGATTGTTAAGTTAATTACTTGAAATGCCTGTTGCTTTGTTATAAGCTTGAATGCTTGACCTGGTTGAACTTCTTCTATCTTGACTTTCTTTCTTGTTCTTAAAATAACTTCCATATTTTCAATCCTCTGCTATTTCCTGCACCTAAGTTGAGCTTCTTTCACTATTAAAAATTAGGTTTCTAAAAATAAAAAACAGTGCCCCAATAAGGTATGATATAATATGATTTAGGGGCACTGGGCCAAGGATTCTCCTCCTAATATTTTTATGTTATTTTCCTTAAATTTCCTTAGCATACAACTTGAAATGTTCTTACAACTGGCTGACAATATTTTCTCCAACAACAATCTTTATAACTACAATCAAAAATATTTACTTCAAAACATGGTTGATTCCCTTCTCTCTTTTGAATCAACCAAATCAATTCCAAATCGGATTTACCAGCAAGATCAATATCAAGATACTGAGCCTTGCTTAGCATCTCCTGACGATCCATCTTGAGATTCCTTTAGAGAAGGATAACTATCCAAATACTTATTGAAAGGCAATTTAATTCCACGAAACTTGATCTCATCCTTCTTTCCAACTAATTTAGTTTCAATTTGCTCAAGCATATATAGAATTCTATAAGCAAAACTCTTAGCAACTTCAGGCTTAAGCATTACCATATCTAACCAAGGATGTCCAGTTTTTAATACATTCCAAGCACACTTAATTCTACTCCACAAAGGCAATTTACCATTATCATATGGGCCAAATCCCCAAAAGCTTATACCAATTCCATAATAGTTGGCTTCATCCTCTAATCTTCCATCTCTTGAAACAACGACTTCTGCAGGTTCTCCAAAGTCATCATCTGCTAGGAATTCAGATGTGATTATTAATCCTTCGGACAAGCAATCGCATTTAAATAATTTTTCAAGCATTAAGCATAATCTCCTGGAAAAACTTCTCCCAATAATTTCTATTGAATCTAGTTTTAATATGACATTCCTCACACAAAGATATCAAATTATTCTCATTAAGGTTTTCTTTATTATAATCTATATGATGCACAGAAAGTTTTTGATTATTTTGTTTTTCAGTTTTACCACATCCGGGCATTTGGCAAATATGATTGTCTCTTTCACGAATGGATTCTTTTAATTGTTCATTCCATTGTGGAGAGTAGGGAAGAAAAGAAGATCCGTCAATCCAAAAAAGACTATTTTTACCAGATATTTTAGCTACGACCTCAGGTCTTTTCATAGGATTATTATTCCCAGATATGGAAGCTCCTTGTTTTGCTGCTACTTCTGGCCGTTTCATAGGATTATTATTCCCCAAAAGCCAAGGACAGGACATTCCTGTTTTAGTTTTGGATACTTTTTCAGCAGTTTGCGGATTTTTCATAGGATTATTTTTACCAAGCATTCTATTCCTACTATTATGTCCGCTAATAAATCTTTTGGTTCTTTTACCATTTTTTATTTCGGTTTTAAATTGTTCCAAACATCCGCATTCACAACAGGTTGTAGTATAAACACGAATTCCTTTTCTTCTCATATAAACTATCTTTTCCCCTAAACCTTTCTACAAAGCCAAAACCATCCCACTAACAACAAAAAAGTTATGGTTAATCATAGCAAATTCTTTTATAGCTTCCCAATTCTCAATGACCATTTCCATTAGACAATCTCCAGATTAGGTATACGAATCCAACAGCATCAACTATCAATTTTATTGCCAACCATCCTAATAAAAATAAATCAATTCCTTTCATCCTTGGCTCCTAAGTTGTAATAATAAACAAAACTCTTCTTGAGGCTATTTGCTAGCGTTCTTGAAGAGAGCAGATTAATCATTTTTTAAATAATTCAGAAAATATCTCGTCTATTGAATTTCCTTTACTTAGCATATCAATTGCTAAATTAAATTTATGTCCACAAATACAAAATTCAGCTTTTGAAAGGCAAGGACATTTACATTCTGGACAAGTTTTCATTTCCATTTAAAATATCTCGTTTTAATATTAATTATCTATTTCCTATCTCTTTCTACAAAAACAACATACTTATCATTACCTAGATTAAGAATAAGTAAATTTATATACTGAAAAAGTTGTTTCATTATTTCCTGCAGTTATCATTTTTCACCTTTCTTTTTATTTCCTCTCTTTACTAATTTGAGTTCTCTTGCATTAAAATTACCATAAACACCCTTTCCTTTTACATCTCTATGATCGACTTCATAAGGATAACCACCTGAATCGCCAGAATCAAAATTAGTAATTAATCCTTTGATTCCAATAAAAAACCCGCTTGGAAGAGGAGTTTCATTTTTTAGTACAGAAACAACTTCAACCCTATCTCCGGTTTTAAATTTTCTTGCCATTTTTAAATCCTTTCATTTAAAAATTCAATTTCTTCGCAGCTTCAACTTCCTCCAACGTCATATTTCTACAAATAACTGCTCCACAATTACAACATTTGAACTCCCCAGAAAATGTTGACTCTCCTATTATATTCTGATCTTCAAGAAGATTCTGAAGTTGAAATTTATGCCCAGGCATTCCACATTGAACTTTATTTTGAAGATTTTCTATATTTAACTGTTGATTTTCGACTATTGCAAGCAGCCTTTTAATAAAATCAGTATTTTCAATTTCTAACTTTTTAACTTCTACCAATTCTTTAAAAGTTACATTGTTTATTGATTTTATATCTGGAATTACACCTTCCATTAAATTTCTATAATTATCTTCCAGTTCTTCAACTCTTGTCCACAAAAGCTTACCCATTTTGTTTATCCCTTCATTTTTTTAAATTATTTTTAATCCAATCCGCCAATTCTTGCATTAATTCAAAAACACCAAATTCCAGTTGAGCTTTAAGAACTTCTTTAGATGTTAAATAACTACCACAGTTAGCATAATTAGAATTATATAAAGCACAAAATGCCCAAATTTTATTAATTCTTTGAAGTTTATATAACTCTCCAGAAGCATTAGAAACATAAATCTTACTTTCCTGAAAAGAATCAAGCGTACATACGCTTACCATTTTTCTCGTTATTTGTACCTTTCTTAAGCTGAAACTTTTTGTAACATTGAAATTCCCATTGGCCACGGATTATATACTCGATAGTTTAAAGCTGATGAAAAATTAGCTTGAGAAAAATCAAAATTTTCAAATGCTTCATGAACAAACAATCTTTCATTGCTTGTCACAACAAGATTGTAAATTCTTATATAGTTCTCTTCTTTAGCAGGATCATATAAAGATCCTAGAATTTTCTTAAATTTATCTAAAATTTCCTGATTTAAAATCATTTTATTGTTTTTCTTCAAAAAGATTCAAAATAAAATCTGTTAATTTTTCTCGTTGTTCCCAAGACAATCCACTTCCAAAAAATTCTTTTTGTTCCACATTTTCTACAATTTTAGCAATACTAACAATTCCCTCGATATTAGGAACCAAAAAACCTATTGTTTTTGAATCTGATTTTGTTGTATCACAACAAAGAATTGCCATTCTCGCAGCTTCTACTTGATTTTCTGCTAAAAAAATGAATAACTTTATTTTCTTTATCTACACAAATTTTCATATCGTTCTCCATTAATCTATACTAACTTCATTTATCACTTGAAAATTTAATCCATTTCTTAATTGAACAGAATTTTTCTCGACAGCAATAAATGTGGGAGAATTAGGACCAACCCAAGAACCACAATTGGCGTAAATATAAAGATCATCTTCCTCCAAACCTTCATATATGTTCATCCTACATACTTCTGGCTTATGTGTATGACCAAAAATATTAATCTTCGCATTATTTACTTTCTTCAAATAATCTACTTTAGCTTCAACTTGTTTTGGATCTTTATGATTCCATTTCCTGCTTTGAAGAACAGCTGCCTGGGTATAGAAATCTCCTAGCTTTTCTCTCTGTTTTTGCAACCATTTATCGGCATCGGGGCTAAACCATCTCTCAATTTCTCCAACTGCCAAAGTTACCCATCTACCAATCGGCCATTTAATAGATTTAAGAGGATTTCCTAATTTATTATATTCATCAAATTGGTGGCCATGAACTGCATAAATATTATCCTGTCGACAGTATTCAGGTTGTGTTCTTGCAAATGGAAGAAAGTCATGATTGCCAAAAATATAAGTTATTTTCTTTTCTCTGGCTTGTAATGCTTGAATAACTTCATAATGCTTCCAAATTATCTTTTCAAGTCTTGATTGCCAAAGCTCGTAAAGATCTCCAAGAATAACGATCTCACTTGCTTTTCCATCTGTCCATTTCAAGAAATCAAGAAATTCTTTATCGTATTGAAAATCCTCTGATCCTGATTTGTCTCCAAGATGGATATCACTAATGAATATTTTCATAAATCAATTCCTATTATTTATGTTTATTTCCCTTAAATCATCTTTTTAATATTTTCATATAATATTCCGTTCCATTAAGAAACTCCTTCTGCAAAATCAATTGCCATTTGCCGTGCATCTGCAATTGTTTTAGCAGTCCAAGAACCTCGACCACCAAAATGTTTTGGAATATAATGACAATTGCCTTTTTTGCAGGTCGAACCTATTTTGAATCCAAAAATAGCTCGATGCGACCAACCGTACCATTTTCCATCTTTTATTGAAAAACCAATAGAACATACACGGTCGTTTGGCTTGGACTTTTCTGGTTGGATTTCTCGCTTGACAACAAGCCTATGGGCAGTTTTAGAATTGCCTATATATTCGCCACGTGGCGTATAGGCTGATGTCATTTCAATAGGTTCAGATTTACATTCCATATCAATAAGCTCTCGACGCAACACATAGCCTACTTTAAATAAACGCTCATTCAATATTTTTAATAGTTTCATTTTAATTCTCCAAAAATAAAACCTTTGAAAATCAATTTTCAATCCATTGACTTACAAAGGCTATTCCTTTAGCAATATTCTTATACTAAAGTTCTGATTCTTCCACAGGAATTTCTTTTTCTTTTTTCTTTAATTCTTCCAATTCATCTTCAAATAATAATTTAGCTTTTCCAAATTTTTGTTCCCAAATTCTAGCATCCCTTTGCTTAGACCACAAAAGCGAACCTTGATTCTCTTTTGGCAGTCTAGCTTCCATTAGTTTAACTCCTTTTACTTGCATCTTACTTTCAAATTCTGCAAATTCCATTTCTTCCTTAAATTCTTTTTTAATATCTTCTAGTTTTTCACTCAGAACAGGAACATAGGATCTTATATCCAAATCAAATATCGGGTTTGCCCTCTTTAATTTATCCTTAAATCTTTCTATGGATTCCTTAATAGCCTCAGAACTTATAGGTATTGTTTCAATCAACAAAGAATCTATATCTCCATCCAAAACAACACCTTCTGGGGATAATCCAACAGGTTTCTTTTCTCCAGGAATCCCTTCAGGAGTTTCTTTTTCAGCTTTAGCGGCTGCTAATTGCTGTTGCATTTCCATCTCTTGTTGTAACACCTTCTTTGATTTAAAGAAATTAGAAATATGAAAATCATCCATCTTTAAAATCTTGTCGCTCCAATAATCCCAAACTTTCAGAGTATCAATCCTTTTACCAGCTACCATCTTTAAAGTCTTAATAAATGTTGACAAAGACTTCATTCCAGAATCCAAAGATTTCATTAATTGAGCTTCTTCAGCTGTGCTGGTTTCTGCCATATGAACTTGGAATAGAGAAGGATCCGGATCATACCCCATATAAGCTAAATGAATCTGGCACATTCTTGTAATACCAGAAATTAAAGCTCTTTGTAATCTTCTACAAGATCTAGCAAATCGAATTCCTAATTCAGACAAAGCTTCAGATCCTAATGCTCCAGATGCCTCTTTTGTATAAGCTCCTCCAAGGGAAGGACTGCAAGCTAAGGCAAAAGCTAACTGATTCCTAAGATTGTCCACATCTACAATCCAACGAATATCAACTTCACCACCAACCTTTTCTACTTTAAGATCTTCAACTGAACCCCATACTGGAACAAATAAATCCTCCAGCACGGAAAATTGGTTGTTCTTAGAATCAAATGTTGGAGAACCTGCACTTGTATCAATAGCCCTTGCATGAGTAATTAAAGAAGCGTATTGATCAATCAACGCAGCAGCAGCTTCCCCTGTACTGCTGTCAATTTTAAGCTTCCAGATATATTTAATAATTCCTCTTGTTAATCTAGCCAACAATACACTATCCTCTGCTAATCGCAATCTTTTGTAAGCAGGAAGTGCATCCATTATAAGAGAAGTACCATATCTTGTTGTGACTTGAGTTGTATCAGTACCAGTAATTAAGTGGATCTGTCGCATCTCTGTTTGACTTGGATCTCCTGGATAACGAGGTCTCTTTTGTTTTGCTCCCAATAATCTAAAATGAACAAAATCCCAAGGAGGAATTAATGCTTTTTCCCCTGTATAATCGGTTTGTCCAGCTAATTGAGCATTTCCTTGAGGAGTTTTATAAAAACCAACCAGAATTCCGTCATATTCTACTCTAGACAAATTCATTGGGTGCATACCATCTTCAATAGAAATAATTCCTAATCCGGGAACCGCATTTAATCTTACAAACATATCTCCATAAACCGCTGTTGAAAAAGCCCAATCAAATATCTTTTCTTCAATACCAATGTTATTTAAAAATGTATTAAGTTCTTTAGCATATGTTTCTGATTGAGAAGTTATCCAAACTGTTGCATTATGTATGGGATTGTAAGATGTGCTCTGATTGCCGTAAAGATTCATTGCTGGTCCAACAAACCAATGCTCTGTTGCCCGACGCACTTCTTCGTAGATATTAAATCTATCATAACTAATTTTAACATCTTCTTCAATTGATTTCTGCAGCATCGCAGCTGTTAATCCTGCTCTTTTAAATAAATTTAATGCTTCCGGATCCAGCTTTTCTAAATGCTTAACTTGCTCAGCTGGAATCATTTGAGGCTTTTTGGTAAGATCTGGTAAGAGTTGAACGAAAGGATTTGCTGTAGTCATATTTAATTCTTTCAATATTCTTATTTTAAAAATCAGCAACCAAAACTGCACTTGCTATCATTAATTCCGGGTTAAAATAATCTATCCAGAATTCCCTATTCCAACTTGTTTTCTGATGGCAAGATTTACATAAACTAATTAAATTACTTTCGTTAAGATTTTCTTTGTTATAATCAATGTGGTGGACATCAAGTTTTCTTCTATTTTGTTCTTCTGTTTTGCCACAAAGTTGGCAAATATGATTGTCTCTTTCCCGTATATATTCTTTTAATTGCTTTGTAAAATTAATAGGATAGGGATAAGAAGAAAGTCCTCCACGCCAATTAGGTGATTTTTCCCCTGTCTTACCATATATGGGATTATTTTTTCCGGACTTAGCAACAGACATTCTATCCAAAGTTTCTTTACTACGTGGCGGCAACTTCATACCTGTATGGGAAACAGATAATTTTGCTTTGTGTTCACGAGATTTTATCTTGCCTTCCATAGCTAAAGCTATATTAGCTTTATGCTCTTCAGATTTAGGAACTCCTAGTTTTGCTTTCCGCATTTTCTGCTTTGTTTCTTCAGAAAGATGTCTTATATTTTTCTCAGGAAACTTCGCAGCTTCTCTTTCAAATTTTTCTAACGCTCTAGCATACTTAGTAACAATAAAGTTATAGATGTTATTCCATATGTTTCTATACATTTTTTATTCAAAGAATAAGTAAATGTTATTGAATTGGAAGAAAGAAAAGCTGTTTACAAAATTAATTTATTGCTTTTCATAAGGAATACCATCAATATTAAACTTTGTTGGAAGAATTTTTAATGAAATTTCTCTCTTCCATTTTGGCCAAGATTTAACAACTTTCTTAGCATGCTCAAAATGTTTAGAATTATTATTTTTCATTTTTCACCATTGATTCTTAGGATCTGATCTTCCTATTTCTTGACATTGATCACATTTATCCGGGGAGGAAGAATCACAACAAGATTCTTCTTTTTTAATTGCTAAAATATCTGAAGATTTTATTATTCTTATATTTTCATTGCCTTCATCCAATACTTCTCCAGCAAAATTAGCCAAAACTTTATCCCCTACTTTTGGATAAACCAATTGAATTTTTAATTTTCCATTATCAAAAACTTTCGGAGGACCAACTTGCAATACAATTGCTTCATTTGGCTGACTCTTAGCAATTCTTGGAATAACTAATCCGCCAGAAGTTTTTTCTACAGGATTAATAAATTCAACCAATATAAAATCTTGTAATAATTTAACTTTCATATAATTTCCTAATTAATTTTATGTCTTTTAATTAATCCAGATTCCTTAATGCTCCCAAAAACCTCCCTTTGTATGTCCTCTGGCCATTCTTCCTGAGAATGCCAGGCTCCGCAAGCACAAGGTCCTTGCAGCATATCACAAGGATCTGTACAAGCGTTATAAAACTTTCCTAAATATTCCAATGGCATTGAAGCTAAATCATTTTTAGGGTTGTAACAATCACTATATTTAGACATATATTTATCCCTTCAAAATTAAATCAAAAAGTTCATTGTCTTGTTTCTTTTTAAACATTTCCACAAGTTTCTTAATAGTTATATTATTTAAAGAATCAACCGAACTGCCCTTAAATCTTATTGATAATTCTCTAGATCCATCCGAAAAAGCAATGGGACAAACATGAATTATTTTAAGATCTTTAAGCTCTAAAATTGTTTTCTTTTTACTCATTTAAGATTTAACTTTCCGGGAAATGGAATTAATTTTGCACCCCCTTCATCCATAACAGTTTCTTTACTTTCTGGTTCTTCAATTACCAATTGTTCCCGGGAAAGCTTATGCATTGCTTCACCCATTTTGCAATTAACAAGAATTGAACCAGCGGCAGTATGAATATACGCAGCATCTTCCATTGTAGGATTTCCATCAGGACCCAATAATTTCCCTGGAACTGCTCCTGGTGAAACTGAACAAACATTTTCTGCAACAATATATCTAGGCATATGAATGCATTGAATTTGTGTGTCACTTACTTTCCTAAGAATTACTTCGGTAAATTCTACAAATCGCATTTTTATCCTCCAATTATTTATACGAAGAAAATTTTCCTTTTATCAATAAATGGTTTTATCCACAAACATTCTTCCCTAAAATTCTTCTTTTCGCCCTCTTTTGAACTTGAAGAAAAAACAGCAACCCTTTTCTTTAAAAGTTTCCATCCATTGTTCTCCAAGGGTTTGTATATTTCATTTTCATACCCACTGAGAACAACATGAGATTTTAAATTTAATATTTTTTCAACTAATTCTTCATGATCTTCTTCAGAAATTTCAAAATCATAACCTCCTCCAGTTCTTGTTGAATGAACATAGGGAGGATCTAAATATAATAAAATTTCCTCGTTGTCATAACCACTTAATATTTTTCTCCAATCACTATTTTCTAATACAACATTTTGTAATCTTTTATGTATTTTTACAAGTTTTGGAATACAATTTAACCAAGCATCTTTTGATGAAGATGAACTACACCATCCTTCTGAATCAGGAATTCCACCAAATTTATTTCTTATTACAATAAACCATTTTGAAACTCTTTCAATTTTATCTGGCTCTTCTTTATAATTTTTTGATTCTTCATATAATTGCCGACTGTAGGGAAGAACCGATATTCTTCTATAAAATTGCTGAAATAAATCTTCCTTACTTATAACTTCAAAAAATTCATATAAAGAACTATCAATATCATTATACACTTCTTGAGGAGATGGCTTCTTTGCTACTAAAAGGCCGCCTCCTCCACCAAACACTTCAACATAAATTTTATGAGGAATTGATTCTAATATAGGAAGTACCCAATTATTCAAATCTAATCTACCTTTGCCACCGAACCATCTAATAGGAGATCTTAATCTGTTCATTTATTTTAAGTTTCCAACCAGCGTCCGCTTAATAGAGGAAGAATTTGCTTCCAAAATTCCTTTTGAATTATAGTTTTAGTTTTACTATGACAGGATCTGCATAAACTAATTAAATTATGCCATTCCAAATTTTCTTTATCATAATCAATATGATGAACATCTAATTTTTGATTGTTCTGCTCTTCAGTTTTATTACACAATTGACAAATACGATTATCTCTTTCTCTAATATATTCCTTTAAAACATTCCCAAAATTAAAAGGATAATCTTCAAAAGATTTTCCTCCTTGCCAATTAAAATGATTTTCCCCAGAATGCAGTATAATATAATCAAGATTTTGCCAAAGAATTTTTGCGGCTTTTCTATGTTTTTCTCTTTCCTCTTCCTTTTTATATTTTTCTTTTTGGGCTTTACTTCTTCGCTCTTTAACTTCTGGAAGTGCGGAAATCCTTCTCAACCCGCTGATTCTTTTTTCTTTGACCCCTGGTTTATTCCAAGCTTTACTTAAACCAACTTTATTTTTCTCGGATAAAGGCTTTCCACTTTTATTTTTTGCGTATTTAGCAACTCGAGAATCAGTTTCTTTTGTTAATCCTTTATTCCAAGGAGGTTTTGTTCTTTTATAAATTCCGGTTGGCATTTTCTGTTTCCAACAATTTGGGTTTACTGCCTATTATCCAAAAACCAATTTCCTGATTTTTAAATTTATTTTCATTCTTAATAATCCAGTCAAAAGCCTTGGCCTCATAATTTTCATGAAATTCTATATCTGAAAAATTAGCTTTTATGCTTGTTTCATATTTTAAACCCTGCCCAAAAAGGTCGATATAATTAAAATTGCAATTCCAACAAGGGATTCCTGTATTAAACGCAAGCTGGGATAATCTTTCTTCGATTTTCTTTTTGCGGTTTGGCCCATTACCAATTAACCATATGTGGTTTACATGCTTATTATAGCGTTGCAAACCATACAAAATCCCTGCAGAGGTGATCCCACTTCCACACACAACAACTAGGTTATCAATCTTATCGGGTAAATTGCGGACTTGGTTGGCTGTGCTCTCATAAAAGGCAACAAAGTTCTTAGGGTCTTCAGAACACATTCCGTATTGTACTATAAAGTCAGATTTTTCTTGTATCTTTTTAGCTTCTGCATATAAGACATTTGATCTTCCTGACTTAGCAAATTGAATACTGGATCCAAAATAATCAACTAATTTTGGCATTTGAAGATCTTTTATGTGATTCCAATCTGTTCCTCCATAAATAACTCTACAGGATAAACCAAAATGCTTTGCTAAAGCTGCAATTATTGGAGCTTGTGGAGAATGTATTGAACATCCTGTAATTATTCTTTTATACCCTTGCTCTTTTGCTTGAGCTAACAAAAATGCACCCTGTCTTAACTTTCCTCCATTAACAGAATCAGCTCCAAATGAAGCAAATAAGTCATCTCTTTTAAAGAGGAATCTTCCCCTTTGCTCAACAGGAGTTAGATCATAAACTCCCAATTCATTTAATAATTGTTCAGAATTCATTCTTTCTTATCTGTTAAAACAATACCCTTTGCTGTTAATTCAACTAATTTAACCGGAACAAAAATAACCCCTGGGTATAATGTTTTATTTTCAATAATTAATAAATTTAATTTATGACTAAACCAAATAGGAGAATCTTCATCAAATTCTTCTAATAGTTTCAAAAGTTCTTTTTTAGTCAATTGATCTTGTATCATTATTTTATTTCTATTTCCAACAAATAACTGTCTTCATTTAATAAATACCCTGATTCATGTGCAGCTTTTTCATCAGGCCAAAACACAGCATTTAACAAAGAATTATAAAAACCTTCCCCTACAGGTCCTCTATATTGTCCCCACTTATTTTTAATTACAAATGCTTTCATTATTCTCCTCCTCAACCAATTCAAAATATTCATCCAAACAACCTTGGCAAATATCAGAATAACTTCCATCTCCATTAAATAGGTAATACTTCTTCCCTCCTGCATATCTATCATCTTCTCCGGCAAATCCAATAGAACAAATATCTCCAAAATTAATAAATTCATTGCAATCAATTTCTAAAGTCTCTATGCATCTGTACTTCTTTGCAGAATTGACTGCATTTTCATACTGTTCTGCTTCCCATTCTTCAATTGCTTCCTCTTCTGCAACATTTTTAGAAATTTCCCGGAAACTATTCATTGCTTCTTGAAGAATTCCCAAAGCTTCATAATAATTTCGAGATCCCCAATTAACAATTTCTACAATAAAATGTTCTGCACAATCCGATTTTAAATCTTCTGGAATTTGTTCAAAAAATCCACCTATCTTGCTAATTTCAACTTTGATTTCATCAAGAGTTAATTTCTGCTTAATATCTTGTTCTTCTGTCATTTTTGAGCTCCCTACATCCTAATATCAAATGTATTTAATTTTCTATTATCTATTTCCAAGCCCATTGTTGTATAACCATATTCTGATTTTGCTATTTCTCTCATCATTAAATCAAATGGAAGCTGATCAAGAACATCTCCGCACCACGCTGCTTGACAAAGAGAGCGAAAGCAAATGGTTGTGCCTATTTTCTTCATGGCTTCTGTAGGTTGTGGATTTTCCCCACTATAAAAATGATTTAAATTATATTTATTCCCAACAAATCCTTCCATATCATCACATCCGCAACAGCCTAAACTATCCCCCATAAATCTTAATCTATTTTCCCCGGACCAAAAACCCAATCCAATATCATGAGCTCTATTTTTAATTTTTAAAAAATGTTCTTCCAATAACCAGGTTGGGTAACACATATCACCGCCCACGGCTTCCATTCCAGGAAGTTTTCCCTTCCAAGCCTTCATTCCTTCTATAGTTACTCCATAAGCTCCAGCTTCTTTTATTTTAGGCAAAAGAATTTCCATAACTGAATTTAACTCTTCTATCATATAGGGTTGGATTCTAATATTTAATCGAGGAACTACTTTAGAAATTTTCTTAATCATTTCAATGCGTTCTTCAAATGGAGGAGCTCCTTGTTCTAATTTATTATAATTAGGAGAAACTAAAGATATTTGAAAACATACATTGCATTTAGAAATTATATCCAAGTATTCTTTTTCAGCAGCCAATCTACCTTTGGTGGAAATTATAAATGGATATTTAGTTTCCGCTAAAATCTTTAAGCATTCAAAAGTTCTTCTTTTTTCTTTTTCTTCGGGTTGGTAAGGGTCAGACATCCCTCCTATATGAATTGGCAAATCCCAATCTACCCAGGCCACCTCCCCTTTTCTTTCTCCTTCAATAAAAGAACGTAAAGAAATTGGACCTTCGGAACTTGAAATATCTGCCTCCGTTCCAATATTTTTATCCAATTTTCTGCGGGTAAAGCAATATTCACAAGCATGCCGACAACCAGAAAATGTATCAAATCTTACTGGAAAATCGCAAAGAATGCACTGGGTTCCACATTTAGGCATTTGTAATACTCCCTATTTTATAACCTTAAATCTTCCATAGCTTCCACAAGAAGGAGATCCTGGTCTCCAATGCCCGATCCCCACGAAAGAACCTGCAATCTGAAGATGTTCCATAACTATTTGATCATTAAGAGCATTAGCAATTGTTGGATAAACAACTTCAAGAATTCCTTCCCATTTATTAATCTTTGGATAAGTTCTTGGAACTTTACTTCCTCCTATTTGTCCATTTGCAGTTACAAATGCCTTAGTTCCAATTAAATTATTCTTTATAACATTTGTAATTATATCTCCTTCAATCTGAATTAATCGAATATAATTCGAAAGAGACTTTCCCATTTTGGAATCATTAACTCTTTTTCCAAGAAGTTTAGCAGCGGGTTCCAAAGTTGATTTAATAAGAAATCCTGGAACTATAACCTTGCCTTCTTCATTGTAATGGGCTCTTTCTCTCCAAGTTCTTTCTTCGAATTGCTGGGGAGTTTCGCCTTCCTGTTTTTCTAAGTCAGAATAATGAGAAAATAAAACCGGACTCAAACTTATAAACTGAACTTTAATCCTTTTTACCAATTCTTCCATTTTATTTTCTTTCATTATAAAAATTATATTTTAAAAGTTGCTTAAATTCTTTGCAATCTCTTTCTACCAAACAAGAATTTAACAAAGGCAAAAAGTTAACATTATTTTCTTCACATAAATATCTTTTCTTTTTATCTCTTTTCAACTGATCCGTATCTGTTAAATGTTGAAATCCTCCTGGCTCTATTATACATACTAATTTTCCATGCCGAAAAACAGAAATATCGGCATGTGCATTTTTATTAGCCCAAAAACTTTTATACAATTTTGGTTCCAGAAATAAATTTCTCAACGATTGTTTAATAGAAAAAGAAAGTCTTGGAAAATTCCTCTGTAACCAACAAACAAAATCCTCAATTATTTTGTTATCTGAATTCATAATTTAAGCCGACCAAGCATATTTCTATGCAAGCATAATTGCTATCGGCACAACACATCCTCCCCTTACTGGGGAGTAATTTAATTCAACAAAATTCAATTCAACATAACCGAACAAAACATAATAAAATCTAAAGCAACAAAATATAACAAAAACAAAAATTATTCTTTATAATTTTCTTTACAAAACTTAACTACCAAATTAACTATATTCTCTTTTCCGAACTTTTTGAAGTATTTTTCCACAATTTCAAATTGTTCCAAATCAAAAATAAATGAAGCAGACATATAAAGTTTAGCCCCAACCAATTCTGCCGCACCAAAAATCGCATCTTTAATTCCACCGTATTTTAATTTTGCCCAAACCGGGGCCTTGAACTTTTCCATTTTATAATTTCCTTAAATCCAAACAACCATAATCATCTTCAATAGTAAAAAACACTCTTTTAATTCCTGCCATCTTCAATGCTTGTTCGCAAGCAGAACAAGGTTTCGCCATTGCTCTTATACTATTCTTATGCTCTCTATAAATATAAACATCACAACCATCTAAATCTTCATAACTTATCCCCAACAAAGCTGAAATTTCAGCATGTAACATTTTAAACTCATTATTTGATTTTGTATGTGTCTTGATTTGATTAAATCCAAGACCTATAATTCTATTTCTTTTCACAATCACACAACCAAGTTTATGCTGATGGTGATTTGATTTTTTAGATAATTTCCGAGCAAGATCAAAAAATTTTAGTTTCATTTTCATTAATTCTTATACTAAAATTAATCCAATAATCTTAAATGCCACAAAAACTTCTCTGTCATCAAATTTGTTGCTTGCGAAGTTATTCTTTTTGCTAATAACCATCTTGTTTTATCATCGTATTTTTCATGCAATAATTTAGCAGATTTTACGATTGTTAAATAACAATTATTATTGGCCCAAGAAATTCTATTTCTTTTTATATCTTCCAAAAAACGATTTGTACCAAATATAATAACCCCGTATTTTTCATTTAATTGAATTGCCCACTTAATGGTTTCTTCTTGCAATTCTTCTGGAACACAAAATAAAAACTTATTGGGATGACAATTATGATATTGATTTCCTCGAATATAATTTAAATGTTTTTTATATTTATATTTTTCACCTTCTATTAAATCTTGCTTTGAAATTTTTACTTCTACTTCAATAATTTCTTTCCCATTATCTGCTAAAATGTCCGCCCCAGAACATTCTTCAGCACAAACACAACCATAATTAAATCTATAATACTGCATCAAAGCAAGTTTCAAATCAGAAGATATTATTTTATATTGTTTGTTATTAAAAGAAAGCATATTCAAAATTAAATTTCTTGCAAATGTTTTATTGTCTGTGTATAATAAATTTCACAATTCATACAATCCTTGCAATAATTAGAATCCAAAGTCCCACACATTGTGACTAATCTTCCACCGATTTTCTTCATTCTCTGAAGAACATATTGTTTAAATTCTCTTGTTGGACACCAATAAGAATTAATATGACGTTTCTGCCATCTATAAACAACCTTTTTAAATTCTTGATCATTTTTTAAAACAAAAGCCATTGGATCATCCGGATGATTAATCAATTTTGTTCCCGGCGGTTCTTGATCGTAATATGCCATAAAAGTTAAGACAACTGGAATATCTTTCTCAGTCCAACATTTTACTCCTCTTTCAATTAAATCTAAATTGGTGGGAGAAACTCTCAATCGAACAAACATTAAATTATCCAATTGAAATTTTCCTTCTTCCCAAGCCTTATCAATATCATGGGGATAAACACAACTATCTTCCTCTTTAGGATTCGCCGTTAATACAACAGGGCCTGGAAAATCGAAATTAGGAATTGAAGTGTTAAAAAAGAAATGTTTATATTTCTTTGCAGTTTCAATAACAAGATCTCTTTGAAGATTACTATCATGCCCACAGTTCATTCTTAATATACCATCTCCAACTTCCTCTGGATCTGGAATACTGGGGCTATCAATAGGAACATAAAATGCCCCAGGTCGGTTGTAGAAGCATTGGAAGCAATTATTTGGGCAAGGTCCAACTTGTGGAATACAATCCCAAAGATTAGACCCTTCTTGTTTAGGATTTCTTATTGTCATTATTTCTTCCTTCCATATTTATGCTTATAACAAGTACAAATTACATCTCCAATAATTGCTAAAATAATTATTGCCGAAATACAAATTACTGGAATTGTATAACAAGGCCAAGTATCACTTCCCATATCATTTCTCCAAAAATAAAGTTGGGTGAATATCCCCTGCTTCTAATCTCTTATACGAAAGAAACTCTCTAATTGCATCAGAAGACAAAAACAATTGCAAAAATATTCTTGTCATAAGATCTAAATTTAAATCTTTTATTGTTACATATATGTGATAGTGAGGATGCCCTGACTGAGATTCCCGAATTTTAATATCACAATCATGCCAAGTTTGAAAATATTTCATTCTTTCTTCAAATTCAGCAAGTTGTTCAATATTATCTATATCAATTTGAAGTTCATTATCAGCAGGAATAACTACTTTTAATCCTTTCTTTTCTGCCTCTTTTATAGCTTCCTCTCTGCTAAGATCATAATTAATCTCTATTTTATCCATTTTTATCTACCTAATTGAAACTTGGTTTACATCTTTTTAGAAAGTTCATTTTCTAATTTTTCTTTCAATATCTCATGCAACAAACCTTGAGAATTAAAAATTATTGCACATAATAATTCTTCAATATCTTCCCCTTCTTCTGTAATTTTCAACCAACCTCTTAAAATACTCCAAGCATCAACACAATGTCGTAGCAAAGATTTTCTATACTGCCCTTTTGGAATTCCTTTTTGCCAATTATCGGATTCTCTAACAGAACCATCTTTCAAAGTTCTGTGTTTATGCATATATTGAGCAAATCTTTTTATAGCTAAAGGAGATAAAAATCCATCATAATCTAATTTTTTTATATCATCATCACGGATGGCCCCGGTTTCAAATTTTCTCATAATTTCTCCCTTATTCTATAAACAACCTTATTAAATTTTTTAACAGTAACTTTCCAAATTCTTCTTAAAGAATATTTATCTTTCTCTCTTTGCTTAATTTTTTGTTCCTGCTCTCTCAGCAAATCTAATTTAATATCCAATTGTTTTATTTCCATAAAAGTTTGAAGAATTTCTTGAGCTTGTCTAACTTTTGCTTTTCTCATATTATTTCCCTTAACATTCTTTATCCATCTTAAATAAAGATAAATTTAATCCTCTTACAGGATTATTAAATATTGATTCACTATAAACTTTAAAACATTTCGTAGATTTACGTTTGAGTTTGGGTTTTGCTTTTTATTCTTTTTCATTTTTGCCATTTTTATTCTCCTTTGATCTTATAATATCCCTGACCAGGCCAATCTTTCCCTTTAAATATTATACCAGATCCTGCTCCAATTAATCTTTTTAACATTAAAAATCCACATTTAGGACATTTTTTCAAAGGTTTAGATTTAATGCTTTGAAA
>ERZ1292632.1044-Hain-H43-01um-R2-1044-length-28958-cov-9_pt1 | contig 28958 bp, 43 predicted proteins | sample MGYA00564407_ERZ1292632 | MGnify/ENA primary metagenome ERZ1292632 (study PRJEB36523, sample SAMEA6512637) | groundwater metagenome | collected 2019-01-08 | study: AquaDiva: Metagenomics assemblies of 32 groundwater samples | reverse complement strand
TACTTGCGGTATGGCTTGTCCCAAAGTTGAAGCTACCCAAAATGCTTTGCCTTCACCTTTTGGCTTCCAGTATTCAACAGAACTTTTAAGTTTTTCTTGTAACTCTGCTTCCCCTGCTTCAACAAATTCTTTGCCTTTAATTGCTTCAATACCAGCATAAGCAAGACGTTGAGAAAGCATATATGGTCTAATTCGTTTTTCAAAATTAACCCACGCTTCGCCAATTTCAGCAAAACCAGACATAATTCCTTTACCAAACGCAGATAATAAACCTAAAGATGTGGTATTATCCTGTTCGTCTGGAATTGAATCAAGCCGTATTGGCTCATCGGGAATCTGGTCAAGTCGAATTGATTGTTCTGGTATCTGGTCAAGTCTTATGGGCATATTTTATATCTGGCTCACAAAAGGTGTGCCGTCCACGTCAAATCCTGTAACTTTATAATTTTTACCACCACGATTTATTGTTTGTCCAACATTATACGAAGAAGTTGTTGGTGTTGCCTGTGGAATTACTGGTTGGCCTAATTTCATCGCAGGTGATTTTGCAGTAGGCGCACCAGTAGGTGGTTGTAGATACTGTGATAACAATAAATCCATTGGGTCAGTTTTAGTTTGGGGTATGTTTATATCCATCACTTTTTTCATATACAAATTAAATTCAAGTTCGCCACGTTTTTCTGGTGGCAAAGTTCCATCTGCTATCTTTTCAGCAATATATTTCATTCCTTGGTCATATTCTTGCAATGTCTGTAATCGTTTTTGTTCTTGTATTGCAAAATCAGAACGAGACCTCAATTCCATTTTCTCTAAATCCCATATTTCTGACCGTTTTTCTTTTTCAAAATCCAGTTGTTCACCAAACTTCATTCTCTCTAAAGTGAGATTGTTTTGAAATACTGCAAAATCTTGCTGTAATTTAACATCGAGAAGTTTGCTTGCTGTTTCTTGAGCTACTCTATATTCTTCTTTAGCTCTTTGTGCTTGGCCATATACAATAGCCGCCTGACCATACAACTTTGCAAATTCTGGAGATTCCAATACAATAGCCATATTATACTCCACAGAGAACTACATTATCTTTCTTTTTGTTTTCCCAATGTTTCTTACAGGCAATACTTATTTTAGTTTTTGATTCTCTCGAATGATGTTTTCCGTAAAAACTATTATTTTCTCCTTTATGTTGTATTCTCATTTTTGCAATAGTTTCTGGAGAATGTTTTTTCCCTTTACAAATAATAGACAATTTAGGATTTTTCTTTCCTTTTTTAGCAGCAGACAGTTTAACATAAGATTCAGGAGTATGAGAATCTCTTAACTTTTTTCGTTGTTCTAAAGAAAGATGATGTTTTCCTTTATTACTTTCGGATATTTTTTTCTTTGTTTTTTCAGAATGTTGTTTTCCTTCCCAAGAAGGTGGGTTTTCTCCACCTTCTGTAAGATTATATCCATTGGGAACTAATGTATTAAATTTTTTGATATGCTTTTTTTCTAATTCAAATGCTATCTCATATAACTCTGTTTGGTCAATAATCTCAAAATCATCTACACCATATTTACGAATAGCACATCCTATATATGTATCACTATATTTGTGGTTTCTTAACCGCCTATCTGGGTCATTAGAAATACCAATATAATACTTTTCATTAACTGTTATTTTATAAATATATATTTGCATTTTCTACGTGCCTATCATCACCGTATTGTCTGGCAAAGTAGCGTGGGTAGCAGTTTTCCACAATTCTCCAGCAACCGCTCCAGCAGCCGCTTGAGTTGCACCCGAAGGAATACGTGGCATTATAATACCACCATCACCATATATTGATAATGATAAAGTTTGAGAACCATTAGCTATATTAGTATAAAAATCAAATCTTGCGGGAGGTCTTTGTCCAGATGTAAATGTGCCGTCAACTATGACGTTCATAGCAACAGTATCAAACCAAGTTGCGCCCGAATATGCCTGAAAAGCCCAATAAGCAAGTCCATCTGCGTTGGCAACATTAGTTGGAGTTGCTTTTGTTCCTCTTGATTTTCTAAAAGCAAATTGAACTGGGTCTAAAGTTGAAAAATACATTCCATACAGAACCGAAGGATAAGCTGCGCCACTAAAAGCTAATTCTAAAAGTGCTGTTGCTGGTGTGCAATTTAACCCAACTTTACCATCGTAAGTTATTCTTAATGCTTCTGTTCCACCATTATCTCCAACTTTACAAATAATATCTGCGCCAGAAGCACCTGTTGCACTTGTAGATTGTAAAGTTAAAGAAGATGTAGTTCCTGTTCCACCAATTACTTTTGGAGATGTTATACTGGTAGTAATTGTTAGAGCAGCTGCCAAACTTAAAGTCGTTGTAGAAATTGAAAAATTACTATCAGGACTTAACCAACCTAAAGACAGTGCAGAGTAGTCATAAAATAAAATTCTATCTGCCGATGGCAAAGAAAGTGAACTAAAACCAAATTCATTGTCGTATCTACTACGCATTTATACTGCCCTTCCTTCCACAACTAATGTTGAACTTGCAGTTAAAGTGGTTGCGATAAAAAGTAATCTATCGTAGCCATACAAATCAACCATATATCTGCAAATTCTATTTGTGGCAGAATCCATAACCTTGCCTACTTTGAATAAATTCTCCGTGCTTGCTACAATAGTATCTACAAATACTAATGAACTATCTCCTGTTTGTGTGCCGCCTGTAAGCGTTAAGGTTGCAAGCAAAGTAACGTGGTCTTCACCACAAGCACCCCACACTTCTACAACATCGGCATCTGCGTCAGCAGTAGTTTGAAATCTTAACTCTACCGCATTGGCAACATCTGGCACTTCCCAAGCCAAATAAGTAGTGCTTACTGTATTAAAATATGCAAGCACATCTGACCAATCTCTACTGTCAGCTGTTAATGTAGTTCCTGCCACACTAATCGTTCCGACAGTTTTCCAACCATCTTTTGTGGTAGCCAACCTATTATAACCCAAATTAAATAAATTACCCATTCTATTTCTCCAAACTTAAACTATTTGTGTAGCTGTTAAAACACCACTTATAGTCTCAATACGATAATAATTTGCAGTAACAGTATCTTTTAAGATTAAACCTTTCCAAGCTAAAGGAGTAGTAATACTATTTTTACCAAGATAATAAGTATTGTCCGTTGTAGGATAAAAATTTCCTGTTAAACTTAATATACTACTTGCCGGTGTTATTGATGGACAAGTTAGTCCAGCAAAGGTTGGAGACGCTCCTGTATGTATATCTTGTATAGTATTTACTGCACCGCTTGTAACAGAAAAATTAGTAGAACTAAAACTTGCAATACCTTTATTAGTTGTGGTAGCGTCTTCTCCTGCTATTGAAATACTACCAGCACCATTAGCTATATCTATTCCTTCACCTTCAGTTAAAGCAGCTAAAACAGGTGCAGCACCAGTGCTGCCTATTGGCAACTGACCATTTGTAGCAGCACCTAAAGATGTAACAATAGTCGTAGCTGAACCTAATAAAATACTATTTGCCGTGAGTGCATTTACACTTGTTAATAATTTATTAGAATCACTATAAACTAATCTTGAAGCTGTTAAATTTGATAACGTAAAAGACGCAAAAGTTGGTGTCTTATCTGTTCCTAAAGCTGCGGCGAACCTCTGGAGACATATCCGAATATCTTTATTAGCAGAAGATGGTATAGGTATTCTACTCAATTTATTTAACCACCCAACATTTGAAAACCACCATAAGTAACAGGTGCAGTAGTTCCACCACTTCTTAACTTTTTAGCCATTTTATCAACAGCCATTATTTTTTGCAAACCTGCCCCGCTCAATCGTGTAGTTATGCCCACAGCATCTATTGCTTGTCTCGTAATTGGGTCTGTTATTTCTTTGCCGTAATAATCTTTATATTTTTCTGGTATAGTTCCAGCACCTTCTTGTGTATCTGGCCTTCCTCCTCCACCAGTATATTCACCCTTTTCTGCACCACCTTCAAACGCAGGCCCATATCCTTGCCCCATTTGAATAGGTTCAGCAGTGCTAATACCATAAGGCCCACCAGAAGGTGTTGTAGTTGATGGTGTAACAGCAGGCGCAGTCATCATTCCAGAACCAGAAGGTAATGGTTCATATCCTCCGCCATAAGTAGTAGGCACGGATGCTTGTGCTGCTAATGCTTGTTGCAAAGCACTATAATCTGGATATTGTTCTGTTATGTCTTGTAGAGAACCAGCTTTCATCGCTAAAGCACTTGCTAATCTTTGAGATTTTATATCTTCAAGAGTTAATCTTTCGGGTGTCCCTACGGTTTGTTCCCATTCTGCTTCGTAAGGTCGAATACCATATAATCCTCTGCTTATATCTCTTTGTATAGTGGCCCCTACATCTCTTGTCTTTCGCAATTCAAGTTGATATTCAGCGGCCTTGCCATAAGTAGAACCTTCACCATACATTCCTATAATTCTATCATAAATAGATTGGACTTCTTTGCTTCTTTTAAGTTGATTTGCGTATGCTTTTTGAGCAGCATCGTAATAAGATTGAATTAGGTCGGCCATTATTTTGTTCCCCTTTTGTAAATATCTGCAAAGACCTTCTCTATTGCAAAAGTCTGACTTGCGGTGCTATTATACAATTTTATACCCATCCACGTTCCAGTCATTCTGGGTATTATTCTATTCTTTTCACCAGTGCCTGTCCAAGAACCACTTTGAAATGCAGTTGCAGCATCAATAATATCTTCTAATACAGTTTCGGCGTCATTGCCTTTATATAAAGCATAAGATAATCCATCTGTGTCTGAAAAAGCACCACTTGAAGCACCACCAGCTAAAACTATATTTAGACTTTGTAGGAATCCATTTTTATCATCATCTTCTGCTAATTGTTTTATAATTGTAAGATAACTATTTATAGCAGTTGTAGAAGATGTAGTTGCATCATTTTTCGTTGACCAGTCAAATTCTCTTATATAACCATCATTACAACCAATAAGAAATTTCTTATAAGTTTCGTCTGTGGCAGGGTAAAAATATGAACTAAATATACCACAACTTGCTGGATAAGATTCATTAAACCATCCTTGCGTAATTAAATCATACCACCAACTTTCACAAGTTCCATCAGCAAGTGTTGTTTTAGTAACTAAAATACCATAATTTATTGGGTCAAAAGATAATACTACCCTGTGCAAACTTTTATCTAAATCCCAATCACTAACTAATTTTGGTAGTTGAATTTTTGATATATTTTCTGGTTGTGATACTGTTTCAGTAATTGGCATACGATAAACACCATCACTACCAAAAAAGTAAAGATTATTTTTACTGTCTATACACCAAGCTTTTGGCCCCCAAATACCTGTCTCTTTTGTAATTTGGGCAATTTGTCCTTCGGCTAATGGGTCTCCTATTAAAATATATAAAGAATTTGCACAACCAAAAAAAAGTAAATCATCTTTATATGTTATTAAAACAGTAACTATATCTCCAAGAACACCAACAGTTGAATTAGAATATGCTACTCCACTTAAATTACCATCATTAGTAAAATCATACAATACCTTAAAAGGATTGCCAACTTTGCTCATTTGCCAAGCGTGAGGTTTAGTAGAATCTCCTGATATTACCACTCTACCACGATATAAACAAATCAAAGTCGGTTGTGTTAGCATTGTTCCATAATTTGTAGTATCATTACCAAATACAGTCCAATTATACCAATGTGGTGGTGCTGTTTCAGCAGCAGATATTACAAAAGATACTGCATTACCAGCACTATTTGTTCCTGTTACTGTTTCTCCAGAACTAAAAGTAGCAGTAGTAGTTCTATATCCATATATGTTTGCAGCAGCATTATCCGTTACACCATCAACATAATCTACTATCATTGCTGCCAAAGACGTTCCGCCTGTTAATGTCATATCTCTTGTGCAAGGATTAAGTCCTGCGTCTGTCGTATTTATTTTAGTATTGGCAAAATCAGCAACTTTTAGATTTGTTTTATTAACAATAAATACTTTTTGATATGCTTCAACAACACTCAAAGGCAAAGATGAATCAATAGTTTGATTAGCTGCCGTTAATTCTGTCATTGTTCCAACAGACGATTCATACCAAACTTCGTCTCCACCAACTGCTACTAATCGTTTGGTATATTTTTTATCAACAACTATTGGGGCAGAATAAACATCAAATAAACCATCAAACGTTGCAAGTGGAGTCCAAGTTACTCCTTCGTCAGAACAAGTAAATTGCTTACCACCAGAATAACCATTAGCTGTGTCAGTTCTCCACTGAACTGCCGCTACTGTAACATATCCTTCGCCTTTTAGTATTATTGCATAAACAATTCCAGAAGTTAAAATTGGATTTGTAGTAAATACAATTTCATACCAAAGGCCCGGACTTGTAGCAGTAAATGTTGATACATCAATAGTTCCAACACACAAATCAGTTCCAGTAGGAACACCACTCCCGTCTGTTGCCCTTATAGCAACTGGCATATTTCCAATAGCACCAGCACTTTTATACATTTTTAACTTCACACTATAAACATAATAAGTAGATGAAGCAGTAAATGTCTGTGCTGCCCAATATGCACTACTCAAACTAAAATTAGCATCATCGCCAGTTAAAAATGAATCTTTGGAGGTTGCCATTTATGCCACCACAGTTACGCTTAAAAGTTCAATAATAGGATATGCAGCACCACCAATTTGCTGACTATACGATTTTTTTAATCCGGGCCGTTTGCCAATTCTAATACGTCTCTCAAGAGTATCTCTTGGGCGCACATTAAGCATATATCCGCTTGTAATCATATTCTCTTTAGAGACAGCCAATCCTTTGGAAGCACCAGCCAGTGGCAAAGGCAACTCTGTAATAGCCATTATTTCTTCTCTGCTTTGTTAAGTAATCTAATAAATAAAACTCTCATAATCGGGTAAAAGATTACGCCACTTAAAAATCCTAATACTACACCAAGCATAATAATCCTCACTTTCTTATTTGATACCACGCAGTTTAGCTATTTCTTTTTCACTCATTCCAGTATTACTTAATCGTCTTCCTATATCTGCTGTTCTAACAGTTTTCATTTTGCCTTGTTTTAACCATTGCGCATAAGTCATAGGCATTTGTCCTTGACCTCTTGTCTGGTCATAATAAGCAAGATATTCATTTTTACGACCATATTCTCTATTTTTTAACCATCCCATAATAATCTCCTCTTAAGTTGCTGTTTTCCTTAAGTATTCAATAGCATTTAATAATAAATCTATATTATCATCAAAATTGCCCAAACCCCCATTACATTTACTACACAACAACCCACGAATTTTTCCAGTTAAATGATTGTGGTCAACGGCAAGTCTTTTGTTACCAAATTGATTTTTTGCTATTTCTGGATTTTTACATACAGCACAAATTCCATTTTGTTGTTGAAATAATTTGTCATAATCATCAAGCGTTAGATTAAAATTCGTTTTCAAATGAAATTTACGATATTTTAATTTTTCTTTTTCAGGATTTATTTTTTTTCGTTTTATACGTTGTTTTTGACGCCTTATAGCTGAACATTCTTTACACCAAGAGCGTCTATATCTATGTTTTGCATCTCGATAAGAAAAATCAGAAATAGGCAATAATTTCTTACAATCTTTGCAAATCTTCACTTTTTCCATAAGTCCTTACCAGATATTAAGTTGCTGTCGCTGTTCCTCCTATGGTCGCCCACTTTTCTCCATCCCACATCAATAACAAACTTTGTGCTTCGTCTGTAATAGTAAATGTTTCTGGAGATGATGTATAATGTTTTGAAACACTTATTGTTATTGCTTTGCTACCAGAATTGGTCTTATTAGCAATATACACCTGTTGACCTGCTTTTACACCATCGGGAACTGTAATTGTAACAGCAGCAGCAGGGTCAGCAACAATAACAGGATTGTCAATCTGAAAGAAATTGTCATCTGTGCCCACCTTTAATGTGCAAGTAGCAGTTACAGTTTTCTTGTTCGTATCTAACATCCGAAGCCACTCGAATTGAAGATTTCCTGCACTCATTTATTTACCTTTCAAATAAAAATTTATTATTCTGTAAAACTCGTTCCTTCGCCTACATATAAATCGTCTAAAGAAAACTTTATGTTGTCTCCTCTAACATAACGACTTTCATATTCTCCCGAATAAAGATTACCTAAAACAGTTTTCGCTTCTTGACCCGAATCCACTTTAATTAAATCTTGTGTTAATTTATGTGCAAGTTGTGTATGAATCCCAAATTGATTTAGTTCTTGCTGTTCGGCAACAGCGTAACAATTTTCTAATATGGCTTCTGTTGCTTTTATACCTCCCACAAGATAATCACTTGTTTCAACTGGTTTTAATGGGTCTATCTTATAAAAAAATTGTAGAGTATAAGACGAATTTGGCTCTCCGTGAACCCAAAATTCATAATAAGTTCCTGTTTCTAAATCATAATTAGATGTTGCAATAGCATAAAAAGATGGAACTATAACATTTATACTGCTTACCCGCATATCAAGTAATCTTTCTGGTGTAATTTTTGTCAGTTGATAATATCCGTCCTCATCGCTAAAAGACGGGTCAGTTAGCATTTCAGAGAAATTTTCGGGTAAGGCATATTTCCATTTACCATCTTGCAAATTTATGGTATAGTATTGTTTCAGAAAACTCCACAAATACTCTTGGCCTGACCTGTCATCAACTGGATATAGAAACTGACGATAACCTCTGGCACAAATAGCTTTTATAATTACTGTTTGTGGGTCAGTAGATTTTGTGTCTATATTTTCATACCATTTTCCTAATTGTTGCTTATATAAAAATCTTGCAACCAAGTTGTATAATTCAGAAAAACTTAAAGATAGGTTCGCCATATTATGCACCCGCTCCTTGCATTGGAGGCATTTCAATATCTGGTTCGTCCTCTAAATTCTTTAGTAATTTCTTATCGTGTTGAATCAATATCTGCAACATTTCTTGAGCTTTAGTTTCTTGATAACCTGCCTGTCCTTGTTGTAACTGTTCTGGCTTCTCTTGTAATTCAGCAGCAGCTATACAACATTGTAAAATAGTCTCTGAAGCAATAGTTCCACCTACTAACAAATCAGTAGCATTTACTGGTTTATCAGGATTAAAAATATAATTGTAATAATAAGTAAGAACAGCGTTTGGTGTGGGGAATAATTTTAATTCTTGTATAAAACCTGTTTCAACATCAAATGCACCATTAACTATTGCGCACCATCTTGGTATTGCTGTTGTTGTGGATAAAGACCGCATATCCATTATAAAACCTTCTGATTTTAATTCTAATGGAGGAGAATTTTCAGCATTAGTAAATCTGAATCCTTCTGCAAGGCAAACAAAATCTGTTGGCAAAGTATATTTCCACTTTGAACTTGTAGTAATCAATGTGCCTTCTTTTCGTAAGAAAGACCAAAAGTGTGGTTTCTTTGTAGTCATATCTATCGGAAAAATAAATCTACGATAGCCCCGATATACTACGTCTTTACATCTTGTCAAATCTGTGCCAGTAGGCGCAGTCGAATAAGATGTTAATCCAAGAAATTCACTTACTTTTGTATAAACCTCCGAAAACTGAAGTTCCAGATTTGCCATTTTTACCTCAAATACTTTAATATCAAGGGGTGGGGATATATTGTCCCCACCCTTTAACGGAGACAGATTACACTTGTAACATCTCGAAAATCTGACCAGTTATTAGCGCAGGATATATTGCACTAACACAATCTTTTATCAATTTAATTTCCTCTATATCCAAATCAACTTCACTACTTGCATAAATTCTTTTAGCTAATTCATATTTCTTAACTTTGTCCATACCACTTTCTTGTGCTTTTGTAGGAGCAAGAATGGCATTTATTAAAGCCAACTTTACTGTGGCTTCTATCACTTCTCCTTGTGCATTAGTATCCTTTAACGATTCGCCTTGTAAATTTTTTAATACTACATCTACATTTACTAACATTTCTGTCTCCTAAATAATAAGATTTAAGGGGATAGATAACACTACCTATCCCCCGAAATCATTTACTTTACGCACGAGCACCTAATTGAGCAATTTTTACCCAATCAACACTTAACTCTGCATCAGCACCAGCTACTTCAATTTTAGATACTAAAGATAAACACATAGCAGCATTTGGAATGTTTGCAGCCGTTGTTCCAGTTTCAACCAAAGCACCATTTACATAAAACTCAACAGATGTTAAACCAGAAATTCTAAAACCAACAGTCATATATGTTGCGTCTGTATTAGTAGCAACATCTGCTGTTGCATCGTCAGCACTTGTCCTTGCAGTAATTGAGCTAATCTTATCATTCGTTGAAGCTGCGTGATGGAAAAATCCACATTTATCTGACACATCATCTACAACACCAGCAGCAATAAGAGTAGTATCCGTAGCTGCTAAACCAACAAAGTATAGGTCAGTGGCATCGTTCATCTTTACTCTTGCCTCAAACCAAATTGTCTTTCCAGCAGCAGGTAAAAATCTACAATTTAACAACTGGGCTTCAACACCATCATCAGACGTTGTGCTACCAGCACTATCTGCTTTAAGCTCGCCACCTTCAGAAGCAACAAGAGATAAAGTTCCTGTCGTAACTGCTGTAATCGTCCAACCTTCAGCAGTAACAAGGTTTTCGGCATTAACAAAATCATTAAAATAAACAATTCCCAGACCGGGATTACGCTCTATATCTTCCCAAGGGCAATCTTTCCACAACAGTTCACTTGGAGCTACACCAAGTGTTCCTATGTATATAAGGTCATTCTTTGGTAAAAATATCCTTGCTAAACAAACTCCAGCAGTAGAAGAACGGTCAACTGTTTCCTCTGCTATTGCAACCCACGGCCCTAACCCTACTTGTGTTGCATTTACCAATGTAAGTTCGCCAGCTTCAAGGTATAGTTTATCGTGAATAACAACACTCTTATCTGTCCGAATAGGAACAATCGCCCCATTAGGAACATAAATATCAAGAACACAAGGGCCTGCTGTCCCCGCTTTCTTTGTCCCCGCAACATATCCTGCTAACCAAAGATAATTACTTACAGATGGATTTTCTACTCTAATATACTTTCCTTCGTTCTGTTCACCTTCAGCAGTTGTGCCTTGTTCTGTTTTGGCAGCCGCTAAAGTTGCAGCACCATAACCAGTCCAGTTATCCGTGCTATCAAAATTATAGCAAACTGGCATACCTTCATATATGGTGCTTGTTCCTTCATAATATACGGCTTTGACTTCGGCTTGCGAATCCAAAAACCAACTAATTGCGTGAGCCATTTTAACACCCTTTCACTTTATTGACGTTTTCAAATCTCGTTTAATTAACATAAAACCTTAACTATTAAGAAGCCGGACGGTCGCAAATAAGGTAACCTGCATAACGTGGGCTTCTTGCACACCACCACTGACCTACCCAATCAATAAATCTATCTGTTACTAAATGCCTATTAGTTGCGTCCCCTTCAGTAATCTTGAAGTCCCAACCATTAAGCACAACAGGATACAATACATTATGATTAACACCAAATATCGGGTCAGCACCATAAACACTATCACGCCTTGTATCAAGAATATCTACATAAACTACTGGAATCCCTCCCGGAAGAATCGGCCCAGTTGTCGGGAAATATCCAGCACTATTTGGCTGCGGCCCAACATTAGCATTTAATTTGGCATTAAGAGCATTTAACGTCAGAATCATATTTTGGTTAGTATAAGCTACATAACTGACTACTGGAACATTGTGCCCCTGAATCATAATAGGTGGCTGAAAATGTAATACCAAATTTGCCTTATTTATAGATAGATACAACGACTCATCAAGAACTCCCAGATGGTCGATAAAGTAATTAGCATATTCGGGTTGTTCAGTTGCACTCGAAGTCAAACCTGCTTTATCAAATGCTGTTCCAGCAGCATCACCTGTATTACTTGCGTCATTATATCTGGCACGATAACCAGTATAACCGCCAGTGCTTGATACAGTTCCCATTGAAAGCCAAGTGGGAATACCATATATGCTATCAACATCTGTTGCAGCAGCAAGGCCTGTCCAGCTTGCTAAATACAGTTTATCAATAACTTCAGCCATTGCCTTATTATACTGAAGTTCAACTACATCAAAAATCTGCTCGGCAGCTTCAGCAGTTTTATTGGCATCCATTTCAACTTTATTAAATGCCATAGCACCTTGACAATGTTTTATATTATCAAGTTCATACGTCTTGGTAATGTTCTTGATTACTACACTATCTTCTGCCCACACATTTGTAAATCCTGCGTTGCCAACAGTGCCAGTAGTTATAGCACTTTTTAATTTCCTTCCACCTATCTTTTTAACATTCTTTGCAAATCCTGTATTAAAAAACTGATACGTCTGATATGCAAAAGATAGAGGTGGTTGTCTTTCCAGCCAATGCTCTAACGTAGCATTGATTACATCACGATTATAATCAATCGTAGGAAGCATATAAATTCCCCTTTCATTTCATTCATTTCATTATTAAATTAACATTAACTTTCTTGACCTTGTTGGCTTAAAATATCACGAATAGTAGCAATGCCTTCCTCTCTGTCATTGGAATAGGTCTTTTTAACCTCTTTGGCAGTTCGAGACCCAGACAATCTCTTTTCGTGGTTTTTTAAGTCTTTAATTATATCCCTTTCTATTTTAACCATTCCGTGTTTGCCTTTGTATGTATAAAGAGCATTGGTCATAGCTTCATCTATGCTTTGCCCCTCTTTCAAAAAAGGCACTGCAAAACCATATAATTCAGAACGGGCTTTGAATTGTGGACTCGTAGGTATTAACTGTCCTTTCGAACTGCCCGCCGGAAATACTGGCATATCTTTCTTCAAACCTAATTCAGAAAATTCTTTACTAAAAGTGTCCATCATTTCATCGGTGATTTTCATTGTTCTTATAAAATCACTATTTTCTCTTTCAGTTTTTAATTCTGTTATTAACTTTGTAGCTTCAGTTTTATCAATACCAAGTTTTTCTTGCAATTTTGGCAATAACTTTTCAATAAGACTATCAACTTCTTTATCCTCTTTTGGAGGTTCTACTTTTGCCTCTGGTTTTACTTCTGGTTCAACTGTTTTATCTTCAATAGGAACAAGATGTGGCACTAATTCTAATAATTCTGCGTCAGTTTTATTTTTTGCATATTCAATTACTTGCTCATCTGTCCAACCAGCAGCATTGGCAGCTTTAGAAAAATCATCTGGTATATCTTCTGAAACTTTAGAACCTTCGCCATCTTTAGAATCTTTAGAATCAGTTGTAAATATATTCTTAATTACACCAACAACTTTATCCTTAAATGACCTTTCGTCATCAACTTTTGGTTCAACAACAGGTTCTACTTTTGGTTCTGGTTCTATTGGATTGTCTGTTTGTATATCTTTTAATTCTTCTGGCATTTTCTGTCTCCAAAATTATAATGGTTTTTGTTCACTTATATTTTTATCTCTGCAAGATTGACAGGTTTTTTGTGCTGGTGAACGTGGAAAAAATAAATTGTTACAAACTTCACAAGTTTTTCTTGTTAATCCAGCATCTATTAAAATTTCATATATAAGTATTTTCACTCTGTCCTCTGTAAGATTTAACAGAGTTTCTTGTTTCTTTCCGTGTCTTTCGATTGCTTCAATTAAACTATTTGCGTCAGGATAAGCAGTTTTGCAAATAGAACATTTTCCATTAACTAATGTTCCTTTATGAAATTCGCCGTTACATACTACACAATTTTCACTGTTCATTTTTTCTATCTCCTAATCAATCCAGTTCGATAAAATTATTTCTTTTCAAAAAAGCTAACTTTTCTGTGCGATTTTTAATTACCGGAATAAAACAACCATTAAATTGTCTGTATTCTGTGGTAGGGTTCTTCTTTCTGGCCTCTGCCAAATCTTTTTCGTTTAGAACAGCACAAGGATATAATCTCGTCCCATTAGAACCATCAAACGGATACTGGGTCATCTGGCTATCAACAATTCCACCTTTATTTTCTGCCACCCAATCGTGAACTGCTCTACCACCACATTCACATTTTCTATCTTTAACTTTTTTGGTAATAGATAAAAACTTCTCTACTACTTTATCACAAACCAAACATCGGAAAATATATACAGGCATTTTATATTCTTCTAATTTATGGCAAAATTAGGTTTAACTATTTTAGGGCCGTTTCCTATCAATTCAACATATTCTAAAAGGCGTTTTCTTGCCGCTTCAACGGCAATTTTATTTTGCAACACTTGTGTCCACAAAACAATTTCACTATCAGACATTAACAATATATCTTCTTTTGTAAGTTCGTCTAATTTATCTACCATTTTCTGTCTCCTCTAAATAAGTTTTTCAAAACACTATATATTAAATAACATACCATCATTATTACACGAACAGGATGTTTGATAATTGTCAAAACTAATCCAAAGAAATCTCTCATATTATCCAACAAGAAAATAACGCAAAACGGAAGTAGCACTATCACCAATTACTCTGATACCAGCCATCGCAGTAGCGTTGGGATTTATTGGTATAGAATATCCCTCTCCAGCCCTAATATATAAGTGTGAATCTGTTGCAACTGGGTCTCCTGTTGTAGCACCTAATTTAACATAAAAATTACCAACCATAGCTTCCATATAAAGAAAAAATCCAGAACCTGCTGCTATATTTCCTAAATCAAGTGAAGCAGCAGTTGTTCCTAAAATTGGTGATTGTTCTAATGCTTCTGTTACAGTTCCACCAACAGTTGTCTTATTTGCAATAGTCCTATCCTGATTTGAACCTGTTAAACTTATAATTTGCGTTAAAGAAAGAGATGCTGCCATTTTAAGTTTCTCCTAAATATAAAATTTTTATTTTAATCAAAAGGATATGGGTAGTTAGTCTCTTCTGAACTACCTTCAGACGGATAATATAAATCCTCAATATCGTCCCAAGTTACAAAATTATAAATTATCTCACTCATTTTTTATGTTTTTGCCAGCCATTAAACCAAATTACAAAATAAATCGGATTTAGTAATAGAAAAAACCATTGTCCATACCATAACTCCATTGCAAACCAAAGAGGTAATGAACAGAATCCGATTAAGTAACCCCACTTTTCTTTCCCTTTTCTGCTTAATAACCATCCTGTCAATAAACTTGCAATCACTGTTAGAATTTGTAGGATTAAACCCATCGTAATCATCCTTACCATTCATCTTACTTTTTCCTTTTCAATCTTGATTCTTTGTATTTCTTTTTGGCAACTGCCCAATATGCTCTGCCAGCAACAGCCTCTGGATTTGTTGCTCCACTTCTTGCAGCAGATTCTTTTATCTTCTCAAAAGTAGCAGGTTTCATAATTTCACCACGTCTTTTACCTGCACGCCATTTCAATAAATCCTCACTCATTTTTCGTTTCAATTTGGCCATATTATTTTTTCCTTTTCAATCTTGACTTTTCTGCGTGGGAAAAGGCTATGGCCACTGCTTGTTTTTGTGGTCTTCCGCTACGCACTAATTCTGCTATATTAGCACTAATTACGGATTTTGACTTACCTCTCTGTAAAGGCATATTATTTAATCTCTAAAAAAGATAAAGGTCTTTGCATACTCTCAATACTCAAGAAAAATGCCAGATTATGATTACCATAACCTACTACAATACCACAAACTTCCCCATCTTTGTTAAATACAGGGCTTCCACTGTGGCCCGGTTGTATGTGTATATCAGATAGAAGAAATTTACCTTTACCAAAAAAAGGCACATCTGACCATCCACAAACACTTCCAAAACCAAATATATATCCGTTTTCGTCTCCTAAAGGGATTCCAACTGTCCAAAGAGGTTCTCCCATATTTGGGTCTTTTTCGGCCAACTTCAAGGATTTATAATCTCCAAGTGGTAATTGAATTATTCCTATATCAATATCGTTGCCTTCAAAAATAACGAGACCTTCTAACCAAGTTCCATCACATAATCTAACTTTTACTTCTTCTTGGCCTTCAACAACGTGCCGTGCTGTAATCACAATACCTTCCGAATTAACAATAAATCCTGTTGCCGACCATTCGTCGTTCATTTGTTTGATAAAAACTACTGATTCTTTTACCTGTTCATACTTAAATTGTTTGGGAAAACATCCTGTAATAACTACTAATGCTAACCCTATCACCAATAATTTTTTCATTTTCCGCCTTCTTCTGGTAAAACCATTGGGCCCGCTAATTGTGTTCTTTGTTGTTGTTGATTTTTATTTGCCTCTCTTGACGGCAAACTCGCTCCCATAGAATCGTTCTGTTGTCCTCCTTTTGACTTCATCACAAAATCTACGTTGGCAGATTCTTGCGGAATTATTGATTTATACCATTGAGAAAAATTCTCAATACCGCCATAATCCGCCAGTAATCTATCAACTATTGCAAAATCTATTGTGCTGCCCTCCTGTTGTCTATACTGTAAGGTTGGTATAATCCAACTTACCATAAACTGAAACAACCTTTGATACATCAATTCAGGAGTAGTTCTTTGTGTGCTATAAGGAATAACCTTTAATAGAAAACTCTCAAATTGGGCAGATTTTTCTTTTTTAGTAAAATATACTGGCAATTCATAATCATTAAGGCCCGGAATCTTAACAGTGTCTAAAATCTCTACATAAGTATTTGGTGATTGCCCAACTGCCCAAGACCATTTATTTAGAATTGATGTCATCCATTGGTGAAATCGAGTATAAAAATTATTAACAATTCTACTGGCATTTGCAAAAATCATTTGTTCTTGCCCCAATGTATTCGCTTCAGCTCCTGTTCCTCTCATAACTTCAGCAGGTATGCCAGATTTGGTAAATTCAGATTCAGCAAACATCATCCATTGATAATTTTGCGGCGAAACTCCGCCAAAAGAAAAAGTTTTAACGGCGTCCATTCCTTTGGCTATAACAACATTCATATTTTTATTTTTAAGAGCAATTTCGGCAGCTTCTTTTGCAGCAGGTTCAGCAACAATTAAATTTTTCTGTGATTCTGCTTGAACCCTTGCCGTCTGCCCCATTACATTCATTGTAACATCTAAATCATACCAGTCCCAAGCAGGCGGTAAAGGTATTGGTATGTTAGGAACATATTTATAACCAAGATAATCATAAGGACTATCCCCGGGCCCATCCCATTCAATTTCCTTCAAAATTACTGCTTTATGTCCCATTGGCATAATTGTTGCAATAATTTTCTCTTTTTTGTGATATACATCAATAAATGTAGTATATTCTTCTTCTGCTAATCTGTTAAAATCATAGTTTGTTTTTACTACAAATTCTTCATTGCTAAACTTCGTGGCTAATTTACAATCTGGCTGAATAAAATCTGCAAATTTGTTACCAAATAAATCTTTTGCATATTCCGTAGGTAGTCTGTAAATATCACCTTCTATTGCAAAATCTTTTCTATGTTTTGCAGAAGGGTCTCCAATATAATCACAAGGTTCAATAATTACTACTCTCGGTATTCCTGTTTTTATTACTTCTCCGTTTTTAGAAATTGCCCTGTTATATTCAAAAAAAGTTCTTGCAATAGCAGGGCCAAACATCGAAGCAGTTGCACCCGGAATAAAAACCTCGTCTGCAAAATTATTCTGTTCAATAAGATAATTCAAAATCAACTGTCTGGCACGTGCGTAGTAGCGAAGTTGAGGTGCAAGCGGTTCTACCAATACTTTTGGATTTCCTTCAACTAAATAAGCTACAACAGTAGAAACACCACGATTCATTAAATTTATCAAATGCCATCTGGCATATCCTTTGTCAAAATATCCAGATGCCCACAATCTAACTAATCGCTGACTGTGTTCTAAAGCACCTTCATATTTCTTGCTCCAAGCAGCAGAAAGTGTCTGAAGGCGTGCTGCATAACTTTGGTGAACATCTCTTTCTTCTATTTTTTTGTTTGCATTTTCTTCTAAAATCATATAATTAAAACATCCAGATTTTTTCGTTCTTTTCCTTCTCTTGTTGTTCATCAAGATAATGTTGCATCCTGCCCACAAAACTATTAACTGAAAGACTTGTAGGATGTTTTGCAACACCTTTCGGCTGGTCTCTGGTAGCAAGGATACAAAGACCTATTGGAATTACTCTGTCTCCGTGCCTTTTCTTTGCACCAGTTTTCATATCTTTTGTTTTAGATGTTCCACAATCTCCATTTTCATACCAAACATAATCAAAAAGTTCGTCAAGTAAATCTTTGCTGTGAATTTTTATTGAACTAAAATCTTTTATGTTATTCAAACCACAACTTAAAGCTACACCCAGTTCTGCCAATAATGGTTCTTTTGAACCTGCCCCAGAACGCCAACCATACATATCAGAAGCTTTACGGTATTTTGCTTCCTCTTTTTTCCTAAAATAAACATAATAATAATCTTGATATAATATGCGTTGTCTAAATGTGCTTCCCTGTCCACCGTTATTCTCCCATATCATAAAACAAGGGTCAGCACCTCCTGTCCATTTTGCAACAGCTACTCCCATATCTGCTAAATCATTTTCTCGTGTTAGACAATCGACCCATTCACCAACTTGTTCTTTTGTGTTGCAATCATAAATCTCAATGACAGAATTAGACGAGCCAAGACCAAAAGAAATATCAAAAGCAGCAATATAATTATGGTTTTGATTGGGGCGTCCACCTATCAATTCTCCCCACCACTGTAATCTTTGTTTTCCAAAATACAACTTAAATTTTGGATTTATAACCTTATCATTTTCGTATTCAAATATCACTTCACCCGCAAATTCGGCAGGTCTAATCATTGTGTTTTTAATCTTTTCTAAAATAATACTGTCAAAAACCATATCAGAACTGCCAATACATACCCCCCACACGTTGCTCAAAAAATCCCTTTTATTACCACGCCTGCGCAGTTCTTGGTAATCGTGCCACTTACTTCTTAAATTTTTAGGTAAGCCAATAGCTCCGTCTGCTATAAATAATTTGCCATATTCAGCAGGAAGTTTTTTTACATCAATTAACATATTTTTCAATTAGTTCAGGATATGTTTGACGATATGATTCTATATCTAACAATTCTACAAATCCTTCTTTTGGAGAACTATATAAAAATTTTGTTTTTTCGGGATTCTCCCACCAAAATAATGTGCAGTGTTTTGTTGTATCTTTATTTATTGCCAAATTAAAAGGATGGTTTGTCCCAAACCAATGTGTGCTACAATAAACAATACAACTTGAAACATCTCTAACAGTTCCTTCTACCGATTCTGCTATTTTTGGTGGCAACCTGCCAAATTCGTCTAACCAAACAGCCGTAGCTCTTTTGCTTGCACCAAAATTTTCATTAGTAGTTTCACCAATTATTGTTGAATTGGTCTGCGGAAAATATATCAACATATCTTTCCGTTCACATTCAACATTAAACCATTTTGGCAGCAAAGCAAGTGCATTATCTATTTTTGCGAAAATAGTAGTAGTATCTGGTCTATTATCTACATCTTCTTTTTTCAAAGAGCCAACTATAAAAGTGCAGTCTCTGTTAAATATACATTTCCAAACAAGTGTTTTTACAAGTTCTGTAGCACCTTCATATCTTGATTTTTCAATACCAAAATCGTGTTGATTATCAATACACCAGTTAAGTTCATTAAGAACAACTATTTGTTTTGGCCGCAAAATAAAAGGTAATAATCTTTTATCAACTATTTCTAAAGGATTAAATGCCCAATACAAGACATCAAACATAACTTGTGGAGACTTGCTGCACAAGTCCAAAAACTTTTTTCTAAATCCCAGATTTGATTCACACAATAAATTTAATCTTCCCCGAAAATTTTTATTTTCCTCGACAGTTCGTGGTATTTCTTTAACAAAATTTTCAACATCTAAATTATCCATTTTTTAATGCCGTTGTAAAATCACTTAAACTTGCAGAATTTGTAGATTGTAATCCAGAACCGCTTTTATCTATATCTTTTGCGTTCAAAAATAATTCTGGTAACTGGTTATGAACCAATAACTTAACGGCACTAACCTCTGGTTGTGTAATTGTCTTTTCAGTTTTCTTTTTACCAATCTTTTCAACTATTTCTACTTTACCATCAGCACCATATTTGGGCGTAGAAATATAATCAATCGTTGTTTTTTCGGACTTTGCCCCTGTTGCCAACTGATATAACTTTGAAACCAAATGAGAATTGGCCAATTTTAAGGTTAATTTAATGGCTTCCTCATCAGTTTCACAGCTTTTTCTTATTCTTGAAAACTGTTTATGAGGTCTTTCTCCCAAATAACCCAACAAAACGCCAATCTCTCTGTCATTTAATCCAATACTAATAGCTTTTTGAACGATTGGTAAAGTTTGCCTAATTTTTAATGATTCAATAGAAATACCAGAACTTGATTTTTTGTTATCTACCTCTGTCATTGTCTTTCTTGCCACCCAGATTGCACCAGAATCAATTATTTACCTATTACCCCTAATTCTCTACTTACTTAAATTTTGAGGAAGCCCCAGTGTTATATATAAATATATAATTTATCGCTGGGGCAATCCCCCTTTATAAAAATCAGCAAACTCTTGTTCGCTGCCTTGCTTTACTGGTAGCGAATAGCTCAATTTTTTAGTTGCCGCTATTATTCTGTCAACTACCAGTTGTATTGTTATATAATGTTATAAGACTCGTGTTTATAAAAATGAACACGCTGTTATAGACCTACCCTTTTTCTCAAAAAGGGATTTTATAATATATGGGGGACTTATATATATATTTATATAAGAACTCATATATTATATTACCCTAAAACTAAAGGCAAAGTTTTGTTTATCATAACCGTTTCTCAATCCTTGATTTGTCTGTGTCCCTGAACCCCTTTAATAGGTCATTACTAACCTATCCTTCTTACCATTCTTTTGGATAAGAATTTGAGTTTTCGGCATTAACATCTCACCTTGTGGGAAATCCAATTCCAACTTGGCCTGTTAATGAGTAGTAGCCCGACTGTTCGTTAGACTCACTTTTTTATAGTTTTAGAACAAATTGTATAAAAATTATTGCTGATGTCTTTCATTATATAAATCATCAGCATCTATATTTTGCTCTCTGGGAATCCACTGTAATTTCCAAGAATTAAGTTTTCGTAACAATTTCCAGCATATTATAGCATATTCAAGTAAATAATCTTTTTTGATTTTCCAACGTCTGTTTATTTGTTGCACTACTAAATTGCTATCACCATAAATAACCACGTCTTTTAGATTTAATTCTGTTGCTTTTTCTAAAGCGTGCAATAATCCTTCATATTCTGCAATGTTGTTGGTGCAATCTTTTTGCTCTATCCAATCTGCATTTTCATAAACCTTTGAACCAACACAAATTAGATACTTCCAGCAACCTTTTGGGCCCGGATTTGGCCAACAACCACCATCAAAATATATCTCTACTGTCTCCATTTGTTATTCTATTAAATAGATATTAAGTATTTGTCAAAATCCTTTATAATTACAATCCATTGACTAAAAATACATCTATCAGGTTGTATATAATAGAAAAAATCTTAAAATTTATATACTATTTTTTTTTAATTTCAATAAAATTTATTATAAATATATATCTTCCCCATTCTAATAAAAGAAAAAACAGTTAAATAATTATATTATTTACCAAAAATTATTTATTTTTTATAAAAGATACAGATGTTACAGATAAACCTTATCTACTGGTTATGCAAAAATTATTAAAATTTTTTGTAGATTTAATTTGCATTTTGCAAAATCTGTGTTATACTTTTAGTGTGGAACATATTAAAATATAAGACATAAAAAATAGTTAAAAATCTGAAAGAATTTATTTGCATATTTGATTTTGTGTTTTATACTTTACTTGGAGACGTTAAGTTTTAAGGAATTATAAAATGACCATTGAAGAGATTTATGTAAAAATAAAACCAAAAATGATTGGTTGGCTAAAAAGCAAAGATATTAAAGAAGAGAACATAGAAGATTTGGTGCAAGATTCTTTTACAGCAACTTTTGTAGCAACACAAGATGTAAATAAGTTTAAGAATTATTGGTGGCAACAATTAAAATGGGCATTAGCCGCTTCTGCCAACAAATGGAAAAAAGAACACAAACAATATAAAGGAGAAAGAGTGTCTTTGGAAAATTATGGTGAAGAAATTGAAGTTGCAGAATTAAGTAAAAAAGATGTTGCAACAGAAGTCAACCACACTTACGGTCTCACAGATAAACAACTTAAAAGAAAGTATCTACGAGATAACGGCAATGATTCTCTCGAACAAGAGGAAATAGACAACAAGTTTTTGGACTTTTTAGAAACTTTGGGTGAAACAATGGGCAATGTTCTTTATATGAAGTATATTGATAATTTGCCAGCAAAAGAAATTGCCAAAAAAACTGGTCTATCTTTGGCAACTGTTAATATATATTGCGGTCGATGTAGAAAGAAATTAAAAAGATTAAAAGGAGGATTAAATGAGTGAAATAAGAACATTTTCGAGTGGTGCTACAAGAGATACAGATGTTGGAAAATTAAATTACATTAAAGCATTATCTCCTCTTGTGTTACAATCCTATGTAGCTTATTTAAGCAAACATCGTGTCCAATCTGATGGCCAATTACGAGATTGGGATAACTGGAAACGAGGTATAGACAAACAAACATATTTAGAAAGTTTGGCCAGACATTTAATGACTTTGTGGTTATTACACGAAGGTAATCAAGCATTTGATAATAAAGGAGAAGTAACATTAGAGGATTCTTTGTGTGCTATTATTTTCAACGCTTCTGGTTATCTGTTTGAAATTCTAAAAAATGAAAAAGATTTGGAGCAAAAATGATAAAAGTATATCTTTCACATAGTATTCGAGGCAAATTTGGTGCTGATGCAACAGATGAACAGATGAAGATAAATTGTGATAAAGCTATTGCATTTACAAGCCTACTTCGCAAGAAATTTCCAGAATTAGATATTTATTGTCCTGCCGAACACGACCTTTTTATTGTTATAGCATATAGAAAAAAGTATTTATCAGAGAAACAGATTTTGGACGTTGATTGTGAAATTGTTAAAAACTGCGATGTTTTATTTGTTTATTGTCCTGACGGTTATTTGAGTAGAGGAATGATGATAGAAATTCAATATGCCCAAAAGAACGATATACCTGTTTTAATTTTGACAGATTTTATGTGTTTGGAAAATAAACCTTTAATAAAACGTTTTTTGAAAAGAAAATTGAGGTAAAAATGCCCTACATTACTCGAAAAAGACGAAATGAAATAATCAACGATACTGAAAATGCTGGAGAATTAAATTATTTACTTACAACTATAATTCACGATTATATTTTGCGGAAAAAACTTTGTTATCAAACATTAAATGAAGTGGTAGGTGTTCTCGAATGTTGCAAAACCTCTCTTATTGAAACTGTTTTAATTCCTTATGAAAAGAAAAAAATTAAGGAAAATGGAACAATTTCAGAGTTGGACAAAGAATATGGAGAACATTGTGGGTAAAGGCAGCAAAAGACGCCCCAGATTAGTATCACTTGCCGAAGAAGATTTGCGTTGGAAATTGTTTTTGGGTAAGATAAGTGAAAAGTATTTTAATAAACTATTAAAGGATATTAGAAATGAATCAGCAAAAAATCGTAGAATTATTGGACATCATTAAAACAAGAGCGTTTGAAGGAATTAAATGAACTTGCCCATTAACTCAATTATCTGTGGCGATTGTCTTGAAGTTATGAAGGACTGGCCAACAGATTGTATAGATTTAACCATAACGTCTCCTCCTTATGACAACTTACGAGATTATCAAGGATATAAATTTGATTTTGAAGGCATTGCTCAACAATTTTATAGAATTACAAAACAAGGTGGTGTTGTTGTTTGGGTAGTTGGAGACCAAACTATTGATGGCAGTGAAACAGGCACAAGTTTCAAACAAGCATTATATTTTAAGGAAATTGGATTTAATATCCACGATACTATGATATATCTTAAAAAAGGTTTTGCCAACCCGGAACACGTCAGATATCATCAAGTTTTCGAGTATATGCTTGTTTTTTCAAAAGGAAATCCAAAAACATTTAATCCTATCAAAGATAAATTAAATACTTGCGTAGAAAGGCGTAACTTTGGGCAACACACACAACGTCAACAAGACGGTTCTCTTAAAGTGAAAGTGGGAAAAGATAAAACTATTTCAAAATTTGGTATGCGTTATAATGTGTGGGAAATGAAAACCGCCTCACAAGAAAATATCTGTAAGAAAAATTTATTGCACCCAGCACAATTTCCTATGGCACTTGCCAAAGACCATATAATTTCTTGGAGCAATCCAGACGAAATTATCCTTGACCCAATGTGTGGCAGCGGCACCACTTGTATTGCAGCTAAATTATTAAAGCGAAAATATATTGGTATAGACATATCAAACGAATACTGTAAGTTGTCTCGTAATAGATTAAATAACACAGAAGAAGGAGTGTTTGGATAATGAAAATACTTTTAATAAATATAGACAGCACGATACCAAATCTTGCTTTAGAGAAAATTAAACTTTACCACAGACAAAAAGGTGATAAAGTTATAGAAAATTTTCCTTTACTTTCTAAACAGTGTGATAAGATATATGTTAGTTGTGTTTTTGATTATAATAAACATTTATGTAAAGAATGGGAAGGAATAGCAGAAATTGGCGGCAGTGGTTATGATTTAACTAAAAAATTACCACCAGAAATAGATAGCATTAAACCACGCATAAATTTAGGATTCACAACAAGAGGTTGCATTAGAAATTGTGAATTTTGTATTGTTCGCCGTAAAGAAGGTAAGATTTATATAGAAGGAGATATTTATGATTTGTGGGATGGCAAATCAAAACTTCTTACAATTTTAGACAATAACATTCTTGCTTTGCCAGAACATTTTATGAAAATTAGCCAGCAGCTTAAAAAAGAACATTTAATGGTGGACTTTAATCAAGGATTAGATTTTAGACTATTAACAGATGATATTATCAAAGAACTGTTTAGTTTAAGACATTATAGAGAAATACGGTTTGCTTTTGATGATTTGGCATATAAACCGACGGTCTTAAAAGTATTAGAAAAATTAAGAAAAAATGGATTAAAAGATTGGCAAACACGTTGGTATGTTTATGTTGGAGTAAAAGATTCGTTTGAAACAGTAATGGAACGAATAGATATTTTACGCAATGCTAAACAGTTGGTTTATTTGATGAGAGATGTAAAAGTTCACGATAATTTAGAATATAGAGAACTTTCAGGTTGGTGCAATTATCCGGGTCTTTTTAAGAAAGCGCACTATTTTGATATTAAACCCAAAAATGTTTTTACAGAACAAAATATAAGTAAAATAGAATCACAAAAACAAATAACATTGTGGAAATAAAAATATGCAAAATAAAGAATATTCTAAAAATTACTATAAACATAACAAAGATAAAAAGATAAAACAAGTTACTAACTATCAAAAAACACATCCACAATTTGCCAGAAAATATGCAAGTAAATATTATCATAGTCATAAAGATATAGTAAGAGAAAAACTTTTAATAAAAAGATATAATATTTCTAACAAAGAATATAATGAGTTATTTGAAAAACAAACAGGATGCTGTTTAATATGTGATAGACATCAAAATAATTTTAAGATAAGATTAGCAGTTGACCATAACCATAAAACAGGCAAAGTTAGGGGCTTGTTATGTTCTAAATGTAATACGACTCTTGGCTGGGCCGAGCTTTATTCTATTAAGTTTAGGAAATATTTTAATGGAGATTAAAACTTTCCAACAATTAAAGTTATTTTTAAGTGATTTCAATAATCGGGAATTTGCCTTCGACACTGAATCTGAAGATGGTCTCGATTATTTGAAAATGACTTTGGCAGGATTTTCGCTCTATGATGGCGAAAAGAGTTGTTACGTTAATTGTTATCAAAATCCAGAATACAATGAAATAATTAGTTATTTTACCAAATTTATACAAACATATAAACCAACCTTGATAATGAGTAACGCCGTTTATGATATGAAGATATTATATAAGCATTTTGGAATATCAGAAGGATTTAATCCTGTTTGCACAGTCGTTGCTGAAAAACTAATAAGTGATACAGAGTATAATTACGGTCTAAAAGAATTGACGCAAGTAAAACTTGGCAGGTCTGTTGTAGATTTTAAGACGGCAAGCCAATATGGATTTAATTCACCACAATTTATATCTTATGCAGAAGCTGACGCCGTTAATGTTTGGGATGTTTGGCAAATACAAAAAGAGGAGTTAAAAAGAGAAAATCAGACATATTTATTTGAACAAGTGGAGATGCCTTTTCAGTTTGTTTTGAGGGATATGGAAATCAATGGTGTATTAGTTGACCAAACAGAATTAGAAAATCTTGCGGGAGAAACTATAAAAAGGATATATGATATTGAAGAACAAATGTTACGAGTTTTTAATAAGACACATACTTTACAACAAGGATTATATGATAAAAAAGAATTTGTCAGTAGTCCTGTTAATTTTAATAGCCCTAAAGTTTTAATCCAACTTATAGAATCTCTTGGTTTGGAGATAACAGAAAAGACAGATTCGGGAGAAAAAAGTGTAGGAAAAGAGACTTTATTAGAATTAAAAGACAAACATAAGTTTATAGAATTACTGCAAACATATAAAAAATTACAAAAGTTGCAATCAACTTATGTTGAAAATCTGCGTAATGTAGATAAAGATGGTAGAATACGACCTACATATAATTTGGTCAGGTCAGGTAGAGTTACTTGTTCTCCTCTCCAACAAATGCCGAACCCCAAAAAAGAAGAGAACAAGGAAATTGGTTTGAATTTTAGAAAAGTATTGATACCAACAAAAGGATATAAATTTGTTTGTGCAGACTTTTCTGGACAGGAGCTGCGGGTAGGCGCACACGTTTGTAATTGTAAAAACCTAATAAAGGCATTTAACGAAAATAAAGACCCACATCTTATGACCGCTAATGATGTATTTTCTCTTGGATTATCTGAACAACAACTAACACAAGGCACACCAGAATACAAAGATGCCAAAAAGAAATATGAGTCATATAGAGATAAAGGTAAAAATTGTTTGAACTTCCCGATTATGTATGGCACAACGGCTGGGGGCATTTCTAAAAGACAAGGAGTTAGTTACAAAGAGGCGTATAAATGGATTGACAGTTTTTTTGAAACCTATCCAGAAATTAAGCAAACTATGGATTGGGTAAAAGAACAATTAAGTAAATATGGTTATATTGAAGATATGATGGGCAGACGCAGGCGATACCCAGATTATAAAAATGCAGCTAAAAGAGAGAAGGAGTTTAATGAGCGTTCTGCATTTAATCATCTCATTCAAGGGTTCAGCGCAAGTATGGCCAAAATTGCCGCTACAAAAGTATTAGAGATTTGTAAAAAGTATTTTGTCAAATTTATAATGTTTGTTCACGATGAGTTAGTGTTTGAGGTAAAAGACGAGTTTGTTGATGATTTTGTAAAAGAATTAAAACCAATTATGTGCGGGTGTGTGAGTTTGAAAGTCCCGATTGAAGTTGATATATCAATTAAAACCACCTTTTAGGAGATTAAAGATGGATATAAAAATTGGTGATGAGATTATTTCAAAACACGGAATTAGAGGAATTTGTGTTGGAATTTTAGAAAGGCAAAACAACAACAAAGAATACCAGATTTCTTACAATCTATTAGGAGATATGAGAGCTATTTGGCTTTGTGAATGTGAAATAGAAACAGAAGAAAATAACAGATTAGGATTTAAGGGTCAATAGATGACAACGCAGGATAGAGTGATAATTTTCTGGTTATTTTTTAAGCTCGTTATCGACATAGTTGCCTTCGGATTGATTATTGTTCGGCTTCAAAAGTAGCATAGAAACGAGGTCTTATAAAATGCAACTGTGTTTTTATTTAGTAACATAAAAAATATGTATTGTCTAAAAGAACCCAAAATTCTTATTTCGTATGAAAATGGGACTATCTGTTGGTTATAGGACAAAGTTGTTAAGGATGTGATTATGAGGTTCAATAAATTTGATAAGAAAAGAGCACGAAAAATAACAAGATTTAATAGGTTTAAGAAGGTTTCTAATCAGTTTATACGCCCTTTTTGTTTGGATTTGTGTTGTAATTATGACAAAAAAGGAGTGTTTTCGTGTGATATTTATAAGTGTCCGCTACGAAGATACAGGTTTGACGACTTCTCTGAATAGACGTCCTAAAAAATGTGTAATTGTTTTATATATTTTGGGACAGTGTATATTACGGAAATTGGGTTAAAATTAAAAGTATTGGGTCGAATTGGGTATTTTAAGGAGTTTGGTTATGAATAATGAAAATCAGGAGTTTGTTTTGAAAATGCGGGGGCAAGCAGAGAGAATAATTGACTATTGGAAAAGCCAAGAAAACCAAGATGATTGGAATGGTGTGCAAATGGCAGATACTTTAGAAATAGCAAAAGATATAGTAAGATTGTGTGATATAATTGAAAATACAAACTGTTGTGGACAATAAATTTAGGTGAAATATGACTAAAAAAAGACGCAGACGAATTTGGTTAGAAAAGCATTTTAATATGGTTTGGGTAGATAGATTATGGTGTTGGTTTATAATCTTTATGTTCTTTGTGTTTTTATACTGGATAGGGAATTGTTGAAGAGATAGACTTGTTAATCTACTATAAGTCAATTAACATCTAAAAACATAACGTCAGATAACACAACAATTTATGGCAGAAAATTATATAAAAATTTCAGAGGTATTATTACCATCCATACAACCTTATTATGCGAAGAGGGCTACCTACCC